>Ga0196962_10000074_pt1 | contig 70186 bp, 58 predicted proteins | sample S3v_20metaG_FD_183186 | JGI IMG/M metagenome (GOLD analysis project Ga0196962, IMG submission 183186) | Soil microbial communities from Anza Borrego desert, Southern California, United States - S3+v_20 | ecosystem: Environmental > Terrestrial > Soil > Desert | place: USA: California | collected...
GCGGCCCGGGCAGCGGCAGGCGCGGCGGCCGGCCCAGCAGCAACAGCAGCAACAGCAGCAGGCCGGGCGGGTCGATCTGCGCCTCGCCTTCGGCGCCGGCTCGGCGGTGCTCGATCCCGCCGGCGAGGCGCGGCTGCGCGTCTTCGCCGAGGCGCTGAAGCGCCCGCAACTGGTCAATGTCCGAGTCCGCATCGAAGGCCATACCGACTCGTCCGGGGGCCGGGCCCTCAATCTCACCCTGTCGCAGCAGCGCGCGCAGGCGGTCGCGGATTTCCTGGTCGCCCAAGGCATAGGCATCGAACGGCTCGAGGTTCAGGGCTATGGCTATGACCGCCCGCTGCCGGGCCGGCGCGCGTCGTCGGGCGAGAACCGGCGAGTCGAGGCGGTCCGGATCTCCTGAACCTCAGCCGGCGGGGACGCCCAGTTCGGCCGCGGCGCCGCGCAGGCGCTGCTGGGTGGCGGAGTCGCCGGCGAAGGCGGCAAGGGCGGAACGCAGCGCCGCGCCCGCCGCATCCCTGTCGTTCAGCACCATCCGCGAACGCATCAGCCTGATCCAGCCGTCCGCGTCGCGGGGGTTCTGGCGAAGCCGGCTGGCGAGCCGGTCGACCATGCCCCGCACCATCGCGTCCTGCTCGCCGGGAGGAATCGCCCGAGCCGCCTCCATCTGCTCGCGCGTCGGTCCGGGGATGGCCGCGGTCGCGGCGGCGGCGGGCTGGCGGGGCGGAGGGAGCCGGCCGGCGATGTCGATTCCATTCTGACGGGCGATCGCCGTCGTCGCCTCGCGCACCTGCGCTTCCCAGGGCGCATCGGGCGGCGCCTCCCGAAGCAAGGCGAGGAGCTCGTCGACGGCGCCGCGATGATCGCCGGCCATGTCCTTCATCGTCGCGAGATAGTAGCGCGCCTGCGGGTTGCCCGGTTGAAGCTCGAGCACTCGCCGGAACAGCCGCTCGGCCTCGGCCCGGCCGTCGTCGCCGCCGGCGAGCAGCACCGCCTCGGCGCGATAGGCGGCATAGTCGGGGTTGCGGGGCGCCAATTCGGTCGCCCGCCGGAAGGCGCTCTCGGCCTGGTCGAAACGGCCGCTCTCGCGCAGCGCCAGGCCGAGCAGGTGCCAGCCTTCATGATTGTCCGGATCCTGGCGAAGCCGCTCCTCGAGACCCGCGATCATGTCCTCGACGCTGCCGGTCGGCTGACCCGCGGCGGAATTGCCGGCGGCGGCGTCGGCGGGCGGGGTCTCGGTCGCGTCGTTGGGCCGAAAGACGGCAATCCCGACGGCTCCTGCGGCGAGCAAGGCGGCCGTGCCGAGGGCGATGGTCGCCGCCGAGATGCGGCTCGAGGACGGGGTTGGCGCTGCCATGGCGCGCGATCATTACGGCAAAAAGCTCAAGGTCAAGTCTGGCGTCCCTCAAAGAAGCTGCTAGGATGAAGCAGGCCGGCGTGCGCGCACGCTTCGGGCTCCTGCGCCGTGCTTCGGCCGGCCGCGACCTGGGGGAGTGGTTTTCGACGTGGCGGCGGCGTTCAGGATCGTCATCGTGGGTTCGGGGCCGGCGGGCCTGAGCGCGGCGGCGCGTGCCGCCCAGCTCGGCCTCAGCCACGTTCTGCTCGAGAAGACCGACCACCTCTCCGACACCATCTACAAATATCAGAAGGGCAAGCACGTCATGGCGACCCCGAGCCAGCTCGTGCTGCGCTCGGACATGGATTTCGAGGCCGGCAAGCGCGAGGCGGTGCTCGGCACCTGGGACCGCCAGGCGGCCGAGAACAAGATCAACGTCATGCTCAACGCCGAGGTCAGGGAAGTTGCCGGCGAGAAGGGGAATTTCACGGTCACGACGACCCGCGGCGATGCGATCGGCGCGGAATATGTGATCCTCGCCATCGGCACCCAGGGCAACCCCAACAAGATGCGCTGCGAGGGCGGCGATCTTCCTCACATCCAGTATCAGCTCGACGATCCCGGCGCCTATGTCGACGAGCATATCATGGTGATCGGCTCGGGCGACGCGGGCATCGAGAACGCGCTCGGGCTCGCCGCCGATCCCGAGCAGGGCAACATCGTCTCGATCATGAACCGGAGCGCGGAATTCGCCCGCGCCAAGGCGGCCAATGTCGACCTTCTGATGGAGGCGAAGGCGAACGGCCGGATCAACGTGATGTGCGAGAGCACTCCGGCCCGGGTGGTGCCCGGCTGGATCTACGTCGAGACCCGCGACGGCGAGCAGAAGGTCCAATGCGACCGGATCATCGCCCGAATGGGCTCATCGCCGCCGCGCAAGTTCGTCGAATCCTGCGGCATCAGCTTCACCAGCGACGACAAGGATTCCTATCCGCAGCTTTCGCCCGAGTTCGAGACCACGGTGCCCGGCATTTTCGTGATCGGCGCCCTGGCCGGCTACCCCTTGATCAAGCATTGCATGAACCAGGGCTATGACGTCATCGAGCTGATCAACGGCAACAAGGAATTGAAGCCGGCCGACGAGCCGATCCTCGAGAAGAAGTTCAGCGTCCTGCCCGGCCAGCGCAGCGTCACCGAATGGCTCGCTTTCCTGCGCCGTCGGGTGACCATCCTCAACGAGCTGTCGATGCTCCAGATGCGCGAATTCATGCTCGATTCCGAGCCGCGCGCCTATCGTTCCGGCGAGATCGTGTTCCAGCGCAACGATCCGGGCGCCTCGCTGTTCGCCGTCGCCGACGGGTCGCTTCTGGTCGAGGTCGACCCCGCCGATCCGTCCCGGACCGTGAAGATCGGCCAGGGCTCGATCGCGGGCGAGGTCGGCCTGATCTCGGGACGCAAGCGCGGCGCCACGGTGCGCACCGGCGAGGGCGCGATCGTGATCGAGATCCCGCGCAACGCCGCCCTGAAGCTGATGGCCACCAACTCCGCCGCGAAGCGGGAGATCACACGCATCGCGACCGAGCGCCAGCTGCTTCAGATGTTCGGGTCGGTGACGGCGGAGGACCTGCGCGAGGTGCTCGCGACCGCCGAGATCAAGGAGATCCGCGCCGGCCAGACGATCATCGACGAAGGCCAGGAAGGCTATGACATCTTCGTCATCCGCCAAGGCTCGATGGTGGTCGAGAAGAGCATCGGCGGCAAGCCGGTCTTCCTCTCCTATCTTCCGGCCGGCTCCTATGTCGGCGAGATGGCGCTGATCGACGGCGGCCGGCGGACGGCGACGGTGCGGGCCGCGATCAAGTCGGAGGTGATCAAGCTCGACGGCGACGCCTTCCGCCGCCTGCTTCTGCGCAACCCCGAGCTGCTCGCCCGCTTCAAGCAGGACATGTCGTCGAGGCGCGAGCTCAGCGACTATGTCGAGGCGCGCAAGGAGGGCTTCGGCGGGGTCGTCGACATGTATTCGTCGGTGGCGGGCTTCCTGGTCGAGAACGGCATCGGCGAGGCGACCGACGTCCTGCTGATCGACGAGAAGCTGTGCGTCGGCTGCGACAATTGCGAGCGCGCCTGCGCCGACGCGCATGAGGGGCTCTCGCGCCTCGACCGGGAGGCCGGTCGAACCTTCGCCCACCTCCACGTGCCGACCAGCTGCCGCCATTGCGAGCATCCGCATTGCATGGCGGATTGTCCGCCCAACGCGATCAAGCGCGGCCCCGACGGCGAGGTCTATATCAACGACACCTGCATCGGCTGCGGCAATTGCCAGCGCAATTGCCCCTATGGCGTCATTCGAATGGCCAAGGTGCCGCCGAAGAAGCCCAGCCTGCTCAAGTGGCTGTTCTTCGGCGCCGGGCCCGGGCCCGGCGAGGCCGACAAGAAGTGGACCGAGAAGCAGGTCGGCGCGGAGACTCCGAAGAAGGCGATCAAGTGCGACATGTGCTCGGGCATCAACGGCGGGCCGGCCTGCGTTCGCGCCTGCCCGACCGGCGCCGCGATCCGCGTGTCGCCGGAGGAGTTCCTGACCGTGGCGAGGATGGGGCGAGGGGGCTAGCAGGGGTGGCGACGAGGGGGATCGAACGGACGATATTGGACGATGCGGCGAGGCACGAGAGCTTCCTGCAATATCGGCGCTATCGCTGGCTCAAGATCGCGGCGCTGGTCTCGCTGCTGCTCGTCGTCGCCTATCTGATGATCGACGTTCAGCCGCGCCACAATGGCGGCAGCTGGCTGGGCTATGCCCTGGGGACGCTCGGCGCGCTTCTGATCCTGTGGCTGGCGATGCTCGGCATCCGCAAGCGCGCCATCACGCGCGGGCGCTGGTCGCTGAAGGCGTGGACCTCGGCCCATGTCTATCTGGGCCTGGCGCTGATCGTGATCGCGACGCTCCATACCGGCTTTCAGTTCGGCTGGAACGTGCACACCCTCGCTTACGGGTTGATGATGCTGGTCATCCTTTCGGGCGCCTACGGAATCTCGGTCTATGCCGTTCTTCCCCAGGGGCTGAGCGACAGCCGCTCGGAGATGACCGGGCCGCAGATGATCGAGGCGGTCAACAATCTCGACAAGCAGATCCAGGGCGCGGCCCAGCCGCTTTCCGACGCCGACAGCGCGATCGTCCTCGAGTCGCTGGGCGAGGACCCGTTCGGCGGCGGCGCCTGGCGGCGGCTGTCGGGCCGCTATCCGAGCTGCGCCAACCGGGCGGCGCTTCGGGCGATGCGCTCGCGCCTCGGCGAGGCCACCGGCAAGCAGGCCGCCGCCCTCGAGCAGGTCGTCACCTTGCTCGAGCGCAAGGCGGCGGCGCTCCAGCGCGTGCGCGGCTACGTCCAGCGCCGGGCGCTGCTCGAGATATGGCTGTACGTCCATGTGCCATTGACCTTCGTGCTCATCGCCGCTTTGATCTCCCACATCGTCAGCGTCTTCTTCTACTGGTAGGGGGAAAGTAGGGATGGCGTTCCTGCTCAGGAACATCAGCTACAGCGCTGACGGGCGGCAGATCGTCCGCTCCTCGCGGATCCGGGACGACCTGCTCAAGATCGGCCGCGATCCCGATTGCGACATCCGCCTCAACGACCTCGCCGTCGCGCTCCACCACGCCTCGCTCGAGCAGGTTTCGCCGACCCGCGTCGGAGTCTCCGCCGAGGCCGGACTGACGGTCGACATCGACGGCTCGACCACCCAGTTCGGCCAGATCGACGTCACCATCGGCGGCACCGTCCGGGTCGGGCCGTTCCAGCTCCGCCTCCTCCCCCAGGAAATGGGGTCCGAGGACATCGCGATCGACATCGAGCGGGCCGACACCGGGGCCGCGGAAGAGAAGTTCGACTCCAGCCGCTTCGCGCTCGCCGCCGTCATGCCGGGCAAGCGGCCGATCGCCTGGGCGCTGGTCCTCGTCGTCCTCGGCCTGTTCCTCGTCTGGCCGATCTGGTCCTTCTACTCGCAGGAGCGGGGCAAGGCGGAATATGCCCAGGCCTTCCATGCCGACCGCCTCTGGCTCAGCGGCAGCCTTTCGCGGGGCCATGCGGCGCTCGCCAACAATTGTCGCGCCTGCCACGTCCAGCCCTTCGTCTCCGTGCGCGACGAATCCTGCGCCGCCTGCCATACCCAGGTCCACGACCACGCCGATCTCGCGCGGCTGCAGCGGGCTCGGCCGAACCTGGGCGGCTGGGACCGATTCCAGCTCGCCGTCCAGCAGACGTTCGGGCTCGACGCCGGCCGCTGCGTCGATTGCCATACCGAGCATGAAGGGCCGCAGCAGATTCCGGCGACGCCCCAGCAATTCTGCTCCGACTGCCATTCCGACCTGGACGCGCGTCTGGCCGACACCCGGCTCGGCGACGCTTCCGATTTCGAGGACCTTCACCCGGAATTCCAGCCGTCGGTGCTGATCCGCTGGGACGGCGAGCAGCCCCGGGTCCAGCGCGTCTCGCTGGCGCAGCGGCCGCGCGAGATGAGCAACCTCAAATTTCCGCACGCGCTCCACCTCAACGCGACCGGCGGAGTCGCCCAGATGGCTCGGCGGCTCTCCGCCGCCTACGGCTTCGGCCAGCAGCTCGAATGCGCCGACTGCCACGTGCCCACGCCCGACGGAGTGCGCTTCCAGCCGCCCGACATGGAAGGCGATTGCGGCATGTGCCACAGCCTCGCCTTCGAGCAGATCGACGGCACCATCCGAACCTTGCGGCACGGCGAGCCCCGCCAGGTGGTCGCCGACATCCGCTCCTTCTACCGCGCCGGCCTTCGCCAGCGCCCGGACGTGCTCGGAACGCCGCGGAGCCGCCCCGGCGACGTCAACCAGATCCGGCTGGCGGTGCAGCAGGCTCGCGCTCGCTCGGCGGTCGGGGCTCGCGCCGATCAGTCGGTCCGCGCCGTCTTCTCGCGCGGCGGCGCCTGCTTCGACTGCCACCAGGTCGTGCCCGCGCCGCCGGGCACGCTCGCCTACGGCATTCGTCCGGTCGCGTTCCCGGTCCGCTACATGCTTCACGGCTGGTTCGATCACCGTCCTCACCAGGCCGCCCAGCGGCCGGGCCAGCCCCGGATCGAGGGGTCGCAGGCCTGCGCCAGCTGCCACCGCGCCGACGCCTCGTCCGATTCCGCCGACTTGCTGATCCCCAACGTCGCCAGCTGCCGCGACTGCCATGGCGGCGAGACGACCGGCCTGCCGGTGGAGTCGAGCTGCGCCATGTGCCACGATTACCATATGGACGAAGGCGTTCCGGCGCGGCTGCTGAGGCAGCAGGTGCGCGGGCGGCGCTGGACGACGACGGTGATCCCCGTCCAGCCTCAACAGGCGCCCAGAGCGCGATGAGCGGATGCTGATCGCCCAGATCACCGACGTCCACCTCGGTTTCGATCGGTCCAACCCGGACGAGTTCAACCGCCAGCGCCTCGATGCCGCGTTGCGCATCCTGTGCGAATCGGATCCGCGGCCGGATCTCCTCCTCGTCACCGGCGACATCGCCAATGACGGCGATGACGGCATCTCCTATCAGCGCTGGCGCGACGCGATCTCCGGACTGCCCTTCCCGGTCTTCCCGCTGATGGGCAACCACGACAGCCGAGCGCCCTTCCTCGAGCTGTTCCGCGACGTCGATACCGCCGACGGCTTCGTCCAATATGCGATCGAGGAGCATCCGCTCCGGATCCTCGTCCTCGACACCCTGGAGGTCGGCCGTCACGGCGGTGCCTTCTGCGAGACCCGCGCGAGCTGGCTTCGCGACCGCCTCGCCGAGGCCCCGCTGTCGCCGACCCTGATCGCCCTCCACCACCCGCCGATCGCCACCGGAATCGCCTGGCTCACCGAGGATTCGGACGCCGAGTGGATCGCCCGGCTGCGCGCCGTGGTCGAGGGGCGGCCCAACATCGTCGCGATGATCGCCGGCCACGTTCACCGGCCGATCGTCACCGGCTGGGCCGGAACGACCCTGATCGTCTGCCCGTCGACGGCGCCGCAGGTGGCGCTCGACCTCAGCGGAATCGACCCGGACACGCCCGACGACCGGCCGATGATCGTCGCCGAGCCGCCCGGCTACGCCCTTCACCTGTGGGACGGCGCCCAGCTCCTCACCCATTTCGACACCGCCGAGAATCACGAGATACTGGCGCGCTACACGCCTATCCTCCAGCCGCTGGTCCGAATGCTCGCCGAGGAGAAGCGGCCGCCCGGCTAGAGCGTGAGCCGCTCATCCTGGGTAGCCGTTGAGCCAAGTCGAAACGGCCTATGGAAGGACCGTCCTTCGATACGGGCCTTCGCCGGGGAAGGATCCATCGAGGCCGGATGGCCTTAGCGGCCCCGCTCGGCGCCGGCCGCCGCGGTCCGGATCGGCACCCAGTCCTCCATCGAGCCGGAGTCGCTGACCCGGTAGGGAAGGCGGCGGCTGTTGAGGAACAGGCGCTCCATCTCCTGCCGGTTGAAGGGGCGCGAGCCGAGCCGGCCAAACACCGCGATCTGGCCGCCCGTCTCGTCGACTCCGCGGTCGCGGTCGAGCCCCTTGGACAGCGCCAGAGCGGGGGAGGGGGTCCGCGCCCAGGCGATCAGCTCCGGAACCGGTCGCGGCGAGAAGCCGTAGAAATTGGGCTGGCTCGACGGCGAGGTCAGCTGCAGCACCTTCATCCCGTTCCGGCCGTCGGCGACATAGGCGAACAGCGACGCGTTGGTTGAGCCGACGATGACGTCCTCGACGTCGTTCATTCGCCCGTCGAAGGTGACGAAGGTCGGCGCCGCCGGCCGCTCCGGATTGGTGACGTTGACGATGGCCAGGCCCTGATGCTTGGCCGCGACATAGGCATAGGTGCGGGCGAGATAGATGCGCTGGGCGTTTTCGAGGGGCACCGTCCCGCTCGGCACCGCCACCGGATTGGCCATGTCCGTGACGTCGAACAGCTTCAGCCCCTCGGAGTCCGTCACCCACAGATAGCGGAACTGGAGCGCCGAGGCGCGGGCGTCGTCGAGCGGAAGGGTCGCGACGTGGCGCGGATGGAGCGGATCGTCGAGGTCGACGACGACGAGGCCCGCGGCGGCGGCGATATAGGCGTAGCGGCCGGCGAGGGTGATGTGGCGGGCGCCGTTCAGCACTCCGTTCTCGTTCCAGGTGACGGCGCGGCGCAGGAAATTGTCCCTCGGCTCGCCGTTGGCCATGGTGTTGACGTTGACCAGGAACAGGCCCTCCTCGGAATCGGTCACCACCGCATAATTGTAGATCGGGTGGAAACGCTGCTCCTGATTCTCCTCGAGCAGGGTCATCGTCCCGCCGTTCGGCTGCGGCCGCGCGGTGTTCAGCATCGTGTCGTTGCGGTCGGGGCGGATCGGCTGGTTGGTCGGAAGCGCGACGCAGGTGGCGTTGCGCGAATCGACCCTCGTGTCGTGGCCGAGCGGCGAGAAGGGACCGCTGACGATGCGCTCCGAGAAGCCCTTATTGCCGATGCTCGCAATGTCGTAGACCATGAAGCCGCCGCGCCCTTCGGCGACGAACATATATTCGCCGCGATGCTGCAGGCACCTGACCGGCCCGCGAGTCCCCTGGTTGATGTTGGCGAACTCCTCGAGCGCCCGCGATTCGCCGCTCAGCCGGCGATCGAAGGTCCGGCCGCGGGTCCATTCGATCAGCTGGCGGCCGTTGCGCTCGACATGGGCGCGCCAGAAGTCGGGATAGGCGTAGCGGTGAAGGTAGGAGCCGATCACCGCCTGCGGCTCGTCCCATTCGGTGACCCGGGTCGCCTGGAACCCGCCTTCCAGACCGCTCCACGAGAACATGCCGACGAAGTTGACGAAGTTGGTGCCGTGCAGGAGCAGCTGCGCCATGATCGCATTATTGTCGTTGGCCTCGCTCAGATGGCAGTCGGTGCAGGTCTTGGTCTCGGTCCGCCGCACCGTGTGCGGGAAGTGCGGGGCGAAGGCCTGGGAGGAGAAGCCCGAGGCCGAAACCGGCGGCTGCTGAACGTAGATGCGCTCGCGGTTGACGTTGGTCGAGGACAGGACCAGCGCCGAGGTCGAGCGGATCGGAGCGATGATGTTGCCCTTGGTGGTCTGGTGGCGGCCGAGCTGGAACATGTCGTCGCGGGCGACCTGCGGATTGTAGGTCGCGAAGTTGCGGGTCTCCTCGGCGCTGTAATGGTGGAGCGTGGTGCGGTTGTTGGCCTCGATCGGCAGGTGGCAGCCGGCGCAGCTCGTCGTCCAGCTGAGGTGGCAGGTGAAGCAGGCCATCTCGTTTTCCGGATGGGCGAGCTCATCGTCCGCAACGCCCGCTCCGAAGAGGTACCGGCCGGTCTCCGCGGCGGACCGGGACATCAATTTGGCGCGCGCGGAGCGGATGTTGAAACAGGGGCCGGGAGTCGCCTGGTCGCCGCTTGCCTCGCACGGCGGCAGGCTCGAATCGGCGCTGTCGCGGACCTGGCTCACCTCCCATTCGAGGTTCGGGTCGACGATCGAGCGCTGGATCAGGACTCGCCGGCCGTCGCGTTCGGTCCATTCGAACCGGCGCCGGCCGTCCTCGTTGCGGAGCAGCTCGAGGTTGGTCCCGCGCGGCGGCGCGGCGACGTTGGACGTGCGCAGATTGGCATATTCCCGCGCCGTTCCGTGGCAGTCGCGGCAGCCGATCTCGATCGCGTTGGCGACCTCGCCGTAGATGAAGCCGTTGCCGTGATTGTCGCGGGCGAAATGGCAGTCGGCGCATTGCAGTCCGCGCTCGGCGTGGATGTCCATCATGTGCACCGACCGGCCCGGATTGGTGCCGACCGGCACGAACAGGCCTTCGTTCTCGCGGCGGAAGACGTCGGGATCGTCGGGCGGAACGATGTTGCCGTCGGCGTCGAGCAGATTGCCTTCGCGGTCGCGGCGGAAGATGCCGCGGAAGTTCCAGCCGTGGCCGTGATAGTCGGCGAACTGGGTGGCGCGGGCGAGCGGGTTGACCCGGTCGTAGACCTCGCGGACGAACTCGACGTCGCTCCACAGGCCGCGAACCGACGCGGCCTCGGGGTTGCGCTCCAGAACGTAATGGGCCTCGTCCTCGGTCGGATAGCGCTGGTTGCGGAAGCGGGCTTCCTCCTCGGCGTTGCGCGCGGGGAGGCGGTTCTCCGGCCCCGGCCACATCAGGTCGGCGTCGGACTCATAGTCCCACATCGTGTAGCCGAGATAGGAGTTCAGGAAGATGTTGGGCTGGTGCATGTGGCAGTTCATGCACTGCGCGGTCGGGATCGCCCGGGTGAAGACGTGGCGGACCGGGTGGCCGCGTTCGCGCACCGCCATATGGTTGGAATCGGCGGGCGCTTCATGGCCGTTGCCGCCGCCGTGCGCCTCGCCGGCGTGCGCCTCGCCGCCATGCGCGCCTTCCTCCGAATGTCCTTCTTCACCGCTGTGCGGGCCGTCCTGGGTGGGCTGGCGCTGGGTCAGGTCGCGGATCGTCGGGTCGACCGTCGCGGTCTGGCCGTCGCGGCCATATCGGGCGTAGCCGAGGCTGTGCCTCGGCTCGCGGTCGTTGGCGTAGACGACGTGGCAGCCGGCGCAGCCCGAATGGCGGTAGTCGCCCGGCTGGTCGTTGGTGCCCATGAACCACATGAAGGGATCGTTGAGCCGGGTCTTGTGGACGTTGAGCACCGGGATCGAGACTCGAAGTCCGGTGCCGGGGCCGCGGTTCGACTGGCGCAGGTCCGGCCGCCCCGGCTCCTCGAGGCGCTGGATCGATCCGGTCGGGTTGGGCAGGCCGACCTCGGCGAACTGGGTGTTGATGTTGCGCCCGCCGCGCTCGAAGACCCGGAACACGTCGCCGGGCGGGACGACGTGCCAGGTCGGCATCGGATAGAGCTCGGCGAGCACTCCGCGGGCGCGCTGCTCGGGGGTGATCTGGCCACCGATCGGCGACTGGATCCGCGCCGGCTGGCCGTCGCGCGTATAGGCTTCGCCGAGCAGGTAGTTCTTGAACGGGAGGATGCCGTTATTGTAGGCGGCGCCGCCCCAGAGCATGGCGCCGGTCGCCATGATCGAGCGCTCGGCGGCCTCGATGATCTCGATATGGCAGGCGCCGCACGAATCGCGCACCGCGCGATAGTCGGACGGGTTGTTGAAGCGGACGAATTCCGGCGATTCGATGTTGAGCAGGGCATAGCTGCGCCGCGGGTTCGCGCTCGACGGCCAGTGCCAGGCTTGCGGATAGCGCGGCAGCACATGGGCGTAGTCGCGCGCGGCCACGTAAGCGGGGTCGTCGTGCGGCAGGTTCGGGTCGCCGGCGATTCGGGGATTGCCGCCATGGCAATCGGTGCAGCCGAGCACCACCGCCGGCGAGCGGTGCATGGTGTGGGCGTCGCTCTCGGTGTGGCAGGACTGGCAGCCGGCGCTCTTCGCCTCCGCCTCGGCCCAGTCCTGGGTGCGCGGGGCTGGGGCGGCGCGGACCAGGCTGTAGTCGCGGACCACCGCCTTCTCGCCTTCCGAGGCGCCGAGCTGGGACGTGCCGACGATCGCGGAAGCGGCGAGGGCCGCCCCGATCAGCACCTTTCTCGACAGCTCGGCTATCTGCATCGCCCCCACTTCAGTAAGTGAAAATCGCGTTGGCCAGGATCGAATAATAAGCGCGGTGCCGCGGCTCGTTCTCGAACAGGTCGCGGAAGCCCGTGCCGGGCAGCAGCGCCGCCGCCGACAGCCGGAAGACGACGTTCTGGATCATTTGCGGCCGCCAGATCGCGGCGGCGCTGACGTCCCAGCCGATGTCGCGCCGGATCGTGCCCTGCATCCTCAGCGCCTCGAGAACGGCGGTGCGATGGAACCAGAGATGGTTGACGTTGCCCGACAGCCTGACCTCGGGCGTCAGGTCGAAATCGGCGCCGACGCCGAGCAGCATGGTGCCGGGATTGACGAAGTTGGACTGGCCCTGCTCCTTCGAGGAGCGAAGCGAATTCAATATGCCGTTGCGGCCGTTGATCGACACCGCCCGGCCGCCGCCGGCGAAGGGGATGGTCTGGCGGACCCAGTAGCTGGTGTCCGCGCCGGCGAAGATCGGATTCTCGAAAATGGCGTCGAAGCCGTGCTGGACGTCGTCATAGGGGTCGCCGTCGCCGCTCGCGAACAGGGCGGCCCCGCGCACCCTTATCCAGTCGCGGTCGTAGGAAGGCTCGACGGCGACGAAATAGCTCTCGATCCGCGCCGGCTCGCCCGTGAAGATGCTGTTGCGGTCCGATCCGAACAGCGCATAGGCCGAGGCGGACAGGTTCATCCGCCCGATATGGCCGTCGGCATTATAGCCGATGTAGAAGGCGTCGTAGCTTCGCGAGCGAAGATTGCCGATCAGCGCCGGGCGGACCGGAAAGCCGTTGTCGTCGACCTCGATCTCGCCGCGCTCCCGGTTGATGTTCCAGGTCAGGCTCAATTCGCTGGTCAGGTTGATGATCGGGAAATCCTGCCGGTAGAGGTTGGCGTGAAGGATCCAGTCGTCGCGCGGACGCTGGGTGATGTTGTTGAGTCCGGAATTGGTGTCCTTCTCGAGCCGCCAGATCGCCGCCAGGTTGAACTGGAAGCGGTTGTTGTCGCGATTGCCGAACAGGCGGAAGCCGAGCTGCTGGTCCTGGAAGAGGAAGCCGCGGAAATCGAGGTTGAACGGCTGGATGCCGAACCTCAGGCTGTAGAAGTCGTAGCGGTAGGAGGTGTTGGCGAGGTGGTAGTCGACGAACGCTTCCTGGACGCCGAGCGCATAGTCGAAGCGGTTGCTTCCGACCGAGGGTCGAACGTCGAGGACTCGCCGCTCCGGCACGTCGACATAATTGGCCTGGGCGGCGAGGGTGAGGCGCCATTCGACGTCGGGGGGCTTGTAGGCGGTCGAGCCCTTGATCAGGGCGACTCCGAAGATGAACGTCTGCACGGCGGCGATGCTGTTCGGGCGGCCGAACACGTCGTTGCTGTCCGGGCGCTGGGTCGTCTGGACGCCGGTCGGGATCGGGAAGGTGCGCGGCTCGAACACGGTGTCGGAAACCGCGCTCGCGACGAAGAACCAGTCATTGCCCTGGAGGCCGAGGAAGCGCGGCGTCCGGCAGCGCGGCTCGCCGGCCGCTCGGCGCCGTTCCTGCTCCTCCTCGGTCGGGATGCAGAGCGGCCGGTCGCCCTTCAGGGTGTTCTGGTTGTAGGGGTCCCACCAGCGCTCGCGGACGATGCCGAGCGATTCGATCAGCCGCCAGCGGTCCGGGATCGGGATGTGGCCGGCCGGAAAGGCCTCGGGCGGCGGCGAGCGGATCGCGCCCGGATTGATCTGCTCGACGGCGTCCGGAAGATCGCGAAGGATGTCCGGACGGCGCCGGCCCTCGATCAGTTCCTCCTCGACCGGCTCAGGCGGCGGCTCGCCGCGCTCGTTCGCGGGCCCGACGTCCTCCGCCGGCTCATCGGCCGCAGGAAGGTCCTGCAAGGATGCCGTCACCACCGAGTCATCCCGGCGCAAGCCGGGATCCATGAACGCCGACGGCGACTGCTCACCAATCACCATGTTCATAGGTCCCGGATCAAGTCCGGGATGACTGGCGGGCGCGGCCACCGCTGCCGGCGTCGCCGACGACAGCAGCGAGAAGAGGGCGGCGGTGAGGGTCATTTCCCCTGGCAGACATTCTGCTCGTTCGTGCCGACGAACGGGTTGAACGGGCACAGCACGTAGCGCAGTCGAGTGGTGGTGCTTCCGACCGGAATCTCGACTCGGTCCGAGCGGCGGTCCGGATCGGCGTGGCCGATCGCGCCGTTGAGCCGGATCCCGGCATTGTAGAGGCCGAGGAAGGCGATCATGTCGCTCTGGTCGTTGCCGTCGCCCGATGAGGCGATCGCCCCGACCAGCCGGCCGGCGCGATAGATCGGCACCCCTCCGGCGAACAGGGTGAGGCCGTTATTGACCCGGTTGAGGCCGGGCCTGACCTCCGGAAGCCGGGTGCAGGAGCGCGGCACGTCGGCGGCACTCGCGCCGAGCACGAAATTGACGTGGGCGAGGATGTCCGGGGTGATCAGCCGCGACTGCAGCCCGGTCGAAAAGATGTTGAAGCGCTCGAACGGGATCGACAGCGGCCCCGGCGGGCGGCCGACCTCGCCGTCCGGGAACCATGGCCGCGACAGGTTGCCGATCGCCCGCAGCGAGAAGGCGACGTTGCCGGTCAGCGCGCTCGGATCGCCGAGGAAGGTGCGCACCGCCGCGACGTAATTGCGGACCTCCGGATCGGGATGGGCGAGCAGGTCGCCGGCCGCGAACGGGCTCGAGAAGAAGGCGGTCGTTCGCGCTTTCTGCGGCACCGCGTCGATCGCGTCGACCAGGGCGTCGGGCCCGCGCACCATGCCGAGTATCTCGCCGTTGGTGTCGACCACGACCATCGTGTTCTGGGCGCGGTTGTCGAGCGGCCAGCGAAGCTGCGCTCGGGCGGCGCGCTGGACCAGGAAGGCCTCCTCGAGCAGCGCCCGGACCTCGTTGGCGGTGAGCGCCTCGGCGCCGTCGGTGCCGGCTCGGATCGGGTAGCGCTGGTTGCCGGCGCCGTCGCTCAGCACCCAGGCCTCGGCGACTCCGAATTCGGCCGGAGTGGCGGGGCGGACGCCCGATTCCTCGGCGCCGTAGACGGTGCCGCGAACGATTCCGCCGGCCGCGTCGAAATAGCCGCGCACCGACACCAGGCTTCCGGCGACGTTGTTGATCTGGGCGAAGGGCGCTGCCTGCGCCGGGTTGCTCCTGACGTCGGCGTCGGTCGCGTCGGAATAGCGGAGCAGCGTCCCGTCGACCGAGATCCGGTTGGCCCGGATTTCCGCTCTCGGTCGGAAGCCGGCGGTGGCGGCGTAGGCGATGATCTCCTCGACATTGCCGTCATTGTCGAGATATTCGCGGTCGAAGCCGTAGACTCCGTCGCCGATCGCGGCGACTGAGCCGACCACGGCGCCGTTCTTGTAGAGCGGGAAGGCGCCCGGATCGGCGCCCACGCCGAGCGGCCCGCGATGGGTGCCGGCGCGGTTGGGGAAGCGTTCGACGACGTCGGAGCAGGGCAGCTGGCTGAACTGCACGCTGAACAGCGGCCCGCTCTCCAGGCCGCGCGTGCCGATCGACGGCGGGAAGGTCTCCTGGACGATGTCGTTGGCGGTCCGGCTCGAGAAGGCGGCTCCGACCGACGAGAAATAGGAGGAGGTGAGCGCCTTGGAGATGCCGCCGGCGAAGGCGGCGGGCGCCGGCAGGTTGAGGTTCTGCAGGTCGCTGTTCTGGCCGTTCGGCGCCGGCGGAGTGCGCAAGGTGAGGTCGGCGCCGTTCATCGCGAAGGCCGCCAGCACGTTGCCGACGCGGTCGATGACGACGAAGCCGGACGGCTGGGCCTGGGCCTGAGCCTCGGCCACGCCCTGGGCGATGATCCGTTCGATGTCGGCGACGGTGAGGTTCTCGAGCGCCGGGGTCTGGAAGACCGGCTGCGCCTGCGGCGGCGGCGGCTCCGGCTGCGGCTGGGGGGTCCCGCCGCCTCCGCCGCCGCCGCCGCAGGAGGCGAGGAGGAGGGCGGCAATGGCAATCGAGGATATGGCGTCAGCCTTCACCTCAGCCTCCGGATGGCGACGGCGGCGCGGCCGAGGCTGGCCCGGAAATCGCCTGGGCTGTAGGCGTTGGGGTCGCGCACGGCCCGATAGGCCGAGTTGATGTCGACCCGGATCCCGTTCGCCGCCTGCTCGGTGACCTGGCCCTCGTCGACCAGCGCGGAGAGCAGGGTGTCGGTCGCCATCACCGCCTGGACGCTTCCGGCATAGTCGGTGAAGCGCGGGCTGATCGCCTCGCTGGTGATGGTGTCGATGATGGCGAAGGTCTGCGCCCGGCTCATCCGGGTGCCGGTGAAGGCGGTGGCCAGCGCCCGCGCCGTCTCGCGTAGGGTGCCGGCGGCGGCGACGGCGGCGCCTCGGTCGCGCGCCATCGCCTGGTGGAAGGCGCGGCTGTCGCGCTCGAAGCGCTGCGCCAGGTCGGGCGCCACCACCCGCGCCGCGGCCGCGAGCATGATGATGTTCTCGTCATTATAGGGGGGCATTCCGGTCGGGATCGGCCGTCCCGGATTGGCCACCGCGGTCGGCCGGAAATTGGGATCGTCGGAGATCCGGCGGTGGCAGCTGTGGCAGTCGTAGAAGTAGAATTCGGGGAAGATGCCCTCCGTCCCCCGCGCGGGCGAGGCGAACAGGGTGAGCGAGCGTTCGAGCGCCATCGCCTGGCCGATCGCCCACATCCGGACCGAATCGACGGCGCCCTTGCGGCGCTGATAATCGGCATCCTCCTGGTGGTGCTGCTGAAGGGTCGTGAACAGGTCGAGCTCGAAGGAGATTCGCGGGTGGCCCGCGGCCATGATCCGGTGGGTGACGAACTGGCCCTCGTCGGCGCTTCCGAAATGGCAGTCGAGGCAGATCCCGGCCCTGACCCGGGGATTCTCCAGCGCGACCAGCCCGCGCGAGACGTTGTTGGCGTGGGTGCCGCCGACCGCATAATGGCTCGACAGCCAGCCCGAGGCGGCGCCGTGGCAGGATTCGCAGCCCACTCCGTCCGAGATCTGGAACCGGGCGCCGCGCTGGCCGGCCGGCGTGGCGTGGCAGCCCAGGCACATCGGCGCGTTGCTCGCCTCGCCGATGCCGAGGCGCTGGGCGATGACCTGGCTGCGCGGCTCGCTCAGCACGGCATAAGCGCGGCTGTGGGCGCCGGCCGCGCTCGACGGGTCCTGCCAGAGCATGATCTCGTCCTGGCGGATGAGCGGGCCGTCGGCTTCGCTGCGGCCGTGGCAGGTGGTGCCGCCGCAGCTGGCGACTCCGACATAGGTGGCCGCTTTCGTCTCGCCCTGGGCGGTGGCGAGGGCCCCTCCCGGAAGGACCAGCAGGAAAGCGAGCAGGGCAAGGAACGCCGACGCGCCAACGGCCACGGCGATGCTGCGGATGCCCCCCATCTGCCCCCCAACGCCGCCTCGCCCGGGGGGCGCAGCGGTCACTGAACCTGCGCGGAATCTATGGACCGAAACGGCTTCTCCTTGCAACCCGCAAAGCTTGCCCCGATGGCTGCGGGGCCGTCGAAAGGCAGCCCCGCAAGCCGCTGATGACAGCCGAAACAATCCCCGGTACAGCGGTGAATTGCGCCGGGGCGGGGGCGGTTGCGGGGCCTTTCGCCGAATTCCCGGTCATCACCCTTGCCGCGGGCAAGCAATCGATCGGAGCCGGCGAAGATGACGAAAGCCTCTGACCTCTTCATCCAGTGCCTGGAGGAAGAAGGCGTCGAATATATTTTCGGGGTCCCCGGCGAGGAGAATCTCGACTTCCTCGACAGCCTGTCGCGCTCGTCCAGGATCAGGCTGGTGCTCACCCGCCACGAGCAGGGCGCCGGCTTCATGGCCGCCACCTACGGCCGGCACACCGGGCGGACAGGGGTCTGCCTCGCCACGCTCGGGCCCGGCGCGACCAACTTCGTCACCGCCGCCGCTTATGCGCAGCTCGGCGGAATGCCGATGCTGATGATCACCGGCCAGAAGCCGATCAAGAAGTCCAAGCAGGGCCGTTTCCAGATCCTCGACGTCGTCGACATGATGGGTCCGATCACCAAATATACCCACCAGCTCGCCTCGGCCGACAACATTCCGAGCCGGGTGCGCGAGGCCTTCCGACTCGCCGAGGAGGAGAAGCCCGGCGCCGTCCACCTCGAGCTTCCCGAGGACATCGCCGACGAGCATACCGAATCGAAGCCGCTGAAGCGGAGCCTCGTGCGCCGCCCGCTCGCCGACGAGAAAGCGGTGCGGGCCGCCGTCCGGAAGATCGAGCAGGCGCGCTCCCCGGTGCTCGTGATCGGCGCCGGGGCCAACCGCAAGATGACTTCCCGGATGCTTCTCCAGTTCATCGAGAAGACCGGAATCCCCTTCATCACCACCCAGCTCGGCAAGGGCGTCCTCGACGAGCTCCACCCCAGCTTCCTCGGCTGCGCGGCGCTGTCCGCGGGGGACTTCGTCCACCGGGCGATCCAGGCGGCCGACCTCATCATCAACGTCGGCCACGACGTCATCGAGAAGCCTCCGTTCTTCATGGCCGACGGCGGCACCGAGGTGATCCACGTCAGCACCAGGACGGCCGAGGTCGACCCGGTCTATTTCCCCCAGGTCGAGGTGATCGGCGACATCGCCAACGCCATGTGGCAGATCAAGGAGGACATCGTCCCCTCCGGCACCTGGAATTTCGAGCCGATGATGCGCGCCCGCGCCGCCGAGGTCGATCACACCGCGACCCTGTGCGACGACATGCGCTTCCCGATCTTCCCGGCCTGCCTGGTCAAGAGGATCCGCGAGGCGATGCCCGCCGACGGCATCATCTGCCTCGACAACGGCGTCTACAAGATCTGGTTCGCTCGCAACTATGCCGCCCGCCAGCCCAACACGGTGCTGCTCGACAACGCGCTCGCGACGATGGGCGCCGGGCTGCCCTCGGCGATGGCGTCGGCGATGATCTATCCCGGCCGCAAGGTGATGGCGATCTGCGGCGACGGCGGCTTCATGATGAACAGCCAGGAGATGGAGACCGCGGTCAGGCTCAAGCTCGACCTCACCGTCCTGATCCTTCGCGACGACGCCTACGGGATGATCCGCTGGAAGCAGGCCAATATGGGCTTCGAGGATTTTGGGTTGACCTACGGCAATCCCGATTTCGTCAAATATGCCGAGAGCTACGGCGCCTCGGGATACCGAATCGAGGCCGCGGACATGCTCGGGCGAACGCTCGACCACTGCCTCGCGACGCCGGGGGTCCATCTCGTCGACTGCCCCGTCGACTATGCCGACAACGACCGAATCCTCAATCGCGAGATCAAGGAGCTGAGCGCCGCCGTCGACATCGGCGCCCGCGCGCGCCCGATGACCGAGGCTCCGTCGGAGACGGAGACGGCCGCGCCTCGGCCGACGCCCGCCTGAGCGGCCGGAATGGGGACAGTTACTTTTCCCACCGGTTCTGGAATGAAGTCGCTTCCGAGTGGAAAAGAAACTGTCCCCTTTGCGAGGTCTCATGGTGCAGCTCAAGGACGTCTACCCGCTCTATCTCGCCAACCGGGCGGAGCAGCCCAACGCCGACCTCGAGGTCACCGACAAATATAGCGGGGCGGTCGCGTTTCGGGTCGCCCAGGCCGACGCCGCGACGATCGACGCCGGAATCGCCGCCGCGGCCGCCGCCGCCGAGCCGATGGCCCGGATGGCGAGCTACGAGCGCCAGGCCGTCCTCCGGCATTGCGTCGATCGCTTCGGGGAGCGCTTCGACGAGCTCGCCTTCGCGCTCTGCGTCGAGGCGGGCAAGCCGATCAAGGACGCCGAGGGCGAGGTCACCCGCCTGATCGACACCTTCCGGATCGCCGCCGAGGAATCCGTCCGGATGACGGGCGAGGTCCAGCCGCTCGACATCAGCCCGCGCGCCAGGGGCTATCAGGGCATGTGGAAGCGGGTTCCGATCGGGCCGTGCAGCTTCATCTCGCCGTTCAACTTCCCGCTCAACCTCGCCGCCCACAAGATCGCTCCGGCGCTCGCCGTCGGCTGCCCGTTCGTCGTCAAGCCGGCCAGCCGCACCCCGCTCGGCACGATCATCATCGGCGAGGTCCTCGCCGAGACCGATCTTCCGAAAGGCGCCTTCTCGATCCTGCCGGCGCATCGCGACGGCGCCGACCTCTTCACCACCGACGAGCGGCTGAAGCTGCTTTCCTTCACCGGATCGCCGGGCGTCGGCTGGGACCTGAAGGCCCGGGCCGGCAAGAAGAAGGTGGTGCTCGAGCTCGGCGGCAACGCGGCGGTGATCGTCGACGCCGACGCCGACCTCGACGACGCGGTCGAGCGCATCGTCTTCGGCGCCTTCTACCAGTCGGGGCAGAGCTGCATCGGAGTGCAGCGCATCATCATCCACGCCGACGTCTACGAGGATCTCAGGAAGCGGCTGGTCGCCAGGACGAGGAAGCTGGTCGCCGGGAATCCGCGCGATCGCAAGACGTTCATCGGGCCGATGATCGACGTCAAGGAGGCGCAGCGCCTCGACAACTGGATTCGCGAGGCGGTGGAGGGCGGCGCGAAGCTGCTCTGCGGCGGCGGGCGCGAGGGGGCGATGCTTGAGGCGACCTTGCTCGAAGGCGTCGACCGCGCCTCGACCCTGTATCGCGAGGAGGCGTTCGGCCCCGTCGCCATCCTCTCGAAGTTCACCGACTTCCGGGCCGCCCTGGAGGAGGTCAACGACAGCAAGTTCGGCCTCCAGGCCGGAATCTTCACCCGCGACCTGTTTCGGATGTTCGACGCCTGGGACCGGCTCGACGTCGGCGGGGTCGTCGTCAACGACGTGCCCAGCTACCGGGTCGACAACATGCCTTATGGCGGCGTCAAGGACAGCGGCCTCGGCCGCGAGGGCGTCCGCTTCGCGATGGAGGACATGACCGAGATCCGCAATCTCGTCGTCCGCCGAGGCGCCGGCGCCGCCCTCCGCGACCTCGGCGAATAACCTAGGGGACAGTCACAGTGACTGTCCCCAATGGCGGCTACGAAAAGCGACGAGCCCCCGCGCGATGCGCCCGCCCGAGGAACGCGGGCCCACCGCGCCGGTTCAGCCTGCGGGAGTTCTCCCATCACCCAAGCTTATGGAGTATTTATGAACCAGCGTATTGCTTCGGCCGTGTTCGACAGCCGTGACGAGGCCGAGCGGGCCGTTTCCGAATTGCGTGCCTCCGGAGTGAGCGACAGCGCCATCTCCGTGATCGCCCGCCAGGACGGCAAGAACACCAGCACCGACGGTGCCGGCGACCCCAATAAGAGCGGCGCGGTCAAGGGCGCTCTGGCCGGTGCCGGCGCCGGCACCTTGCTCGGCATCGCCGCGCTTGCCATTCCGGGCGTCGGTCCGCTCGCCGCGGCCGGCGCCATCGCCGCGACGGCCATCCCCGAAGCCGCCGCCATCGGCGCAGTTGCCGGAGCGGCCACCGGCGGCCTCACCGGCCTGCTCACCAAGCACGGCGTCAGCGACGAGGATGCCAGCTATTACGAGGACCGGGTCAACAATGGCGGAGTCTTCGTCTCCGTCGACACCGAGGATGCCGGCTTGCCGTTCGAGCAGGCGCGCGACACGCTCTACCGCTTCGGCGGCCACAGCGCCTCGCGTTCGCGCACCGCGGCGCTCTAGTCGGGACGGCCGGAGGCCTCACCGCCTCCGGCCCCTTCCGCCCGCCGCCGATCCTCGGCGAGGCGGGTCGAGAAACCCTCTCAAAAAAAGGGCTGTCCTACACGAAAGCCGGTCGGTTATCCCCGATTCGTGAGCGATTCCGATCCCTTTGCCTTCGCTCCGGTGCCGGTGCGGGCCCGCCGCGACGGCTGGACTCCGGAGCGCCAGCGCAAGTTCGTCGACCTGCTCCTCGCCGGCTGCGGCCCGTCCGAAGCCGCGGCGGCGGTCGGCAAGACCAAGCAGACCGCCTTCGCCCTGCGCGGCCGGCCCGGGGCCGAGAGCTTCCGCGCCGCCTGGGATTCGGCGGTCGCCCATGCCCGCCGCCGCCGGTTCGCGGCGCCGCCCGGAAGCGCTGCCAGCCGAGGCATGGAAAGCGTGCTCGTCCCTCGCTTCTACCGCGGCCGCCTGGTCTCGGTGGAGCGCCGGGTGACCAGCGGCGGAATGATGCGCCTCCTCGCGCAGCTCGATCGCTGGGCCGCTAAGACGCCCGTGCCCCCGCCGGGAGCGCCCAGCTTCGACGAGCTTGTCGACCTGCTCGCGCCCCGCGAGGAAGCGCCCCCTCGGCGCCGGCGCCGCGCCGGTGACCGCGCGTCGCTCGACGCCCGCTTCGGGCGGGAAGGGGAGGATGGTGGCTATTGATCGGAAACTGACCGGATGCAGCGTGACCCGCCGTTCCGGCGGTCAGTTTCCGGGTCGCCGGACGGACGCCCAGGCTGCCGGTTGCGAAGCTTTCCGCCTTGTCCCTATATGGCGCCCCCAAGGCAGGCGCATTGGGCTCGTGCGCCGGCTTGCGACCGGAGATGGAGACGAAAAGGTGAAAGCATCATTCCTCGCGGGCGCCGCGATGATCGCGCTCGGCGCATGCACGACGATGACCGAAGAGCCTCGGACGGCCTCGGCGGAGCCCTCCCCGGCGGCCGCGGTCGCCGTTCCCGACAACATCCTTCTCGCCGAATGGACGGGGCCGTTCGACGGCGTTCCGCCGTTCGACCGGGTGCGCCCCGAGCAATTTCCCGAGGCCATCCAATTCGGCATCGACGAGCAGCGCCGCGAGGTGCTGGCGATCGCCGACAACAGCGCCGCGCCGACCTTCGAGAACACGGTCGAGGCGCTCGAGCGGGTCGGCCGGCGGCTCGACCGGGTGCTCGGCATCTTCGGCGTGATGACCGACAACATGACCAATCCGCAATATCAGGCGCTTGAGCGCGAATGGTCGCCGCGCCTCTCCGCCGCCTATGACGAGATCATCCTCAACCCGCAGCTGTTCCAGCGGGTCAAGGCGGTCTACGACGCGCGCGAGAGCTCCAACCTCAACCCGCAGCAGCAGCGGGTCGTGACCAGGCTGTACGACCAGTTCGTCCGCCGCGGCGCCAACCTCAACCCGGAGCAGAAGCGTCAGCTCTCCCAGTACAACCAGGAGCTCGCCACCCTGTTCGCCCAGTTCGGCGAGAAGCTGCTCGCCGACGAGTCCACGTTCATCGCCGTCGCCGAGGCCGACCTCGCCGGAGTCCCGGCCGACGTGAAGGCGGCCGCGGCCGCCGCGGCTCGGGAGCGCAACCTGCCGGCCGGCCAGTTCGCGATCGTCAACACGCGTTCGGCGGTCGATCCGGTGCTGACCTTCGCCGACAACCGGGCGCTGCGCGAACGGGTCTGGCGCGCCTTCGTCAATCGCGGCGACAATGGCGGCGCCAACGACACCAACGAGACGATCCGCAACATCGTCCGGATCCGCGCCGAGCGGGCGCGATTGCTCGGCTTTCCGACCCATGCCCACTGGCGGATGCAGGACACGATGGCCCGCGATCCGGCCCGAGCCCAGGAGCTGATGATGCGGGTCTGGCCGGCTGCGGTCGCGCGGGTCCGCGAAGAAGTGCGCGACCAGCAGGCGATGGCCGACCGGCTCGGCCACGACATCACCATCGAGCCGTGGGACTATCGCTACTATATGGAGAAGGTCCGTCAGGACCGCTACAATCTCTCCCAGGACGAGATCAAACCCTACTTCCAGCTCGACAACATGATCCAGGGCATGTTCCACATGGCGGGGCAGCTCTATGGGCTGCGCTTCGCCGAGAATACCGGCCAGGTTCCGGTCTGGCATCCCGACATCCGCACATGGCACGTCACGAATGCCGCCGGCGAGGATGTCGGCATCTTCTACGGCGACATGTTCGCCCGCACCGGCAAGCGCTCGGGTGCCTGGGCGACCGGCTATCGCGGCCGCTCGCGGCTGCTTGGCGACCGCATCGTGCTGGCGTCGAACAACAACAACTTCACCAAGCCCGGGCCGAATGACCCCGTCTTGATCAGCCTCGACGACGCCGAGACCCTGTTTCACGAGTTCGGCCACGCCATTCACGGCCTATTGTCCGACGTCCACTATCCGAGCCTTGCCGGAACGCCGCGCGACTTCGTCGAATATCCGAGCCAGGTCCATGAGAATTGGGTGCTGACTCCCGAGATCCTCAACCGCTTCGCCCGCCACTACCGGACCAACCAGCCCATGCCTCAGGCGCTGGTCGAGCGGATCGAGCAGGCGCGGACGTTCAATCAGGGCTTCACCACGGTCGAATATCTCGGCTCGGCCTTGGTCGACATGGCGCTTCACACCGATCCGCAGGGCGTGATCGACCCCGACGCGTTCGAGCGCGAGACGCTGACCCGGATCGGCATGCCGCGCGAGATCGCGATGCGCCACCGCCTGCCGCAGTTCGGCCATCTCTTCTCGTCGGACGCTTATTCGGCCGGCTATTATTCCTACCTCTGGTCGGAGACGATGGACGCCGACACCTGGGCGGCGTTCGAGGAGACCGGCAATGTCTGGGATCCGGCGACCGCGCGCCGCTTCGCCGAGACCCTGCTGTCGACGGGGAACGAGACCGACCGCGCCGAAGCCTATCGCCAGTTCCGCGGCCGCGATCCCGACGTCGACGCTTTGCTCAGGAAGCGCGGCTTCCCGACCGGGGGCTAGGAGCGGGCCGCCGGGCGCTCGGCCGGGCTATTCCGCGGGCGCGGTGGCGACCAGCAGGTCGAGCTGTTCCTGGCAGCGGTTGCGGATCAGAGCCTCGGCGACGGCCTGGATGTCCGACGGCGCCGATTGCAGGGTCTTGAAGGTGACCCGGGTCGGGACCGCGACTCCGGCCTGGCGCAGCTCGTAGACCGCGCCGTCGGCGATGGGCAGCTGGGCCGGCCAGGCCGCCGTCGTGCTTCCCGCCGGCCAGGCGAGGTCGTGGGAGGCGCGGTTCGGCCCGACGATGGTCACCGTCGTCGCCTCGGCGGCTTCCGGGCGCCAGAGCATGACGTCGCTGGTGCTCGCCAGGCACATGGTGCCGCCCTGGGAGACGTCGATGTGCCAGATGGTGGTCGGGCTGGTCGGGACGATGCCGGCGCTGCGCACAGCGCCGATCCGGGCGCGGCGGCCGTTCGAGCCCTGGACGGTTCGGGCGCTCGCCTGGACCGCCTGGGCGGGGCTGAAGGTCCCCGGGCCGCGGAAGGTCCGGGTCCCGCGGGCGTTGAGCAGGACGACGGTGTCGCCGCCTTGCAGGGCGAGTCGGGCATTGTCGGGAAGCGAGCGTCCCGGCGGGTAGCTCTTCGCCGAAGGTCCGGACGAGCGGACGACGAGGACGTTGGCGGCGGCCGAGGCGGCGGCGCTCGCCAGCAGCGCGGCGACGGCGAACCGGCTGAGTGAAAGCTTATTTCGACCCCAAGACAAAGTGACCTCCCGGACCAGCTTCGCCTAGCCTGTAGACGAATTCCTGAAGCGCCGCATCTTCCTTGTGGGCCGCGGCGGTCTCTTCGAGCTCGGCGAGGGCGGACCGGTCGCCGCCGTCGAAGCGAAGCCACAGGGCGGTCAGCCGCGCCCGAAGCCCCGGCTCGACGTGCGGCGCCGGCTCCCACAATTCGCACGGCGTGGCTCGGCCGCTGAGCACGACCCGGCCCATCGGCCGGAAGACGTCGAGCGAGCAGGCGGCCTTGGCCTGGTTGCTGACCAGGGCGATCGTGCGCAGCGCCTTGTTCGCCGATTCGAGGCGAGCGGCCGTGTTCATCCCGTCGCCGAGCGCTGTATATTGCATCCGTCCCTTGCCGCCGAAATTGCCGACCACCGCCTCGCCGCGATGGAGCCCCACCCGGGTGCAGCCGATCGGCGGAATGCCGGCGCCCGCCGAGCGGCGGAATTGCTCGCCGCATTCGTACAGCGCCATCGCCGCGCGGACCGCCCGGTCGCCGTCGTCGGGCCGCTCGATCGGCGCCCCCCAGAAGGCGACGACGGCGTCGCCGACGAACTTGTCGATGGTCCCGCCATGCCTCAGCACGGTGTCGCTCATCAGGTCGAGATAGCGGTTGAGCAGCGCCGAAAGCTGTTCGGGCGTGATCGCGTGGCTGAGCTTGGTGAAGCCTTCCAGATCGGTGAACAGGGCGTAGATCTGCTTCTTCTCCCCGTGCAGCGACAGCTGCTCGGGGTCGCGGATGATCTCGCTGGCGATGTCGGGCGGAAGGTACTTGCCGAGCGCCGATTGGGCGAATCGGCGCTGCTCGGAACCGACGGCCCGCGCCGCGACTCCGACTCCGACGAAGGCGAGCAGCCAGCCCGCGCCCCAGCCGAAGGCGGGCAGGCCGAGCGTGTCGACGTCCATCGCCTGGAGCTGGAAGGGGAGGTAGGCGAAGAAGGCGATCTGGACGACGAGGACGAGCGCGAGCCTCCAGCCGCGAAGCTCGAGCAGGCTCGCCAGCGCCCCGGCGGCGACCACGCCCAAGGCGGCGATCCACAGCGCCCAGCCCGGAATCGGCGCCGGCATCCGCCCGTCCAGCACCTGGGCGAGCATGTGCGCGTGGATCTCGATTCCCTTTGTCCACCGCCCGGTGACCCGGGTCATCGGCGTTTCGTAATTGTCGAGGTCCTGGATGTCGCCGCCGATCAACACGAAGCGCCCTTCGATCATCGCCCTGACCCCTTCGGGGAATTCGGCGACGAACTGGATCGGAAGGTTGGTGAAGACCGGCACCTCGTCGCTGGCGGGAAGCCGAAAGTCGATGACGCCGCGATAGTCGCGGAATTCCGGGTAGATCGGAGCCATCGCATTGGCCAGCAGCGGCGGCAGGTCGCCGGGCTGCTCGGGCCAGCGCCGGATGACCCCGTCGGCGAGGTCGGTCTGCAGCCGGATGCTGGCCGGACGCGCGGGTCCGGGAGCGGTCTGGCGGACGAAGTCGCGCAGGAACGCCTCCTGCCAGGGCAGGATCTGGTCGGGATTGCGCGCCGCCGAGGCGAAGGCGAGGAAGGTCGGCGTGCGCATCGCCCGCAAGGTTCGGACCAGCTCGGGATCCTCGGGCTGAGCCTGGTCGATCAATATGTCGACGCCGATGGCGCGCGGTCCCATGCCGTCGATCGCCGCGAGCGCCCGAGCCAGCATCGCCCGGTCGAGCGGCGAACGCTTGCCGAGCTGGGCGAGCGTGTCGTCATTGTAGGTGACCAGGACGATCCGGCCGTCCTGCTCGAGGGTGCGCTCCGCCTTGGCCTCGAAGCGAAGGTCGTAAAAGGCCCGTTCGGCATCGCTGACCAGCGGCACGTCCCAGCCGAAGCGGGCCCCGTAGAGGCCGAGCAGGAGAAAGAGCAGGGTGCCGAGCAGCCGGACCGGTCCGACCTGCCTGAGCGCGCGCCTCAGTTTCCGCCGCCAGCCGCCCGCTTGCGCTTCAGCCATGATCCCCCCGGACTCCCGCCGGCGAGCCTAGGCGAAGCGGCCCGGCGCGCAAGCCCTCAGCGCGCCCCGGCCCGCTTCGCCTGCTCCCAGCCGAGCTCGGCGAGCGGCTCCAGCCGCTTCACCATCTCGGCGGCATGAGCCGAAGACGCGGTGCCGCGGACCAGGCGTCCCTTGATGCCGTGGACGATGCCGGCCAGCCGGAACAGGTTGAACGCCATGTAGAAGTCGAGATGGTCGATTCCCTCGCGGCCGGTGCGCCGGCAATAAGCAGCGACATGGTCTTCCTCGGCGGGGATGTTGAGGGCGGCGAGATCCAGTCCGGCCAGCCCTTCCGGAAGCCGGTACATCATCAGATGGTAGCTGAAATCGGCGAGCGGATGGCCGAGCGTCGACAATTCCCAGTCGAGCACTGCCAGCACTTCGGGCCGCTCGGGGTGGAAGACCATGTTGTCGCAGCGAAAGTCGCCGTGGATGATTCGAGCCTGCGGCTCGTCGGGCGGGACGTGCTCGGGCAGCCATTCCACGAGCCGGTCCATGGCAGGGACTCGGCCGGCCTCGGAATCCAGCTGGTACTGCTTCGACCAGCGCGCGATCTGGCGCTCGAAATAATTGCCCGGCTTGCCATAGTCGCCGAGCCCGACGGCCTCCGGATCGATCCGATGGAGCGCCGCCATGGCGGCGTTCATCGAGTCGAAATAAGCGGGCCGGTCGGCGGCGGCGACTTGCGGGAACGAGGCTTCCCAGAAGATCCGTCCCGACACCATCTCCATCACGTAGAAAGCGGTGCCGATCACCGCTTCGTCGAGGCACAGACCATAGGTCCTCGCCACCGGATACCCCTGCGCTCCCAGGGCGGTGATCACTCGGTATTCGCGGTCCACGGCATGGGCGCCGGGCAGCAGCGGGCCAGGCGGCTTGCGGCGCAGGACATAGTCGCGCCTCGGCGTGATCAGCCGGTAGGTCGGATTGGACTGGCCGCCCCTGAACTGCTCGATCCGGAGCGGGCCCGCAAAGCCCTCGACCTCGCTCTCGAGCCATGCCTCGAGCCTCGCTTCGTCGAAGCGAAGGGCGGGGCGGACCTCGGTCGTGCCGCTATTCTGTGCGCTTCGATCCATTTCGCTTTTCCGGAAGTGAGGCCGGGACCTCCGGCTACCGCGCCGCGGATCACCGGTAAAGCCGGCGCCCTTCCCCCAGGAGGCGCCGATTCCGCGCTCGTGGTAAATTTTTTGGTGACCATGCGACATTTCGCCGAACTCGCCGGGACTATGGCGATGAGGAAGGTTGGATCCGTTCCGGCCGGCCGCCCGCTAACGTCACGAACTCGCGTTCGGACGATACAGGGAGGGTGGGCGACCGACCGGCGGTTTCTTGGCCGAGCTGAAGGGTCCGCCGCCTTCCTCCGTCGGTGCCCGACTTCGGAGGGTAACGTGTAGATGAAGACGAAGATCGCGAACGCCATCGTCCCGAAACCGCGCACCAGCATCGGGATAGACGGATCGCTCGGGCAGAAAGAAGTCGGTGGACCGGCCTGCCCGCGCGCCCTGGCCGCGATCGTCTACGCGCTCTGAAAGAGGGGAAATGGAGGGGGACGGCGGCGCCTCGCGCCGCCGTCCCCCTTTTCGTTCGTCATTCATCCGGATGAGGCGCGCGGACGCACGAAATTTTGGCCATAGGCGGTCGAACATGGTATGAACGGCGTCGGTGGGCTGTGGTTGAAGGAGTCGACCTATGGCTAGGAGCAAATATCTGCTTGCCGCGCTGCTCGCGGCAGTTTCGGTTCCCGCGATCGGCGCGGTCACCGTCGTCGGCGCCAGCTCGGCCCGGATGTGCTTCGAGGCCGCGGATTCGCCCGCGCTCCCGACGATCCGCGATCTGCGCCAGTGCGACACGGCGTTCCAGGAGGAAGCGCTTTCGCAGCGCGACACGGTGGCGACCCACGTCAATCGCGGCATCCTTCGTCTTCGCCGCGGCGACGTCGACGCCGCGATCGCCGATTTCGACACGGCGATCCGCCTCGATCCGCAGCAGCCCGAGGCCTATCTCAACAAGGGCGCGGCGCTGATCCGGCTCAACAACCCGGCCGAAGCGCTCGGCCTGTTCACGGTCGCGCTCGAGCATAATACGGAACGGCCGGAGATCGCCCATTTCGGCCGCGCTATCGCCAACGAGACGCTCGGCAACGTCCGCGAGGCCTATTACGACTACCGGCGCGCAAGCGAGCTCGATCCGGACTGGCAGGATCCGAGGACGGAGCTGGCCCGCTTCCGGGTCGTCAACGACTAAGGCGACTCGGTCGCGAACGGGCGGTCAGCCGATCGCATCGGCTGGTCGCGCCCGGCCGCGAGGGGGCTGCCCCTCCCAGCGCCGACGCGCTAAGGCGCGCGCGGCAACAGGAGAATGACAGCCATGGCCTTTCGGCTCCCCGATCTGCCGTTCGACCGCGAGGCGCTCGGCGAGTTCATGTCCGCCGAGACGCTGGATTTTCATCACGGCAAGCACCACCGGGCCTATGTCGACAAGACCAACGCGATGCTCGGCGAGCGCGGTCTCGAAGGCGCGGCCCTGTCACAGGTGATCCGGGCGGCCAGGGATAAGGGCGACGAGGCGCTTTTCAACAACAGCGCCCAGCTCTGGAATCACAGCTTCTTCTGGCAGTGCCTCGCGGCGCCGCAGGGGCAGCGCCCGACCGGCCAGCTCGCCGCGATGATCGACGACGAGTTCGGCTCGGCCGACAATCTGCTGGCGAAGCTGAAGGAGGAAGCGGTCGGCCATTTCTCCAACGGCTGGGCCTGGCTGGTGCTCGACCGCGACCGGCTCCGCGTGACCTCTCTTCACGACGCCGACACGCCCGTCGCCCACGAAGGCATGAAGCCGCTGCTGACGCTCGATGTCTGGGAGCATGCCTATTACATCGACTATCGCAACGACCGTCCCGCTTTCGCCGAGAAGCTGCTCGGCAATATCGTCGACTGGGAGTTCGTCGCCGGCAATCTCGACGGCGAGGGCATCGGCCGCGCCGACCAGGAGGGCTGAGCCCGGCGGAGCGCTACGTCTTCAGCCGGTACCCGGTCCTGAACATCCAGCCGACGATGGCGAGGCACAGGAAGAAGAAGCCGAGGGTCGCGCCGAGGCTGATCTCCACGCCGACGTCCGCGGTGCCGTAGAAGCTCCAGCGGAAGCCGCTGATCAGATAGACCGCGGGGTTGAAGTAGGTGATCGTGCGCCACGGCTCGCCGAGCATGTCGAGCGAGTAGAAGGCGCCGCCGAGGAAGGTGAGGGGGGTGACGATCAGCATCGGCACGAACTGGATCTGCTCGAAATTCTGGCCCCAGACGCCGATGATGAAGCCGAACAGGCAGAAGGTGACCGCGATCAGCACGAGGAAGGCGATCATCCAGACCGGATGGAGGATCTGGATCGGCACGAAGAAGGCGGCCGTGGCCAGGATCACCAGCCCCAGCGCGATCGACTTGGTCGCCGCCGCTCCGACATAGCCGATGACGGTCTCGAGCGGCGAGATCGGCGCCGACAGCAGCTCGTAGATCGTCCCGGTGAACTTCGGGAAGAAGATGCCGAACGAGGCGTTGAAGATGCTCTGCGTGAACAGCGACAGCATGATCAGGCCCGGCACGATGAACGCCCCGTAGGCGACTCCGTCTATCTCGGTCATGCGCGATCCGATCGCGGCGCCGAAGACGATGAAATAAAGCGACGTCGTGATCACCGGGGTGACCAGGCTCTGCCACAGGGTGCGCAAGGCCCGCGCCATCTCGAAACGGTAGATCGCCCAGACGCCGTAGAAGTTGAAGCCGGTCACCGCTGCCCCCGGTCGCTCACCAGGCTGACGAAGATGTCCTCGAGCGAGCTTTGCCTGGTGTTGAGGTCCTTGAAGGCGATGCCGGCGTCGCTCATCCGCCGCAGAAGCGAGGGGACTCCGGTGCGGTCGGCATTGGCGTCGAACACATATTGGAGCTCGTGGCCGTCGGCCTTCAGCGACAGGTTCCACTCCGCCAGCTCGGGCGGAATCTCGCCGAGCGGCTCGGCGAGGTTCAGAGTAAGCTCCTTCTTGCCGAGCTTCTTCATCAGCGCCGTCTTCTCCTCGACGACGATCAGCTCGCCCTTGCTGATGACGCCGACCCGGTCCGCCATCTCCTCGGCCTCCTCGATATAATGGGTGGTGAGGATGATCGTGACGCCGGTCTCGCGCAGCTGCCGGACGAGGTTCCACATGTCGCGCCGAAGCTCGACGTCGACGCCCGCCGTCGGCTCGTCGAGGAACAATATCTCAGGCTCGTGGCTGAGCGCCTTGGCGATCATCACCCGGCGCTTCATGCCGCCCGAAAGCTCCATGATCTTCGCCTTGCGCTTGTCCCACAGCGACAGCTCGGTGAGCACCTTCTCGATATGCGCCGGATCGGGCGGGCAGCCGAAGAGGCCGCGGCTGAAGGTGACGGTGGCGATCACGCTCTCGAAAGCGTCGGTGTGCAGCTCCTGCGGCACCAGCCCGATCCTGCTTCGGGTGGCGCGGTAGCCGCGGATGATGTCGTGGCCGGCGACGGTGACCGTGCCCGAGCTCGGAGTGACGATTCCGCACACGATGCTGATCATCGTCGTCTTGCCGGCCCCGTTGGGACCGAGCAAAGCGAAGATCTCGCCTTTCCTGATGTCGAGGTCGAGCGGCTTCAGCGCCTGGAGCCCCGACGCATAGGTCTTGCTCAGGCCCTTGATCGAGATGACCGGGTCCATGCCTGCCCTTTTCTATTCGCTCGGCGGGACCGGCGGCTGCTCTTCCGCCTCTTCCAGCATCAGGCCGTGGCGCATCAGCATCGGCACGTTCGCCATGGCGAAAACGAACACGGCGGGCAGGAACAGCCACAGCTTCAAGGCCACCCAGGTGTCGGTGCTGGTCGAACGCCACACCGCCTCGTTGAGCAGGGCCATGACGATGAAGAAGACGATCCAGTTGCGGGTGAGGAGCCGCCAGCCCTGCTCGTCCAGGCCTGGATAGACCGAGCCCAGCACCATCTTCATCAGGTTGCGGCCGGTCCGCATGCCGAACAGGAGCAAGGCGGCGACGACGGCATAATAGATGGTCGGCTTGATCTTGATGAAGGTCTCGTTGTGCAGCCAGATGGTGAGCCCGCCCAGCACCACCACCATCAGCCCGGAAAACCAGAGCAGTGGCGAGATGTGGCGATATTTGAGCTGGGAGATGAGCATGGCGACGATCATCGCCATCATGAACACGCCGGTGGCGACGAAGATCTTGAGCGTGTCCGGCACCGGCGCGAAGAAGTTGGTCAGGAAGAAAGCGAGCAGCGGGCCGAGGTCGATCAGCAGCCTCGCGCCGGCGCCGGGCCCGGCCTTCGCCTGCGCCGTCATGCCGCCACCCCGGCGATCGCCCGTCCCGCCTCGGCCGGGTCGAACGGGCGCAGGTCGTCCATCCCTTCGCCGACCCCGATGGCATGGATCGGAAGGCCGTAGCGGTCGGCCGCGGCGACCATCACTCCGCCTCGGGCGGTGCCGTCGAGCTTGGTCATCACCAGCCCGGTCACTCCGGCGACCTCCCGGAACACCTCGATCTGGCTGAGCGCATTCTGGCCGGTGGTCGCATCGAGGACGAGCACGACGTCGTGCGGCGCCGCCGGGTTGAGGCGCCCGAGGACCCGGCGGATCTTGGCGAGCTCGTCCATCAGCACCTTCTTGTTGTGGAGTCGCCCGGCGGTGTCGACGATCAGCACGTCGATGCCCTCGGCGGTGGCCCGCTTGACCCCGTCGAAGACAATCGCCGAGCTGTCCGATCCCTCAGGGCCGGCGATCACCGGGACGCCGGCGCGATCGGCCCAGATCTGGAGCTGCTCGATCGCCGCGGCCCGGAAGGTGTCGCCGGCGGCGAGAAGCACGGAATAATCCTGCTCCTGGAAGAGATGGGCGAGCTTGGCGATCGTCGTCGTCTTGCCCGAGCCGTTGACCCCGACGACGAGGATCACCTGCGGTCGCGGAAAGGCGTCGATCTCGAGCGGCTCGGCGACGGTGCGAAGGATCTTCTCGAGCTCCTGCGCCACGACCGCCCGGACCGCCGCCTCGGTCACGCCAAGCTCGAAGCGCTCCTCGGCGAGGCGAGCCCGAACCTTGGCCGCCGTCGCCGGCCCCAGATCGGAGGCGACCAGAGCCTCCTCGATCTCGTCCAAAGTCTGCTCGTCGAGCGCCGCCCTGGTGAACAGGCCGGCGAGGTTGTCGCCGAGGCGGTCGGAGGTCTTCTGGAAACCGGCCCGCATCCGCTCGTACCAGGGCAGGTCGCTCACTCCGGCACTCCGATCAGTACATCCCCTTCGAGGCCGCCAATCCGAACTTCGACCACCGCTCCCGCATTCGGGCTCGCGGCGGGCCCGGGGAGCCGGACCGGAGCGAAATTCTCGGCGTGGCCGCAGCCGTCCTTCTCGATCAGCACCTTCTGGCGAGTCCCCACAAGCCCCTTCAGCCAGGCCGCCTTGCGCCGGGCGCAGGCCTCCCGCAGGCGGCGGGCGCGCGCCTTGACGGTCTGCGACGCCACCGGCGGCATCCGCGCCGCCGGCGTCCCCTGCTTGGCCGAGTAAGGGAAGATGTGGCCCATCACGATGTCGCATTCGTCGATCAGGGCGAGGCTGTTCTCGTGCATCGCCTCGGTCTCGGTCGGGAAGCCGGCGATGAGGTCGGCGCCGATCGCGATCTGCGGCCGCGCCGCCTTGAGGCGCGCCACCGTCGCCACCGCCTGCGCCCGGCTGTGGCGCCGCTTCATCCGCTTGAGGACCAGGTCGTCGCCCGATTGGAAGCTCATGTGGAGGTGGGGCATGAAGCGGGGCTCGTGGCAGGCGAGGTCGAACAGCCGCTCGTCCATCTCGATGCAGTCGAGCGACGACAGCCGCAGCCTCGGCAGCTCCGGCACGAGGCGCAGGATCCGTTCGATCAGCTGGCCGAGCGTCGGCGCGCCCGGCAGGTCGGGGCCGTAGCTGGTGACGTCGACGCCGGTCAGGACCACCTCCCTGAAGCCCTCGCCGGCCAGCGCCTTGATCCTTTCGACGACCCGTCCGGCCGGCACCGAACGGCTGTTGCCGCGCCCGAAAGGGATGATGCAGAAGGTGCAGCGATGGTCGCAGCCATTCTGCACCTCGACGAAGGCGCGCGAGCGCTCGGCGAAGCCGGCGGCCAGGTGGGGCGCCGTCTCCCGAACCGCCATGATGTCGGAGACCCGAACCTTCTCGCCGTCGGCCAGGAAGCTTCGGAAGTCGAACTTCTCGCGATTGCCGAGCACGCGCGCCACTTCGGGCATGGCCGCGAACGCCTCCGGCTCGACCTGAGCGGCGCAGCCGGTGACGAAGATCCGAGCCTCCGGCCGCGCCCGCTTCGCCTTGCGGATCGCCTGGCGGGTCTGGCGCACCGCCTCGTTGGTGACGGCGCAGCTATTGACGATGACGAGATCCTCCTCGCCGTCTGCGAGCCGCCGAATCGCCTCGCTCTCCGCAGCGTTGAGTCGGCAGCCGAGGGTGACGACTTCGGGCCCGGTCATGACGGCAGCTCGCCGGTGAAGACCTGGGCGGCCGGGCCGCTCATCCGGATGGCGGCGCCGTCGGCCCATTCGACCTTCAGCCTCCCGCCCGGCAGGCTGACCTCGACCGGGCTTCGCGCCAGCCGCCGCCGGATCGCCGCCACCGCGGTGGCACAGGCGCCGGTGCCGCAGGCCGAGGTGAGGCCGGCGCCTCGCTCCCAGACCCGCAGCCGGATGGCGCCCTGCCCGATCGAGGCGACGTTGACGTTGACCCGTTCGGGGAACAGCGGATCATGCTCGATCAGCGGCCCCAGGCGCGCCAGATCGACGGCGTCGCAATCGCCCGCGAAGAACACGACGTGCGGGTTGCCGACGTTGACGGCGAACGGCCGTTCGAGCGCCTCCCAGGCGACCGGCATCGCCGCCGTGTCCATCGCATGAGCGAGCGGAATCTCCTCCCAGCCGAAGCGCGGGAGCCCCATGTCGACAGTGGCGGCGCTGCCGTTCGCGGCGGCGCTTATCACCCCGCCGGCGGTCTCGATGCTGGTCTCGCCGCCCTCGATCAGGGCGACGCAGCGCGCGGCGTTGCCGCACGCTTCCACCTCGCCGCCGTCGGCGTTCCAGATCCGCATTCGCACGTCCGCGACCCGGGAAGGCTCGAGCACGATCACCTGGTCGCAGCCGATCCCGGTCCGACGGTCGGCGATCGCCCGGGCGCGCGCCTCGTCCATCGCCACCGCGCCGTCGCGGGCGTCGAGGATGACGAAATCGTTGCCGAGCCCGTGCATTTTGCGGAAGCGCGTCATGGTCGAGGCGCGATCTAGGTGCTGCGCCGGGCCAAGTCCACCTTGCCTTCCCTTGCCCCGGCGGCTATGCGCGCCCACATCCCGATCACGGGTGAGTGTCGAAGCGCCGCGAGCGCGCGCTGGCCGGCGAGGTTTCGCCCGCCGGCGCTTTTGCTTTTGGTGCGCCGGAAGGAGCGAAGCATGTTCGAAAGCCTGGGCGATCGCCTTGCCGGCGTGTTCGACCGCCTGCGCGGACGTGGCGCCCTTACCGAGGCCGACGTCCGGGAGGCGATGCGCGAGGTCCGCATCGCCCTGCTCGAAGCCGACGTCGCGCTGCCGGTCGTTCGCGAGTTCGTCGACAAGGCGACCGAGCAGGCGGTCGGCCAGCAGGTGCTGCGCTCGGTCACGCCCGGCCAGCAGGTCGTCAAGATCGTCCACGATGCTCTGGTCGAGATGCTCGGCTCGGAAGAATCCGGCCTCGATATCGGAGTCACGCCGCCGGCGGTGATCATGCTCGTCGGCCTTCAGGGATCGGGCAAGACGACGACCACCGCCAAGCTCGCCCGGCGCCTTAGCGAAAAGGACCGCAAGAAGGTCCTCATGGCTTCGCTCGACGTCGCCCGCCCGGCCGCGCAGGAGCAGCTTGCCGTGCTCGGCCGCCAGGCGGAGGTCGCGACCCTGCCGATCGTTCCGGGCCAGGGGCCGGTCGACATCGCTCGGCGAGCGCTCACCGCGGCCAGGCTGCAGGGCTACGACGTCCTGATGCTCGACACGGCCGGCCGCCTTCACGTCGACCAGGCATTGATGGACGAAATGAAGGCCGTCGCGGAAGTCTCTGTTCCTCAAGAGGTTCTTCTCGTGGCCGATGCGATGACCGGTCAGGATGCGGTCAATGTCGCCAAGAGCTTCATCGACCAGATCGAGCTCTCGGGAGTCATCCTCACCCGGCTCGACGGCGACGCCCGCGGCGGCGCGGCCTTGTCGATGCGCGCCGTCACCGGACGCCCGATCAAGTTCGCCGGCGTCGGCGAGGGGATCGACAAGATCGAGCCCTTCCACCCGGAACGGATCGCCGGGCGGATCCTCGGCATGGGCGACGTGGTCAGCCTGGTCGAGCGGGCCCACGAGACGATCCAGGTCGAAGAAGCCGAGGCCATGGCCCGGAAGATGGCCAAGGGCCAGTTCGACCTCAACGACCTGCGCACCCAGCTCCAGCAGATGCAGCGCATGGGCGGCCTCGGCGCGCTCGCCGGGATGCTTCCGGGCCTCGGCAAGGTCAAGAACCAGATCAACCAGAGCGGCGTCCTCGAAGGCAATCTCCTCGGCCGTCTCGACGCGATCATCACCTCGATGACTCCCAAGGAGCGCAGCAAGCCCGAGCTGATGAACGCGAAGCGCAAGATCCGGGTCGCCAAGGGGTCGGGCACGACCGTCCAGGAAGTGAACAAGCTCCTGAAGATGCATCAGGAAATGGCTTCGGCGATGAAGAAGATCCGCAAGATGGGGGGGCTCGGCAAGCTCGGCGCGCTGTTCGGCGGCGGCGGCCTGGGCGGCCTCGGCGGCTTGCCCGGCGGCGCCATGCCGCCCGGCGGGATGCCGGGACTGCCCGGCGGCCAGGGCGGGGCTCCCTTCAATCTTCCCCATAAGTTCAAGAGATAAGTACCAGAAAGGAATATCGAAATGGCAGTAGCAATCCGGCTTTCCCGGGGCGGCGCGAAGAAGCGCCCTTATTACAAGATCGTCGTCGCCGACACCCGCAACGCGCGCGACGGCAAGTTCATCGAGCGCGTCGGCAGCTACAATCCGCTGCTCGGCAAGGACGATCCGGAGCGGGTGAAGCTCGACGCCGACCGCGTCCGGCACTGGCTTTCGGTCGGCGCCCAGCCGTCCGACCGGGTCCTTCGCTTCCTCGACGCCGCCGGCATCCGGGAGCGCGCCGCGCGCAGCAATCCCAAGAAGGGCGAACCGGGCGAGAAGGCGAAGGAAAGAGCCGAGGAGCGGGCCAGCCGCGAGGCCGAGGCCGCCGAAGCCGCCGCCGCCGCCGAGGAGACTCCGACCGAAGAGCCGATCGCCGAGGAAGCGGCTCCGGCCGATGGGCCCGTGGCGGCGGAGGAGGCCGCGGCCGACGAGCCTGCGGCCGAAGAAGAGGCTCCGGCCGAGGCCGCCGCCCAGGAAGCTCCGGCCGACGAGCCCGTGGCCGAGTCGGCCGCTCCCGCCGACGAGCCCGCGCCTGAGGAGTCGCCCGAGCCGACCGCCTCGGAGGACGCGCCCGCCGACGAAGCTTCGCCGGAAGCGGCTGCCGCCGAGGCGACGCCCGCCGACGAGGCGCCCAATGCGGGCGAATCGACCGACGAGCCGGCCGAAGGCGCCGACGAGGCGGCTCCCGAGGAAGGCGCCGAGAAGGCCCAATAAGCCTTGTCGGTCCGCCGGGTCACCCTCGCCGCGGTCGCCGGCGCCCATGGCGTTCGCGGCGAGGTGCGCCTCAAGCTCTTCTCTGAGAGCGTCGAGAGCCTCGGGCGGCACAAGAGGCTGTTCGCCGGCGAGCGCGTGCTGACTTTGGAATCGCTGCGCGGAGGGAAGGGCGGTGCGGTCGCCGCCTTCGCCGAGATCGCCGACCGAAGCGCCGCCGAGGCGCTGCGCGGGCAGCTCCTCGCCGTGCCTCGCGTCGAGCTGCCGCCGCTCGGCGAAGGCGAATATTACCATGCCGACCTCATCGGCCTGAGCTGCGAGAGCGCGGCCGGCGAGCCGCTTGGGATCGTCGTGGCCGTGGAGAATTTCGGGGCCGGCGACATCCTCGAGATCGAAAAGGCCGACGGCAGACGGGCGATGATCCCGTTTCGCGACGGCATCGCGAAGCTCGAGGACGACCGCATCGTCGCCGACCCCGCTTTCCTCGCCTAGGCAGCCCAGCGTCATTCCGGCGCAAGCTGGAACCGCTGTCGATCACGGGGAAATCCCGCTTCCCGGGTCTCCCCTTACCGCTTGAGCGGCTGCTTCTTCGCCAGATCGTTGCGGATCGTGGTCGCGGCGACCCCGCCTTCACCCATGGCGTGGCTGATCTGGTCGAGGCCGATCACCACGTCGCCGGCGGCATAGACTCCGGCGACGCTGGTCCGCTGGTGCGAGTCGACGCAGATGCAGCCCGTCTCTTCGTTGAGCGCGACCCCGATCTGCCCGGCCAGCTCGACATGGGTGTCCGATCCGAGCGCAGGATAGACGCTGTCGAAGGCGTGGAAGCCATCGGCGGTCTCGATGACGATGCAGTCCGCCTGCACCGCGACGCCGCGGGACGGGCCGTCGATGGTGTGGATGCCGTGCTCGCGCAGCCTCTCCTGGTCCGCAGCGGCGAGTTCGTGAGCGTCGTGCGGAGCGATCAGAGTGATGTCGGCGGTATAGCCCCGAAGGAAGACGGCCTCGGCGACGCCGTGGCTGCCGCTGCCGATCACTGCGACCTTGCGGTCGGTCACCTCGTAGCCGTCGCAGATCGGGCAGTAGCGGATCAGCCCGCGGGCAAGCGCCTCGTCGTGCAGCTCCTCGTCCATGTCGGGCCGTCGGTTCTTGACTCCGGTCGCGAGCAGCACGGTGCGGGCGGTAGCCGAACCTTCACCCCATTCGGCGCTGAGACCGTGGTCGCCGCGGTCGAGCCGGGTGACCCGTCCCTGGCTGAAGGCGGCGCCGTATTTCTCCGCCTGCTCGCGCATCCGGCGAAGCAGTTCATTGCCCGACACGCCTTCGGGAAAGCCGGGAACGTTGCGCGTGCAGGGGATCCAGCTCGCCCGGCTCCTCCCCGCGTCGACCACTCGAACGGAGAGGTGAAAGCGGGCGAGATAGATGGCCGCGGTCAGGCCGGCCGGGCCGCCGCCGATGATCAGGCAGTCGAGATCGGGTTCGCTCATCCACGCTCAAGCGCGGGGCAGGCGCTTGGTTCCCTCGCCGATGACGCGCCGCCGCCGCTCGTGTAGGCTGCGCTCGGAGGGGCCCAGGATGATCCTTGCCGAGTCGCTGCTGAACCAGGCCCGCCGCCACTGGTTCCTGCCGCTCCTGCCGGCGCTGCTCGCCGCCGAATATGGCTTCGCCCGTTCCACGGATTGGGCACGGCCGGGTCCCGCCGAAGCCGCGATCCTGTTCGACCTGTGCCTGTTCGTGCCGTTCCTCTATTTGGTCTGCTATCGCGGCAGGCTCGCGCGGACTCCGCTCGCCATGCGCGCCGCCGGCCTGGCCCTGCTCGGCCTTTGGATCGCATCCATCCTCGTTCCCCCGGAGCGCGGCATCCTCTTGTCCCGCCTGACATGGCTGCGCCCGCTCGGGCTTGCCCTGCTGGTTCTGATCGAGCTCAAGCTGTCCCTCGAGCTCATCAGGATGGTTTTGTCCGGCCGTTCGGATCCGCGCGAAATCGCCGCCCGCAGCGGGGCGCCGCATTGGGCCGTCCGACTGATGCTGATCGAGGCCCGCTTCTGGAAATGGGTCTGGCGGCTGCTGCGCCGCAAATAGGCGCATCTGGCGTGGCATCGCGCGCGGCGATATCCTGCCGCGCCGATGAAGAAGGAGGAATGATGGGTCGCCTGAAGCTCCTTGCCGCGGCCGCCCTGCTCGGCGGCGCCGCGCCGCTCTGCGCCCAGGGCGAATCCGCCCCGGCGGCGCCGGCCGCGCTGCAGCCGGTCGTCGCCGCGATCGACGGGCATTTCCGCCGCTTCCAGCAGGAGGAGCACGTTCCCGGACTGGTCTGGGGGATCGTCCGCGGCGGTCGGCTGGCGCATCTCGGCACGGCCGGCATCCAGGACCTTGACCAGCGCCGGCCGGTGACGGCCGACAGCCTCTTCCGTATCGCCTCGATGAGCAAGGCTTTCACGGCGCTCGCCATTTTGAAGCTCCGCGACGAGGGCCGCCTGTCGCTCGATGCGCTTGCCGAAACCTACGTCCCCGAGCTCGCCCGCTGGCGCTACCCGACCGCCGATTCCCCTCGCATCCGGATCCGCGACTTGCTGACCCACACGGCCGGTTTCGTCACCGACAATCCCTGGGGCGATCGGCAGCAGCCGCTGCCGGAAGCGGAGTTCACCCGAATGCTCGTCCAGGGCGTGCCGTTCAGCCGGGCTCCCGGCACCGCCTACGAATATTCGAACTTCGGCTATGCCCTGCTCGGCCGCATCGTCAGCAACGTCTCCGGCCGGCCCTATGCCGATTATATCGAGCAGGAGATCATGCGGCCGCTCGGAATGGCCTCGACCCGCTACGAAGTGGCCCAGTCGCCTCCGGAGCGCCGCGCCCTCGGCTATCGCTGGGAGGATGGCCGCTGGACGCGAGAACCGGACATGGCTCACGGCGCGTTCGGCGCGATGGGCGGAGTCGAGACCAGCGCCGGCGACTATGCCCGCTACGTGGCCTGGCTGCTCGCCGCCTGGCCGGCGCGCGATGGCGCCGAGCAGGGCCCGGTCCGGCGCGCCAGCGTTCGCGAGCTGGCGCAGGGCCTGAACTTCCCGCAATCGTCTCGCCGCCCCGGCGCGAGCGGCGAATCGGCCTGCCGGCAGGCGGCGGCCTATGGCATGGGCATGCGGGTGGCGGTCGACTGCGAGCTCGGCATCACCCTCGCCCATGGCGGCGGCTATCCCGGCTACGGTTCCTATCTGCTGCTCCTGCCCGAGCATGACGTCGGCATCTTCGCTTTCGCCAATCATACCTATTCGGCGCCGGTGCCGCCGGCCTGGGACGCCGCGATGGAGCTGCACCGCGCCCGTCTCCTCGGCGGAAGGACGATCGCCGTCTCGGATGCGCTCGCCGCCGCCTATCGCGCGGTCGGGGCGATGTACCGGGCCGGCGACGTCGCCGCGGCCGGCGAGCTGCTCGCGATGAACTTCCTGATGGACCGCTCGGCCGAGAATTGGGGGCGTGATTTCGCCGGTCTCAAGCTGGTGATCGGGGAGTGCGCGACCGATGCGCCGATCGTCGCGGCCAGCGGCCTCGCCGGCCGCTTCACCTGGACCTGCGAGCGCGGCACGCTGCGCGGCGGAGTCCTCCTCGCGCCCACCGCCCCGGCCGGCATTCAGGAGCTCCATCTCGAGATCGCGCCATTGAACCCGTAGCCGCGCTCATGTATATACCGCCTGTATATACAGGAGCCGAGTCATGAAGACGACCAGGACCTTCAAGTCCGGCAATTCCGTCGCGGTTAGGTTACCCAAGGCCCTCGGCATAGAGGCTGGGACGGAGATGAGGGTTCGGGAGGAGCAGGGCAGTTTCGTGCTGGAGCCAGTGGCACGAATGCCACGCATGATCGATCTCACCGGAATCGCCGGAGCGACGCCGGGGCTGAAGCCGTTGCCGAGGGCGGATTTTGACGATTCCCCGCGCGACTGGCATCTCATCGAAGAGCCCAACAAGAGCTAGATGCGCTATCTCATCGATACCACTTGCTGCATCTACCTCTTTGCAGGGACCTATCCGGCGCTCGGCAAACGGATCGGGGCGACGCCGTACGGCGAAATCGGACTGTCCATGATCGTCTTCGCCGAGCTCGCCCTCGGGAGCCTGAACGGCAAGGCACCGCCCATGGAAGTTCTTGAGCGGCTCGCGCGGCAGATGCCGCTGCTTCCGTTCGATGAGGCGGCGGCACTGGCCTATGCTCGGCTGCCGTTCAGGCGCGGCCGCTACGACCATTTGCTTGCCGGGCACGCCTTGAGTCGTGGACTCGCGATCATCACGCGCAACGAGCGCGACTTTGGGGGCATTCCCGGCCTGCGGACCGAAGACTGGACACGGTCATGACTTGGCACGCCGCCGTCCTCACGCTCTATCCAGAAATGTTTCCGGGCCCCCTCGGGCTCAGCCTGGCCGGGCGCGCCCTGGCCACGGGGATCTGGTCATTGGAGACGGTCCAGATCCGCGACTTTGCCGCCGGCAGGCACCGTTCCGTCGACGACACGCCTGCGGGCGGCGGCGCCGGCATGGTGATGCGCCCCGACGTCCTCGCCCGGGCCGTCGATTCCGTGCTCGAGCGCAGGCCGCAGGCGCCGCTGCTGGCGCCGAGCCCGCGCGGCGCCGTCCTCACCCAGGCGTGGGTGCGCGAGCTCGCCGCGGGGCCGGGCGTGTCGCTGCTCTGCGGCCGGTTCGAGGGCATTGACGAGCGCCTGTTCGAGGCCCGGCCGGTCGTGCCGGTCTCGGTCGGCGACTATGTGCTTGCCGGCGGCGAGACGGCGGCCTTCGTCCTGCTCGATGCTTGCGTTCGGCTCCTCCCCGGGGTAATGGGCGCGCCGACCAGCGGTGAGGAAGAAAGCTTCGAAGGCGGACTTCTCGAATATCCGCATTATACCCGACCTTATGAATGGGAAGGGCGCAGGATCCCCGAAGTGCTGCGATCGGGGGATCATGCGAGGATCGCCGCCTGGCGCAAGGAGCGGGCGGAAGAGGAGACACGGCTAAGGCGGCCGGACCTGATCGAGCGTCGCGGGGACGCGCGAAGGCCATCGCCCTCTGGCGCGCGGCGCGACGCAAAGCGAAAGAAGCCAACATGAACATTATCGAGCAAATCGAGGCCGAGGCCATCGCCCAGTTCAGGTCCGGCAGGACCATCCCCGAATTCCGCCCCGGCGACACGCTCCGGGTCGGAGTCAAGGTCGTCGAGGGCGAGCGCACCCGGATCCAGAATTTCGAGGGCGTCTGCATCGCCCGCGCCAACAAGGGCCTGGGAAGCAGCTTCACCGTCCGCAAGATCAGCTTCGGCGAGGGCGTCGAGCGGGTCTTCCCGCTCTATTCGCCCAACGTCGAATCGATCGAGGTCGTCCGCCGCGGCGCCGTCCGCCGGGCCAAGCTCTATTATCTTCGCGGCCGCACCGGCAAGGCGGCCCGGATCGCCGAGCGCCGCGACCTTCGCCCCGCCAAGGCCGCCGCCGAGACCGCGACTCCCGAGACCGAGACCGCCGAGGGCTGAGCCGCGCCCCCGGGAGAAAGAAGGAAGAGGGCGGTCGCCGAAGCGGCCGCCTTTTTCTTTGCCCGCTCTCCAAGATATATCTTGCCACCGCCGGACGACAAAGATATATCTCAGACCGTCCTTAGCAGGAGGCGACCATGGGCATGCGGTTCACGATGCACGGCTGCGGGCAGCGCGGCCTTCCCGAAGGCCTGCTCGCGATGGGCTTCGGCCCGCGCGGCGGCTGGGGCAAGGGCTGGGGCGGCTGGGACAATGACTGGGGCGGCTCGGGCCCCGGTCGCCGCGGCCGCCGGCGGATGTTCGAGCCCGGCGAGCTGCGCCTCGTCCTGCTCAGGCTGATCGCCGACCAGCCGCGCCACGGCTACGACCTCATCCGGGCGATCGAGGAGATGACCCACGGAGTCTACGCGCCGAGCCCCGGAGTCGTCTATCCGACCCTGACCATGCTCCAGGACATGGGGCTGATCGAGGAGGCGCAGGGCGAGGGCTCGCGCAAGGCCTTCGCCGCCACCGCCGAGGGCCGCGCCCATCTCGAGGAGAAAGCCGACGAGGTCGAGGCCCTGCTCGCCCGGCTCGAGGAGCTGGGCAGCGACCAGCGCAAGGCCGGCGGCGCCCCGATCAAGCGCGCCGTCGGCAACCTGCTCTCCGCGCTCTGGCACCGGGTCACCCGCGACGGAGTCGACGAGCAGACCCTCCACGACGTCGCCGCCATCCTCGACGAGGCCGCCCAGAAGATCGAGCGGCTCAAATAATCCTCGCCGGGACGGGGAGGGGGACCGCACGGAGTGCGGTGGAGGGGGTTCTCCACTTGCACGAACCCCCCTCCACCATGCTTTGCATGGTTCCCCTCCCCGTCCCGGGGAGGATTAGGGCACCGGGCTCGGGCGCTGGCGGCCGCCGGCGCCGAGCTGGCGGATCAGCCTCAGATAGGAATCGACCAGCTCCTGGTTGACCTCGTCCCAGCCGTAGCGCCGGCTCGCCTCGCAGCCGGCCCGGCCGGCGGCCCGGCGCGCCGACTCGTCCCGGCAGTAGAGGGCGAGGGCGTCGCAAAACTGGTCGCAGGCGCCGGGGCGGATCAGCCGGCCGGTGACTCCGTCGTCGACCAGGCTCTGGCTCCCGGTCGCGCTCGCCGCGACCACCGGGAGGCCCGCGGCCATCGCCTCGAGGGTGACGTTGCCGAAGGTCTCGGTCACCGACGGATTGAACAATATGTCCATCGAGGCGACGGCGCGGCCGAGGTCGGGGCCGGTCTCGAGGCCGGTGAAGACGGCGTCGGGAAGCCTCTTCTCGAACCAGTCGCGGGCCGGCCCGTCGCCGACCACCAGCACCTTGTGGCGGACCTGGCGCCGGGCCAGCCGGTCGACCGTCTCGGAGAAGACGTCGAGCCCCTTCTCCATGACCAGCCGGCCGACGAATCCGATCGCCGGGACGTCGTCCTCGATGCCGAGCCCCCGCCGCCACGCGAGGTCGCGGCGGGCGGGGTTGAAGATGTCGCGGTCGATGCCCCGGGTCCAGATGCCGACGTCGTAGTTCATGCGCTGGTCGCGAAGCAGCTGGGCCATCGAATCGGACGGCGCGAAGATGGCGTCGCAGCGGCGGTAGAAGCGGCGCAGGATGGCCAGCACCAGCGGCTCGAGGAAGGCCATTCCGTAATAGCGCGGATAGGTCTCGAAGCGGGTATGGACCGAGGCGACGACCGGGAGTCCCCAGCGCCGCGCCAAAGTGACGGCGCGATGGCCGAGCAGGTCGGGGCTGGCGACGTGGACGATGCTCGGGGCGAAGCGGCCGAGGTCGCGGCGCACCCGGGGCGGGATGGCGAAGCCGAACTTATATTCCGAGCGCCCCGGGATCGGGACCGAGGGGACGTGGACGAGGTCGCCCCTGGCCGGGAAGGCGGGCTCCTTGACGGTCGGCGAATAGACCCGAACCGAGGCGCCGTTGCGAAGCAGATAGTCGGCGAACCGGTTCAGCGCCTGGTTGGCGCCGTCGCGGACGTAATTGTAATTGCCGCTGAAGATGGCGACGCGAAGGCCGGTCAGGTCCATGGCGGCGGGCGATAGGCGATCTGGCGGGGGAAGCAAGGCATGCGGGCTTCAGCCGCGGTCGAGCTCGTCGCGGGCATCGCCGTCGACGGCGTCGCGGGAGGCGCGGGGTCGCTCCGGCCGAGGCAGCCGCCGAAGTCGGCGCACTCCGACGAGCAAAGGCACGACCAGCAGCGCCAGCATGACCAGGGTCAGGGCTTCCTTCACCCCCCTGCAACGAAGCGCGCCCGCCAAGGCTCCGGCGGCGATCCCCGCGAAGATCCGCCCCGCGCCGGACCCGAACCCAGCCGTCGCCCGGGACTTGATCCGGGGTCCATCTTCTTGCGGCAGTGGGGCGTGGCGGGGCTCCTCAAGAAGGTGGATGCCGGATCGAGTCCGGCATGACCGGCTTGGGGCGGTGGCGGTCTGTCATCCGCCGACCCGGGCCTGGCCATCACTTCGGACCGAGCTCCGCTCCCGTCACCCCGGTGCCGGATCAGGTCTCGGGGATTCGGGGGCCGTCTTCCTGGCGATCAAGGGCTCGAATCCGAAATCCTCGGCGAGGTCTCGCCAGGTCGGGTTCGCCTGCTCGATCAGGGCGACCTTCCACGCCCGGGTCCAGGCCTTGATCTGCTTCTCGCGGGCGATCGCGCCCTCCATCGAACCGCCGGTCTCGAACCAGACCAGCCGCTTGCAGCCGTAGCGCGCGGTGAACCCGCCGAGCGTGCCCTCGCGATGCTGGTGGACGCGCTGGGCGAGGTTCGAGGTGACGCCGGTGTAGATCGTCCCGTGAAACCCGCTCGCCACGATGTAGACCGCCGGTTCGCGTTCCATGGGCGTAGAGTGGAAAAAGGTGGATGCCGGATCAAGTCCGGCATGACGGTATTGGGGGAGCCGCGGCGCCTGCGCCTCAGGTTGGACGTGGCCCGCCCCCGCCTTGATCCTGGGTCCATCTTCTTGCGGCAGTGGGGCTGCGGGCTTCTGGAGGGGGTGGATGCCGGATCGAGTCGGCATGAGGGGGGCGGGCGGCGGGTTCCTCGGCCGGCCGCGCTGACCGTCACCGGGATGCGAGTCCCCGCTCGCCACCGGCGACATGATCGGCGCTCATCGCCAGGCGCCGGGGAGGCGCGGCGGTGGTATAGCGGGGGGATGGAATCGCTGCCGGACGGGCCGAAATCGAGGCGCAGGAGCCTCAGGGTGCGCATCACGACCGGCCTTGCCGCCGCCGTCGCCTCCGTCTGGGCGGCCATCACGACAGTCGTCAGCGCCGCCAATCTGCCGCGCGATGCCAGCGAGGCGTGGAAGGCGGTCGTGAGCGCGCCGGAATATATTCCCTACGGCCTTGCCGCGATGCTTATCGGCGCGTTGATGTGGAGTCTGTGGTGGCCGTCCAGGAAACGGGAATCCGCCGCGCCCACCATCCCGCCCGACCCCGATGCGATGATCCGCCACGACATCGAGCGGGCCAGGCTGGAGGTGGAGCGGGCCGATGCCCTGGCAAGTCTGGAGTTCCGGCGAGGGCTGGACGCATATGCCCGAGGGGAATCGCGAGCGCCGCCCCCGCTCGCCCATATCGGGACATTGGGTGCCGCCGTGTTCGGAATCGACGAAGCCGGATCCTGCGCCGTCATCGACATCAAGAATTTCGGCCAAGGGGTTGCCCGCAACGTCCGGTGGCGCGCGGTGGCCGGATGGTTCGCCGGGCCGCCGCAAGCCCCAGTCCCTTACGAGCGCGAGGGCAATCTCGGAATCACGGAGCCGGGGCATAGCCAGCACATCAAGCTGGTCCTCGAGCGCCCGCTTTCCAGTGCCGAGCTGCGGCGGATCGTTCCCGGCGGCCAAGGCTTCTATGCGTTGGCGGAGATCGAATATACCGACTCGAGCGGAGCGTGGCGAACCCGGCAGATTGCCTATTATCTCGATCCCCAGGGCGAGCGCCGGCACGACAGGTGGATGTTGAGCGTTTGCGCCACGGGAAACGGTGAATTGGAGGGTCGCATGTCGGACAAGCCGCATATCGTCCACCAAGTCACATCGCACGGGCAGCAAGGCGGCATCACCGCCCATAGCGTGCACATCGCAAAGCCCCCGCCCCGGACGCTGGTCGAGGGCATGAAGGCCGAGCTCCTGCAGAAACTGCCAAGAGACAAGCCGGTCTCCGTCGAGGCCCCCGTCGGGGATCAGGAGGCAATTCACCTGGCCTCGAAAATTCGCGCTTTTCTCGCAACCTCCGGCTACACTTTCCAAGCCGATTTCGTGATGGCGGTGCCGTTTTCCGAACCGCAGAAGGGCATAATCATCGTGCCCAACGGCCCAGGCCACAGGGTGATCGTCGGCGAAAACGCCTGATCCGACCGACCTTTTTGGCCGGCCTCTTGAAACGGTCCGGGGTGCATTTTCCCGTTGCGGGTCGGACGGTCGGGGCTGCTCAAGAAGGTGGATGCCGGATCAAGTCCGGCATGACGGCAGGGGGAAGAGTGGCCTGCGCGTCACGTAGGAGCGGAGCCAGCGCCTGTCATGCCGACTCGGGTCCTCCCTCGTCACCCCGGACTTGATCCGGGGTCCATCTTCTTGCGGCGGTGGGCCCGGCCAGGCTGCCGAAAGAAGGTGGATGCCGGATCAAGTCCGGCATGACGGTATTGGGGAGCGGCGGCGCCTGCGCGCGTCAGGTTGGACGTGGCCCGACCGTCGCCCCGGCATGACGGCAGGGGGAAGAGTGGCCTGCGCGTCACGTAGGAGCGGAGCCAGCGGCCTGTCATGCCGACTCGGTCCTCCCCCGTCACCCCGGACTTGATTCGGGGTCCATCTTCTTGCGGCGGTGGGCGCGGCGAGGCTGCTGAAGGAGGTGGATGCCGGATCGAGTCCGGCATGACGATTTTGGGGAGGGGATACCGGATCGGGATTTGAGTCCCGCCCGTCATCCCGGACCCGATCCGAGCTCGGATCGGGCCGGGATGACTGGGTTGGGGGCTTATTTGGGGTCGGCGGCCTGCAGGTATTCGCCGGCGTCGGCGTCGGTGCCGTGGCCGCTGGGGGCGACTTCGGCCAGCGGGTCGGCGTTGATCGCCGCCTCGATGCCCTGGGCCAGCTCGGCGGCGTGCTCCTCCTCGGCGCTGTTGGCGGCGATCAGCGATTCCTGGATCGCCCGGTGCTGGGCGCGAAGCGCCGCATCGCGCGACGAGGCCGCGACCCGCATCCGCTTCATCCCGGCGCCGGTCCCCGCCGGGATCAGCCGGCCGACGATGACATTCTCCTTGAGGCCCTCGAGATTGTCGATCTTGCCCTGAACCGAAGCCTCGGTGAGGACCCGGGTCGTCTCCTGGAAGGAGGCGGCCGAGATGAAGCTCCGGGTCTGCAGGCTCGCCTTGGTGATTCCGAGCAGCACCGGCTTGCCTTCGGCCAGCTTCTTCTTGCCGGCCTTGAGCCGGGCGTTGACCTCGTTCATCTCCTGGCGGTCGATCTGCTCGCCGACCAGGAAGGTGGAATCGCCGCTCTCGGTGATCTCGACCTTCTGAAGCATCTGGCGGACGATGACCTCGATGTGCTTGTCGTTGATCTTGACGCCCTGGAGCCGGTAGACCTCCTGGATCTCCGAGACGAGATATTCCGCAAGCGCCTTGACCCCGAGCACCTCGAGGATGTCGTGCGGATCGGGCGAGCCGCCGATCAGATTGTCGCCGCGCTTGACGAAATCGCCCTCCTGGACGTCGATCACCTTGGACTTGGGAACCAGATACTCGACCGGATCGCCGCCCTCCTCGGGGATGATCGCGATCTTGCGCTTGGCCTTATAGTCCTTGCCGAAGGCGATCCGGCCGGAGACCTTGGCGATGATCGCATTCTCCTTGGGCTTGCGCGCCTCGAACAGCTCCGCCACCCGCGGCAGGCCGCCGGTGATGTCGCGGGTCTTGGCGGCCTCGCGGGAAACTCGGGCGAGGACCTCGCCGGCCTCGACCTTCTGGCCGTCCTCGACCGAAAGCATCGCGCCCGAGGCGAGCATGTAGCGCGCCGCCTCGCCGCTCTTCTCGTCGAGAAGGGTGATGCGCGGACGAAGATCCTCCTTGGACCGGCCGGTGCCGCGATATTCGGTCACCACGCGCTGGGCGATTCCGGTTGCCTCGTCGGTCTGCTCGGTGAGCGTCTTGCCCTCGATCAGGTCCTGGAACTTCACGACGCCGCCCTTTTCGGTGATCACCGGCATCATGAACGGGTCCCATTCGGCGATCCGGTCGCCCTTGCTGACGATATGGCCGTGGTCGACCATGAGGTGGGCGCCATAGGGGATACGGTGCGAGGTCCGCTCGCGCCCGTCCATGTCGACGATCGCCACCTCGCCGCTGCGCGACATGGCGACGCGCCGGCCGCGCGTGTCGACGATCGTCGGCAGGTCGCGAAGCTCGATGGTGCCGTCGACCGCGGCCTCGAGGCTCGACGTCTCGTTGAGCTGGGCGGCGCCGCCGATGTGGAAGGTCCGCATCGTCAGCTGGGTGCCCGGCTCGCCGATCGACTGGGCGGCGATGACCCCGACCGCCTCGCCGATATTGACCGGAGTCCCTCGGGCGAGGTCGCGCCCGTAGCATTTGCCGCACACGCCGTGCTCGCTCTCGCAGACGAGCGGCGAGCGGATGTTGACCGACTGGATCGCCATCTCGTCGATCATCAAAGCGGCGGCCTCGTCGATGAGGGCGCCTTCCTTGGCGATGACGTTGCCGGTCTTGGCGTCGACGACGTCCTCGGCCGGGGTCCGGCCGAGGATCCGCTCGCCCAAGGAGGCGATGACCGCTCCGCCCTGGACGATGGCGCGCATGTCGAGGCTGTTGTCGGTGCCGCAATCCTCCTCGACGATGACGCAATCCTGGCTGACGTCGACGAGGCGGCGGGTCAGATAGCCCGAATTCGCCGTCTTGAGGGCGGTGTCGGCGAGGCCCTTGCGGGCGCCGTGGGTCGAGTTGAAATATTCGAGGACGGTGAGCCCCTCCTTGAAGTTGGAGATGATCGGAGTCTCGATGATTTCCCCTGACGGTTTCGCCATGAGCCCGCGCATGCCGGCGAGCTGCTTCATCTGCGCCTGGCTGCCGCGGGCGCCCGAATGGGCCATCATGTAGATCGAGTTGATCGGCGCCATCCGGCCGCTCTCGTCCTTGGGCTGGGCCTTGATCTTGTCCATCATGGCGTTGGCGACCTGGTCGCCGCATCGGCTCCAGGCGTCGATCACCTTGTTGTACTTCTCCTGCTGGGTGATCAGCCCGTCCTGATATTGCTGCTCGTAATCCTTGACCAGCGCCCGGGTCTCGTCGACCATCGCCACCTTCTCGTGCGGGATGATCATGTCGTCCTTGCCGAAGCTGATCCCGGCCTGGAAGGCGTGGCGGAAGCCCAGCGCCATGATCGCGTCGGCGAACAGCACCGTCTCCTTCTGGCCGGTGTGGCGGTAGACGATGTCGATGACGTCGGCGATCTCCTTCTTGGTGAGGAGCCGGTTGACCGTCTCGAACGGCACCTTGTGGCTCTTCGGAAGGGTCTCGCCGAGCAGCATCCGCCCGGGAGTGGTCTCGAAGCGCTTCATCGTCACCTTGCCGTCCTCGCCGGTCTGCGGGACCCGGCTGACGATCCTGGTGTGGAGGGTCACCGACTTGGCGAACAAAGCCTGGTGGACCTCCTGCATGTCGGAGAGGATGGAGCCCTCGCCGGGCTCGCCCTCGCGCTCCATCGACAGATAATAGAGGCCGAGCACCATGTCCTGCGAGGGCACGATGATCGGCTTGCCGTTGGCCGGCGAGAGGATGTTGTTGGTGCTCATCATCAGCACCCGCGCCTCGAGCTGGGCCTCGAGGCTCAGCGGCACGTGGACGGCCATCTGGTCGCCGTCGAAGTCGGCGTTGAAGGCGGCGCAGACGAGCGGGTGGAGCTGGATCGCCTTGCCCTCGATCAGCACCGGCTCGAACGCCTGGATGCCGAGGCGGTGGAGGGTCGGCGCCCGGTTGAGGAGCACCGGATGCTCGCGGATCACCTCGTCGAGGATGTCCCAGACCTCCTTGCGCTCCTTCTCGACCCACTTCTTGGCCTGCTTGAGGGTCATCGAGAGGCCCTTGGCGTCGAGGCGCGAGTAGATGAACGGCTTGAACAGCTCCAAGGCCATCTTCTTGGGAAGGCCGCACTGGTGGAGCTTGAGCTCGGGGCCGGTGACGATGACCGAGCGGCCGGAATAGTCGACCCGCTTGCCGAGCAGATTCTGGCGGAAGCGGCCCTGCTTGCCCTTGAGCATGTCGGACAGCGACTTCAGGGGACGCTTGTTGGCGCCGGTGATGGTGCGGCCGCGGCGGCCATTGTCGAACAGGGCGTCGACCGCCTCCTGGAGCATTCGCTTCTCGTTGCGCACGATGATGTCGGGCGCGCGAAGCTCCATCAGCCGCTTCAACCTGTTGTTGCGGTTGATGACCCGGCGGTAGAGGTCGTTGAGGTCCGACGTGGCGAAGCGGCCGCCGTCGAGCGGGACGAGCGGGCGAAGCTCGGGCGGGATCACCGGGACGACGTCGAGGATCATCCATTCGGGGCGGTTGCCCGATTCGAGGAAGCTCTCGACGACCTTCAATCGCTTGATGATCTTCTTGGGCTTCAGCTCCGACTTGGTCTCGGCGAGCTCCTGAAGGAGCTGCTCGCGCTCGCCCTCGAGGTCGAGGTCGATCAGCATCTGCTTGACCGCCTCGGCGCCGATTCCGGCGGTGAAGGCGTCCTCGCCATATTCGTCCTGGGCGTCGAGAAGTTCGTCCTCGGTGAGCAGCTGGAACTTCTCGAGCGGAGTGAGGCCCGGCTCGGTGACGATGTAGCTCTCGAAATAGAGGACCCGCTCGAGCTGCTTCAACTGCATGTCGAGGAGCAGGCCGATCCGGCTCGGAAGCGACTTCAGGAACCAGATGTGGGCGACGGGGGCGGCCAGCTCGATATGGCCCATGCGCTCGCGCCGGACCTTGGAGACGGTGACCTCGACTCCGCACTTCTCGCAGACGATGCCCTTGTACTTCATGCGCTTGTACTTGCCGCACAGGCATTCGTAATCCTTGATCGGACCGAAGATGCGGGCGCAGAACAGGCCGTCCCGCTCCGGCTTGAAGGTGCGGTAGTTGATCGTCTCGGGCTTCTTGATCTCGCCGAACGACCAGCTCCGGATTCGCTCCGGCGAGGCGATTCCGATCTTGATCTGGTCGAAGGTCTCCGGCTTGGCGACCGGGTTGGCGAAATGGGTCAGTTCGTTCATGTGCACCGTCCTCTAATTCTTCTGCCCCTCTCCCTGCAGGGGAGAGGGAGGGGCCCAAGCCTTCAGGCTTGGGAGGGTGAGGGGATATCTCGGGCCCTCACCCTGGCGCTTCGCGCCTGTCCCTCTCCCCTGCAGGGAGAGGGACTGATTACTCCGCCGCCTGGGCGAACTCGTCGTCGGGCTCGATGACGCTGTTCAGCTCGACGTTGAGGCCGAGCGAGCGCATCTCCTTGACGAGCACGTTGAAGCTCTCCGGGATGCCGGCCTCGAACGTGTCGTCGCCCTTGACGATCGCCTCGTAGACCTTGGTCCGGCCGATGACGTCGTCGGACTTCACGGTCAGCATCTCCTGAAGCGTGTAGGCGGCGCCGTAGGCCTGCAGCGCCCACACCTCCATCTCGCCAAAGCGCTGGCCGCCGAACTGGGCCTTGCCGCCCAGCGGCTGCTGGGTGACGAGGCTGTAGGGGCCGATCGAGCGGGCGTGGATCTTGTCGTCGACCAGGTGGTGGAGCTTGAGCATGTAGATGTAGCCCACCGTCACCTTGCGGTCGAACGGCTCGCCGGTGCGGCCGTCGAACAGGGTGACCTGGCCGCTCTCGTCGAGCCCGGCCTTCTTCAGCATGTCGGCGACGTCGGCTTCCTTGGCGCCGTCGAAGACCGGAGTGCCCATCGGGATTCCGCCGGTCAGGTTGGAGGCGAGCTCCAGCACCTGTTCGTCGTCGCGGGCGTCGATCTCGCGGTGGTAGGTCTTGCCGTAGACGTCCTTGAGCTTGGCCCGCACCTGCTTGGCGTCGGCCGGATCGAAGGCCTTGCCGCGGGCGTGGATCGCCTCCAGCATCTCCGCCACCTGGCGGCCGAGGCCGCGCGCGGCCCAGCCGAGATGGGTCTCGAAGATCTGGCCGACGTTCATCCGCGATGGCACGCCGAGCGGGTTGAGGACGATGTCGGCCGGGGTCCCGTCCTCGAGGAAGGGCATGTCCTCCTCGGGCAGGATTCGGCTGATCACGCCCTTGTTGCCGTGGCGGCCGGCCATCTTGTCGCCGGGCTGGAGCTTGCGCTTCACCGCGACGAACACCTTGACCATCTTCAAGACGCCCGGCGGCAGCTCGTCGCCGCGCTCGAGCTTCTCGATGCGGTCCTCGAGCCGGCGGCGGATGGCGCCTTCGGCTTCCTCATATTGGGTGCGGACCGCCTCGAGGTCGGCCTGGCGGGCGTCGTCCTTGACGGCGAACTTCCACCATTCGTGAGGCTCGACCGAATCCATCGCCTCGGCGTCGATCGCGGCGCCCTTCTTGACGCCCTTGGGAGCGGCGGTGGCGACCTGGCCGAGCAGCATCTCGCGAAGCCGAGCGTAGCTCGAGCGCTTGAGGATGGCTCGCTCGTCCTCGGCGTCCTTCCTCAGGCGGTCCTTCTCCTCGGTCTGGATGGCCCGGGTGCGGTCGTCGATGTCGATGCCGTGGCGGTTGAACACGCGCACCTCGACCACCGTGCCCTGGACTCCGGGCGGCAGCCTGAGCGAGGTGTCGCGAACGTCCGACGCCTTCTCGCCGAAGATGGCGCGAAGCAGCTTCTCCTCAGGGGTCATGGGCGACTCGCCCTTGGGCGTGATCTTGCCGCACAGGATGTCGCCCGGCTCGACCTCGGCGCCGATATAGACGATGCCCGCCTCGTCGAGGTTGCGAAGCGCTTCCTCGCCGACGTTCGGGATGTCGCGGGTGATGTCCTCCGGACCCAATTTGGTGTCGCGGGCCATCACCTCGAATTCCTCGATATGGATCGAGGTGAAGACGTCGTCCTTGACGATGCGCTCGGAGATGAGGATCGAATCCTCGAAATTATAGCCGTTCCACGGCATGAACGCGACGAGGACGTTGCGGCCGAGAGCGAGCTCGCCGAGGTCGGTCGACGGGCCGTCGGCGATGACGTCGCCCTTGCGGACGAAATCCCCCTTCTTCACCAGCGGCCGCTGGTTGATGCAGGTGTTCTGGTTCGAGCGCTGGAACTTCATCAAGGTGTAGATGTCGACTCCCGACTTGCCGGCCTCGACGTCCTCGGTCGCCCGAACGACGATCCGGGCCGCGTCGACCTGGTCGACATAGCCGGTCCGGCGGGCGGCGATGGCGGCGCCGGAATCGCGCGCCACCGTCTCCTCCATGCCGGTGCCGACGAGCGGCGCCTCGGCGCGGATCAGCGGCACCGCCTGCCGCTGCATGTTGGAGCCCATCAGCGCCCGGTTGGCGTCGTCATTCTCGAGGAACGGAATGAGCGAGGCGGCCACCGAGACGAGCTGCTTGGGGCTGACGTCCATCAGGGTGATCTGGTCGCGCGGCGCCATCAGGAAGTCGCCGGCCCGGCGCGACGAGACGATCTCCTCGCCGAAGCTCTTGTCGTCGGCGAGTTCGGCATTGGCCTGGGCGATGGTGTGCTTGCCCTCCTCCATGGCCGACAGATAGACGACCTGGTCGGTGACCTTGTTGTTGACCACCTTGCGGTACGGCGTCTCGATGAAGCCGTATTTGTTGACCCGGCTGAAGCTGGCGAGGCTGTTGATCAGGCCGATGTTCGGCCCTTCCGGGGTCTCGATCGGGCAGATCCGGCCATAATGGGTCGGATGGACGTCGCGAACCTCGAAGCCGGCCCGCTCGCGGGTGAGGCCGCCCGGCCCGAGCGCGGAGACCCGCCTTTTGTGGGTCACCTCGGACAGCGGGTTGGTCTGATCCATGAACTGCGACAGCTGCGAGGAGCCGAAGAATTCGCGGACCGCGGCGACCGCCGGCTTGGCGTTGATGAGGTCGTTGGGCATCACCGTCGACACGTCGACGCTGGACATGCGCTCCTTGACCGCCCGCTCCATGCGCAGCAGCCCGACCCGATACTGGTTCTCGAGCAGCTCGCCGACCGAACGCACCCGGCGGTTGCCGAGATTGTCGATGTCGTCGATCTCGCCCTTGCCGTCCTTGAGGTCGACCAGGGTCTTGACGACGGCGATGATGTCCTCCTTGCGCAGGGTCGTCACCGTGTCCTCGGCGTCGAGGTCCAGGCGCATGTTGAGCTTGACCCGGCCCACGGCGGAGAGATCGTAGCGCTCCGGATCGAAGAACAGGCCGGCGAAGAGCGATTCGGCGGTCTCGCGGGTCGGCGGCTCGCCCGGGCGCATCACCCGGTAGATGTCGGACAGGGCCTGGTCGCGGTCCTCCGCCTTGTCGGCCTTGAGGGTGTTGCGCATCCAGGCGCCGGTGTTGACATGGTCGATGTCGAGCAGCTCGATCCGCTCGATGCCCGCCTTGTCGAGCTTCTCCAGATTCTCCGGAGTGACCTCGTCGCCGGCCTCGATGTAGATTTCGCCGGTCTTCTCGTTGACCAGGTCGTAGGCTGAGTAGCGGCCGAAAATCTCCTCGGTCGGGATGAGCAGGTTGGCCAGGCCGTCCTTGGACGCCTTGTTGGCCGCGCGCGGGCTGATCTTCTGGCCGGCCGGGAAGACGACCTCGCCCGAATCGCCGTTGACGATGTCGAATTGCGGCTTTTGCCCGCGCCATTGCTCGGCGACGAACGGGACCTGCCAGCCGCTCTTGCCGCGGACATAGGAGACGCGCGCGTAGAAGGTGTTGAGGATCTCCTCGGAATTCATGTCGAGCGCGTGCAGCAAGGCGGTGACCGGAAGCTTGCGCTTGCGGTCGATGCGGACGTTGACGATGTCCTTGGCGTCGAACTCGAAGTCGAGCCAGGAGCCGCGATAGGGGATGACCCGGGCGGCGAACAGGAACTTGCCCGAGGCGTGGGTCTTGCCGCGGTCGTGGTCGAACAGGACGCCGGGGCTCCGGTGCATCTGGCTGACGATCACCCGCTCGGTGCCGTTGACGATGAACGTGCCGTTCTTCGTCATCAGCGGCATGTCGCCCATGTAGACGTCCTGCTCCTTGATATCGAGGACGGAGCGGGTCTCGGTGTCGGGGTCGACCTCGAAGACGATGAGCCGAAGCGTGACCCGCATCGGCGCGGCATAGGTCATTCCGCGCTGGCGGCATTCGTCGGTGTCGTATTTCGGGTCCTCGAGCTCGTAATGGACGAAATCCAGCTCGGCGGTGCCGGCGAAATCGCGGATCGGGAAGACCGAGCGAAGGGTCTTCTCGAGGCCCGACACGTAGCCGTCCTGGGGCCGCGAGCGGAGGAACTGCTCATAGCTCTCGCGCTGCACCTCGATCAGGTTCGGCATCTCCGAAACTTCGTGGATGTTGCCGAAGATCTTGCGGATTCGCTTGGACGCGGTGGGCCGGGTCTCGGGGGCCGGAGCTGCCTTGGTCGCCATGTGGGTTTTGTCTCGCCTTCTTTAGTTCCCCGGCGAAGGGCACCCATCAAAGTCTACCTTGATGGGACCCAGGGCCGGGGCCCAGAATCTTCTTGCGGACTGAACCCCGACTTGGCCGGGGAACAGTCAGTGGTGCGCTCAGACGCAAAAAGCCGCGAGTCTCCCGTCTGGAAACCGCAGCTTGAGCGTCCTAAGAAACCTCAGCCGATCAATGCGTTGAATGCGCGGCGCGACGACGCATCCTGTTCCGAAAGGCTGTGGTGAGGAGCGCGATATAGGGGGAGGGGCGGGGGATGTAAAGCCCGCGCTTCCGGCCGGCCCGCCGGCACCGACCCGGCGAGCGTTCGCGCCTGAGCCTCAACCTGCGTCGTCGTGCCGGGCCCGTGGCCCGCTCCGGGACGGGCTTGATCCGGCTCCACCTTGTTCGTGTTCAGCCGGGGGAGGAGAGAAGAAGATGGACCCCGGATCGAGTCCGGGGTGACGGGCCGGGTCGGACCCGGGGCGAAGGGGAGGGAGCGCGGTCATCGATCGCCGTCGACGGCGCGCCTGAACAGGGCGGAGTGCCCCGCCGCCCGCAGCTGCATCGTCCCGTCCGGCCGCGGCTCGGGCGCCCAGGGCTCGGCGCCGACCACCGCCCAATAGCCTGCCTGAAGCGGGTCGGAGTGACAGCCGATCAGGGTGGAGACGACGAGCCGGCGGCCCTCCTCCCACTGGTAGCCCCAGTGGTTGCAGCCGTCACGGCCCCCGGTCACCCGCCCTCGCTCGACGTTGACCGTGTAAAGGGTTCGGCCGACCGGGCGGCCGTCGATGGCGAGCGCCTGCCAGGCGCCGTCGATCGACTCGCCGCTCCGCTCGGTCCGCTCCGGCATCTGGGCGCAGGCCGCGAGCGCGAGGACGAGCAGGGGGAGGAGCCCGGTCATTCCGAATCAACCCGCAAGGGGCGCTTGCGCTCCCCCGGCCGGGCGCGGCCGCGGCCCGCGCGCCGTCCTCATCAGGCCCAGGGCGAACAGGATCGCGGCCGTGGCGAGCGAGACAGCGAGCAGCGCCCGCCTCGTGCCGTCCTGCCAGTCCGGCCACAGCAAGGCGGCGGTCGCGGCGGCCCAGAGGAGGGCCAGCGCCGGCAGCCAGCGGCCATAGTCGGCGACCCGGAACGGATGGACGAAATGGACCGGAGCGAAGGTCAAGGCGGCCAAGGCGACGACGATCGCGGCCGCCACCTCCGGCGCCGGCGTGGCGACGTAGAGGTAGAAGGCGACGACGCTCCACAGGGCCGGGAAGCCGCGGAAATAATTGTCCTTCGTCTTGAGGTCGCGGCGGGTGAAATTGTAGAGCGCGGAGACGAGGATCAGCCCGGCCAGCCAGGGCGCGGCCGCCGCCGGCACCAGCGCCGCCTCGACGATGAACAGGGCCGGCACGAAGACGTAGGTCAGATAGTCGATGATGAGGTCGAGCGTGTCGCCGTCGATCCTCGGCGCGCGCTCCTTGACCCGCGCCAGGCGAGCCAGCGATCCGTCGACGCCGTCGATCGCGAGGCCGGCCAGAAGCCACAGCAAGGCAAGCCGGAAATCCCCCGCGATCACCGCCATCAGCGCCATCAGCGCGATCACCGCGCCGCTCGCGGTCAGCAGGTGCACGAGCCAGGCCGCGGCCGCGCCGCCGGCGCCAGGCGCTGCTTTCCGCCCGGTCTGGTCCATGGCCTAGATCCTCTCCATCAGCTCGAGGGCATTGGCGGTGGCGGCAGAGGACGCCGTATTGTCGAACATGCACCAAACATCGCGCCGCCGCCGAAGCTCCATCCCGACCAGCTCGGCATAGGCCGAGAGGCGGGCCTCGTCATAGCTCGATCGATAGATGGCCGGCGAACCGTGCAGGCGCCAGTAAGCCAGGCTCCGATGTCCGCCCGGAAAGGCCGCCGCCGGGACCACGGCCGGATCGGCCGCCGCCCGAGCGACGCCGAGTCGGTCGAGGAGCGCGTCCGCCTCGTCCTCGAACCAGCTTGGGTGACGCGGCTCGCAGACGATTCGCGCCGCGGCGGCCCCGGCCAGAGCCTCGAGGAAGCGCGCCGCCGAATTCGGGTCGAAGGCGAGGCTGGGCGGCAGCTGGACGAGAAGCACCGCCAGCCTGTCGCCGAGCGCGGCCACCTGCTCGAGGAAAGGCGCCGTCAGGTCCGAGCAATCGACCAGCTTGCGCTGGTGGGTGATCGACCTGGGCAGCTTGACCGCGAAGCGGAAGCCGTCCGGCACGCTCTCGGCCCAGCGCCGCCAGGTCGAGTCGCGATGGGGGCGATGGAAGGACGAGTTGATCTCGACTCCGGCGAAGCGCGCTGAATAGCGCTGCAGCGCCGAGCCGGCCGGCGGAAAATGCGCCGCCTCCCTCGCCGGAATGCTCCAGCCGGCCGTGCCGATGACGACAGCCATGGCGCTGGAACGCGATGGCGTCGCAGAGGATGCGCGGCCGCCGGGGTCCGACCCCTGGCGGGCCGGCGGGAGGGCCGTTGCGGCGCCCGGCGCAAGCTGCCACAGGGCGCCATGGCCGCCCCGATTCCGGATGAGCCCTCGGACGGGATCGAAGCCGCGCTGCCGGCCCGCCTTGCCCGCGGCGCGCTGCTCGCCTTCGTCTTCCTGCTGCCGCTGATGCAGCCGCCTTTCCGGCTGCTCGGCTACGAGGCGGTCGCCGCCGACGGCGCCTATCTGGTGCTGCTCGCGCTGTGGGCGGCGGCCCTCGCGACCGGGGCGGCGCGGCTGCGCTGGCATCCGGCCTTCGCCCTGCTCGGACTCTATTTCGCGGCGATGGCGCTCTCCGCCGCGGTTTCGGACCAGCCGTTCCGAAGCGCGGTCAAGCTCTCCACCCAGGTCTACCTGCTCAGCCTGCCGGTGATCGTCTTCAGCCTGGTCGGCTCCGAGCGCGAGCTGCGCGCGGTCTTTCGGGCCTGGCTGGCGGCATCGGCCGCGCTTGCTTTGGTCGCCGCGGCGAGCATCGCGGCTTTCCTTTTCGCGCCCGCAAATACGCTGCTCGCCTACAGCATCAACGATTTCGGGACGCTTCCGCCGGGCGACTATCCGCGCCTTCGCCTCACTTTCCTCTACGCGGCGATGCTGTGCAACTACCTCACCGTCTCGCTCCTGCTCCTGCTCGCGGCGCGCAGCCTCGGCTGGGTCGGCCGTCCGCTCTTCCTCGCGCTCCTCGCCGGGATCCTGTTCGCCGCCGCCTTCAGCCTCACGCCGGGCCTGGGCGGCCTGTTCCTGGCCGCGGGCGTGTGGCTGTGGCTGCTGCTCGCGCCGCGCCGCCTTTGGCTCGCCCGCTTCGCCCTGGCCGGCGGGATCGCCGCGGCGCTGCTGTTCGTCCTCGCCATGGCGGTGACCCCGTTCCTTCACCCGACCGCGCCGTTCCTGATCGCGGTGCCGGGGACCGATCTCACGCTGGCGCCGGCGGTCCGGCTGATGACCTGGCTCGACGCCGCCCGCAACTTCGCCGCCGATCCGCTGCTCGGCCGCGGGATCGGCGCCAACGCGGTCGAGGTCTCGATCATGATCCCGTCCGGGGCGATCGCCCGGCTGACCGACGCCCACAACGTCTTCCTCAACATCGCGGTCCAGTGCGGGCTGGTCGGGCTGCTCGCCCTGCTGGCGCTGCTCGGCTGGGTGGTTCGGACCGTGCGGCCCTTCAGGCTCGGCAGCGGCGGCGACGTGCTGAGGGTCGCGCTCGGCTTCGCCTTCCTCAACGCCTTCGCCTATCAGGGCCTTGGCGGCTCGTTCGAGGACGCCCGCCACCTGTGGGTCCTGTTCGGCCTGATCCTCGCCGCCGGCCGCGTCAGGCCGCTCGCCGGGCCGGCGCGATCGCCGCCGGCCACGCTCCGGCCGGAATAAGAAAGGGGCGGCCGATTGCTCGGCCGCCCCTCTCGTGGTGCGAAGAAAGCGAAGCTCAGCGAAGCTCGACGGTGCCGCCGGCCTCCTCGATCCGCTTCTTGATCTCCTCGGCCTCGGCCTTGGAGACTCCTTCCTTGACCGCCTTGGGCGCGCCTTCGACCAGCGCCTTGGCCTCGCCGAGACCGAGCTGGGTGATCGCGCGCACTTCCTTGATCACGTTGATCTTCTTGCCGCCGTCGCCGGTGAGGATGACGTCGAACTCGGTCTTCTCCTCCTCGGCCGGAGCGGCGGCCCCGCCGCCGCCGGCGGGAGCGGCGGCGACCGCCGCGGCCGCCGAAACGCCCCACTTCTCCTCGAGCGCCTTGGCCAGGTCGGCCGCCTCGAGCACGGTCAGCTCGGAAAGCTGATCGACCAGTGCATTGATGTCTGCCATTTCAAAGTCTCCATGTTTCCCGGCTCGGCGCCGGACTGAGGTTGTCGGTAAGGGTGGTGGTTATGCGGCTTCCTTGGCGGCATAGGCCGCGAACAGCCGGGCCAGCTGAGCGCCGGGCTCGTTGATCGTCCGAGCGATCTTGCTCGCCGGTGCCTGGATCAGGCCGACGATCCTGGCGCGCAGCTCGTCGAGCGAGGGAAGCTCGGCCAGCGAGCGGACTCCGCTCGCGTCGAGAACGGTCTCGCCCATCGCCCCGCCGACGATCTCGAGCCGGTCGGTGGTCTTGGCGAAGTCGACCACGGCCTTGGCCGCGGCGACCGGGTCGGCCGAGGTGGCGAGCGCGGTCGGCCCGGACAGCAGGTCCTTGAGGGGGGCGTAGGTGGTGCCCTCAAGAGCGATCAGGGCAAGCGTGTTCTTGGTCACCTTGTAGCGGGCGCCGGCGTCGCGCATGCGGTTGCGAAGCGCGGTCGACTGGGCCACGGTCAGGCCGAGATTGCGGGTGACGACCACCACGTTGGTCTCGTTGAACGTCTGCCTGAGCTCGGCGACCTGCTCCCTCTTCTGGGCGCGATCCATTCGTCTCTCCACTTCTGGCGCCGCGGACCATCCGCGACGCGGCTGAACGGCGCGGTCATCGCGCCGAATCGTCCGAAGGGGAGGGGTTCGCGCCGAAGCTTCGGCGGGTCCGCGCGGGCGACGGGCGCTGGCGCGGCTGAATCTCTTCCCCGTCTGGGCTGGAGATTAAGCCCCTCGCGGAGCGCCAGCCGTCTCGGACGGAAAGCCTGGGAGCGCGAGCGCCCGCAAGCGAAGCCGCGCATCTAGCGGCTCGACGGGGAAAGTCAATCGCGGCGGCCGAGGCCGAGCCGTCGGAGCAACCGCCGCCCGAGCGACGGCGTCTCGCCCGCGGCGGCGTCGGGGCGGAGCTTGTCGTAAGCGGCGAAGGTCGCTTCGTCGCGCGCCGCCAGGATGTGGACCCGCCGCCAGCCGGCCTTGGTGGTCGCGGAGAAATCGGCATCGACCCGGCTGTGCGGGAAGCCGCACCAGGCGAGAATGTCGCGGACCACCGCCGCCCCGGTCGGCAGCCACGACACGCCGTCGACCCCGGACATGAACTGGGTCGTGCTCTCCTGCTTGAGCACCAGGGCCTTGCCCGCGCGCGGCAGCACCGAGGTGGTGACCACGAGCAGCTCGCTGGTATGGTCGGCCGCGACCCTGAGGCCGGCGACGGGATCGGGAAGATGGTAGAAGAGCCCGCCGAACATGGTCACGTCGAACCGCTCGAGCCCAAGGCCGGGCAGGTCGGCGAGCTCGCAACGGGCGAAGTCGATCCGCCCGCCCGGCAGGTGCCGCTTCAGGAACTCGGCCTGGTCGATCCAGTGCTGGCGGGCGTCGAAGCCGAAGCAGCGTCCGGCGCCGAGCCGGGCCGCCGCGAAGACATGTCCGCCGGCGTTGCAGCCGCAGTCGAGGAAGGAGCGGCCGGCCATGCTTCCGCCGAAGACCTGGTCGACGATCGGCCGGATCATCAGGTCGGGCGCGTAGGTCCCCGGAATGAAGGCGTCGCCGCTGCCGCTGGCGGCGCGGGCGTCGTCGTCGATCGTGCTCACCCCCGGCGCAAGCTCGATTCGGTGGTGCCACGGCCCCAGCCGGGCGATGTCGCTGCGCAAGCCGTCACTGTCCATCGGCCCCCGATGCCACGGCCGATCCGCCGCGTCACGCCCGTCGCGACAGGCGCCGGCCAGGCGCGTCTTTCCATCCCCAGATTTATCCCCCGATTCGTCCCCAGCTTTGTTCGAAACGCCCGGAACGCTGTCGGCATGAGGGACGTTTTGCCGTCGTCCACATGATCGAAAGATCGAGTGGAATGAAGGCTCGGACCTTCGGGAAAGAGCTTTCAGGGAGCCCCGCCGGGTCAAACCGGCGGGGCTTACCGATTCCGGCCGGTCGCGCCCTCCCGGCCTGGCTTGGAGCCACCTTCCTTTTCGGACGGCCGTGACGATTGAGGCGCGGGCCCGGCGGCGGTTACGACCGCGGCTTGTCCGCTTCCGGCGCGGCTTCGATCATCCCGGCGACGAAGATGCTCGCATCCGCGCAGGACGGGTCGGCGCGCTGGACCCAGCTGAGCAGGCCGCGGTCGGTCGCCTCGCTTCCGCCCAGGCGAACGCGCTGGCCGTCGGTGAAGGCGCCGCCCGGAGCGAGCAGCCGGTGGTGCTCGGCGTCCCAGCGGGCCGGAAAGGAGAAAGCCGGCAGGGTCTTCGGCCCGGAACCCCCCGGGCCGGCGACGTAGAGGCATTTCCCCTCGACGTGGAGAAAGCCCTCGAGCGCAGCGAGATGGGTTTCGGGGCTCGGCGCGAGCAGCGCCAGCCGGACCGTGCCGCCTTCCTCCACCACCGGCTCGCCGCCGTCGACCGGGCCGCCGCGATCTTCCGGGCCCGTCGCTTCATGACCGGCAAGCAGGCCGCATCCGCCGAGCAGCAGGGCCGCGAGGAGCAGGGGTGTGAATAGATGCATAGCAAAAGGGAAGGATCAACGGAGGGGGAGCAGGCCCAACGAGAATTCAGGCGAGAAGTTTCCGCCATCCTGCGGCATTGCCGCGACTCCTTCAAGTATTCGCCGAATCGAAAGGGGCCGGAAGCTTGCGCCCCCGGCCCCCCGTTTCGCTTGCCGCCGCGAGGCGCGATGCCTAGGCCGAGGCCACCTCGGCGACGTCGATCTTGAGGCCCGGTCCCATGCTCGAGCTCAACGCGACCTTGCGGACATATTTGCCCTTGGCGCCGGTCGGCTTGGCGCGGACGATGGCGTCGACGAAGGCGTCGAAATTCCGCCTCAGGTCCGCGTTCGAGAAGCTGGCCTTGCCGATTCCGCTGTGGATGATCCCGGCTTTCTCGACCCGGAATTCGACCTGCCCGCCCTTGGCCGCCTTGACCGCCTCGGTGACGTTCGGGGTCACCGTGCCGAGCTTGGGGTTGGGCATCAGGCCCTTGGGGCCGAGAACCTTGCCGAGCCGCCCGACCACGCCCATCATGTCAGGAGTGGCGATGACCCGGTCGAAGTCGATCGTGCCGCCCTGGATGGTCTCCATCAGGTCCTCGGCGCCGACCACATCAGCACCGGCCGCCTTGGCTTCCTCGGCCTTGTCGCCGCGAGCGAAGACTGCGACCCGCACCGTCTTGCCGGTGCCGGCTGGAAGGGTGACGACTCCGCGCACCATCTGGTCGGCGTGCCTGGGATCGACGCCCAGGTTGAGCGCGACCTCGATCGTCTCGTCGAACCTGGCGGTGGCGTTGGCCTTGGCGACCTCGATCGCCTCGTCGACGCCGTAGATCTTCTGGGTGTCGACCGTCTCGGCGATCTTCTTCTGCTTCTTCGTCAGCCTGGCCATCGCTTCAGCTCCCCGTCACTTCGAGGCCCATCGCTCGGGCGCTGCCTTCGATGATCCGCGCCGCCGCCTCGATGTCGTTGGCGTTGAGGTCCTTCATCTTCACTTCCGCGATCTCGCGCAGCTGGGCGCGGGTCACCCGCCCCGCGCCGACCTTGCCCGGCTCCTTCGAACCCGACGAGATGCGAGCCGCTTTCTTGAGCAGGAAGCTCGCCGGCGGAGTCTTCGTCTCGAAGGAGAAGCTGCGGTCGGCATAGACGGTGATCACGGTGGGGATGGGCATGCCCTTCTCCAGCTCGGTCGTCGCCGCGTTGAAGCTCTTGCAGAATTCCATGATGTTGACGCCGCGCTGGCCCAAAGCGGGGCCGATCGGCGGCGACGGATTGGCGGCGCCCGCGGGCACCTGCAGCTTTATATAGCCGGTAATCTTCTTCGCCATATGTCACTCTCTTTCAAGTCTAGCGGTCCGGACGGACGCCTCGAGGGCGGCCTCCCGCATGATGTTCCAAGGCTGTAGCGCTGGAAGCGCGCGCCTTTAGCGCAACCCGCGCCAAACATCAAATGGCCCGCGAAGGGACGCAGGCCGGCACCGCGGCCATTGACTCTTCCGGCTCGGGGCGCCTTGTGCGCTGCGCGCAAGGGCAGGGGGATATGATGGAAGCAGCGGTCGAACGCGGATCGAACGGTCTCGGCACGGGGGCAATGGTCACCGGGATCGTGGCTCTGGTCCTCGCGCTGATACCGGGCATCGGGATCGTCTCGCTGATCGCGGGCCCGGTCGCCGTCGTCCTCGGTCTCGTCGCCATGAACAGGAAGGGGCTGCCGACCGGCAGCGCCAAGGCGGGACTGGTCACCGGGATCATCGCCGTGGCCATCGCTGTCGCCTGGCTGGTCTATCTAGGCGGGCGGGTCGCGGCCGACCGGGCGGCGGGCGCCAGCGGCGAGGTCACCACTGAATGGCTCATCGGCGAGTGGAGCGCGGAGCGCGGCAATTGCGCCGCTGGCCAGGTCACGACCTTCAAGGCCGACGCCTCCTACACGGCCCCGTCGAACAACCCCGACCGGCTCGCCCTGGGAATCTGGAGCGTCGAGAACGGCATCCTCGAAATGGGCAACATCTTCCAGCAGTACCGCTTCCGGGTCGAGCGAGTCTCGGGCGACGAGCTCAGCCGGCAGATCGAGGGCGGGCCGGCGACGAGGCTATATCGCTGCTGAGCCGGGCGCCGAACGGCGGCGTCGGGGCTCGCTCTACTCGCGCGCTCCCGCCCAGGAAGCGTCGTCGACGGTCACGTGAAGGCTGTGCGGGCTCTGAGCCAGATCGAGCAGGAAGACCTCGTCGCCATCGGCATTCTGGACCGTGTCCATCGCCCGCGTCAGCGTCGCCTCGAAGGCCGGAAGCCGCGCGTAATCGGAGGCGATGCGAACCCGGTTCGGGCCGATCTTGGTCACCGTGATGCGAACCTCCGAGCGCGAGGATCCGCGCGCATCCGAAATGACGTCGCCGAAATAGCTGCCCTGGGCGGTGTCCGCGAGGTCGGCGCGGGCCGGGGCCGCGGCGGCGGGACGGCCCCTCGCGGCCCCCGCGCCGACGAGCGCCGAGGTCGCCGCGGCCCCGAGCAGAAGCGCGGCGAGAATGATCTTGGGCGAGCGCGCGGGAGTCGGCACGGGATCCTCCGTCTGGGTCATGGGTCCCGCTCTGTCTAGCACGCCCGGCAAGGGAGTCTATCGAGGCGGCTTCCATCCCGACCCGGGCGCCCGGCGCTAGGCGGCGATGGCGAATTCCTCCTCCGAATCCCCGGTCCGCTCCGCCGCCGGCACCTGACCGGACGCCGCCGCCGCTTCGATTCCGGCATCGCCCGCCTGGGCGGTCGCCGCCATCCGCGGGTTCGGCACGATCAGTCGGGAGATCACCACCAGGACGGCGCCGGCGGCATAGGCGGCGAGCACCGCGACCGGGCTCCACAGCAGCGACACTCCGAGCGCGACTCGCAGGTAGAGGGGATTGAATCCGAAATCCTCCCCGAGGCCGGCGCAGACCCCGAAGAAGGTGTCGTCGCGGGTGAAGAGGTTGGGCTGGCTCATCGACATCGATCTACTCCTTCGGCGGACCGGCCGATGGACCGGCCCGGATGCCCCTTCCTCAGCACGACCCGTGCCAAAAGTTGGAGCCATTGTCTTTTCAAGCACTTAGCTGAATCCCCGTCGCTCAGACCGACGTCGGGGATGACGACCCGCGCCAAAAGTTGGGAAAAGGCGCCAGATCGAGTCGGCCCACTCCGGCCGCCGCGGCCGGGCTGCTCGGGCCGGGGCCGCCGCAGAACGGCTCGGCCGCGCAACGTTTCGTCCGATCCTCCGGCGCTTCGGACCGAGGCAAGGAGAAAGTCGGGCCGTCGCCGGTTCTTGCCTTGCCTGCGGCCCGAGCCGCGACACGAAGACGGCGCCCGCATGACGGCGCCGCCCACATTTGAACCGATGGAGTAGATGCGATGAGAACAGCCGCTCTTGCTATTGCGTTGCTGCTGAGCAGCGCCGCGGTCGCGCAGACCCAGACCAGCGTCCAGACGACGCCGCCCGACGTCGACGTCGACGCGGACGTCGGCATCCAGCCCGACGGCGATCTCGACGTCGACGCCGACCTCGACGTGGATCCGGGCACGACGACGACGACCACGACCGACACCAGCACCGGCACCACCACCAGCACGACCACGACCGGAATGACCGGGACCGACACCGGCACGACGACGACCGGAATGACCGGCACCGACACCGGCATGACGACGACCCACACCATGGCCATGGCCCCGGCCAGCGGCGCGGTCGTCCAGGCCGGCAACGGCGACCCCGAGGAGGACGCCCGCGGAATCGCCGTCATCTCCGCTCCCGCCGTCGTTCCGACCGGGTTCAACGGCGTCGCTGGCAGCGGCCTCGGCGGCCCGCTCGCCGATCCGGCGACCGGCACGACGATCGACGCGGCCGACGATTCCTACCCGGCCTGCTCGGCGACCGTCACCGACAATTGCGTGCAGGCCTACGAGCGCGGCGGCCGCTAGAATCGGAGCGGTTTCGGGGACGGCCGGCTCGGCCGCCCCCACCGCGCCTGACACGGCGCGCTTCCCGGCCTCGACGGCCGGGAGGCGCGCCGTTCGCGCGTCGGGGTGGCACCGGTAGCGACGGAGGCGCATCGCTGCATGTTCCGGAGGGTGTCGACGGGCGGACCTCAGTTGGCCGCGCCCGCCACCTCCTCGGCGGGGCCGCCCATGCCGGTATAGGCGCCGGCGCCGCGGACCATCGCCAGCGCTTCGCCGGCCGTGGGCGACGTTTCGATGATGTGGACGGCGGCCCCGACCTGGGTCACCGTGAACAGCTGGCGCGCGAAATCCAGCGGCAGTCGGACGCAGCCGTGCGAGGCGGGGCGGCCCGGGATCTGGCCGGCATGAAGCGCGATTCCGTCCCAGGTCAGGCGCTGCATGAACGGCATCGGCGCATTGTTGTAGAGGTTGGAATAATGCTCCCGGCGCTTCTGCAGGATGTTGAAGGTGCCGACCGGCGTTTCGTGGCCGCGCCGGCCGGTCGAGACGGTCGAGACCCCGATCAGGGTTCCGCCGCGATAGACATAGGCGCGCTGGAGCGGCAGGCTGACGACGATCTCGACCGCACCCTCTTCCGAGAGGCTGGGCTGCCAGACGAACTCGCCCGGATCGAGCGAAGCTGATTCGGCGACGATCTCGCCCGCCTGCGCAGCATAAGCAGAGCAGATCGGCGCGAAGGCCAAGAGAAGCGCACCGACTTTTACCAAGGTACCGCGAGAGATTACTTTGCTCATGTCCAGCTCTGCCTGCGGGTTATTGTCCCCGCACCTTTCCTCTGGCCGGGATTGGCCGTGGCGGGCGTCCTAGGGGCGGTTCATTGCCGGATTGTGCCGAGCGCCGGGCTTTGTTGTTTCGATTGTGGCAGTGCCGTGGAACTGGATGATGCCGGATCAAGTCAGGCATGACGACGCGGGGGTCGGCGCATTGGGTGAGGTGGGCATGACGGAGCATTTTCCGCGATCTGCGGCGGCTGCCGCTTCGTCTTCCCCGCGGCGGCGCGCGCGGTCTATGCTGGCTCATGGTTCGCTTCGATTCCCGCCGGCTCGAGCTTCGCGCGGCCCTGGTGCTCGGCATGCTGCTGGCGCTCGGCAGCTGCGCGCGCACGGTGCCGCCGCCAAGCGCTCCGCCGCCGGCCCCGGTCGAACCGCCGCCCGCTCCGGAGCCCGCCAATGCGGTGGCGGCCGGGGTTCGCGCGGGACCGCGCCTCGATTCGCTCGGCATCACCCGCTTCGCCGCCGCCCGGGCGCTGGCCGCGTTCCGGCTGAGCTGCCCCGATCTGCTCCGCCGCGAGGATGCGTCGGGCCTGACCCGCCAGGCCGACTGGGCGTCCGCCTGCGCCGCCGCCGGGCGCTGGCCCGATGCGGATCCGGCCGCCTTCTTCCTCGCTTATTTCGAAGCCGCCATCGTCGGCGAGGGCGAGGCCTTCGCCACCGGCTATTACGAGCCCGAAATCCGGGGATCGAGGACCCGGCAGCCCGGCTACGAGGTGCCGGTCTACGCCAAGCCGCCCGACTTGCTCGACGCCAACCCGGCGACCGGCGAGCGCGGCCGGGGGCGGGTCGACGAGAATGGCGATTACGTCCTCTACCACGAGCGCGCCGAGATCGAGGAAGGCGCGCTGGCGGGCAGGGGACTCGAAATTGCCTGGGCCGCCGACCCGATCGACCTCTTCTTCCTCCAGATCCAGGGGTCGGGCCGGCTCAGGCTGCCGGACGGGTCGGTGATGCGGATCGGCTATTCCGGCCAGAACGGCCGCGAATATGTCGCCGTCGGCCGGCTTCTTCGCGACCGCGGCATCCTCGAGAGCCCGTTGACGATGCAGGCCATCGTCGCCTGGCTGCGCGCCCACCCCGAGGAGGGGCAGGCGCTGATGCGCGAGAATAAGAGCTACATCTTCTTCACCGAGCTGACCGGGCCCGGCCCGCTCGGCTCGCTGGGGCGGCCGGTGACTCCCCAGGTCACCGTCGCCGCCGATCCGAAGTTCGTGCCGCTGGGAGCGCCGGTCCTGCTCGCAGGGATGGAGAGCGCCCGCGCTGACGGCCTGTGGGTCGCCCAGGATACGGGCGGCGCGATCCGCGGCGCCAATCGCTTCGATACCTTCTGGGGCGCCGGGCCCGAAGCGGCGGCGATCGCCGGCGGGATGTCGGCGCGCGGCCGCGCTTACCTGCTCCTGCCCAGGGGAGTTGTGGCGAGGCTGGCCGATGACCCGGCGGCTCAGCGCTGAGGAGCGCGCGCTCTGGCGCAAGGTGGTGGCGACGGTCCGTCCGCTCGAGCCGGGAGCGGCGGCCGCGCCGGAGCCCGGGCCCGATCCGCCGTCACAGCCGACTCCCGCCCGCGCGGCGACGCCTCGGCGAGTCGCCGCGCCGGC
>Ga0196962_10000075_pt1 | contig 68899 bp, 62 predicted proteins | sample S3v_20metaG_FD_183186 | JGI IMG/M metagenome (GOLD analysis project Ga0196962, IMG submission 183186) | Soil microbial communities from Anza Borrego desert, Southern California, United States - S3+v_20 | ecosystem: Environmental > Terrestrial > Soil > Desert | place: USA: California | collected...
GGCCGTGTTGGCCGTCATCCGCAGGCACAGCGAGTAGACGCGCCGCGAGTGGCGCGCGTACAACTCCTCGAACGAGCCCATGTCGCCCGCCGCCGATGACCGCGCCAACTCGTAGTCGGTAGCCCCCGCCCTGTCGAACTCGGGTGTCGTCACTTGACCGAACATGCGGGCGAGCAGAAGCTCGTCGGTCATCAACTCACTCTCCACTTTGACCGCCACGTTGGGACGCGCCCCCTCTCCATTCGGATTCGTTGACCGCGCCCGGAGGAACGCGAATAAGTCATGGCGTATCACCGGGTTCTCCCGCGCTGTGATGCGGCGCTCGCGCCGCGTCGTTGCCCTTCCCCGCCTAAAAATCGCCATTCCGGCCCGCGGCTCAGACCCAGTAGGTGCGGTCGAGCGAGCGGTAGCCGACCGCTTCGGCGACGTGCGCCGGGCGGAGCGCGTCCGAGCCGTCGAGGTCTGCGATGGTGCGGCTGACTTTCAGGATTCTATCATAGGCCCGCGCCGACAGCCCCAGCCGCGTCATCGCCGACTCCAGCAGCCGCTCGCACTCGGCGTCGGGCGCGCAGAAGTGGCGGATGTGGCGCGGCGACATCTGCGCGTTGGCGAAGACGCCCTCGCCCGCAAGACGCTCCCTCTGGCGCGCCCGCGCCTCGACGACGCGGGCGCGAATCTCGGCCGACCCCTCGGCCTCGCCCCCGCCCCGCAGCTCCTTGAAGCGCACGGCCGGCACGTCTATGTGGATGTCGATGCGGTCGAGGAGCGGCCCCGAGATGCGGCCGACGTAGCGCTGAATCTGCGGGGGCGTGCAGCGGCACTCGCGCGCGGGGTCGTTCCAGAAGCCGCAGGGGCATCCCCGCGTTGCCATTTTGCCATGTGGAACTTAGGGCGAAAAAGCCCAGAGTTGAAGCATATCCTACTGACCTTATAACGTACGGCGACCACCTGCGAGCCAGGAGGCTCGACTTGGAGCTAACCCAGAAGCAGGCGGCTGAAGAAATCGGAGTGGACGAAACGACCGTCTTCAACTGGGAGAGCAACAGGATTAAACCGACCGTTGGGCTTATCCCCCGACTTATCCGGTTCCTCGGCTACTGCCCGTTCACACCCGGCGTACCTCATCCAACCTGGCTCAAGCTCGTCCGTGAGAACTTGGGATTCTCTCAAGAGAGGATGGCTGAGGTGCTTGGAATAGACGAGGGAACGTGGAGGAAGTGGGAGGCTGGCCTAAGGCATCCCGCAGAAAGTAACCGAGAGATAATCGGAGACTTAATACCTTCCCTCATCGAAGATGACTGAACCGGGTTTGTTTGGTGATTAGGATAGTGGAACATCTGGCCGCCCGTGGTGGCGGGACATTATGCTAATTTTTTGCTCTTTTCCTCTTCTGCGGAGTGGAATTTCTGGGAGAAAAGATTGGTAACCAGTGATTATAACGTCCCATTAAAACTACTTCGCAGCCTCATATGATGTTATGACCGAATTGGTCAAATCATCTCTTCCGTCCACTGTAGAATATGATAAGTGAGTGTCACGGTCGAGTCTATTGATCAAATCACGTTATGTAACAGGGGCAAGTGAAACTTGTTGCGGATAACGGTAAAACAGTCCTTTCAGGATACTGCTAGTAGGCAAATATCATTTTGATAGCTATCATGATCACTGTTAGTGTTCCGAGGAGCATCAGATCTTGTATTGCAATCTGCAATTGACACCAGTCTCTCACCCAAAATTAGAATTGCTGAAGAAGAGGGCGACTTTGACAATAGACAAGCAAAGCGATAGTCCTCATGTGCACGGTAATGTGAATCTCATCTTCACTAGGCCGATAGATGTCCTTCTTCACAACAACGGGATTTATCGTTGTATCGTCTTCTCTGCGGATGATGTAACCCAAAAGCCCCTTATTAACAAAGTACGAAGCATATACATCACGCACATTACAGCTAATGGCATCGGTGTATTCGATTGTGAGTTCGATACGTCCTTCGATTCAGCCGCTTACTACATCGTCGCATACAAGCGTGAAGTAATAACTGCGTTTATGAGGCTCGTTCTATCGACATCGCCCGGTAGACTCCCATTTGAGCATGGTCGAATAATAGGTACTTATAAATCCTATCATTCTCCATTTCTCCATAAGGCTGAGGTTACGACTTTTTTCGGGCCTGACTTACTATCTGTAGAACTTGTCTTCCGTCATTTTGCCATTCTCTGCCACCAAGAATCAGTAGATAGGTGTTATGCCATTAAAGAGTTTGGTGAAACAAAGCTTAAAGGCATCTATAGTCGTATAGGAGCTGTTAAAGCTTCAGCGTTCTTAGATAACATCGTGTTCCCTACTTACGGGTATGTGAACGGAAGTCAGATTACCCCTATCGAATGGGAAATCTTCGAGATGACGAAAGACAGGCTATTAGAGTTGTACACTAAGACCCGCGCTCTTGTTATCTCGTCGGCGGAAGTATCTAAGCTTGCGCTGCATGGCTACGACACGGCCAAGTCACGGAGGTAAGAATGGAACAGCGAAAATTACGAGTTTTTCTTTGCCACTCGTCTGATGACAAATCAAAAGTGCGGGATCTTTATCAACGGCTGCTTAGTGAGGGATTTATTGACCCTTGGCTTGATATAGAGAACTTAAAAGCAGGCCAAAATTGGCAAAGAGAAATTTATAAAGCTGTCCGTAATAGCGATGTGGTCGTCGCTTGTTTATCACATACTTCAATAAATAAAACTGGTTTCGTACAAAAGGAAATTGTATATGCACTTGACGCCGCCGACGAGCACCCAGCGGATAGTATTTTCCTGATTCCGCTTAGGTTGGAAGAGTGTCGTGTTCCCGATTGGTTAGGAACTCGGCAGTGGGTCAATTATTTTGAGGAGAACGGATACACGCGGCTGATCGATGCTCTGCAATGCAGGGCTAAGGATCTCGGTATAGTAGAATCCTATCGTAGCGTCCCTTCGATTGCGATTTTACCATTTGTCAATTTAAGTAACGACCCGGAAATCGAATACCTCTGTGACGAGTTGGCTGGAGAGTTAATAAACAGGCTGGCGAAGATAGAAGGTTTAGCAGTAGCGGCGCGGACATCGACTTTTTGGTTTAAAGGAAAGAATCCCAGCATTAATGAAGTTAGTCAACTCTTAAAAGTCGATTCAATACTAGAAGGTAGTATCATTAAAACTGGAAAACGCGGGAAAATAACTGTCGAATTGATCAGCGCCTCGAAAGGTTATTGTTTATGGGCCGAGGAATATGCATTACGAAAAAAGGATATCTTTAATATTCAAGGAAAGATCACACTAGCGGTCATTACTGCGCTAAAAGTAAAGGTGCGTAGGGAAGAAAGTATTGCGGTGTCAAGGGGTTATACCGAAAACATCAAAGCATATGAACTATATCTCAAAGGGCGCTACCATTTCAACAAACACACAGGAGGGGGATGGCGGAAAGCAATTGAATTTTTTGAGAAAGCGATTGAGTTAGAGCTAGCGTATGCCCCAGCGTATGCTGGTCTATCGTCTGTACTGGCTTTTCCTTGGTACTTCGGATTGCTTCACCCTGATGAAGCAATCGCTAAATGGAAAGTAGCCACTAATCGAGCATTAGAGCTAGACAGCGATTTGGATGAATCCCACGTCGCACAGGGGCAGATTAAGTTCTTCTATGAATGGAATTGGGAGGAGGCGGAGAGGGAATACAAACGTGCCATAGAATTGAAGCCTCAAAACGCTTATGCCCATCAACAATATGGCTTATTCTTATGTTGTAGAAACCGCCGCGAGCAAGCCATTAACGAAGGCAGACTGGCCCTTGAGATAGATCCCCTCTCTCTTTTCACGAATTTTCAAGTGGGTTGGATATATTTTTGGACCGGCCACGAAGATATGGCAAATCTGCAAGCTGAACGAATAATTGAGATGGAACCGAACTTCTACGGTGGCCGTTACTTAACAGGCGCTATTTCACTAGTGAGAGGGAAATATGAAGAAACTCTTGTGGAATTTCAAAAAGCGGTAAACCTAGGCGGGGGCGATCATCTGCTTTCATTTCTAGGGTGTGCTTACTGCTTAGTAGGAGAGCGCGAGCAGGCGTCAGTGATTCTTAATCAACTATTAGAGGGGAGAAAACAGCATTACGTAACAGCATTTGATATTGCACGTCTATATGCTGGACTCGGTGAGTATAACAAAGCGTTTGAGTGGCTAGAGCAAGCATATCAAGATCGGGAAGGGCAGTTAGTTTGGCTGAAACAACCAAACTCCGCCAAGTTATGGGGGAGAAGCGTTATTACAGATCCGCGTTTTGTCGACTTGCTACAACGTGTGGGCTTAGGATAATGATGTTTAATCCCTCGAATACTTCAAACGTTAAGCTCCCTTAAAGGTAACCAGCCTGCTATCCAATTAAACAACTTGTATCAAGTATATAGCGGCCGAAATTTGTTTATCTAGTGAGGTAATGAATTTTGAGCAGCGTCTAGCAGGCAGACCTAGAAAGCAAGCCGGGGCTTTGCCCAACGGAACGTGAACTTGCCCCACGAATCGGCGTATAGTGTGTTCGTGGCGGCGGTTCAACGTCGCCCGCAAGGAAGGGGGATACAGCCGTGAGAAAGCTTGCCGCTTTCCTTATGAAGAGAAGCCCGACGCACAACCTTTTGGACGGGGCGATAGTGCTCCTGTCGCTGAGTCAGCGCCAGCGACATTTTCTCAGGCGGGCAGGAATCCTGAGACTCGCAAATAAAAGCGCGAGAGGCAGGTTAAAGGCTATATAGCCGGAGACGTAAGGCCACAGGCGTAACGCTCCACCTCGAAAACGAGCTGACGAAAGCCCCGCCCGGTGAAGGGCGGGGCTTTCGCGTGTCTATCTTAAAGTCTGATGCAACCTCTTTCCCGCGGCGGGTGTATAATCCGCGTTACCCACTAGGGAGAGGGCGGCGAGCCATCTATCGCCGCTCTTTCTCTTGCCGCCAGCAATTGTTATCAAGAAATGACCTCGAAAGTCACAACGTTCGATTCAGCGCTTTGTTTAAAAAAGATTCGCTGTAATGAAAGTTGATAGTAACCGGGTTCAAGCGGCCCGTACCAGTGAGTGAGGTTAATTACGTCAACTTCCGGTATGCCTGGCTTTATGAACAAGAACCCTGTGATTCGAGCTGCGCGACCGTTGGACAATGTTTCTATCCTTTCCGACACTTCCTCACGGTAGGCAACTAGCTCCCCATGTCGGAATAATTTAGGGCGGTAATAATCCTCACCTTTCGGAACGTTAAGAGTTTCATTTGAAGTATTGGTGATGGAGATTCTGACTATAACCTCCTCTCCTACTCTGTACCGTGTCTTCTCAACTAATTCCTCTTTGTCTACGCTGTATTGTACCTTCTCAACTAATTCTTGTTTGCACAAAGAAACAGTGGAGATCATCACCATGTAATCCTGTGAGTAGCACAGCGAGGCAGTAGCCAAAGACAGCCAAGCTGACAAGAGCAGCCGCACGCTGTTGCTGTTCAATACCCTTCTAATGTTCATGTGGTGGCTCCTACGGGTAGGGTATCAATTTAACCCCTTGGCTAGCACGCGTTACCTCATAGAGGCCCGTTCCGTTAGGCGGTTTCGGTTCTGCGAGGACTTTATCTATTCCCGCTGCTCGCTTGGCCGCCCTGTCCGACTCACTCCAGCCGGAGTTCCATATTTCGTGTTTAGCTTTACCCATGAGTAAGGACGGGTTTCGGCGCGCCTGGGCGATCAACGAGCTTACTTGATAAGCGTTTGTCTCCGTTACATATTTAGTGAGATTCAGTGGGCCACCCAAGACGGCTGCGACGGCAGCAGCATCAGCCATTTTAGTCGGTATTGCTGCGACGAGGTCTGCGCCGTCTGCCACGTGCGAACCCTCATGTCCGAGGGTCTGCACATAGTCGTCAGCATCATTATGCTGGTTCGGATCAATAGTTACAATGGTCTGCTGCCCGGTCGGGTTGGCAGGCGTAACATCTTTGGTGCCGTTCTTGTCCCCAATGCCTATGGATGCTTGTGCGGGCCCGCCATCCTTTATTGTGCCAAATTGGATGGTTACGCCGTTGTCTACCCCTGCGTTTCCGAACGCCTGCCGGGCCCTGTCAAGCTGCTTATACTCGCGCGATCCCTTCTTGAAAGAGTCCCGCGCCTTCTCCAAGTTCTTCAATCCTTTCTCAATCTGCTTACACTGATCAGCACTGCCATTGCATATATACATGCCGAATGGGTCAGTATATTTCAGCGGATTACCTATGGTATAGGCATAGCGGTTCCATGTCTGTGGGTCATAGATGGTGCCGGATGTAAGCAAGGGATCAGGCGACGTGAATCGCCCTTGTTCGTTGCTAAAGTATCGCGCCCCGAAGTAATCCAATCCTGTCTCGTTATCACGCTCCTGACCCGTAAAATGCTGGCGCACGCTATCCGGCCGGCTGTAGCCTCGCGGCGTTGTCCGCCCGCCGACACCAGCGCCGACCTCCTCGCCGAAAGGCAAATAGTCATGCCTACTTATGCCCGAAAGCTGCCCTGCCGCATCTATAACCATCCGCGGGGTGCCGAGGTGGTCTGCGACGAGCCACCGCGCCTCGGCCCCTTGGCCCCATGCTTCCAGTTCAACGATGCGGCTGTAGCCAGCGCCCCCACCGTATGTCACTACCCTGATCTTGGAGGTTGTTATTGCTGGGAAGGTGAATTTTCGCCATACCTTCGTGTTGCCGGTGACGCTGCCGCCCGGCACCGTCGCCCACGCAGACCCTGTCCAGTACTGCACGTCAAAGGCCATCAGCCCGTAGCCCGTGCCCATCATTGCTTCGGTCGGCTCTTGTGGGGTCGCGTAATTGTCTTGCAGACCAAAGACTGAAATCTCGCTGATGGTCTTGCTTCCGTCGAATGCCACCTCCAGCCAGTCGGGGAAGGCGTTCTGCGTCGCGTCCACCCAAGCGCTGCCCGTTACCGGGTCTGACCCGTAGTGCAACCCCCGCCGGTCGCCGTTGATGGCTGCCGCTGGCAGTCGGTTTGTGTCGTTCGTTGAGGACGCCGTCGCGGCCGCCCCGTTCGACGAGAGCGCCACGTTGACCTGCTGCCCGGCTTTGAGTGTAACGAGGAGTTGACCAGCGCGGTAGCCGTACTCCTTCTGCGGGGAGGAGGGCGCGGCCCCGGCCGCGTACTCGGCCAAAAGCTCCCCACCTATGCCGTAGACGTGCCACACCTCGGCGGCAGCCCCGGCGTCGCGCTTCACGCGGCGGCCGTCGGCGTCGTATCTGTAGGTGGCTGTCTGGAGTTGCCCGGAGAGGAACTGCGCCGTGGTCATGCGGTTCTCGGCATCGTATGAGCGCGTGCCGGTCCCCGTGTAGGTGTCGCTGATAAGGTTGCCGGCCGCGTCATATCCCATGACACCTGCCTGCCCCGCCGGCACGCCGAGGCGGTTGTTGGCGGTGTTGACCGCGAACTGTTGCTCATTAACGGGGCCGGTCGTCAGCGCCGCGTCTATCTTGCGGTTGCCCCACCGGTCGTAGGTGTAAGCCTGCCTGAAGCTGACGGCCTGGTCGCCCAGCTTCTCCTCGACTGACGAGAGGCGGTTCAACTGATCGTACTCGTAGTATTGGACGAACTCGGTCCACCCGTCGCCCCCCGTCGGGTTCTCCCCGTGCGGCAGGTAGATGACCTGCTTGCGCAGGTTCCCGTTGTTGTCGGGCCGGCTCTCGTTCCACTCCGCGCTCGGGCTGTAGACGAGGCGGATCGCCCCGCGGTTCCACCCGTCGTCGCCGGCCGTCGTGCCGAAGCGGATCGAGGCGAGCTGCCCCCGCTCGTTGTAGCGCCGCTTGTTGTAGACGGGCGTGGCCGTGCCGAGCTTCTCCTGGCTCACCCCGCCCAGCTCATCGTAGAGGGCGCCCGTGGAGTAGTCGCGCTCGGCCCCGTCGCCGAGGGTGCCGGTGAAGGAGGCGGGGCGGCCCAGACGGTCGTAGCTGTAAGCAGTCGTATGGCCCGACGGGTAGGTCTGCGAGGCCACGTTGCCGGCCTCGTCGTAGGCGCGCATGACGGAGAAGGATGTGCCCCACGCCCCGCTGACCCAGAACTGCTGGGCGGACGCCTTCGGCCGGCCGAGGGCGTCGTACTGCGAGACGATGGTGCGCGAGACGCCGGCCGCTTCGCTCTTCCAGCGCCGCCCCTTGCCGAGTGTGGCGAGGTCGTAGTAGCGGGTCACGTCGGGCGTCGCGTCCGAGTAGTTGACCGTCCGGTTGCGGCCCAGAGCGTCGTAGGTGTAGGTGGCGGTCACATTGCGGGCGTCGGTCTTCGACGTGAGGTTGCCGGCCGCGTCGTACGAGTAGGAGAGAGACCACTGGGTGTTGCCGGTGACAGGATCGGTTCCCGTAATCGAAGCATTGGCCGACTGTTCTGGGTGCTTTGCGCGGGTGAGCCGCGAGAGGGAGTTATACATGAAGAAGCGGAGTTGCGCCCCCTGAGTCACCTTCCGCAAGTTCCCGAGCGCATCGTAGGTGTAGTGGGTCGGCTGCGCCGGGCTGCCCGACACGTCCAAAGCGCCGGAGGCATTCGGCTCGTCCACGCGCACGAGGCGGCCGAGGGCGTCGGCTGTGCTGCGTCTCTTCTTGCCGGCTTGGTCAGTGGCCGTCATCTGGTTGCCGGAGTAGGAGGTCATTACCGCCGCGTCGTCCGGCTTAGTCGTCACAGCCGTGATCCGGCCCAGCGCGTCGTAGGCATGCTCAGCCCACTTATCCGTGGAGAAGAGGGCGGCTCCACCCGCCGCGCGGTACGGTAGCGAAGTCCGCTTCACCCTTCCCAGCGCGTCGTATTCGGTATCAACGGTGATCCACGGAGCAACTGTGTCATGGTTCTCGTAGCTGATTGAGCGGTAGGGTCTGCCGAGCCGGTCGAAGTACTGGTAGGAGTCGGTGCGCCGCGAGGCGTCGAGGTCCGTCTGCGTGCGGACGTAGAGGTTGCCCACCGCGTCGCCATACTCGTAGTCGGTCCGGCCGCCGTCCGGGCGCACCACGGCCTTCGGGCGGTCGAGCTCGTCGGCCGCGTTGTACTCGACCGTCGTCACCTTGCCATTGGCGTCCGTCATCGAGAAGACGAGGCCCGCCCAGAAGTCGTACTTCGTTGAAGTCGTCAGCGCCGTGCTTGAGCCGTAGGTGCCGGACGCGTCGGGGACGGGTGAGGCCGCGGAGGTCTGGAAGGCGTAGGTGTAGGGCGTGAAGGCCCCGGTGCCGGACGCCGGGTTAGAGAAGGAGTCGGCGTAGCCGACCGAGGAGACGTGGCCGCGCGCGTCCACGGTCTTGAGGGGGTTGCCGGCAATGTCGTACGTCGTCGAGACGGTGACGGCGCCGGTCTGCGCGGTCGCATCCGTATAGGAAGTCACGCCCGTGACGTTACCGCGCCGCGCGAAGGTCGCGGGGTAGCCGGCCGTGTCGTGGCCGATGATGCCGGTGTCGGTGTAGGCGGCGAGCAGATCGTGGCGCGTGTCGGCCTCGGCGTCCGAGTAGTTGTCGTACTCGTAGGCGGTGCGCGACACCTTCGCGTTGCCGGCCACGTCCGACGAGACCCAGGTCTGTGAGGGCAGCGAGCGGAGGTGCGCGCCGAGCGTGGGGTCGGCGTCGACCCCGACGTAGGCGGCCGCCGTCACGTAGTCGGTGTGGGTGCGCCGGATGAGCGGGCCAGCCGCGCCCGCCCCGAAGTCGTACTCGTAAGAGTCGGTCCTGTTGTTGTACTGGTCGTAAGCGTAGGTCTGCTTCGATACGAGGTCAGGATGCACGTCGGCTAGCGTCGTGATCGTCTGCGTGACCCTGGGGTCATTGGGCGGCTCCAGGTCAGCTCCCAGCGTCCACCACGGAATGGGGGCGCGCTGGGCCCACGTCTGCTCTACCCGCCGCAAGACGGTCGTGCCGTCCGAGGCCAACTCTTCGGTCTTGTACTCCATCCCCTCCCGCCACGTCCCGTACGAGACGGCCGAGGGCCGCGACGGATCCTCCATCATCGAAGAGAAGGCATCCCCGTAGAAGTAGTGCCGGCTCATCGAGAGCAGCGCTCCCGCGGCGTCCGCCGTCTTCACTTCGACTGTCGAGCCGGCCCCCTCGGCCGTCCTCGCATACAGCACCTTGTGCGTGGGCGTCGAGCCAGCGGATGCATAGACGCGCCGCTCAGTGACGTGGCGGAAGATAACTGCGTTGTCCGCATCCGTCACCCCGTCCCAGTCGTACTCGTAGGCTCCGCCGGTGGGGAGTTCCACCCGCGCCAGCTCGCCGTACGGGTTGTAGTAGAGCTTGTAGCGCCGTCCGTCTGGCGGCTCGACTTCAGAAACCCGCGACGGGTTGTACTGCGTCGTCGTGCTGGCGGAGTTGAGCGGGAAGAGCTGGTGGTAGGTCTTGAGGGTGTAGCCGGAGCCGGGTCGCAGCCGCGCCAAGAGCGAGGCGTACCAGACGCGCACCCGGCGGGCGGCCGCGCCGAACCCCTTGTAGCTGATCTCGTCGTAGCCGCGCACCCCGTCGTTGTAGGTGAACGTGACCTGTCGGCCAAGCTGGTCGGTAGCGGCCGAGAGGCGGTTGCCGGAGGCTAGGTAGGCGAACGTCGCGCGGTTGCCGTTGCGGTCGGTGATGGAGGTGACTTTGCCGCCGGAGACGCGGTAGCGCGTGCCGTCGGCGAGCAGCAGCACGCCCGAGGGGTAGAAGAGCCTCTTGCTCTGCGCCATATTCGGCGAGACGTAGTCCGACACGTGCGCGTCAGAGATGAAGGTGGCTGACGAGCCGTCGGCGGTGACGAAGACAGTGCCACGCGAGAAGCCCTCATGGTCGCCAGTCTCTGGATCCCACTTCTCAGCCCGCGGTTCGCCGCCGGTGAGTTGGTCGCGCAACTCGTACTCGGTGCCGTCGGCCCCCGTAAACGTCAGGCGCGTCAGCGTCCGCAGCCAGACCTCGGCAAGGATTCCCGTCTGGCCGCCGCTGCCGTCGGGGACGTAGGAGCGGCTGTCCTCGTGGGCGGCCCGGCGCCCGTGCATGACGCCGGGGCCGTAGCCCGGCTTGATGCCCTGCCACCAGTTCGGGTTCGGCGAGAGCGGGGTGGTGCCGAACGGGTTCGATGCGCCCGCCTTAATGACCCACTTCTGCTCGATAGGCAGCATTACCGTGTAACCCGATGCCCCGCGCCCGCCGACGCCTTTAAGCGGGAGGCGGAAGCTAAGGCTGCCGTTATAGAGGTTGACCGACTCGAAGCCGCTTAAGGCGTAGGATCCGGCAGGGGAGCCGGGGGCAAGGCCCGAAGGCGTCTTGCCGTCGGTGGCGCTCGTCTGCGCTGATAGAGAGGTGACGCCGACCAATGACAGCCAGAGGACGGCCGAGAGCATTTTAGCAACCGGGGGGAAACTTATTGCACGGGAGAGGGTGCAAGGCTCCATCATCTCTCTTTTCTTCCAGTGGGGTAATACCCCACGTTAGTTGTGAGGTTGAGGGGCTTAATGGCGTCGCGGTTCACGGATTAGTCAGGGTGAGCCGACAGCCCCATGTTTGGTGATCAGCCTCCGATAGGAGGTAAGAGCCGGAGGCGAGGTCTACGGTGCTACTCCAGTCAAGCGTCTCGCGCGGGACCCGCTCACGCAGCAACTCATGCCCGCCCTCATCGCGCAGGACGATGGTGACTTCTTCAAGGCCGGAGCGGTTATCTACTGCGAGGATAAAGCGTCCGGCAGGACGAGTAACTTCGGCAGGATCAAATCCGATAGTCGTGATGGTGATTAACTCTGACTCAAGCGCTCCACTCTGCTGCGCGTGCATTTGCCGCGCCTCAGAGGCAACAGTGGAAGTGGCGGAGGGCGAATTACCTGAGGTGGGGCGGGCGTGAGCGTCTAAGGCGTACCCGACGCGCCAGACACCAGCGGCTACGGCCGATGCTGTAAGGAGAAGGACTGGCAGCAGAAACCTTCTGCTACTGCGAAGAGGTACAAGCTTAGCCTGTACAATGACAGACCACAGCCGGGTGGGATGAGGCATGGCCTAGTACTCCTGATCCCGCGGTGATGCTAAGGTGCGGGGAGATCGACGTGCGAGGTCCGATACTCGTGAGGTTAGCGAGGGGCCAACTGAGTCACTACCCACGCCAGTTCCGAGGTGAGCGGGGCAGTTTTGGGAATCTATATGAACGAATCGCCACCTGTCAACAATAATTTGCACGACACTTTTATGGGCGAACTGACGGAAAGGTCTATGGCTGCTCAATTACAACTTCTGAAGATGTCTCCGTTCTCTGGCGCAGCCATCCGATACAGTACGACCTCAACGGTTTTGTGTGTCTACTTCCCCCTCCTATTTGTCTTTATTTTTCCCCGATAGGCTTTAGGTACACTAGTGTTATACAAGACCATTAACTATGAAACAAAATGAAGACTACAAGGGGGACAAAACAGCCCAATCGACTCTGGCTCGCCCGCAAACGTCGCGGGCTAGAGCAGAAACAGGTTACCTACTTACTCGACCATAAAGGTATTGACCAACTCTCGCATTACGAACAGGGTACGCGCCTGCCTACTTTGGAAAATGCCCTCAAGCTTGAAATCATCTATGGCGTGCCCTTGCGCTTTTTGTACAAGGAACTCTCCGCCAAACTCGAAGACGAAGTATGGCAGCGAATCAGTCTCAACCCAGTGCTGCATAAACGATTCGGCAACCGCACGGCGCAAGTAGCAGGACTGTCTGAGTACTGTGCCTATGTGGAACTCATTACCGCGCCGCACGCATCAGAGGCTGACCGCGCAGCCGCCCGCAGGCACATCACCGCCCTCGCCAAGAAGCTGGCTTGCCTATGAGCCCGCCCACCGCGGTGACGCCGCCGGAGCAAAAGCGGTGGTGGCGCGCTGTCTGGCGCGGACTCGTGGTAGATGCGGAAGCAAAGCATTACCGGGCAATGGGCTCGGCTCTCTGGCTGTTCATCTACCTTGTCATTCACGCCAATCCGCAGAGCGGCGACATCAGCCGTAAGTACCACACAATTGCGGGGGAGATGGGTATCTCCCCGCGTACCATCCGCTCTTGGCTGACCAAGCTCGTGCAGTACGATTATGTGACGGTCACACGCACTGGCCGATCACAAGTTATCCACATTAATAGGTGGAAGAACGCATCCGCTCATCAGACAGTGGCACAAATACGCCTGATGAGTGGCAAAGGCGTGACAGACAGAGTGGCAAAATCACGTAATCACTCCGGGTTATCCACAGGAATTTTCCGCGAAGATAAGCCGAAAAGCACATCTTGAGTTCCTGTGTAAAGTATCTTAAATAAATTAATTGAATAGAGGCGGTTAGGTGATGCAGATGTAGGGGATATCCTCCCTATGCGTCTTTGGTCTTCCCTAAGACCGCTTCCCTTCACTATCAAAACAGTCATTATGGAGGACACAAAACCAGCCATTGTAATCGCCGTAGTACCCGGCACTCGGTCACTTGGTATCGCAGTATTTATGGATGTAGAGCTTATTTACTATGGGATTAAGGAAGCGAGTAAACATCGGTTACGGCACACTCCGTACAGCCGCGCCAGGGAAGCCGCTCGGCTAGTTGAGCAGGTCATACACAAATACCAGTCAAGCCACTTTGTCACACTCAACCTCCACGCCGTTCAGCGTTTAAGCGCTAAGCTGCCCACCATTGCCAAAGAGATCACACGCGCGGCCCGTCACCTCAAGCTCACACTACATACCTACGAGCGGGCAGAAATCAGAAAGCGCCTCTGCCCGGAAGGGAGAGTCACGCGGCAAACGGTAGCAATACATCTCGCAACTCTTTACCCTGAACTTTCGCGACACGTGAAGGATGTGAGCTTATGGCAGCGGCTGTACTATGCCCGGATGTTCGACGCCGTAGCTGCTGGATATGTCCGTACCTTGGAGTTGCAGCGTGAACGTGAGCGCCTACAACTAGCACGTCAAGATGAGCGACTGCTTAGCAATTAAACTCAACAACCATGAAGCCACCACACGAACACAAAAATCCTATGACTATCCAAGACCTCTACCCAGAGCTTACGCCGGAGCAGCAGGAAGAGGCTGAGTACCGCCTTAAGCAGTTCATATCTATCATCAAGCGTATTCACGAGCGGAAACACGGGTTGACGCGCGCCACGAGGAATCCTAGACTGTAAGTACATTTACTCTTTCTCTTCATCAGTAACCTTCCTCACTTGCATGACTGGTTCAAGAAAACTTTTCTTCTCATATATTCGTGTATCCACTGCCCGTCAGGGCCAGACCGGTACTTCACTGGACGAGCAGCGGGAGGCCATCCGCCGCTATGCCGAGCGCTACGGCCTCACTGTTGTAAGAGAGTATGAGGAACGTGAGACGGCAGCCAAGCGCGGCCGCCCGGTCTTCGATGAGATGCTGTGCGCCCTTCGGGCCGGGAAGGCGTCAGGGGTAATCGTGCATAAGGTTGACCGGAGCGCGCGCAACCTCAAGGACTGGGCTGATCTGGCTGAGCTAATTGACGGGGGCATAGGGGTTCATTTTGCAGGCGAGGGCATTGACCTGAACTCACGTGGAGGTAGATTGTCGGCTGACATCCAAGCGGTAATTGCCGCCGATTTCATCAGGAACCTTCGCGAAGAGACTAAAAAGGGTTTCTATGGCCGGCTCAAACAAGGGTTGTATCCGATGCCCGCCCGCATCGGGTATGTGGATCAGGGTAAAGGTCTACCGAAGGTGCCCGATCCTGCGCAAGCCCCGCTTGTCAGAGAGGCATTCGAACTGTATGCCTCAGGGCTATGGGGCCTTAACGATTTAGTCGAAGAGATGTACGCGCGCGGACTGCGGAATAAGCAGGGCGGGAAGGTTACGAGGAACGGACTCTCTACGTTACTGCATAACCCATTCTATACTGGGCTCGTCCGCGTCAAGTGTACCGGCGAGATGTATCCGGGCGTGCATGAACCCCTGATTCCCCGCTCACTGTTTAAGAGGGTGGAAGCTATGCTCGATGGCAAGAACGTTGAGAAGCATCATCGCCACTCCTTCCTCTTCCGCAAGCATCTAGTGTGCGCCTTCTGCGGAAGCACGCTCATTCCCGAGCTGCAAAAGGGTTATACGTACTACCGCTGCCAAGCAAAGCCATGCCCGCAAAAGACCATCAGAGAGGAAATCATTGAAACTGCTTACACAGGTAAGCTTAGGCTGCTTCAGTTCGATTGCTGCGAAGCGGATTACTTTGACCAGCACCTCGGGAATGATGAACGAGTGGAGAGCCAACGGCTGGAAGATCATGAGAAGGCTTTAAAGCTGCAATTGGAGCAGGTCAAGGTACGATTATCAAAACTTGCGGATGCCTATCTTGATGGGACACTCGGCCGGGAACTGTTCGTCGCTAAAAAGAATGATCTCCTCATAGAGGAGCAGGCGCTCAAAGAGAAGTTGGCTGATGTAGAGGGCGATGGAAGCCGTGTTGTAAATAAGATACGAACAATCCTCGAAGAAGCGAATTCCTCATACCTAAGCTACAAAGACGGTCTTTTTACCGAAAAGAGAGAGTTAGTAAAAACCACCACCTCGAACTTCGTTATCCAGCATAAAAACGTTTCAGTTAAGCTGCATTATCCGTTCCGCATGATCGCAGAGAGGCCCCGTGAAGCATGTGGTAGCCCTCACCGTGACGTAGCTCGAACGCTTTCTGTATTGTTAGGCCAACTTTATAAGTATGTCGCCAAGAATAGTGAAGTGCTACCATTTCGTACAACAAACGAGGAGCGTCACTTCCTGTCGCGTGCTGCATAAATTAATCCTGCATGAAAAACAACACATACAGAGCCGTAAGGCGCCTCTTTAACCACCAAGTAGAGTACCAGCTTTGCATCGATCATTGCAGGAGGGGAAAGTTGTCAGGGGATATATCGAATCATTTGCAAAAGTCAGACTTTGACCTTACAGGCAGTGATTTCCTATCAAGACTTGTCTGACACCACAGAGCCGTAATTGGCAGGATACTCATTCCACATTTAAATCTTTTTTGTGGGATTACATATTGGACTTTACAGCTGAGACTTGTCGCTGGCAGAAGATGCCAAACTTAAGGAATAGCGTGATCGTGCTGGATTAAATTGGTCAAAGCAATCATTCTGTCCAATAAGAGCATCGCGCCTTCAAATTATACTGCGAAGCAGCAGACTGCATAGTCTGCCGACCAGAATTAGTAATCGTGCAATACGCTCGGGTCAAATCGAGACGACAAAACATTGACAATATCAACCGAACTTTATTAAGTTGATGCACTTCGCACAAAGAGGTTTCACACAAGGACGGAGAGTTACTTTTAGCTAACCTCAACTGATCTTAAAATAAGCGGCTACCCGATAGGCTCACGGTTCTATTGACTCACCAAGCTGCGTTCCTCTCTTCACATGAGCATGGACATGGCTACGTCAAAGGCTCTCTTTCCGATATAAAACTTCCGTAGGATCTTTTGTTGGATTTCCGGCTGTATAACAGTCAAATATCTGCAGGTACAGATCACTTTATAAGCAACCATAGAAGCAAAGCTGAAAGCCAGAGTTATACCCGTGAACACCAAGGCTATAGGAGGATCGCCACTTCTTTTTTCATACATTTATACCTCGTGATTTGTTTGAAAGTCTGTTGTCAGGGAGAACATCCAGATGCTTTGGTGGAAAAAGAGAAGAGAGAGTGCAGAAAGTGTCAGCGGTCAAGGCGCGACATCCCAAACAACGAGTCCTCATCGTAAACGGGCTCGGAATTTCTCCTATGCGATGGCGGCAATATCTGTGATTGTCACGTTCATCCTGGCCTACCTAAATATTCCTTGGGCAGATCCCTCATTTAAATCAACAAAGGATTTGCTAATGATGGCTGTGGGATTAGTAACTGGCGCCAGTTTCTTTATTATTGGCTTTACCTACGATGTCCATAACAGGCTAGATGAGTATTCCGGCGTTTTAAGCAACACAGGTAAGCACTTCCAGACTACTTTGAAGGACGCGGTAGATCGTTTCGATAGTGCGGTAGATTGTCGTTACATTGGCCTCGGTTCCAAAACTTTGAATCAAGTTTTGGAACGACTGGAAAGTGCACAGACCGTGAGAAACACATTTGTGTTATTTGGCATAGCGGAAAAAGATGCTTACCCTAATGAACAATTTAAACAGGTGGGCAAAATCATAAAACCCTTTCTAAAAAGAGGGGGGAATTGGACGGATATCATCTCTCAAGACGTGGTTAATTCGCCGACTAAGAAATGGCTCGAATTCCTTGATGAGCTCATCGAGGAATCCGAAAAAGGTAACGAGAAAGATCTAGCCAAAGCAGCGATAGAGCGATACAAGGTACGGCACTTAAAAGGAATTTACCCTCTAATCAATTTTATTATTCTTCAATATAGCGATGGCAGTGAGGAGGTGATCTTCGGATGGGGGCATCATTCCGAAGAGCCTAGTGGACGCGTCTTTTTAAGCCGTAACAAGCGCCTAATTGCAACCTTCGATCAATATTGGAAAATTCTGGAAAAAGATTCCACACTAGTCGACTGGCAAAAGAGACCCATAACACCCACTGAAATAACCGGCCTCTGGTTCCGGGTTTCCTATTATCTAACTCGTGATTGGAAGGCCAGAGCAGGGGTCCCCTTTCCAGAGGCTAACGGTGATCCAAATGATATGGCACTGGTCAAGATCAGCATTAAAGAAAATAGAAATCTCGTTGTCGAGGGAAGACGGTTTAGGTTTTTTGAAGGTATTCCACCAGAGAAGACCGAGGAGAAGGAACCAGAGGCACAACCAAGGAAAGCAGGCACTCAAGGAAAGTGCATAAAGCGAATAAATAGCTTTGATTCAAAAGCGGTAGATTTAGAAGAATCCAGATTATGGTTTTCCACAACGAGCGGGCACGATGAGAAGCTACATATAGCAGGCTGGTACCGTTTTGTTATTGACCCTAAAAAAGATGATCCTAAGGATGTCCGAATCGAGCAGTTCTATGGAGAATTTGTTGAGTATAAAGAACTTGAGAAGAGTACAACAAAAGAACCTGAGAAGAGTATGCCAAAGGCCGATGATGCGAGTCCATTTGAGTATCAAGTCGGGCGGCTCGTCTTGTACGGAAGAAAACTGCCGAGCAAGGGGCTAAAGCATTATAAAAAGACTTCAGAATCGCCAGAAGAAGACGACTTTTTAGATGATTTTCCAAATGCACCTAAAGATCAGATAGCACTTATAAGGGATTGTTTGAAATGGTGGGATGAGGAAGGGAAACGGAATTGGCAGTATGCATGTCTAGATATTGACAATAAAAGTAATGCGTCAGCGGACGCTAATCATGCTGCCACGAATGTAAAGGAGATTGATACATCTCAATGACTTTAATTTGAGTTATCATCGGCATTCCTCTTAAACAGAAGTAGCAATCCCATTCGCAAATGGACTCGTTTATCAATACGGACCTTGTGTAGGCGTATATTCCGATCTTTTGTCAGTTCAGCTTTTAAACAGAAGTCAGGACTTTTGTAGAACCAAGCTATCCTCCTTTTCTCTACGAGCGGCGCAACTGTATATTGGTCAGAAGATATGTTTTGACTAATCGAGGGCATTTTACAGAAGCGCCTAAAGCTAAAATAAGACGCCCTAGTTCTTTGACACGACTGGAATGAGTGGTTCTGATGTACTCTCCGCAGGCCGGTTCGACGTCTGTTCAGGAGGATACGCCCGTGCCCAAGAAGTATAAAGTCACGCTTAGTCCGGAGGAGCGTCGGAGCTTGGAGCAGATGGTGCGCTCGGGTAAGACCCTAGCCCCCACGCTGACGCGCGCCCGCGTCCTCCTGAAGGCCGACTGCGCCGAGTGGCGCGAGGGGTGGACCAACGAGCAGATCGTCGAGACGCGGCTGCCGCTGGCGGCCGCGCCCGGGCGGGAGGCGCGGTGCCTCGCGCGCAAGCTGGGGATGCACTACACGCCGAAGCGCGGCAGTTGGCTCAACATGGCCGAGATCGAGTTGAGCGCGCTGGCGCGCCAGTGCCTGAAGCGTCGGCTGGCGAGCGAGGGGGAGTCAGGAGGAGGTGGCGGCGCGGGCCGAGGCGCGTAACGGCAGCGGCCCGCATCGAGGCGTACATCGAACTTTATCCGTATTGTTAAGTAAACTTTCTGACTACGTTATTAAGAACGGTGGAGTTTAGTGCATTGAGCAATGAATACAATTTCCTGCCACACACTTCCTGAAGCATTCTGTACTACGGAAACGGCCCCACATACTGAACTGCAAAACACTCATTTACATATCTGTATGGTACCAGCTTGTTGGGGCTAAGGGCAGGAGGGGAAAGTTGTCACGTATTTAATACCGACTTGCAAAACGGGTTAAAGTAGTTCATGCAGCCGGCCACCACTAGGTCGCAGTAGCGTCGCCTGAGTACTTACCGCCTGACTCAATTCTTAAAGTACATACGGCACGAGACCGCCCATTAATGGGCGGTCTCGTGCCGAACGTCATCTGTGATGGTGGTCAGTTCTGTTTTTTAGGTGGGTTAATGTCGTGAACGATCTTCCCATCTGACGGATAGCTCACCTTATAGTCTTGGTGGTGCGATTGATTACGCTTGCCAGCATCGTTCGTGTGGTACACATCCACGTGCTGTTCGCCTATCTTCGCCGTTTCGCCCTTGCTCTGGTGCGGTTTACTTGTCTTCCAGCCCACAGGTTGTTACCTCCTTTCCTGTAAGCTTGCCTTATACTACAAACCGACGAGAATGTGAATTCTGTTCCTCAGGTGGCGAGTAGTGCCCGTACCTTTGTAAGAGCCGTTTCCCGCCTTCAGGTCCTACTTCATGAATGAGATCAATGAGCTCCTGTCGTGAAAACGCCGCAAGATCGCTTAACATTCTGTTGAAGGCAGCATCCGATACGCTTCCTATACTCGCCTCAATCCAAGCGAGAATGAGTTCTTGGCGGCTCATCCTGTTGGCTATCTTGAGCACCTTCCGCCATAGATCAATGCTCCAGCCCTTTGGCGGGTAGAGTGAAAGATCTATCGGGTTTTGTCGTTTAGATGGCATTTGTGGTGGGAATGGATATAGCGCCCCCTCAAAAGCTCTCTGTCCTGTAGGGCATCACAGTTCCTAAAGCCTTTGGGGGTTACTTAACTGTAACAACTATCCGGGAACGCGCAAGAGCCATACCTGTGGGTAACTATGAATTGCTACCGGTAGCCGATAACTCCCTTATCTTATCTGATATTTTCTTTAAAGCATCGAAGATGTTAGAGACAATAAGTTTGAAGTTCTCCATTACTTCTTCTTCAGTGTCTCCCCATGCCCAGAATTCGCATACCACTTCTTTACCAAGCTGTTGATCTTTACCTCCCGGCATTTGCGTATAGAGAGTTTTAAAGAATGATAACTGTGCGTAGGTTAGCGCATTGCCGGGAGCAGCCGATAAATAATGCTCCATTCCCCCGAGCAGCCATTCTATATGTTGCTCAGAGGTATTAAATTTGAGATTTCTAAAGAAGACCATCAGACGCCCGCCGCAAGTAATAGGTTTATCTACAGCCTTAATAGTATTCGGGTGAGGGCCGTCCAGAGCACAGTCATTTGATTCTAGTAATGAATCTGGGCCGTTAAGCCAACGCAGCATTTCATAAAAGAGTGGGATAGCCTCATAATGTCCCCATTCTTTAAAATCTTCTAGTACCTCTGAAATCAGCTCTGGATTTTCTTTGAAGTTGTAGTAAGCTCCCCTGGCATCGTGCTCTACGCCTCTCCACGGATGATGTCTAATATAGCCTTCCTGATTGAACTCACCATGAAACTGTACCTTCATAATTAGATATAGCTCCTAAAAGTTCAATGCAGTTGATGTTAATATCTCCTCAGCTTCTCCAACCAAGGTAATAAGACATCTCGGGGTCTAAGTTCCAGCTTAAACGGAACCAGCCGCCTAAGATTCTCGTCATCTAATAGTGTAGGCGCGAATGTAGAGGTGGTTGTTATCACTCCTTTCGAGACACTAGGATCCATACTAACAACGCCTACTAAGGCCCGCACGTCATCAGCAGTAACGGGGCGGCTAATCTTATATCTCTTAACTTGGTCAAATATTCGGATTGCCCCAACTCCATGCTTTACCGCAATAATATCCCGCCCTTTATCACCGCTTTGCGGCGTAAGAATCACCTCATCCCAATGCCCTTCCCTTTCATAAGCACCGGCAATAAGCTCCTCAAACTTACGCGGGTCTATTTTGTAGATTTCTTCAGGGTCGCGGGTAATGAGTTTTATTATTTCATCCCATACCGTCCCTACCCCTGCGACAATCCTTCCTTCGTCCGTTTTATTACCAAAGGTAAGAATAGCTTGTACGGTTATGTCCGGCGCATTTTCTAAAACTGACCATTTAACCGTTGCTGAGCCTTGTGGAGCATCCAATTTGTGTTCTCTGATAAAGTCATTTAGATAGCCCGCCTGCCCTGGCCTGAGCGGTAGTACATACAAATCATCAAAACCTTTGGGGATAAGGTTTCTAAGGTTCCTATCCCTTCTCAACATCAACTCGGTTATTGGAGGGTGGAATTCCTTTTGCCGATGCACAAGAACGCTCTGCCGCCTTACCGTCTCAATGTCATTATCTGGTCTGCGGATTTCGGCTTTAATAATCCGAGGTGTTTCCTCAACGATGCCCCAGCCGTAAAAGCTACTGCTAGGGTTCGACCAAATGTAAATCTCATCCCCCTTCTTTAAGTAGCCTTCCGGCACAATCTCGTAAGTGTAGTGATCCCCCTCCGGTACTATCCATACCGCCTCCGGGTGTTCTTTTGTGAGTAATAGCCAATGCTTCATATCGCCTTGCAAATAAGTCAATCAACTCGTTCAGTTGCAGGCTGCTTGCTACAACTGCGTTGTTGCAATGGGTTCGCGCAGATAGCTTAATTCACTCTTGAAGACTCAAGGATTGAGACAAGCAAATCTGCAATCTCCTGTAGGTCTTGAGGTGAGTGCTCAATGAGCCATTCGGTAAGCGCTACTGAATGGGTGAGCTTATCGAAAGAGATTGGCGCGCTGTCTCGCGTTAGTTCACTAAACAGGTCTTTTAAAACCTTCCCCGCGTGAATATACGTAAGCCATTCCTCCTGCCCCACCTTAGCCTCTGCCGAAGCAAAGTATTTAGGCTCCCGAGATTTCGCCTTCAGCAGCTCTCGTACCTCCTCCTCTGTAACGAGCTGCCCCTTGTAGCCTTCGACACTCTCAGCGATAGCGTGGTTAAGGACGTAAGCAATCGCCCCCGGATTGAGCAAGTAGTTTTCATACATGCGGCGGGGGAGGAACGTAACCATATCGTTCCCCCGGCGCTGTAGTTCCCTTTTCTGCTGCTCTGTTCTGCACTCGTCATCAAACACGAACCGGATCGCCGGAGGGAGCAGGCTCTTACCGTGACTCAGGCGGTCATAAATATCGAATATCAGGTTCGCATCTTTCGTCTCGAAATCCCCCGTGTGCTTCACCCGCCTGATTGCCGTACCCATCAAGGGGCTTTTGCCTACCCGCTCTAGGATCGCGGGGAAGCAGGTTTCTTCCGTTTCCCCCTCGACCCACAAGATGTTGTCATACCCGAACACATCTGCGGGTGTGGCACCGACTTCGGCCAGATACAAGCGTTGCTGCCTGATTTCGGCTGCATTGAGAATGACAGACGTAGTTTCACCTTCCCGCTGTCTGAGCATGGTAATTGTCGAAGGAGTGGCCGCTGAAATGACCGTGGGGGAGTGGGTTGAGACAATATACTGGTGCTCGTGGCGCTGCTGTGTTTTGAGAACCTCGATGAGCTTGCGCGTGGCCCCGCGGTGCAGAAAGCTCTGTGGCTCGTCGATGATTATCGTACGTGGCGAGTTGGAGGTCAGGGCCACGTAGAGGATGGCGAGCACCTGACCGATCCCGGTTCCGCTCTCGCTCAGGGACACGGCTAGATCTTCCCGCTCAGTTGTTGGATCGTGCGGCCACACGACAATTTCCAGCTGTTGGTTACCGGGCTTGTACGGGCGGACGGACACCCACTGCACCTGCGGCAGGATCTGGTGCACCAAGTTGTTAAAGCGCTCAAACCGCTGGCGATTGCCCTGAAGGATGCTCAGCACCTCGGCTAGATTTTGCGCGTTCGGCGCTAGATTGGGACTCGTGCCGAATGGGCACACGCCGGCATTGAACCGCTCCGCCTTAAACATGTACACGCGTGAGTGGAGGGCGTGCACGAGCTTAAACCGGGCGTCATTGTTAGTGTTGATGGTTGTGCCCCCTGCCCCCTCGATGCTTCTACCGGCATTAACTGTGAAGGCGGCAGCAAGAATCATTCCCCCTGAAGTTCCCTCTGCCGCTTGGTAGCCTTCAAGCTGTGAATTCATCGGAAACGTAAGTTTTTCGCTTTCTCCTACTGTCCTTTCGACTCTGTATACAAATGTGAAATTGTCTGTCCTGGTCAGCCACTCTCTAAGTCTCTCAATGGAAGCATTATCGTGCCCCGTGTAGCCGATAGAATTGGCTAAGCGTGATTCAATCAGGGGAAGGGGGAAGTAGAAGGACCCATTCGGCACAGCAAGTACCTCTAACAGCTCCTCCCTACTAACTGTAAACGCGACGTCAGCCCACGTCCGAGGGTCGAGCTGCGAGCTGACCGTAGGTAAGCTCTTGAGGCTTCGGTGCGGCGCTGGGCCAAACTGAAGGCTGAGGGCTTCGAGCAGCGCTGTTTTACCTGCGTTATTCTGCCCGGTGATTAAGTTAAAGCCGGGTGTCAGATGTAATTCAGCCGACTTATAGTGGCTCTTGTAGTTATTTACCTGGAAGCTCGTTATATACATATTGGCAGTTGGCGGTATTCCGCTGAGTATTCACAGAGCTTACCTCAGTAGGGTAGCAGCCCCGGCACCTTTGTCAATTTGCCCGCTAAGATTCTATCCGCCTTAAAATAAGAGTTATGACCTCAGTGGGCCAGTGGTCTTCTCGTAACGATAGGTTGGTATAATACGGGCATGGCAGAACAGTTCATCAGGGACATTCCGCACATAAAACAGACCCTCGAAAACGCCAGAAACATGAAGGCGTTTAAAGACGCCATGCCACTGCTCGGCCCGGTGCTACGCCTATTCGGTATTGATACCAAAGGGATGAAAGATGCGCTTTCTGAGGCCGACAACCTTCAGCGCATGGCCGAGGACCTCGCCTCCGTACCCGACCGCTTTAACGATTTGTTTTCCGCCCGCGGCTGGATCATCTACGACTTCATGAATCTTGATGCGGCTAAGACCGCGATCAGTCAAGCCGAAGCGGGGGATATGGACGGTGCCGAAGCGTACCTTGTTGAGTACTACAGCCCCGAGACGGTTGAGTGGAAGCTGCGGACAATGTACGGCGTTAAGGCGTTCCGTCCGCGCATGGAATTAGCAGAGAAGGCCCTCGTAGACTACCGAGAAGAGCGCTACCACGCCTGCGTACCGGTGGTGCTTGCCCTGCTCGACGGCATGGTGAACGAGGTGCACGAGAGGCGTCGGGGATTCTTCGCCCACGAAGTGGACCTTGAGGCGTGGGATTCAATTGCCGCCCACAGTAAAGGTCTGAACGTGCTCACGAAAATCTTTCAGACCGGGCGGTACAAGACAACCACTGACCAGATCACAATTCCCTACCGCAACGGCATCATCCACGGGATGGACCTCGGCTACGGCAACAGGATAGTGGCGGCCAAGTCGTGGGCCGCACTGTTTGCCGCCCGCGACTGGGCCGTGCGCGCAGAAGGTGGAAAGCTCACCGAACCGCCGAAAGAGCCTGAGAAGGGGCTACTGCAGGTATTACGGGAGGCAGGAGAGCAGCGCCGCAGGCTCAACGAGGATAGGGCCCGCATCGAGGCGTGGAGCCGTCGTAACATCCAGATCGGCACAGATATTCCCGCAACCGGCGAGCCAGAGGTATTCGCTGAGATGTCGCCAGAACGTAAACTGGTTGAGTTTCTGACCTACTGGAAGGCGCGTAACTACGGCCGGATGGCGCAGTGCTTTGCGCGCATGCTCCAGACTTCCGTCAACAAGGACGCTGCTAGAGTCAGGGGTAACTATCAATCCAAGAGATTCTCATCTTTCGAGCTACTGGAGGTTGACGACCAGGCACCGGCCATAACTGAGATTAAAGTTAGATTACAGTATGAAGAGGGTCAGGTCGTATCACGTGAAGTAACCTTCCGCTTGCTGAATGAAGATAGTGAGTCCAACCCTGCGGTACGGGGGAAGCCGGGAAGCGAATGGGGCATTGTGAATTGGGGTGTTGTGTAAGTAGCTCGAGGTGAGTAACTTACCAAGAATGTATTTTCTGGATGAGAAGTGAGAACTCTGCTCGTGTAAGTTCTTTGAAATTCTAAACGTACCTTCCCCTTAAAGGGGCATATAATTTGCATTAGCCATAGCTATCTCCTCAAAAACGCAGACAGTTGTTCGATTTCCGAGCAAAGGAGTACGGAAATGGCGAAGCAGCAAAACATCACCTACACGGGTATCCATACCAGCAAATCAAATCCGCAACCCCATGTAGACGTCCAAAGTCGAGGTTCTGATCAAGCCAAGCCTCAAAAAGTCGGTCACGCGAACATTTACAGCGGAGAGCCGGCCCGCAGCAGCGAGGGAAGTAAAAACTCTGGTTCTGATGGCAAATAGAGTCAAGGGTTAGTGAGGTTATAAAGAGGTCTTTACGGCCTCTTTTTTATTGCCCATAATACAGTATGGTCCAAATAGATTTATCCAAGTTTGAAGAGCTGACCTTAGAAGAGTTAAGAACAGTAGCTACCGAGGTAGGCATCAACTTTCTGATTGGTAATGAGAACGTTACTGACAAACAGGAATTTTTGATGACTCTCGATGAAGCGTATCCTGAAGAGCTAGAGGAAAGCTATAATAAGGTTTTGAAGGCCAGAAATAGTTTGAACTGATTGATCCAGAGCCGGCAATTGCCGCCTCTCGCTCTGGGGCTCATGTATCGCACCTAATTTACCTGCCCTGAATTCTGCGGTAATCAGCTTCGGTCAGTCCGCGGCCATCTGCAAACCGAAGTCCCGGCGGAAGCGAGGTCATGCGGTCATACGTCAACCCGTCGAACGATTTCCTGCCCGAATCGGCAAAGAACTCTTCCGCTGATGTGAACACTACCTTCGTCTTTTTGTTGAAAATGGTTCCGTTCACAATGCCGTACGTTTCCGAGAGGTTATTCAGGTCTTTCTTGAGGCCACCCGGATTCGATAGATCGGCACAGGTGATTTTGCGGACGGCCCACTGCATTTCGCCGAGCTGCCGCCACAGGTGCTCGGTGTTCCACTGTGAGTTTCTTCGTTCGAGGTAGACACGCTTCCGTCCCTGAGCGGGCTTCCAGTCCTCCCACCTGTTGCTTCGCAGGTTAAAGAGCCGCTCTGCTGTCCACGTAATCTGCACGTTTCCCTTCCAGCCCACGCCGTTAAGCTGGTCTGCCTCTGTCAGTGGGGAAACGTCCATGATGCTGACGGCGACGTTCCGGCGCTGGGCGATAAAAGCGGGCGTGAACCGCCTGCCGCCGGTGCAGGCGATGTCTATGCACGCATCGCCGCCGAGCAGGGCGACGTGGGAATCCTCGCACTTCGTCCAGAGCTGCTCCCACGCATTTTGTAACGTGATGATTGCCTGCTCGCCCGGCGACAGATTAATGTTGACCGGCTGCGTGCGCTGCCTCGGCTTCGCTCGTTGGGCAGTCGTGTACACCGTACATATCGTCACGAGAAGTACAAGCAGGATTCTGGAGACTGGCATAAGTGTTCTCCGCGCAGGCATCAGGTGTGGTAAAAGCACTCTAAGGTATCGGCGGCATCCGATGTGTAAGGCGGCACCACAAACCGGGTGATGCCGGCTGCCGCGGTTCCAAGTGTTGGAATCCGGGCAGCGATAGCAGACGACGCACTTATACTCCAATTTCAGAGTGTAAGTAAAGCGACAGAGTACGACTCATCAGGAGGTTCTTTCTGATGGGTCGTTCGCGCCGAGATCACCCGAAGCGGCTTGCCCCAAAGCTCCTGCAAATCCGCCAGATGCTCGACCTCACGCAGGAGCAGATGGCTGAAGTGCTCAAACAGACAAAGCCCTCGGTTAGGCCGGGGCACGTCTCCGAGCTTGAACGGGGATTGCGCGAGCCTACCTTGCCGCTCCTGCTTCGGTACGCTCGGATCGCCGGCGTCTACGTTGACCTGCTTATAGACGATGAGATGGATTTACCAAACCGACTTCCCATAAAGCGGCAGCGGACACCTTGACGTATCCTCTGTCTTGAAGGATTAAAAGAATCGGGTAGTAGTCGATGAGGTCAAGTACGGAATTGCTTTTATTTCCGCCGTCGTCCGTAAGCGTAGTCCAGTATTCTCCGCCGGTAATGACAGGAATACGGGCAGTAATTTCCGATCAGTATATGTCAGACACCACAAAGCCGGATTTAGCAGAATACCGATTCCACAGAAAAACCTTTTTGTAGAATTGTACTATAACTCAAAATATAGATTGAGTTTTGCTATGGATAGGAGTAAAAGTCGGCTATGAGCATGTTAGATGGCAGAAGTATCATAATTTCTGACCATAGATCATATGAGGCTCCGTGATGCGGTATATCCTCGAAAACACTGCTGCGGTCTAATTAGCGTTGGACGAATTACTGGTTCTAAGGCTGCAAAAGAGAAGATGCCTGATCAGGTCACTGTAGCTATAATTGGTGTAGTTGTAGCCGCGTTTACAGGCGGTTTATCCGGTGCATTAGTGACTGCAATCATAACGCGCCGGCGTCAAAGACTAGAATTAGCATTAAAGGTAGTCGATTACTTTCTTGGAATATATAGCGATGTAGCAGATGTACATAGATACTTTCAAGAAAATAATTCGTTAACAGATAGGATTGAGCGTAATCAAGTTAAAAAATTAGGTGATTGGTTTGAGTGGGTTATTATTCTAGCTCAGAATGGCGCGGTAGATGTAGCACTACTGGATCATGCTGGTATGCTCAAGCAAATAGGTACTTTTCGGGATAATGTAAAAGTATTCAAGACCAAATTTGAAACGTTACATAGTTCGTGGGAATCTTGGACTAACTTGCGAAACTTCGATAGACAGGCTCTTTTGAGGCGAAGTAGAAAACTCCTAGGAGGATAGTTATGGAAAACACCTCTGCTGGTAGAAGAACCCTCGAAAAAAGTATAGAAAACTTAATTGAGACAGTTGATCCTGAGAGACGTGAGCGAGCTTTTCGTCTTGCTGCTAATCTAATTGATGATCTTCTTAACCTCATGGCAATGAGTGGGCCTGATGCTTCAGATTCGGGATCTTCATCGGGTTCTAGCACCTCATCGGGTTCAACCTTGGCGGGGGTAACAGTCACCTGTCCTAATCCATCTTGTGGTCGCAAAATTACAATTACTCTTAGTTGATACGTCTTGTCTAAACGAACTAGCGTGCCCAACAACTCATTCCATCCGCCGCCTCAATAGAGTATCTTTTATCATTGTATCCTATGTCATGGTCGGATGCTGTTTGCCCAGCGTGGTTGACTTCGAGGGTTAGAACTGCTTTAAGTAACTCCACAAAATAACCCTTTCGTGGAATTGGTGGAGGCTGCCCTATAATTGCAGCAACTAATTTTATAGCGTACTTCTTCACTTTAAGTGATCTCTTAGCGGGATGAATGTTAATAGGAATTTCACTGTATTGTTGAGTTGGAAGAATTTCACAATACGTTTTCTAGGTTCCATTGTTTTTAACTCGCCCTGCCACAAGACTAAAACCCTCCATTCTCCGGTCTCAATTTCATCCAGAATGCGGCGATCTCGGAGCTAATTTTCAGCAATCTTCGGCGTCCGGTAATAGGTCCATTTTCACCCTCTTCCCACCGCGAGGACGTGCGGCTACGATGGGACTGCCGAGCTAGGCTGCCTTAGTAGTTCGTGCCCCCGCAGCTACTCTTTTCTTCCTCGCACATGACTTCCCTTCTTCCGCTCGACCGCATCATCTGCGGCGATGCGTCAGCCGTCCTCAAAACTTTCCCCCCAAGAAGCGTTGACCTCATCGTGACCGACCCGCCGTACGGCGACAACATCGGCTACGGCGTTCGTAACCGCACCATCGCCGGCAACGAGCACCCGCTTGCTTCCCTTTCGGTCATGCACGATGCCTACCGCGTCCTGAAGGCCAATGCTTCAGCCTACATGTTCTGCGGCATGAGGCACCTCGGCTTTCTTCGTACCTTCTTCCAGAGCTACACCGCATACGGCATCCGAGACACCCTCATCTGGGACAAGATGCTGCGGGGCAGGGGCCACGAGTTCAGGAGGCAGTACGAGTGCATCTTGGTGCTGGAGAAGGGAAAGCCCCGCTACCGCAGCCCCGGCCTTTCAAACGTGCTCAGGTTCCAGCGGGTCAGGTCGAGCAGGCACCCGCACGAAAAGCCGGTCGGGCTCATCGAGACTCTCATTCGACAGGACAGCGATGCGGCCGGCATCGTGCTCGACCCCTTCTCAGGCTCAGGCACGACCGCACTTGCCGCCCGGCAGCTCGGCAGGCACTACGTCGGCATCGAGCTTGACCCCGGCTACTGCACCGTAGCCGAGGAGCGGCTACGCCAAGTGCCGCAGGATGCCCGCGCTGCCTGACTGCCTGCACGGCGACCGCTTTTTGACCCGCGTCGACGCCGTTCTAACCGTAAATTTTCATATCCTCTATGCCCCATGCCCCCCAATACGTAGGTCAGATCATCTGCGGCGACGCGCTTTCTGTGCTGCGAGAGCTTCCCCCTGAAAGCGTAGACTGCGTGGTGACGAGCCCGCCGTACTGGTCGCTGCGCGACTACGGCGTGGAAGGCCAGCTCGGGCTCGAAGACTCCCTTGACCAGTACCTCACAAAACTTCTGGCCGTCTTTGACGAGGTACGGCGTGTGCTGAAAGAGAAAGGCACCTGCTGGGTCAACCTCGGGGACGCCTACTCGACCCGCAGTAGCAGGAAGGGCACGCGCCAGCCAGCGCTGTCTGCGGCCTCAAGCAAGGCCCCGCGCTTCCTGAGGCCGCCGGCACCCGCGCACCTTCCGCCCAAGTGCCTGCTCCAAATGCCCTCGCGGTTTGCCCTCGGCATGACCGATAGGGGGTGGACGCTGCGCAACGAGATTATCTGGCACAAGCCGAACTGCATGCCGCAGAGCGCCCGCGACCGCTTCACCATCGATTTCGAGAAGCTGTTCTTCTTCGTCAAAAGCAGGCGCTACCACTTCACCCAGCAGTTCGAGCCGCTCCGTGACGCACGGCGCCTCAGCCACCGGCTCATTAACCCCGAGCGGGTACGCAAGCGAACCTACGGCGACCCGCTCGTTGCAGCACTCAACCCGAAAAGCGCTGAAAGGAGCCGAAGGCGGATGCTTGCGCGCGGCAGGAACAAGCGGTGCGTGTGGAGGATCTCACCCCGCCCGTTCTACGGCGGCCACTTTGCGGTCTACCCGGAAGCACTCATTGAAACGCCGATTCTCGCCGGCTGCCCCGAAGGGGGGATTGTCCTCGACCCGTTCTCAGGTTCCGGCACCACGGCGCTCGTCGCCAGAAGGCTCAGGCGCAGGTTTATTGGCATCGACCTGAACCCCGAGTACGTGCGGATGAGCAGGGAGCGGCTGGCAAATGCAGCATAAGCCCTACCGGAAGACCTACTGCGTCGGCTACTTTCCCCTCCTCGCAGCCGCAGCATCATTTCCTCTACAGTGAACATACGCATGAAATCAGTAACTCTCCCTAAATGTCTTCATCACCTGAAACTACCACGCCGATCACCATCCTTGCGGAAGCTGACTTCAAGAGCCGAGTAGTGCCGTTCGGCATCAAGCAGGAGGACCGCCGCGCCCACATGTACATCGTCGGCAAGACGGGGACCGGTAAGTCCACGCTCATCGAGCGCATGGTCACCCAAGATATCAAGGCGGGCAGGGGTTTAGCGCTCCTCGATCCCCACGGCGACCTCGCCGAGCGTGTGCTTGCAAGAGTGCCGGGCGAGCGGCAAGCAGACGTTATCTACTTTGACGCCCCGGACCCGAAGCAGGGTGTAGGCTTTAACCCGCTGTCGAACGTGCCGCAGTCAAAGCGGGCGCTGGCCGCATCCGGCATGGTGGGCGTGTTCCGCAAGCTGTGGCGGGACTCGTGGGGGCCGCGGCTGGAGCACATCCTGAGAAACGCCCTCCTCCTCCTGCTCGACCAGCCGGAGGCGACGCTCGCTGATGTGCTGCGGCTGCTCGATGATACGAGCTACCGCGCGGGAGCGCTTAAAAGCGTTCGCAGCGAGCAGGTGCGCGAGTTCTGGCAGAAGGAGTACGAACGGTATCCTGCGCGCTTCCGGGCCGAGGCAATCGCCCCCATCCAGAACAAGGTCGGCGCGTTCCTCGCCGACCCGGTGCTCCGTGCCATCCTGACGCGGCCGAAAAGTTCATTCAACCTCAGGCAGATCATGGACGAGGGAAAGGTCTTCCTCGTCAATCTTTCCAAAGGCAGACTCGGAGAAGACCCGTCAACGCTCCTCGGCTCGCTCCTCGTCTCTAGCATGGGGCTTGCCGGCCTCAGGCGGTCCGACACCCCGGAAGAGCGCCGGCGCGACTTCTACCTGTACCTCGACGAGTTCCACACCTTCACCACGCTGTCTCTGGCCGGGATGCTCTCGGAGCTGCGCAAGTACCGGGTGAACCTCATCCTTTCCAACCAGTACCTGTCGCAGCTCGACCCGCAGGTACGGGACGCGATCCTCGGCAACGTGGGGACGATCATCGCGTTCCGCATCGGGCTAGCCGACGCCGAACTCCTTGAGAGCGAGTTCTTCCCTGATTTCCGCGCAACCGACCTCATTAACCTTCCGAACCACCACGTGTACCTAAAGCTCATGATCGACGGGGCGGTCTCACACCCGTTCAGCGCCCGCACCTTGCCGGCAGACGCAGCCGCGTAACCTGCCTTTGCGCCCTCCCCTCCGGTCTCACGCCGTGCCTACTGCCGTGCCCGAACGGCCCGTTCAGGGCTGGGGCCTCCGCCGAACCCTTTGGCGTAGGTTCCAGCCACTGAAGCTAGAGCACACCAACGTAAGGAGGAATTAAGCCGTGAGCCATACCGAGAGCGCTGGCTGCTGCGAGCGGTGCGGGCGGGAGATCCACGGGCAGCTCGGCGTAGTCGATGGGGCTATCGGCGGCGTAGCCGTCGTGATCATACGCGAGACGTCCCCGCGCAACTGGATATGCTGCGACGCCTGCGCGGTGATGCTCTGCCACGCCTGCTGCCAGAGGCCCGAGAGCGGCTACTGCGACGCCTGCCTCAGCCAGATGGCCCAAGCTAGCAAAGGAGGATAAGCCAATGATTGTCCCGTGTGCCGGCCGGTGCGGTAGGCGACTGTACGCCGCGCCGCAGGAGGCCGGGAGAGCTCATTTGTGCGCCAAGTGCTGGCGAACCTTTCTCTCAACTATGTTCGAGCTAATTCGACGAGGCCGAGAGGTCTTCACTGCCAGAGTTCCGGCCGATGAAGAGCTGTCTTGATCTCTACCAAGACGAGACAATCTTCACGCCCGTAGCACCCACCCGCAGCTTAATGACAAAGGAGCTACAACCATGAGCAAAGCAACGACTGCCAAAAAGCAACAAGCAGCGCGGAAGCGGCAACGTAGGCCCACAACGAAGTCAGAGCAGGAAGGAAAGCCGCAGACCCACGATAAGGCTCTACAGCCGGGCGCGCTTGAGCCGGGGCCGACCGAACCGGCGGGTGAAACCTCGTCACAAAATGGACAGGCAGCAGAGCCGGCACGCGCCGACAACTCGCTCCTATCTTCACCTGAAGGAGACGATCAGTTAGGCGGCTTCCACGAGGAGATGGGGGAGAGCGTCGCTGGGCCGGAGGCGGTGTTTTCATCCGGTGGCGGCAGGCACGAACGGGTAGACCCTGCGGGAGCACCGGTCGAGCAGCGTAGCAACCTATACTTGGTGGACACAGCAGGTGGCGGCAGGCAGACCGCTGAGGCTTCAGAACCCGCGGCCGTACCGCCGGCTGACTCGCACGGCACGCTCATTGCCCACTGCGGCACGCGCAAGATCACGCGCGAAGAGCTGTCACTTATTCCCGTGCCGGAAGCTACCAGGACCCACCAGCCCATCGCACATCACAGAATCATTGAGTCCTTAATCGAAGCGCTCTCATTCCGCCACATTACGGTCGTGCGCGAAGAGTACGCTGTCTCGCCGGACGGCGGCAAAATGTTCGGGGTGCTCGATTTGAATACTGAGTGGAACGGCGTGCGGTTCTCCGTGGGACTGAGGAACTCAAACGACAAGTCGATGCGACTTGGGATGACCGTCGGCTACCGAGTTACGGTCTGCGACAACATGATGTTCAAGGGGGACTTTACACCGGTGCTCTACAAGCACACGAGGAAGCTTGATCTTCTGGATGTGATCTCGGTAGGTGTTGACCGTATGCAGCGGAGCTTTGCGCCGCTGCGGACGCAAATCCAAGGCTGGCTCGAATACCCGGTAACGGACGAACAGGCCAAGCTCCTGATCTACCGGGCGTTCCTCGAAGACCGCTTCCCTCGCCTTATCATGCCTGAAGTACACCGGTGTTACTTCAAGCCTGATTACGAGGAGTTCAAGCCGCGCACGCTGTGGTCGCTCTCGAACGCATTCACCTCAGCCTTCAAGCTTTTGAAGCCTATGCGTCAATTCACGGCGACGGCCAAACTCGGACAATACCTTGAGAAGCACATCAATGGACAAGCTCAGCTCGCAGCCTGAGTACATACAACACGCCTTTTCTACTCAGAATAGGCGTGTTTACCTTCCTGCTCACTGTCTGGATAGGCCCACCTGAAGAACGAGGGAAGGAACTAGGAGGTGTTGTCGGAGTGTTCAGTCTTATTTCTTGTGGATGAAATATACGAACGTGCTTTATTCGTTAATGCCCGGCTGCCGCCGCAGATCTCTCCGTAGTCTCTGTTAAAACAATCGCTTTAAATGCCGACGTAACAAAGTTAGAACACAACATGAGGACACTAGCCACGCCGGAAAGAAAAGTGTGCTTTTCAAAAGTCCCATCCGGATACATTAATAAGTAGATCGCGGTCAAGCTATATGGCAGTAAGAAGGGGAAATCCAAGAATATGATTAGGTTCGCAAAGAATTTTCGCTTGTTATCATCTTTCCTAAACTTCGTAAAGAAGTAGGAATTACAGACAAAATATATAACCATCGGGAAAAAAGTGATCGAGTCCCTGAGGAATTCTGACTCTTTGCCCTTTATCACACCGCTGACTATAAGAAGGTAAATGACTAGGCTGGCACCGATTAACGTATAAATCATGACGACGGCGTTTAGCTTCTCCCCACGTGATAGAACCTGATCGATGTCTCTGTCATTTTTGAAGTCCCGAAAAACTATAAGTGTGTGGAGAATAATCGCAACTTCCCAGTAAAAAAAGTGGCCTATATTCCAGCCCCACCGCTAGGTCTGAACATAGGTATTCGGGCCTGACTGATTGCATTATCTTAAAGAAGCGTGCCGCGGCGTGGTAGGTACCGTGAGCCGAACTGCTTTTATGTAGAAGTTCCAAGTAAGCGCTAAATTCGACAAATAGTTCACTCTTAATCTCCAGCGTAGTGCTGACGTACCGCCCGACGCCGCCCTCCGCTCTCCAGTTAAGAAACTTATTGAATACCCGCAAGCTGTCCCTGAACTTTTCTCTTGATGGGCTTGAGTATCTCTGCATCTCCAGCCAAAAGACCCCTACGCACGCGTCCGCAATCTGCGGACGCGGGTACTTACCTTCCGCGAGAAAGGACAGATCGATTTTTTGGGAGCGCCCGTTAGGTTGCCTGAAGAAGAGAACCGGCGTTAGGTCTCTGGGGACTAACGGTATGACTGATTTGCTTTTTAAGTTAGAGTATTTATTCTGCCTCATCAATCTCCCCTCTCAGAAATAGTTCGATAAGGCTGGCGTTCGCACACGCCTCCTCCGCCCTCATTTCGTCCGTCAGGTGCATATAAATTTGGGTAGTAATGAGGCTCGCGTGGCCGAGCCTCGCCTGGAGCAGTTTTTCGGGCCGGGAGACGCCTATGGACTTCCAATGTTGTAGCGCAGTGACCGCGAAGGAATGTCTCAGCATGTGAGGAGTGATGGTGATCCCGCACCCCTCGGAAACCCGTTTGAAGATAAGGTTGAGGCAGTGAGGTCGGAGAGGCTGCCCGCGCCGCGTCACGAAGATTAGGTCGTGCTTTGCCTTCATTCGACTGACGGCCTGTGCGCGCTCGACCTTTATGTAGTCGTGCAGTTCCAAGAAGTCACGCGTCGCCGGGTAAATTGCCCTGCTTTTACGACCCTTTCCGGTGATTACGAACTCCACTTCGAGCCGCGAGGTATCAACTGACCCCCGCTTGGGTAAGTCTGAGGTTTTTAAGCTGACTAGCTCCTCGCGGCGCATGCCGGTGCGGTACAGCAGCTTTGAGATCAGCTTGTCCCGCCAGATGGCGATAGAATTCATCCAGCGCATTACCTCTTGGTGGGAACGCCACTTGATCTTGGGGGCCGGCAGCCTCTCATAGGCCGCTACCGGCACCTCCACTTCCCTCTGGTAGCCGAGGTGGGATAACAGTTGAGTATCAGCGGGCGGTCGGACTTTAATCTTCTTATACCTGACGGGATTGTATTTAATATGGCGTTCTTCAAACGCGAAAGCATAAAACCTCCCGACAGTCATAAGCCGTGCGTTGATGGTTCTCCGATTTAAGTCCCGCTTTGTGTGAGGGCTTACGTTTTGGTCTTGGGTGTCCCGGTAGCTGAGTATTACGTCGTTACTCACTTCTAGCCAATTGAGCTTATTAGCCTCCAGATAGCTGAAGAAGTCGAAAAGGGTGTACGCATACGTCCTCAGCGTATGAGAGCTGGAGGTCGCGCCATCCTGGGCGATCTCTCTGAGCCAGGCGTTAGCAACGGTAAGGGGGCGCATCCTAGCGTCAAGCAGGAAGGGCACCCCTTCCCTTATCCCTTCACTCCCTGTAAAAAAGATGTTCATGTCTTACGGGTGGTGGATTTCCTGTTGGTCAGGATGAACGTCTTTTCGACCGAGGTTTAGCAGCTTATGCCTTTCCTTAGAAACTCCAACTTCTCAAGTTTCGCGGGGTGCCCATCCCTTTTACTTGACAGACCAGCTTATAGCGGTACAATGCGAACAAGGTTTCTGGGAACACGAAGCCCCAGCTCGCCAAAGGCGAGTTCAAAGTTGAACAAACTTAAGATTTGACCTGAAGCGACCGGCCAGCCAACCTGTCTAGCTTCGGGTCATTTCTGCTTTAGCCCTCCTACGCGGCGAAATAGGGTTACGTCTATATCAGTCCGTCCTCACTTTGTAAAGGCAAAAGTTGCGCCCTAAGTCTTACGCTTGCAACGGTTTGAGTACATGGAAGGCGAGGACGCGGGGTGGAATGGAGTGATTAGAGAGACGAGTATGATTCACGCTCTGCCACAACGCGGAAACGAGGACTAAGAATGCTCTACCACAACGCGGAAACGACGAGGTGGTAACTTTTTTTGCCATCTATGACATGTTAGGTATGGCTCTTTGATTCTCCAGTGCCGCGGTGTTCTTTGAAGTGGTCTCGCTCCGACGGAAATGCCCTACCTCAAAACGGAAACGAGCAAAAGGATCGTTTAAATCTTAGAGGGGCGCTTGGTGGTCAGGTGAGGATGTGTTTCCCTTAGAGCCGGCTGTCCCGGCTGCATAAATTAATCTTTACTTTTACCTCTATCAAACGGTAGGCGTGCGGTACAGAGGTGTTCGGAAACCGGCGCAAACCTCTCCAGACTTTTCCCCAGCCCCGCCAGATCAGCGAACGGCTCCGAGAGGGTCTCCGCGCCGCATGAGGAGCACCTGCCAAGGAGGGATACCATCGTGCGGGGTTCTTTCGTTCGGGGATCGGTGAACTCATACGCGGCGAGGCGCAAGTCCTCAATCAAGGCTTCTACACATCCGCCGTTGATGCTGATACTAACATCACACTTGTTACCGAAAATCTTTGCCAGCTCGGCGCGAAAGCGCTCCACCCGTCCTCTGCGCTCCGCTTCCGTCTTTTCCCTCGCCGCCCTCGCCTCCGGGCACCAATAGTACCAGGAAAGTAGTGCCGCCAGGCGGAGGTGGGATAGCTGCCCATCGCTCATATACCCTCTGCTCACCAAAGGCGGAACCTTAGCAATAATAGCGCCAGCACGAAAAGGACAGGTACGACAACTGCGATCAGGATGAGCCGCCACCTGCGCCCACGCTCTTTGGCGAGCGCGTCAAGCGTGTACCCGGTTTCTTCGATACGGCCCTGGGATGTGAGGCGCACGCACACCTGCTTGTTCTTACGGCTGTTAAAGGAGACGAGGTAGATGACGGCGACCGGCCAGAACAGTACGAGAGTAATGAAGAAGAGTAAGTAGCTAAACCTTTCCGGCGGTGGAGTAAGGGTGATCGCGCCTTCAGACTGAGACATGATTATGAACCCTTTCCGGCGGTATGGCTCGACAGCTTGCTCTAGCTCCGCGAGTGTAAGTTTATCCATCACTTAATTCCGCATTAAATGTTGTTCCCATCTAGAGGAGCGGGTGGGTCTGTTACCTTCGCTGACGTGTCCCTGAAGCTGTTCGCACTGTCATACGCGCAACGGCCAAGCGACCAGATGAGGGGTTTTCTGCTTCCCGCCCTCAGCCACTCTGCGGCTCACTTATCAGTTATAATCCCTTCGGTATGCGAGCGCCCGGAGGCCCAAGCGGTTGAGCGCCCGCGTCAACGGAGCACGTGTGCTACGTGCGCCGTTGACGCTGATACCCGGTAAAAGTTTACACCGAATTGGGTGTGAAAAGAAATCGGCGTGTTACCCGTCAGGAGGAACCTTCTGATGGGGAGCCGACGCCGCCCGCAGCCTTTACGCTTGCCTGCCAAGCTTCTCCGCATTCGGCAGAGTCTTGATCTGTCGCAGGAGCAGATGGCGAGAAGGTTGGAAACGGAGCGCTCGCCTGTCTACCCGACTCACATTTCAGAGTTTGAGAGAGGATTACGCGAGCCGTCCTTACTGGTACTGTTACAGTATGCGCGGATCGCTGGCGTCTCGACCGATACGCTGATTGATGACGATCTCGAATTACCAGCTAAACTGAAAAGAAGATTGAGGTGAGACGACTCGGAATCAGCTCGCCTAATAGCAGTTCTTCTCAAGGACAGGATTAGGAAGGCTGATTTAGAAACGCTATGAAACGGAGTTATCCATAAGTTTATCTGGTGAGAGTCCAGTCGCCTCGATATTCATTATCACCATAGCTGATTATTTTCCCTTCCATGAATTGACGCTTAAGTTCTAATCTCCCGGTATAATCAGAGCCTCCAAAGGAGAACAAAATTCGTGAACCGTCAATTATGAGTTTCGTGCAGGTTTTCTCCGGGATGCGCGGGTTGGGCGGCATGATTAACTTGCATTTCAGTAACCCTCCCTCACTATAGAACTGCACATTAAATGGGGCTGGCTCGAACTCACCTGTCTTTTGATTGCGCCACTTGTGGTTCCACGTACCAATCAACTGAGGCCAAAGTGCGGGGTCAACTGACGAGACTATTTGGTTGGGATCATACGGAGAAGGGCCTACGGCAGCACTTAAGGAAGGCGCTGTTACTGGCGACGCTATAGGGGTGCTAGATACAACCGGGGTTGAATTAGCTGTTGGGGTAGTAGTTGGAGTTTGCGAGTCGGGAGGCGATGGAGAAGATGCTTGCTGGGCGGAGTCCGCTGGCCGCTTAGTCCAAATATATCCCCCTACAAATATTGCAAGGATCACTAACCCGCTACCGATCCATTGAACCGTCTGAGTCCCTATACCTTCAAATAACCAATGCCGGTTGGCCTTAATTAGCTGACTTACGCTTCCCTCCTTAGCGCCAGTCTTTGGTTGCTCTGCGACTTCAGCGGCTCGCTCCCTAACGGTCATGATCTCAATTCGCTCGTTAATTGAAATCAAGTTATTTAATTGCTCCCGTATTCTTTCCCGGAAGTATCTAATTTCTTCTTTAAACGTCCAGTCCTGGTATAGCCTGCTTTTGTAGCGCATGATCTCGCGGGCTATGGAGTCATCACTGAACAGCTCCCGGCAAAGCTGTATGTTGTAGTCAGTCCACCTTTCTTCTGCGTCATCTAGTGCGCGAAGTTCCCCCTTGTTCCTCAGCTTTGAACTCATCATTCGTTTGCCCTTTTCAATTTGGGCTTCAATCTGTTTCTTCGCTTGGTCTTTGGGGATTATTAATGACGTTTTGCTCATGAGGTAGAAACCCTAATTGGTGTGTAGGCTCGTGGGGAACGGTGGGCTGCCAACCCGAAGGGAAGCATCATGCCTTGCGGCATTCCCCCCACGAACCGGCTCGATTATATCTTACTTAGCAAACTCTTCCCTTGCCTTCATGATGTAAGCGACTTCCCTACCTGGAGCCTTTAATTCTGCCTCAAATAAAGCTACCTGCCGCTGTCTGATGGGATAGAGGGGGATGACGACCATGCCGACTAAAGAGAACGGCGTTTTAAGGGAAGCAAGGTCGCCAGTATAAGGTTCACCGCCAAAGGTCTTGCGTCAAATCTGCCTCTATATCCTCGCCCCGTGCATAACGTTCGTAGTCGTCTGCCATCCGGTTTAACATCCGGCTGGTGCGCGGCCAGTCATCCCGAAATTTCAGAGCATCCTCACGGTAGCGAGCCGCAATTTCTCGCTCCTGAATGCCCCCTTCTGTCAGGGCGCGAGAAACGACCCCACGGTTATTGAATGCTCCTACCCCGAACCCTCGTTCGAGTTGTTCACTTGCGACCTCTTCAATGACTCGGCGGACGGCTTCGTGAGGCCATGCGCCATCAGTTCCTCTGGGAGAATGTGAGAGTAGCTGTCCGACCTGCTGTTCACCGATAGCGCCGCGCCCACAATTGTTCACCTGCTCCACGGCTTCCGCCACCCAAGCGGATAACTTTCCCTCGTCAACATTGCCCTGCCCGTCGCTTCCGGGTAGCGTTCGCCAAAGTCTTAACAAGTTATACGCTTGAAGATTTCGACTCTGTTCTTCCGGTGATAATTGTCGCGGTTCCTCGTCTTCTGCCCGGTAGACCAACTTCACGAGATCGCAAAAGAACGTGGGGCTTTCGCTTAAACTTCTCACCAGGGCTTTTGGTTGATATTCGGAATGCTCAAGCCAAGACAGGAAGAGCAGTTCAAGTCGTCCGAGCCGGGCGTCCTCAATTTCGTTCGACGCCTCTACGATTTTGAGCAAGTGGGGGATGTCCTGAACCAACTGCTTCCAGTCAACTTGTTGAACGTTGCTATCGGTGATTGCCAGCTCCAGCACATCCAGGATGAACGGCGCAGGAAGCAGCGTTTCTTCCGAGTGCGATTGTGCTGAAATGTAATGTAGTGCTTCAGTCAAGCGGCCATGAGTCGCCAAAGATTCAACGAAGTGTTGAAGCTCAGCTTTTGATGACCCGCCATATCCCCAGAGTTCAACATTCCCCCAGTAAAGGGCTTCTACTTCTCCCCCCTCCCTCTTCACCAAATCCCAAGTACGTTCTTCGGATGGTAAGCATAAGTAGAAATTTGCCTTTAGGAGTGGAGTGCCCTGTTTCAGAAGTGGGCTGTCCAGTTTGGATCCAAGCCAAGTTGAGTCGCTAACTAAACGTCCGCGGCAGTATCCCTGTCCCAACAACACTTGATAGTTCTCAGCCGCCCCTAAACACTGAGCCAAGAAATCATCTTCTTGTGCCCCTATGGACATAAGACTACCTAGAGTCCCGCCCACGAGCCGAGGGTCGCCGCTCTGCTGTGCCAGTCGCAAAATATCAGGCAGGCCGCCTGCATCGTAAATCTCGCGGATTGATTGTTTTCGGATGTTATTGATCTGCTCGTGTCGTCCGAGCGGTTCTTCAGTTTCAGCCAACATAAACTGGACTGGAATAGAAAATTGCCAGGCGTAGCGCACGACTAAATCCTGTGGCTCCAACTCTGTGTAAATCTGTTGCAACTGCTCGATGCGGTTTTTCGGCATCACCCACTTTGCATGTGGGTAGGCCATGTGCCGAGAAAGAATCTCGCGCAAGCTGTGGCGTAAAGTTTCTCGTAGTCGCTCACCACTATCATCAGGCGTGAGCGACGCGGAGGTTTCTTTGAGCTTGTCCGCGAGAAGCTTGTATTGCTCATCCGGCAGATCATCAACCAGCGGAATGAGTGACCTCCATCGCTTCTCATCGGTGCCAACATCTGCAAGCAAACGGGGGACGATTTCCCGAACCACGGAGCGGACTTCTCCCCAAGTAACCGCTTCACGCGCGTCAGTTCCCCAATCTCTCCAATCCGGCCTGTGAGTTTGAATGATGCTAGTATTTGGGTAAGGAACAATCTCAAGCAGCAAATTCCAGGCGACATTAGATTCCTGCTTGCGAATCAGATCAATAACTTTCAGCCGCTGCTCCGGCCCGGCCATCGTGCAGGGATGCAGGGTAAGAAAGATATTACGCAAGCTATGGTTCGGGCGATTACCCCACGTCCCCCCAGGATCGAGCCGCGCCAATCGAGCCAATAAGATGGCAGCCCGTCCTAAGTAGTCGGGCGACCAAGCTAGCAACTCCAGCGCCCAGAGGAGACCTGTGTGTTCCGGGCCTGACCATAACGAATCTTCCTGGCTTAAAAGACTGACCGCGACGGGCTGTTCTCCGGCCACAAGAGAATCTACGGCATTTAAGAAGTTATCAGGGGATGCTTCCGCTAATGACGGCAACAAGGTGTCCAAACTGGCCCAATGCTCCCAAGTCGTTACCCTCTCAAATAGCTTGTAAATGATACGGTCTGCCCAATCTTGGCCCACGCTGCCGTCAGCCAACGCAGCGAGGTCGCTCCTTGCCGCCATGAGCGCCAAGGTTTCGGCCAATCCTGCGCGTAAGTGACCTGAGTGCGGCAGTTGCTTTCCAAGAAGTGATGCGATTCGCCTTTTCTCGACATCTAGTTCATACCTGGGGTTAGCCTGTCCCAGAACTTCGAGCGTCACCTCCTCAAAACGGCTCAAGTCACCTTTCGTGAGAAAGCGGGACAAGAGAAGCCACGAGTCCTCTTTGGAAACGACCAGCCAGACATCTCCGACGCGACGTATGAACGGGTAAGCTGTATTGGCCCAGCGCAAAAGAACCTCATTGACTCGCTCGTAGTCACAACCCGCCAGCCGGGCGAGCACATTCCGGTCGGCCTCGTTTGAATCATGCCAACGACCGACCAAGAGAGCGGGCAAGAGCGCACGGGCCTCGGAGGGGTCAGCCCACTTCGGCACGAGAAGAGATGGATTGATTGCTAACCGACGACGAAGTGCTGACAGGCTCCTTCGGCCTAAAGTTGCCAACCCATTTACTTGTTGTTGAGGAACCTGCATCTCCTCAAGCGCCTGCTGAACAGCATCACGGTGCGGGCGTTTAAGTGCGATGTTGGCCGTAGTTGCGGCCTCACTCAATCCGAGAGGTAGCAACACATGGTGTCCCCTTTGAACGGCAGAGGCAACGACGCTCCGATCAGCAAAAGTGGGAATTAAAACGAGCGGCTCTGGATGCAGGCTAAGCCGTCGCCATTCAACCTCGTGCTCTACTACTACGGAGCGTGCCAATACGGCATCTCTGACATCTTCCGGCAAAAGCTGGATGCACGCGGCTAAAAACGCGACGGCTTCATCTTGAGTTTCGGCTTGCAGGCTGAGGCAGGATGGCTGCCCTTGAAGCCACTGCGACACTCCATTAACCGCTTCTTGACGCCCGACGACGACGAGGGCGGGGGTTGTCTGCGGGCGGGTGACTGACGCCCATTCGCTCCAGTAGTTGTCTACGTCAATTGCCCCCTCTGGTCGTATACCCAAAAGGATAGAAGCCCAGATATGGATTGCCGGAGCGATTTCGAGAAAGGCTTCGATGTCATCGGCGTCGTAGGCGCATACGTCTAACCATTTGCCTTCCTTCACCTTCTCTGTAATCCAATCATCCTTGCCTCCCCACCGCCGCGGAGTCACAAAGATAAAGGTTGACTTTGCCGGATCAATCTCACCAGGATTAGCAGTCCGCTTTCCGTAGTCGTCATCGGCCTTGCCTTTTACGTCTCGGCTAACTCCCAACTCCCAGCCTGAAGTTCCATCCGGGACAAAGTCATTTCCGGCCTCTACTTCTACAATGCCGTCCCACCCTCCTAGCTGCACGCCCTCGTCGGCAGGGAAACTAATTCTCTTTGCATTAGGGGTCGTTGCGCGGATCAACCGGCGCAGGAGTTGAGGCAATTTGCTCTGGGCCTCTCTGCGACTTGCCCAAAGGTTTAAGTCAGTTGCGTTGATAAGGGTGGCGTGTGGCATATAAGAGACCTCCAATACTGGAGCTAAGTCGCCGCGAAGGATTGTTGAAGGAGCTAATATACGGCAATCAAAGTGGTGCCGCCGCCATGTGATGGATCAAGCATATGTACGGCGGTGAAGTAATAACTGAGTCTTCTCGTAGACAAGTCATGCAAGTAGTTTTTTGACGTGCATATTCCATAGCGCTTTTGAGAATAACGAGAAGCCTATTAACTGTCCCCAGAACTCTTTTAACTCATCTTTGGCACCATAAGTATTAGAAACGCCGTTCAGAGCTATGGCACATGATGCCGCTGCTGCCGTATAGCTAGTATGCACGGCTCGGATAGCAAACTTCTCTCCGTAATCTTTGACGCGATCTTGAATGTTCATACCTTTCTGCTGATGGATGTTAGAGAACACCATTTTCCCGACCGTGACGTGGGTATACTGAGAAAGGAATGTGTACTCCTTATGCCAGCGATATAAAAACCTTCTAAGGGCCGGGTCTTTAATTTTTCTTGCAGACCTGCCAGGGCTTGCAAACTCAAAGTAGTCTCGTATGTAACCCTGTATCCCTCCTTTACGCTTGAACCACAGCGGATTTTTCGCTCCTGGATTCTCCCAGTTGTATCTCAAAACCCGCTCCGCAAGTTTAGATACAAGTGTTTCCCTGCGCCCCTTCGACGTTCTAGGCTGGCGCATATCTTCAAGTCTTCGCGGCAATGTTTCGCTGAGGAATTTATCAAACCGCTGGTTTTCAGCCTGTTCTTCTGTCTGTAATAAGTAGCCTTCGTATTCGGTTTTCCATGTCGCCCGGAGGTACTGGCGGAAAGCCTTGTTAGGGTCATCTAGCAGAGAGGCAATAATAAACACCTTCTCAACCTGTTCTCTTGACAAGGAGAGAGCATCCCCAATAACGGGATAATACTTCTTCCTATACGCGGCCTTTACGATCTCCCTAATGCTGGCATGAGTAATCGAGAACATTAATAATTGGTCTCTCAACAACCCCGACACCTCTCTTTTGTAGTAGCCGGGATTTTTGAGATTAGAGGGATTACTGAGTGCGAACCTAGTGGAGTTGATAACACTCCACATCAACTCATCGGACTTTCTGGCGCTTATCGCAACCTTCTCAATATTTGGTATATCTTCGACGGGTTCGTAGGGCAATGTGCCTCTCCAGTATTTTAGTATCGCTATTGGGGGAGCATTCCATTTTCAGAGATAATCTGTTTCCACCCCTTCGGGAATACCTGACTTCAACTTCACAATTTATCCCCATTTGTCGCGCGCATAATACTATATTTCATCCGTGGGGCATGAACATAATTTGGCCTGGTTGTATGAGTTGACGACTTTAGTAAGATCGCTAAATGCTAACTAGAGGCCACTATTTCTCTTTTTCGGATAGCCAAGATAGCAACGCCAAAATTCCAAGGCCACCTAGAATCCATGCCGCCGCGTTGCTGTTGGGTTGGGGGGTCTGAGAGGTAGCAATTTTTTGCTTTACTTGTTCGATAGCTTGGTAGGGGTAGTGTCGGTTAAATCTCACTGTATTCTCATACATATTCACCCAAGGAGCGACCTCTACTGTGTCTTCTATCAAGAAGATCGCCGGCTTATTATGCAGGTTTGCGAGCTTGAACTCAGAATATACCCTTCCGGTTCTCGCAAGCGGCCCGGCACTGGTTATTAACCCGATGAACAGCGCAGAGTTCTTAATGTCATTAGAGGTTTGCGTATCAACCCAAATTGATTGGTTATAGCTCGTTACTAAGGTAAGTCCGGTTTCACCGAGCTTTTGGGCGAGGAGGTTTAAAATATACTGTTCGTGCGCGCCTATTGAATAGGAAATAAATGCATTCATTTTCCACCTCCTTCGATTGATTGAAGGAACTTATAATACTCTGGGAAGTGCTTTTGAATAAGAGGTCTCGGCGGTTGTATGTACAGCTGATTTTTGAACTCGCTTCCCGTCCAGATCATGTAGCTGTACCCCATCTTGCATCTCTCTCTTAAGCTTTCAAACATCGTGCTAACGGTCGAGGTCACGTTTCCCTTACATACCAGTAAATAACCATCCGCGCCGTATTCATGGATCAGGGTTGGGATGTTTATCTTTGCGAGTTCAGCCTTGGATACAGATTTATCGTAGAACTTACATTGGACTACCCACTTACGTTGAAAGGGAATGATGGAATCCGTTAGCTGGAATGTGACCAAGATATCTCTGCCGCCGTCCGTGCCCTCGCCTGACTGTTCAACTCTAATATCAACGATATTCTTCTGTTCTTTGATCTCCCGGAAGTAGTCAGCTACTAAATCCTCAAACGCCTGCCAGTTTGAGATTTCATCAAATTCTATAGTCTCTTTTAGGGTCTTATTCTTCATTTAGAAGATTCTGTTTCGGCCATCTATCTCGTCAGACTGGCGGGTATTGAGCTAACCGGATCACGCACTCACCCATTCGATAGAGTTTGCCTGACTTACACATAATTAATCTTGTTTTTTCTTAAGTGGGATAATAGCTACGGAGCCCTTACTTCCTTTGCGAAATTGCAGAATTTCCGGGTGTGTCTTTGCGTATTCTTCGAGACCTTTACTGTCCCACCTTACGACGCCACTCCTCCATATGGCCTGAAATCCGCTTCCTTTAACCGTTAACTTATACTGCTCAGTCCTCTCCTTTATCCGTCTTCTTAAAGCTGAAATGGACTCGTTCAATGGTTCAGTAATATTAGAAAACTCCTCATCAATAACATCAAGTTGTGCTTGAATCTCGGGCGTCAATATCAGAGCTTTTCGAGCCGCTCTTTCTATCTCCAGCGATTCTAGCTGTGACTCTAATCCCTCCAGTTCGTTAAGCTCATGAGTAATCCGCTCTTCTTCGATGGAGTCTCGGCCTCTGGCTGTTCCCTCAACATCTTCCTTTATTCGTTTGAGCAACTGCCGTTGCTCTGCCATCAATTCTTTATAAAGATTATTCCAGTTCGTTTCGTCGTCACATGGGCGTAGGGGGGTTGGCGCATCTATTCGGGAACGTAATTCACTTTCCCTAGCTAGAATTTCCTCATACCGCTCATGCACGGGCGTAATTGGAACCATATTGGCCTCGGTTTTTTCGCTGTGGCAATCATGGCAAAGTAGCTGCAAGTTATCTAAATCATCGCTATAACCGTTGATGTGGTCTATCTCAGTCCCGACAGCGCCACACACCCGGCACGCCCCCTTGTCCCGTTCGATTACTTGTTGCCTTTTAACTGGAGAGAGCTGGCGGGCTTTTTCGTCATAATAACCTTTCTCGCTATAAGCAAACGCGAATCGGGTTCGGATAGCTGCACGCACGAGCGGGTCATTCATCCTACCGCCTTTTATGCAGGCACGGACGTAGCGCACTAGCTTGGCGTCCTGGTGGCAACGCTGGGAGCAATAGAGCGCCGCGTGCCTAGACACAACAAAAACTTGATCGCAGTTGACGCATGAGAAGTCAATCGAAATGGTGTCATCCATAAGGGCCTTCTAGCGGATAACTTTTAGCGCCTTCTCAACCCCGCCAGCCAAGGCAATAAAACATCTTTTGGCTTTAATTCCAGCCGGTGTGGGACTTGTCGCCTAATATCGTCATCGTCTAACAGGGTTGGAGCAAACGTAGAAGTGGTTGTTATTACTCCTTTGGAGACATTGGGGGCTATATTAATAACACCAAGTAATGCCCTCACTTCCTCGGCGGTGACTGGACGGCTAATCCTATACCTCTTCACTTGATCGAATATGCGGATGGAGCCGATGCCGTGCCTTGTCGCAACAACATCGCGGCCCCTGTCACCACTCTGCGGGGTAAGCTCCACTTCATATCCGGCTCTGACATAAGCGCCGGCAATAAGCTCCTCAAACTTGCGAGGGTCTATGTTGTAAATTTCTTCCGGGTCGCGGGTGATAATCCTCACGATTTCATCCCAAGCGATTCCTACACCTTCAACCAACCTTCCTTCATTAGATTTGTCTCCGAAGGTGAGAATGGCTTGTACGGTCACGTCCGACACCCTATCTAATATTGACCAGCCAACCGTAGCTGAAGCCTGTGGAGCGTCCAGTTTGTGTTCACGGATAAAATCATTCAAATAGCCAGCCTGCCCTGGTCTGAGCGGAAGCGCATACAAATCATCATGGCCCTTGGGGATGAGCCTTTTAAGGTTCCTGTCTCTGCTCATCATCCATTCGGTAATCGGCGGACGAAACTCCTTTAGCCGATTAACCATAACGCTATGCCTCTTTATGGTTTCGATGTCGTTGTTCGGTCTAGGGACTTCGACATTAATAATCTGGGGCGTTTCGACGACTATCCCCCAGCCGTAAAAGCTACTATGAGGGTTCGACCACAGATACACCTCGTCGCCCCTCTTTAAGTCGTCCGCGGGCGCAATCTCGTAGGCGTAGCGATCCCCTTCCGGTACTATCCACACCGCCTCTGAGTGTTCTTTTGTGAGCAGTATCCAAGGGTTCATACAGTGGATAACACATCCTAACTCCGCATATTCAAGCCAAATTATACCAATTGACGGCTTTTTACGGGTGTAGTGCATAGGTGCGTCTGGCTTAGGAAAACGTAAGGGCAAAGGCTGAAGCTACCGGGCGCGGCGAGCCGGCTGGATGTTGCTCCTCCCAGCCCGATAGATGAAGAAGCAGCAGCCTTAGCCAAAGACATACCCTGTTGGCCTTGCCATATCCTTCTGCCGTATAGGCGAAATATCCTGTGGTTTGGCGCTTATACTGAAAGCTTCCCATCACTTATGGGCTTTTGAATCAACATCTTTCCTACCTGAACGTAAGAAAGCCAAGAAATTAACGCCTTTATACTTGCAAGTCTCACAAATACTGAGCAGTGTCAGATATTCACGAATCCCTTTTTCCGAACTCGCTCCGCGCAACGCGGTGCGGAGCAGGGCGAATGCCTTGATGGCGTGCTCGGCGTTGTTATTGTTCCAAGGCACGCCGTCATGGTCGAGGAATGTAAAGAGCTTGTCGCGATTCTTTTCAAAGCGTTTTTTGTATTTAGCCACCATCTCCGTCTTGAAGTCGGCCTCGGTAAGTGTCCGGTAAAAGCGTGCGACGAATGCTTTGTGTTTTCGCAGGTAATGGGCTTTCAAGCCGACCCGATCAATCGTCTCGACCATCGGCTTGAGCAATGCGGCGAACGCCTGTGTCAGCCCTTTCAGCTCTTCATTAAAGGGTTGCTTTAGCAGGTCGTCGTTCAAGTCCCTCATCAAATGGATGAGGCACTTTTGTTGCGGGCAGTCAATTGAATCGTAGGCTGCGTAGAAGTCAGTGACCAGAACGCCCTTGAACTCTCGCAGCAGCGATTGCACCAACTCACCCTCCCGCGTATCGGTGTAGAGGTACGCCACTTCTTCTAAATTCGTGAGCACCCAGACGTATCCGCTGCCCCGCTTAATGTTTATCTTGGTCTCGTCTGCGTGGATCAACCTGCCGTCTAATATCCTCCTGAGAATCCCTTCATAGGTGGCCTGGTAAATCTCCGCGGCCCTTGTTTTCTGCCTAAGCACCGCGTTCCGGTGGAGCGGCAGATTGAATAACTGAGTGATGCTGTCTGCGATAGCGCCTTGCGGCATTTTCAATTCTATGAGCTGGTATATGATGTGGGCGAGCAATCCGAGTCCATGCCTACTCTTAGTTTGAAGGGGGCGCGGCGGGCGGAAGGTGGCGGTGCATGTACGGCAGACGTAACGATGGAACTGGTATCGGATTACCCACCGCTTGATGCCGGTGCGACTGAACTTTAGATCATAAACAACCTTGCGGCAGGTGTCGTACTTGTCGAAACTCGTCGAAAGGCATTCGGGGCAACGCTCTGGCGCGGGGCAGTTGATTAACGTATTCACAGGCAGACATCGTTGTCGCTTAACGGGAGGCTTTCTGGTGAGCCTTTTCAGGTGTAGATTTGATCTAACATAAATCTTATCGCGCTGGTAGTTCCAGTAAGCGGACTGGTTGATTTTCTCAAACTCTGGCATTGAGAAATTCGTCTCCCCCCAATGGTAGGCGCTCCTCCGCCTCAGCGCATCTGTATGTACGATATTGTCGTCTCTTGGCTTGCCCGGCTCATTCCCGTTCAGGCACAGTCGAGTAACAGCCTCAGTAACACGTTCCAGCGCCTCACAGTCCTCGGCGTTATAGGTAATCAGCTTCCGCTTCAAGTCGGGGTCTGCCGTATACTCCCACTTCGACCTCCACATCAGCGCGTTTACGCCGGAAGCCGCCTCGTCTGACCACCGGAAGCCTAGATATTGGGCGATCTCCTTGAGGCCGTTCGAGTAGGTCGGGAAATAAATCCGCCCGTAGATGACGGACAGGAGATTCACAGCTTGGGCGCTTAGCTGTACCACAAGGTCAGCGTTATCACCGCCCACGCCGTATCGCTCTTTCATCCGCTTTAAGAACACCGTCTCGTAGCTTCCGTAATGGATTAGCTGAGGGTTTTCGACCTGAGCCAAGGTCAGAAGAAATGATGTCCATATCTTTCCCTCTTCGGCTATGTCGTCTGCCCAGAATGAGTGTTGAGCGTATACGTCGCGGCTCTTGATCCGTATACCGATCAGGTAATAGAAGTCCCGGTCAGGCACGCCCTCAACATCCAAGTAGATCGGCGTCCCGTTTATGCCCAATTCCGGTCTGCCGGCGACGTGGGTTTTGCTCTCGCGGATGGCGAGCGCCTTCAGCTCGTGATGATATTTCTCCGGCCCCGAGGCGGCGTGCTTTGATTTTCTTCGGGGACGAAAGGTGTAAGAAAGTTGGGTGATTGAGAAAATCCCTTTTTCGCGCCGCTTCTTTTGTTCTTTTTCCGACATGCCGGAAAGAAGACTGAGATCATCCTTCTCAAGAGCAGCTTGGCGGCATCTTGATTGAAACGCACACTCGGCGCAGTGTTTATTGAGGATTAGAGGCGGAGGCGAGGCATTCGCTTGCTGGGCGGCAATTCTTCTCACCAGAGAGCAAGTCGTTTTCATTAACTCAGCCACTCTGACTCTTATAATCCTTAGCTCACTGCCGTGGATGATCTTGCCGAACGGCGGCATCTTCCCGGAAGCCTTAGATAAGACCAGTGCGTCGAACGCAAGGAGGAGCTTATCGCCTCTCGCGATCTTTTCGGTCGGGATAAAGCGGATGGGAATGTAAGAGTGCTGAGTTGGTCTATCAGGAGAGCCTAACCGTTCGAGCGCAGGAATAGTAGATTTTAGTCTCTGTGTCTGTATAGGACAGTCAAGCACTAACCGACATTTATTTCCTTCCTCTCTTCCAGGTAGTGCTCCCACGAAGCACTGCTCAGCATGGAAGCCAGCGCACAGATGGGCGAAGCATTTCCGCTTGAACTCTTCACTAAACTGTCTTTGCCAGTTTGCGTCTTCGGAGGGCGGGTCGTCCAAACCTACGAAGCTCAAATACGATTTAGTTTCACATTCTAGAAATGCTCGGAAAACTTCGTCTGTAATCAGCATTGAACTGATTATAGTCTAAAGCGAAGACAAGCAAATGTAGTGTAGACCCCAAGCTGGTTGTTCTCGCTTGCTAGGCTCGATCCTATCATGCAGTCTTTCGGAGACGCTCTGATATTCGTCTGCTATGCTTGTCGCGCTTGCGCGTGATGCGCTGCACGTACACGCGCGTCGTCGAGCGGTTACGGTGGCCCAGCGCCTCCTGCACTTCATCGAGCGAGCCAGTCTCGTCAGCTACCATCCGCCCGAATGTATGGCGGAGCTGGTGGACGTGAATCTTTTTAATACCGGCTTCCCGCGCGTAGATTTTTAGATTGTGCGCGAAGGCGTGTGAAGTGAGGGGCGCACCCGGCTTGCCCGCGCGGTCGTGTCTCGTCCATAGAGGGGATTTCCTCCCCAGCGCGCTCAACCTCCCGGCAGCCGTCAAATAGTCCTTCAGCGCGGCCTGAGCTTCAGGGTCACACAACTCTCGCTCTACATAATCGCTACCCTTGACCTTCCCGTGCAAGATAAGCGCGCCGCCCTCCTCCTCAATGTCGGAGCCGCGCAGGTTGATTACTTCACTGCGTCGTAAGCCCGTGACCATGTAGAAGAGGAACAGGGCATAGTCCCGCTTGGCCGTGACGCTGCCAGCGTCGGCTCTCGCCTTGATGACGGCACCGAGCGCCTGAACCTTCTCGTCCGGCAGGGCCTTCGTTGACTCGCCTTGGTAGGCCCGCGGGGCCTTCGGGCGCGCGAGCAGTACCGGGTTCGCGGAGATCACCCCAGCCAGTTGCGGGTCACTCATCAGCCAGTTGAAGAAAGAAGACAGCTTGGAAGTACGGGCATACACGGTCGCGGGGCTCAACCCCTGCCCCTCCAAGCTCAGACGCCACGCCTGCACGTCCTTCGGCGTGGCGTCTGCCGGGTGCTTCCATGTGAAGTCGAAAAAGCTTCTTACCGCCAGCTCCTTGTCATGTAAGACTTCCTTGCGGCGCTGAGTAGTCACCGCGGTTGTAGCCTCGGCCCAGAGGCTCACAGCCGCTCGGAGCGCGAGGTCTCCGTCCGGCTCTATGCGTGCGATTGGGTGCTCTACGCCACTCGACATTATTGGGGTTTTGCGCCCTAAATCTAAATCGGCATTAGTTTACACATCTGGTGGAGTCGTGTAAACATCCGAATAATCTGAGCGAATTTTGGTATTCGGAGGTCTAAAAATGCGCCGGGAGGCGGCATGATCGGATGAAGAATCGAACTATAAAATAGAATTTGATTTAGCGGTGTGAAACCTACCGTGTAACAATAGACGCGTCACAGACGCCTCCCACATAAGCTTGCATTACGAGACATTTCTGCGGCTTTCTTTAATCATCTTTACACTTACAAATAAGCTTGGGTTTATATTACGCTAAATCTCCTCCAACACTTACCATTCCCCCGTCCAATCGTGCCCACTAGCGTCGAATTACCTCTAGGCAATTCGCAAATCTTTTTCAGCAAATGGAACCGACACCACGTAGCCTAAATACCAGAAGATTAAGAGTCGATTAAGAAATAAGCCGACTTTATATAGACCAAGGGCATTGCCTGCCGAAAGGCTAATTCTGAGTTTCCGCTTAGGGAAGCTCGCTTTACCAAACTCTGAGGGAAGGCCATTTCTTTGATACCATGCTCGTAATTCTTTGCATAGGCGATCACGGTTTTTCGGCGTGTGGATCAGCGAGTGTCCATACGTGTAATTTCTAGCTGCCGTGATAAGTTCGAGGTCACTCTCAACACGTTGCTGGAACTCCTTTGCCCAAACTTCGTGGCGTGTTCCTTTAAAGCGTCCCAGCCGCGTTTCAATGAGCTTCTGATATGGTTTCCTTCCGAGTGTCCTATAGTCGTCCCGCCTTCCGGTATAAGCGTTAATCAGAGCTTCAATAGAAACACCAAACAGTCCGAGCGTTATAGGCATAAGATTTAACCCAGACCTAAGCGCGGCGAGATAATAGCTAAATGCTAAATCGAGCAGTTCGTTTTTCCATACGGGATGAGATTTGAACGGTACTTTTTCGGCTTGCCTTAAGAAGCGTTTCAAGTGGTTGCCGTCTAAGTGAATCCTTCCCCTTAATGAGCTGAACCGATAGTCTGAATTTTGTTCCGGCCTTAGAAAATTCTCTCCGAAATATATAGATAACCATGTTAGCAACTGATTTTGGTCTGGCTCAAGGTCTTTGGCCGCGACCAACTTGAGTGACTTGTTTTCTGATAATTCTGCTGCGCCAAATCTGAGTTTATAATTCAACCCACGCCACACTAAAGGGATGGTCTGTTCAGAAGACACGATTGTTGAATGTCTGAGATGAATGTGATGGATACTCATGCGCGTTTACCTAAACCTCTTGCCAATTGTATATCCTTACGCTAACCGGCAAAACTCAAATATATTGGATTCTTAGTCTTCACCAAGCTCTATAAATTCGTTTCTACTTTAAATTGTTTATGTTTTACATCGGGTAGTATATATGCCCTCGCTAACGCAAACATCGCTTCTGAGTATTCTCATAAGTTGGAGAAGTAGGAACGGCGGGTAATTATGTTAATTCCGATTTCATTATCGGCAGAGAAAACGACCCAATTTCTCGAATACTTTAATCTCGCAATCAGAAGGGGCGACTTTGAAGGAAGCTCAGGCTCATACCTGCCGGACGGGTCGGTTACGGAGACGGTTCGTTGTGCGTTGACAGTTCCGCCCGACATCAAAGTTCCGGCAGCCTGGACAATCACCTTGGCACCCGACGGTGCTCTGGCCCCTCTTGATGTTAACGTGGATACCCCCGCCCCTGTCGGCGGGCAGCATGCCGCAGAGGGCGTGGTCAGAGATGTACTTGTATCTGTTCTTGAATCACCGAAAACGAAGATCCTTCACAGAGAGGAATTTGCTTATATAGGTCAACCTTTGGACGGAGAGTATTACATTACGAACTTTAGAATTTCTCCCTCACAGCCAGTCTTTAACGACCCGTTCTGCCTGAGTGAAAACATATTGCTTATAGACCACTACGCCGAAGCCGTTGGCGTACTGCAAGCGCACGCTATCGGGCGAGTTCAGGCGCAAAAATTTGCTTCTCTGCTCTCCGTATTTTTGAATGTCGGATTGCATAAGATTCCGACTACAGAGCATCGCTGGGTATACGACGCTGAAGATAGTAGTAACTGTTTTCAGTTAGGGTACAGGAGCACTATACCCAAACCGGCTTCGATGCCCCATAAGGGCACGGAGTGTAATCCTGGTAAAGCATTTGAAGTTAATAGGGATGAGATGGAAGATGTTCTTCCGCGCCCCGTTGAATTTCTTCGCTGCCCGAAGGATATAAGGGTGCTGTTTCGGGCGTACAATTCGCTACCACCTAACGAGCAGGTTGCTTACCTAGGGGCGGCAGCACTCTTCCAGATTGCTCTCACGGCTGGGCGGAATTACCCGACGGTTGAGATGGCGTATTCGGTGGCTGCGGTTGACGCACTTGCCCGTGGCAAACAGCAGAGCCTGAAAACGTTCGTCCAGCTAGTGAAGGACTGTTGCCCGAATGTACGCTCGGAAGATGCCGAATATCTTTATCAGAGCGTTCGCTCCGCGCATTTTCATGGCGGCAGCTTTCCGGGAGGTGAATTTGAGCCAGTTAGTTTGGGGCAGTTACTTGTAGTACAAAAGGACGTATGGAAGCGCCATAACTTGCGTTGGTACGCCCGTGCTTTAATGAGGTTTGTACTTATACGTTGGCTACTTAAACAAGCTCAGAATTAAATGGGTCTAGAGAGGCATATAGTGAGAAATCAGCATCTTCACGATATCCTGAAAGAATACTGTGAAGCGGCGGTCAATTTCATCAGGGCGAACGTACAAAGTAAAGACGATCTGCCAATGACTCCAGTGCCGGAGTTTGAGTTTACTGATACAGGGCACACTGCCACTTCATCCTTTAAAATTAAATAGCACTTCGTAAGAGTAAGAAGCAGATTTTGGAACAATTAAATGAAAAGATTGTAGAAGGGTTCCCTCAAAGCCATGAGCACGAGGCTCTAAAATAAATGAAAAATCTCTTTCCCGGCTATCATAGGCCGACAGAAGAAGAATTTCAGCAAATGTGGCAAGAGTGTATTTTCGCTTTTGACGCAAATATGTTGCTGAACATCTATCGCTACACGCCGGAAACGCAGGAGGTCTTTTTTGTAATTTTAGAACACCTTAAAGATAGAATCTGGATACCACATCAAGCCGCATATGAATATTCCAAAAACCGAACAGTCGTAATAGAGGGTCAACTCAAAAATTATGATGAGATTGAGAGTCTGCTGGATGACGCCTACGCGAAACTCGCCCAACAATTAGCAACCTACAAAAGACATGTCTCGGTTAACATTGGGGATGTCCTCGACTCAATAAGATCAGGCATAACAAAAGCTAAAGAGTCTCTCGAAAATAATAAGCAGCATCACCCTGATCTGTCCTCTTCTGATCCTCTGGGCGATAGAATTTCCGCCTTACTAGATGGCAAGGTGGGGCCTGAATTTAATAGCGCAAAATTAGTTAAGATTTACGAGGAGGCTGAACTGCGTTTCCGACTCCTGAAGCCACCTGGATTTAAGGATGCTAAAGGTAAAGAGTACCCAGACAAGTACGGCGATGTGGTGATGTGGTTTCAGTTGATCGAATACGCTAAAACCCAGCGCAAGCCAATAATTTTAGTAACGGATGATAGAAAGGATGATTGGTGGCAGAAGGACAAAGGAGAAACTGTTTCTCCGAGGCCGGAGTTGATAAATGAGATTCAGAACGAGGCGCGCATCAATTTTTACATGTATCCAAGCGAGCAGTTTATAAAGTATGCGAGACAATTCCTTAAGCTCGATGTTCATCAAACTGCGATTCAAGAGGTGGAATCTGTTCGCAAGGAAGACGAAGCGTATCAAAGTGCTTATGATTATTTTGCGACTCAAAATTCGATAAGCCGGAGAGTTCTGGAGAATGCCGGATCGTTTGACAACTTGCTCATCCGTCGAGCAGCCGAAGCTGCCAGAGCGCTCGATAATCCACTAACGCGTCAAGCTATCGAAACGACTAAAGCCCTCGACAGCTCGCTCAACAACCCCTCAATACGTAAAGCTCTTGAGGACGCCAGATCGCTTGATAACCCATTAATGCGTCATGCTGACGAGGCCGCTAGAGCGCTGAATAACCCGCAAACACGTCACATCATTGAGGCTGCCAAGTCCCTCGATAATCCATTAACGCGTCATGTGGCCGAAAACGTAAGGTGGTTTGATAATCCATCAATGCGTTATGCCGCCGAGGCCGCTAGATTGTGGCAAAGGAACCCCCTATCGGGGCTATCAATTCCGCGAGACATAAACATTGATATTTCCCCGAAGCGATTGAGCGATTTACAGGATACTGAAGGCTCTCAGGACGTAAAGGTTGAAGTGCTTTTAGATAGTGAATCTGAGGATTCTTCAGAGGACGAGACCATCGAGGGGGTAGAGGACTTCGATGAGCGGGCTGCCACGCAGCCTTATGAGTTCAATAACATCCCCCTAACGGTAACTCTCATACATGAGCCTGATAGCCCACGTTCCTTTGAGACCTCACACCGCTTGCGCAAGCCGGCGCTTGAGGAATGGGAAGAATGGAGCCGTAACATAGAATATTCGAGGCGTTATTACTCGTCCGCCGAGATTGATGAACATAATGCTGAGCTAGACGAAGACGAAGAAAAGGCGACCGAAATTTGGGAACCCTTTTATAGCGAGTGGAAAGCAAACGAACTCCTATACAATAAACTCATCTTAGAGATCGCTGGTGTGAAACTCGATAAGGAAGATAAATTTCCGGCTGATGAGTTCCGCGAACTTCCGCCTGAGATGATTGAAAAATTACGGGTTGGAATCAAGATTAGCGTCATAACTAGATTGTATAGATGTTATTGCAGGTTGGAAAAACCTGTTCCATCAGACGGTAATGGGTTGAGAGTAAATCAAAACATATATCTCAACTCTTCGACTTTCAACGTGACTCACATTCTTCGTCAGCCTACGGAAGACGAGAGCTATTATTTCCGCACAAATATTGTCAGGGGCTACTTTTCTACGAATGAAGAGAATCAAGAGATCATTGAGTTAAAACTAAATCTACCAACCGCCGTTGAATTTTATAATAAGCTGATTATGAATATAGAAAACGCCACTGTCGGCGGACGGCCCTTCTCTGACGAAACGCGAAATGCATTTTTAGAGGCAATCAATCCTGTCTACAAACTTCGCGTTTTAGAACCTCTGTTCAAGGTCAATGCCTGGTATTTCAAAATAGATGAGATAATAATGCCCTGATTCACGTTCATTTGTGGATTAAGCCGGTGCTTATCTAGTTGATGCCAGGAAAGACGATAGAATATTCTTGCGCGCATGTGGAAGAAAATCAGACCTTACTTCGACCATTGCGCTCTCGCATTCAGAGAAGAGTATAAGCCGATTAGAGGATACAGGCCGTTGAGAATACTGTATGTCATACTCGTTTTTATTCTTGGTTGGGTAGTCGCTGATTTCTTAGGCGTTAAGCTGATTGATTTAGTCAAGCCTATATACCATCTGTTATCCATTCAATCATGGGTAATGGTCGCACTCGTAATCGCAATTCTATTCTTGCTGTCTCTTATTGACGGCTCGCGCCGCTATCACGAAAGGATAACCAGAGAACTTAGTGCTAAAAAGGAGGCCGAAAGAATTGAACTCTTGAATCATGCGGTAAGAGTTCGGCGTTTAAGTGAAGTCGCCGGACGCGCGGGCGAAATTGATCTCCGCCACTTCGATGATGAAATACCCGCCAACGAACTCAGCATATGGAGAGGGTTACTACAAACAGCACTTCAAGATTGTTATGGCACAGAGGGAGCATCGAAGTTTTACAGAAGAAATGATGCTGCTGAGATAAGCCCGGTGCAGGGATACGTTTGGTTTAGGGCACATTATCAAAGGTTATCGGATTTCATTACGGAGCAACATCAGGCACAGTCAAGTGCGCGCAAGGCAGCAGCCCTTGTATCACCTAGATAATCACCCTCGAAATCTCAGAGCACGAATCCGACTTGCCGCTGACTAGCTGACGGCGGCGCTACAACAGCCTCCTCAAAAGCGCGCCGTTCGCCGACGAACACGACTTGTTCTATTCCCCTGGTCAGAGCGGTATAAACCAACGTCCTATCAAACAGGCGGCTCCGGGAGACTGGCATTACTATGCGACGAAATTGACTGCCCTGAGCTTTATGTACAGTAACGGCGTAGGCCAGGGCCAGCTTGTGAAGGTCGCTTTCAGTAAGTTCGTGCTTCACGCCGTCAAAGTCGCATAAAAGGGAGCAATTAGACGGCACCTTACCGCTGCTTGGAGCAGTGACGCCCCGCACTTTCTCAACCCTCCCTAGTGTGCCATTCCACAGTTCCCTCTCATAATCGTTGGCGAGGTATATGACGGGATCACCTTCTGCAAAGTCCCAACCCGCTAACTTTTTTGGCGGCGGGTTGGCTGACATCAAGTGAATGTTGTGCAACATTGAATTGATATTCTCAACCCCGCTAGAGCCGCGCTTCGTGACGCCAAGGATTTGCATATTTTCGCACCCGTGCAACTCCTCTATTACTTGCAAAAGCTGCTCCGGTATGGCCGCCCCATTAGCCTCGACAAAATAAACTCCGGGCGCTGCCCCACCAAACGAAGGCAGACGCGGCACGAGTCCGTGGCGGATAGAGTACGCGACTTGCGGTATGCCGGTTGATTCCGCCTGTCGGTGAACCTCTAAAAGCTCGACGTTAGGGACATTAGGGCTTCTGGCTAAGACGTGAAAAATGAGTCCGAAGCCGATAGGCGGTAATTGGTAAGGGTCGCCGACGAGTAACAACCGGGTGTGCGGCGGTAGCACCCGAACAATACTATACAGAAGTGACAGATCCAGCATTGAGCATTCGTCTATGATGACCAACAGCTCACTTAGGCATTCGATTTTCCCTTGATTAGCTTCACTCAGGAACTTGGCAATGGTCGTTGCCTCACGGCCCGTGGCTTCGCGCATTCTCTGCGCCGCACGGCCACTCAAGGCCATCTGCCTGATAATAATTCCGGTTCGCTCGCAAACCTCATGAATAACCTTCAGCACCGTTGTCTTACCGACGCCCGCGCCGCCAGTCAGAACGCTGAGCGGCATATCAACTGCCACTTTAACCCCTGCCGCCTGTTCAGCGTTCAGTTTAATGCCATTTTCTTCCTCGAACTTCCTCGTAGCGTCCGCAACGACCGATTCGAGGCCGCCGGAGAACAGGCTCCCCTGCTTACTTGTCGAGCCGTTAATCATGGAGCGGAATCGCTCCGCGACGAACCTCTCCATGAACGAGGCCCCGAAGGGCTGATAGCCTCCGTCATGCTCGGTGATTGCATGCTCACTCAGGGCGCGCTCTATCGCCGCCTGGGCTTCCGCCGAATCGCATGTTCCTATGTTAAATGAAATGCCTCTGACGGCGTTTTCATGAGGTGTGACCGTATGCTTAGCGTCGAGCCTTCTGTATAGATACCCCTCAACCGCCGCCACTTGCCTTCGTGGGTCATTTCGCATTATTCCAAGTGATCGAGCTGCCCGGTCAACCTTGTTCCAACTGGCAAAGGCGAGCATACGGTAGGGGTTCCCCCGAACCTTTTCGACGGCCTCTCTTCCCCACACACTACGAACTTTATTTGCAAGACGAAGATCTAAACCACAGTCGGCCAGCAGTTGCAGGATTTCACCCTCTTCCGCATTCTTATTCCATACCTCAACGAGCTTAACAGCCGCACTTGGGGTAATCACCGTCGAGAGTTGCCTCACGTCGCCTACAGACAGGAGCTTGTAAAGCTCTTCGCCGAACTCTTCCCATAATCTCTGCGCCTTTCTTATCCCAATGCCGATCCCTCTGAACGCTTTATTGTGAGTAAGGTAGTGGATGATAAAAACTCCAGAAGGTTTAACTCGCAGGGCGCTCTTCACACGCACCTGTAGCCCATGCCTCGGATGTCGTTCCCACATACCTTCGACCGTCCAAATCTCTCCATCCTCCGGCGCACCTGAAATCGTGCTGTAGTCAGCGACAAAGTGGTAACTTTCCCCCTCAGCATCTTTGCCGAAAAACACGGCCCCTCCGCTTAGCCCTGGAAAGACGTAAGCCACAGCAACCGTCACTGACACCTTTCCGGCGTGGCTCACAGGATGATCCTCCGCCCGGCTTTGACTACCTCATTCTCGATAACTTTGTAACGAGACAAATCTTGGCGCAGACCCTCGTTCTCAGCCTCGACGACAGATAGCCGTTGTTCGAGTTGCTGAATGCGACGGTCGCGCCATTCTATCTCCTGACGATAGTGTGACTCCTTGACACCATCCTCTGAATCTTCTCCGGGAACACCTACAGCGAGGTGCAGTAGTCGCTTTACACCTTTATTGGTGTAGAAGGAGTTCCGAGGGATTCCGCTGTCTTCCGATATTTTAGTGATTATCGGCTGTCCTCTCCCATCCACGGGGAGGCTCTTGCCTGTGGACTTAAGATTATCCAGATAGGCTTGAAGCTTTACGACATACATCTCGCCCCGCTCTCCAGCCGACCACCCCTGCGACTTTCTATGCCTGTCTTCCATCTATCCGTCTCTGATTTGTCTTGAGTAAGGAATTTGTATCATCACCTTGTGGCTCCTATAAGGCAGACCCAGCCTTAATAGACACGAAGAGCCACTGATTCAGGCTGAAATATACGCTGCGTTGGAATACAAATTTTAGGGGTGAATATAAAGCTCAAGCCCAGTAAGTGCGGTCGAGCGAGCGGAAGCCGACGGCCTCGGCGACGTGCGCCGGGCGTATCTCGTCGGACGCGTCGAGGTCGGCGATGGTGCGGCTGACCTTCAGAATCCGGTCGTAGGCGCGGGCGGAGAGGCCCTGCCGCATCATCGCCTGCTCCAGGAGGCGTTCGCCATCCGCATCGAGTCGGCTGTGGCGGCGGATGAGGCGCGGTGGCATCTGCGCGTTAGCGAAGATACCCTCGCCTTGCAAGCGCTCGCGCTGCCGCTCGCGTGCTCTTATCACGCGCTCACGTATTTGCGCCGAGCTATCACCTTCAGGGGCCGCACGATCTGTTAACTCTTTAAAGCGTACTGCTGGCACGTCAATGTGAATATCAATACGGTCTAAGAGCGGCCCTGAGATGCGCCCAACGTAGCGCTGGATCTGCAAAGGCGTGCACCGGCACTCCCTAGTCGGATCCCCCCAGTAGCCGCACATGCACGGGTTCATGGCCGCGGCGAGCATAAAGGAGGCGGGGAAGGTGAGCGTCATCGCGGCGCGGCTGATGGTCACGCGTTGGTCTTCGAGCGGCTGGCGGAGGACTTCAAGAACAGAGCGGTCGAACTCCGGGAGTTCATCGAGAAAGAGGACGCCGTGGTGTGCGAGTGAAACCTCGCCGGGGCGCGGCACCGCCCCGCCGCCGACGAGGCCCGCGTCGCTGATGGTATGGTGCGGCGAGCGAAAAGGCCGGCGCGTGACGAGGCCCGAGCGGCCCGTCAGCCCCGCGACTGAGTGGATGCGCGTCAACTCTAAAGCCGCCTCGAACTCCAGGGGCGGGAGGATGGTTGGCAGCCGCTTCGCCAGCATCGTCTTCCCCGAGCCGGGCGGGCCGACGAGCAGGATGTTGTGCGCGCCAGCCGAAGCGACTTCGAGTGCCCGCTTAACGGCCTGCTGGCCGCGCACCTCCCGGAAGTCAACGTCGTAGGCCCCTGCCTCCGAGAGCAGCTTCGCCTCATCAACGCGCAGCGGTGCGGGTGCGTCGCCCGCGTGCAGCATCGCGACCAGTTCGACCGCCGCGCGCAAAGTCGCCACCGGGTACACGTCCACGCCCGCGACGAAGGCCGCCTCGGCTGCGTTCTCTTCGGGCAGCAAGAGGCTTCGGATGCCCGCATCGCGCGCACGCAGCGCCACGGGGAGCGCGCCGCGCACGGGCCGCACGCGCCCGTCGAGCGACAGCTCGCCGACCGCGAGGAGGTCTCCCAGCCCCGCGCCCTCGCCCAAGTCACCGTTGGCCCCGAGGACGCCGAGCGCGATGGGCAGGTCGAAGCTCGCGCCCTCCTTGCGCACGTCGGCGGGGGCGAGGTTGATCGTCGTCTTGTGGAAGGGGAAGAAGAAGGCGCTGTTGTTGACGGCGGCGCGGATGCGTTCGCGCGACTCGCGCACCGCCGCGTCGGGCAGTCCCACAATAGTGACCGAAGGGTTCGAGTCTATCTCGCCTCGCGCGGGCGTCAGGTCAACCTCGATATCTACAAGGTGTGCTTCGATGCCGTGGACGGCAGCGGACTGCGTGCGGAAGAGCATAGTATGTATCTTGGACAGACGTTCAGGGACTAAGAGTCTCTCATAGGCATACAAAATTTTACGGGTGAATATAAATGCCGTAGACGGCGGCCGACTGTGTGCGGAAGAGCATAGGCGTGGAGTGGCAGACCCGTATGAGGAACGCAGGCGGGGCGCTCGCGTTTGACGGACTCAAGGGTAGGGCCGGAGTTTAGCACAAAACAGAGTTTCAAGTTCCGAGTTAAAAGCAAAGGAGGACGACGGCCGCGTTGGCTGTCGTCCTCCTTCTTAGGTTTTAACTTGAAACTCGAAACCCGGAACCTGTTCGTTACCGGCGGCGCGTCTGCGGCGCGGAGTTGCCGTTCGAGGGGACGCGGAGGCGCTGGCCGCTCTTGAGCGTCGCGCCGGCCGGCAGCGTGTTGAGCTTCGCCACGTCCTCGACCGAGGCCCCGACGCGGGCCGCGAACTGCGCGACGGTCTCGCCGGCGCGCGCCGCGATCATCTGGAGGTTGCCGCCCGTCGGCGCGGGCGCGCCCCCGGCGCGCGGCCGCTCGTAAGCCTTGGCCGTCATCAACACGCGGCCGCCCGTCGGGACGACGAGCTTGCCGCCCTTGCTGAGGTCAACGCCCGGGTTCCACTGCTGGAGCGCCGCCACGCTCGTGCCCGCGCGCGAGGCCACGGCCTGCCAGTCCTCGCCCGCCTCGGCCGTCACGACCCGCGCCAACTGGTTGCGGCGCTCGACGGGGATGCGCTTGAGCATCGCCACCAACTGCGCGCCGCGCTTCGGCGGCACGCGGACGTGGAAGGCTTCGCCCGGCGGCGTCACGTCGCGGCGCAGCTCGGGGTTGAGGGCGCGGACGTAGTCCACGCTCGAATCGGTCAGGCTCGCGATCAGGTGCAGGCTCGTCGAGGACGGGACGCTCACCGTGTCGTAGGCGAGCGGCGACATCCGCTGCACGTTGCGGAAGCCGTACTTCTCCGGGTGCTTCGCGATGAGGATGACCGCGAGGATGTTCGGGACGTAGTTGCGCGTCTCCTGCGCGATGTAGGGGTAGATGGCCCAGAAGTCCGAAGAGCCGGCGCGGCGGATGGCGCGGTCGACGTTGCCCTCGCCCGTGTTGTAGGCGCCCATCGCCAGCTCCCAGTTGCCGTGGTAGCGGTTGGCGAGGAACTTCAGGTAGCGGGCCGAGGCGCGCGTCGCCTTCTCGAAGCCGTTGCGCTCGTCGACGTAGGCCGTCTGCCGGAGGCCGAAGCGGGCGCCCGTGCCGGGGATGAACTGCCAGAGGCCGGAGGCCGCGGCCCACGAGCGGGCGGTCGGGCGCCACGCGCTCTCGACCTGACCGAGCCACACGATGTCCTCGGGCACGCCCTCCTCGCGGAAAATCTTGCGGGCCATCTGCATGTACTGGCCCGAGCGGCGCAGGCCCGTCTCCATCGTGGCGCGGCCGCGCCCCTGATAGTAGTTGATGAAGCCCTGCACGAGCGGGTGCGGGCGCACCTTGAAGTCGAGCGTGTTGATCTCCTCGTCGAGCTTGGCGACCTGCTCGTCGGAGACCTCGGTCTCCTCCTTCGTCAGCTCGAACTTGGCCAGCACGTCGCGCGGGCTCGGCTCGAACTTCTGCTCGGCGAAGCCGACCTGCGGCACCGGCGCGTCGCCGTGCGAGGCCGGGACGACCGCCGCGCCCGCCGAGGCCAGCTGCGTCGAAGGCGGGCCGACCTGCGTCGGGACTTCGAGGCGGTAAACGCGCTCGACGAGCTGCATGTAGAAGTTCTGGAGGCGCGGGTTGGCGCGCACGTCCATGCCCGACTTGAGGATGGTGTCGACGGACTCGTCGAAGTCGCGGCGCGCGGCCTCGCGCTTGCCGTCCTTGAGGTTCAGCTCGCCCTTGCGGAAGTAGTCTTCGGCGCGGTCGATGATGGCCTGCACGCGGGGGTCTTCGCGCTCGATCTCGTTGGGGACGTTACGAAGGTATGATTGCTGCTTGACCTGTGCGTGGAGGGCGGCGGAGGGAGCGACGAGCGACGCGAACAGCGCGGCGCTGGCGACGAAGCGGGGGAGGCTCGTGTTCTTCAATCGTTGATCTCCTTTGCGAGATGAAAGCGAATCCACGATGGCGACCGGCGGCGAGGGGGTCGCACGAGCGGCATCCACTAAAGTTCCGAAAAGTATAGCCCTTCGATGAAGGAGACGGCTCTGGGCGATGGGCCTCCGTGGCGGAGAGCAGAGCCCTCAGAAACCGCCGGGGAGGTTAGCATACGCCCCCTCAAGTGTCAAACCTTACTTCCCGCATCTCTATGCAAATAAAAGGCGAAACGGCCGACATTTCCTGTACTTTTTCGCTTCGCCGGAGGGGAGAACTATGATGCCCGAGGGGGCGCGCGGGTTGCGCCCCGCCGCCGCCCCGCACGGCCTAAACGAATGGTAAAAGGCGGCCTGCCCGCCTCCGGCTCAAGCTTTACTGGAAGCTCGGGCCGGAGGCGGACAGGCCGCCCCCGGTTCGGTCAAATTGAACAGGGCCTCAGACGCGCGGCGCGGCCGCCTGCGGCAGACGCGGCTGGCGGTCGCGGACGGGCGGGGCCGGCTGCGGCGTCTTCTCCTTGAGCGCCTCGCGGAAGACCTCGCGGACATGTTCGACGAAGACGAACTGCATCTCGCCGAACAGCTCGCGCGGAACCTCCTCCATGTCGCGGCGGTTGAGCTGCGGCAGGATGACCTTCGAGACGCGCGCGCGGCGCGCCGCCAGCAGCTTCTCCTTGACGCCGCCGACGGGCAGGACGTTGCCGCGCAGGGTGATCTCGCCCGTCATCGCCACGTCCTTGCGGACGGGGCGCTGCGCGAGCGAAGAGACCATGGCCGCCGCGAGCGTGATGCCGGCCGAGGGGCCGTCCTTCGGGATCGCGCCCTCGGGGATGTGGATGTGGAGGTCGAACTTCTCGAAGTCGTCCTCGGGGATGTCGAGCTCGCGGGCGCGCGACTTGGCGTAGGAGTAGGCGGCCTGCGCCGACTCGCGCATGACCTCGCCGAGCTGGCCCGTGAGCACGAGCGCGCCCTTGCCCTTCACCCTCAGCGCCTCGATGAAGAGCACGTCGCCGCCGACGGCCGTCCACGCCAGCCCCGTGGCGACGCCGATCTGATCCTTCTTCAGAATCTCCTCGGGGAAGACTTTGGGCGCGCCGAGGAAGTCGTGGATGTTGCGCGGCGTGACGCGCACCACCTCGGTGCGCCCCTCGGCGACGCGGCGCGCCACCTTGCGGCAGACGGCCCCGATCTCGCGCTCCAACTGCCGCAGGCCGGCCTCCTGCGTGTACTGCTGGATGACGACCGAGAGCGCGCGCTTCGAGATTTGGACGTGCTTGGGCGAGATGCCGTTCTCTTCGAGCTGCTTCGGCAGGAGGTGGCGGCGCGCGATCTCCAGCTTCTCCTCCTCGGTGTAGCCGGCGAGGCGGATGACCTCCATGCGGTCGCGCAGCGCCGGCTGCACGGTGTCGAGCACGTTGGCCGTCGTCATGAACATCACGTTCGAGAGGTCGAAGGTGACGCCGAGGTAGTTGTCGCGGAAAGAGTTGTTCTGCTCCGGGTCGAGGACTTCGAGCAGGGCCGACGACGGGTCGCCGCGGAAGTCGGCGCCGACCTTGTCAATCTCGTCGAGCATGATGAGCGGGTTGTTCGTGCCCGCCTGCTGAAGGGCCTGAATGATGCGGCCGGGCATCGCGCCGACGTAGGTGCGGCGGTGGCCGCGAATCTCGGCCTCGTCGTGGAGCCCGCCCAGAGAGAGCCGGACGAACTTGCGGTCGAGGGCGCGGGCGATGGAGCGGCCGAGCGAGGTCTTGCCGACGCCCGGCGGGCCGACGAGGCAGAGGATCGAGCCCTTCGGCTTCTCCTTGAGCTTGCGCACGGCCAGCGCCTCGACGATGCGCTCCTTAACTTTTTCGAGGCCGTAGTGGTCGTCGTCGAGAATCTGCTGCGCCTTCGCCAAGTCGAGGTTATCGACCGACGCCTTCGACCACGGCAGGTCGGTCATGATCTCCATCCAGTTGCGCAGCGTCGCCGTCTCGGCCGCGTCCGGGTGCATCCGCTCCAGCTTCTTCAACTGCCGGAGCGCCTCCTCCTCGGCGTGCTTCGGCATCGAGGCGGACTCGATCTTCTCGCGGAACTGCGCGATCTCCTCGGCCAGCTCGTTGCCCTCGCCCAGCTCGGTCTGGATGGCCTTCATCTGCTGGCGCAGGAAGAACTCGCGCTGCGAGCGGTCGATGTCGGCGCGCGCCTGCGTGTTGATCTCCTGCTGGACGGTGAGGACTTCGATCTCCTTGTTGAGCAGGTCGTTGACGCGGCGCAGGCGCGCCGTCGTGTCGGCGATGTCTAAGACCGACTGCGCGTCCTCGACTTTTAATTCGAGGTTCGACGCGGCGAGGTCGGCCAGCCGGCCCGGCTCGTCGAGGCTGGAGACGATGGCCATCACCTCGGGCGAGATGCTCTTGCCGAGGTTGGCGGCCTTCTCCATCGAGGCGCGGACGTTCCTGACGAGCGCCTCGACTTCGAGCGAGCGCTCGGGCGCGGCCGGCTCGGCGACGACGGCGAGGCGCGCGCGCAGGTACTCGCCCGTGTCCGTGACCTCCTCGACGTGGGCGCGCGTCAGCCCCTGCACGAGGATGCGGATGCGGCCGTCGGGCAGCTTGAGCATCCGCATGATGACGGCCACCGTGCCGGTCGGGTAGAGGTCTTCGCCGCCGGGCTCCTCCTTGTCGAGGTCTTTCTGCGAGACGAGGAAGATCATGCGGTTCTCGCCGAGCGCCTCGTCCACGGCCCGGATCGACTTCTCGCGCGAGACGAAGAGCGGCACGATCATGAACGGGTAGATGACGATGTCGCGCAGGGGCAGCACGGGCAGCGCCTCGGGCACCTGCAACTGCTGCTCGCCCCCGCCCTCCGGCGTCTCAAGGCTCTCTGTGATGTTCGTTATCTGAGGCATAAGTTTATTAAAGCCGTAAATCGTGAAACGTAAACCGCGAATCGTCGTCGAACCCGGGCCGGCCTGAACGGTAAAGCGCAAGCCGGACGAGCGGCGGTACGATTTACGATTTACGATTCACGATTTACGGCTCTTATCTTCTCACTTGTCGCCCGTCACTTCAATCTTGTACCCCGCGCCGCGCCGCTCCGCGAGCTTCGGCAGGCGGACGGTGAGCAGGCCGTCGCGCAGTTCGGCCGTGGCCCCGTCGGCCCGGATCGGCCAGCGCAGCGCGACCGTGCGCGAGAAGTGGCCGTAGGCGCGCTCGGAACATAGATGCGAGATGAGGCCGCGCGGTGCGCCCTTGCGTTTGCGCCCCTCGACGCGCAGCTCGCCGCCCACGAGCCGCACGCCCACGTCCGCGGCGCGCACGCCGGGCAGCTCGACCAGAACCGTCACCGCGTCGGCCGACTCGCAGAGGTCGACCGGCGGGAGCCACGCCCCCGGCGCGTCGAGCGCGGCCATCTCGGCGGCCTCCTGCACGGCCGCGAAGAGCCGCCCGAGTCGCGCCCGCAGACGATCCAGCTCGGCCCGCTCAAGCGATTTGACGTGAACCAGACGCTTCATACAAAAGTTACGAGTTACCAGTCGCGGGTTTCGAGTTTCGTCCCGCGCGGGTTTGAATGACGCGGCCCGCGCCGCCCGAACCCGGAACCCGGAAGCCGCGACTCGAAGCTACCTTTTCGCGCGGACGAGGGTCTTGAGCTCCTTCATAAACTCGGTCACGTCCTCGAATTCGAGGTAGACCGAGGCGAAGCGCACGTAGGCGACCTTGTCCAGCTCCTTGAGCCGACGCATGATCATCTCGCCGACCTTCGTCGTCGGCCGCTCGCGCTCGGGCGACTCCTGCACGTACTTCTCGACGGCGTTGACGATGCTGTCGAGCTTCGACGGCGGGATCGGCCGCTTCTCGCAGGCGCGCAGCAGCCCGGCCATCACCTTGTTGCGGTCGAAAGGCTCGCGCCGCCCGTCCTTCTTGACGACCATGTAGGGGATTTCGTCGATGCGCTCGTAGGACGTGAACCGCCGCTCGCAGCGCAGGCACTCGCGCCGGCGGCGGATCGAGTCGCCCTCCCGCGACTCGCGCGAGTCCACCACCTTGTCTTCCAAGTAGGCGCAGAAGGGGCATCTCATAGGCAATCTCGAAGGGACGGGGTGCGAACGGTTTTTGATTTTAGATTTGCGATTTCGGATTTAGTCACCAGTCGCCGGCCGTCGGTCTGCTTTTACCGGTAACCGGCGGCCGCCGACTAAATCGCAAATCCGAAACCGCAAACCCCTTAACTCGAAACCCGAAACTCGGAACCCGAAACCTGACCCGGCTTCCCGCGGCCCGCCCCCGCGCGGCCTTCGCCGGCGCGCTCCCCCGTCTCGGCCGCGCCGCGCAGCCGCGCGAGGCTGACGCCGCCGCGCAGGAAGTAGTAAAGGCCGAAGAAGAGCGCCGAGCCGAAGACGACGAGGTGCAGGACGATGGTCGCCGCGTCGGCCTCGCTCTTCCCGACGCCGAGGTAACTGACGAGGCCGTGGGCCGTCGCCGCGTGGTAAGTGCCCGCGCCCGCCC
>Ga0196962_10000076_pt1 | contig 68170 bp, 60 predicted proteins | sample S3v_20metaG_FD_183186 | JGI IMG/M metagenome (GOLD analysis project Ga0196962, IMG submission 183186) | Soil microbial communities from Anza Borrego desert, Southern California, United States - S3+v_20 | ecosystem: Environmental > Terrestrial > Soil > Desert | place: USA: California | collected...
GAGGCCGAGGCGACGCTCGATGCCAGCGCCCCGCCCATCGCGGCGGCGAATCGGCCCGGGTTCGACCAGGCGTTGTGGCTCCCCGAATACCAGCGCATTCCGCGGTCCTGCCCGCCGGGGGCAGCAGCCGCAGCGGCCAGCACTCCGGCGAAGCGCGCCGCCCAGCGATTCTCGACGCCGAGCGCGATCGCGTAAGGCAGGAACCGCTCGAACAGCTCCGGCGTCTTTTCAGGCGGGTGGAGCTTTTCGAGCCGGTCCTCCTCCGTCACCGACAGATATTTTTCGAAGCCGGCAATCTCGTCCATGGTCCGGCGGCCCTCCGCGGTCGGCGCGGCCATCCAGCGGAAGGCCGAGAAGGCGAGCGGCAGCGCCAGCAGCGGCGCCAGCATCGGCAGAACGCGCCCGGCCTGGAGAGCGAGGGCGAAGCTAGTCACCGTCATCAGCGCGCCGCCGATGCCGAGCAGCACGGCGAGCGCGGCGAGCCAGAGGCTGCCCCCGGTCGCGGCGAGCGCCGAGCGCCGCCCCGCCGCCATCGCGCCCAGGAGAAGCGCCAGGCCGGCGGCGGGGACGAGCAAGGCGCCGCTCTCGGCATAGGGATCGACCGCGCCAAGCACGACCGCGACCAGCAGCACGGCGCCTAGGATCATCGCGAGGCCGGCCCAGGCCCAGCCCTTGTTGGTGAGAAAAAGCTTGCCGAGATAGGCGTCGCTCAACCCCTGCTGCAAATTGGTGCGCGCCGAGCTGAACAGGGCGTGGTTGGCCTTGTCCATCTCGATATGGGTCCGGCCGGCGAAGAGCGCGGCGAGCATTCGCCGCTCGGGCGGGGCCATGTCCTCCCCGTCGGTGGTCTGGTGGATATGGGTCCTGGTGCGGGAGAAGAGGCCCGCGTCGGTTTCCTCCAGCCGGATCTTGCCCCTGACCCCGCTCTCGACGATCGCGGCGGCGAAGGCTCGGTTGTCGAAGCGCATCCGCCGCACATAGCGGGTCGCCGCCGCCGACATGCCCTCGGGCGGGGCGAACAGCGGCACCACGGTTCCTGCGACCGGGCCGCGCCCGGCCACCCGCCAGGCGTGGAAGTAGAATCCGGCGAGCCCGAGCAGGGCGAGGATCGCGGCGGCGGAGGGGCCGTATCGTTCGAGCCACAGGCCCGCCGCGCTCGGCGGAGGCGGTTCGGCGACGACCCCTTTCGGCCAGGCGACGGCGACGGTCAGGCCTTCATACCGGCCGAGCGGTCGGGTCGTTCGGAAGCGTATCTCGCCCGGCCGCTCGTCGACGATTTCGGCGTCGGTCGCGGTGGAGCCTTGCGGACCGGTGTAGAAAGCGCGTCGCCCGAACGCGACCGGCTGCGGCAGCCGTATCCGCGCCTCGGCCGTGTCGATCGGGAACGCCCAGCCGGTGCCCGTGACGTTCCAGTAGAGCTCGTCATAGCCAGGAAAGAAACCGAGCTGCCGGGTCGTCCGGTAGCGGATGGTGTAGCTGTGCTCGCCATTGGTCAGATAGACGTCGGCCGACCCGATCCGTACCCGGACGCCATTGTCGATCCGCTCGGTGGTCCAGGGCTCCGGACGGCCGTCGCGCTCGACCGCCTCGACATCGAAGCCGACACGGACGGTGCGTCCCTCGCGCTGGTAGCGGGTCGGGAAATCGCGCAGCAGCCCGTGGCGGAACTGGTCCCCCTCGGCGCGGATGCGGATCGTCTCGGTGACCTCGAGGCTGCTGTCCGGCTCGACGGCGACGTCGCTGACGAAGGAAAGAATGCGCTCGCCATAAGACGGGATCGGGGGCGCGTCGACCAGCGTCGGGACATCGACCGAGAGCGGCTTGTCGGGCTTGGCCCAGGCCGGCGCGAGCAGCAGCGCCACCGCCGCCAGCAGCAGCAGCGCGAGGGGAGTCCCGAGCGGGCGCACCCGCTCAGGCCTTCGCGCCGAACTTCACCACCGGCGCCGCGGAGATGGCGGCGACGTCGTCGGTGTAGGATTCCTCTTCGCTGAACCCCATCGGCCGAGCCAGCAGCACGTCCGGGAAGGACTGGATGCGCGTGTTGAGGTCGCGCACCGTGGCGTTATAGTAGCGCCGGGCGCTCTGCAGATGCTCCTCGATCTCGCTGAGCTCCTCCTGGAGCTGGCGGAAATTGTCGTCGGCCTTGAGGTCGGGATAGGCCTCCGCGACCGCCATCAGCCGCCCGAGCATCGCCGAGAAGGCGTTGTCGGCCTGCGCCGTCTCGGCGACTCCGCGCGCCTTGGTGGCGTCGGCCCGGTGGGCGGTGACCTCGGTCAGAACCTCGCGCTCGTGAGTGGCATAGCCTTCGACCGTGCTGACCAGATTGGGGATCAGGTCCGCCCGCCGCCTGAGCTGAACGATGATGCCGCTGAACCCCTCCTTGACCAGCGCCCTGAGGCGAACGAGGCGATTGTAGATGATGACCGCGTAGAGCGCGGCGAGCACCAGAACGCCGACGACGATCCAGCCGACCAGACCCATAGCTGCGTCCCTCCCCACGCGCTTCATTAAGGCGCGCGGATGGCAGAGTCGATCATCACCCGAAGGGGGGTGATGCGTGATCGCCGTCACGCTTCATCGATGAGTCGAGTGATAGTCAGCAAGCGAGGCGTGCTGAGGTTGCAGCTGGGCGAGCGATGGGCGCCTGGTCCGCTGACCGACCTCGAGAAAGCCGATCGAGAAAGGGGACCGCCATGACCTGCTGGAAGCAACCCGCACTTTCCGTCGCGGTCGGCCTGCTCCTGAGCGGGTGCGTCACCACGCACACTCCGGGAGATTATCTCGCAAACCGTCCGAACGTCGATCCCAACGACGTCGCCCAATATGCCGCCGCGCATCTTGCGGCCGTCGAGCACTTTATCGGCATCGCGGGGGTCGAGACTCCGGATCCGATCGACGGCGACTGGACTCCCGTGGTGAGCGCTGGGCTTCGCTACGTCGACACGCGGTGCCAGCGCTTCATGCAGGCGCTGCTCGAACTCGACCGGGCCAGGGAAACGGCGAGCCAGCAAATCAGGTATACCGGAGCGGCTTCAGCCGCCGTGCTCACCATAATCGAAGCCGGCCGCCAGCTTACCGGCATCGCGCCGTTGCTCTTCGGCCTCGCCGACCAGACGGTGAACAATTTCGGCCAGGGGCTGCTCTACGAGCTGAGGCCAGGCACCATCGTGAGCCTCGTGACCCGCAAGCAGAATCTCTACCGGGCCACGATCGCGAACGTGACCTATTCAAACCGGGCCGCGGCGATGGACGCCATTGGCGGCTATCTCGCGATCTGCCTTCCGGCGACGATCGAGTCCGAGGTGCAAAGCGCGATCGAGAATTCGCAATTCCAGCGCGTGACCGCGCGCCCGCCATTGAGTACCGATGAGCCGCCGGCGGATCCTCAGAGGCCGGTGAGCCCCGGCGCTACGCCACCGGTTCCGCCGCCGCCGCCGCCTCGGCCCCGACAGGCCGACGAAATCAGGCTCGAAAACGTGACCCCGCTCATCGAGCAGGTGCCGCGCGGCGATCCGCAATAGCCCATCCGTCGAAACGGCTGCGGGCTAGCCAGCTTCGACCGCCCAAGTGGGCCTGCCACGGTCCGCCGACGGCTGGCCAGGGTGGCTCGAGGATGCGGCCGCATATCGCTTCACAATTCGGCGGCGATGTTGGAGACGGTTACCAATGTCCAACCGCCTCCGTCCGCTTGCCCTTCTTGAGGGCGATCAGCTTCGTGCTTCGAGCCCGCACCATCATGCGGCCTTGTCGGCCAGCGCGGGCACCGGCAAGACCCATGTCCTCACCGCCAGAGTCCTCCGCCTCCTGCTCGCCGGGGTCGATCCCGCCTCGATCCTGTGCCTCACCTTCACCAAGGCCGGAGCGGCCGAGATGGCGGAGCGGATCCATGCGCGGCTCGCTTATTGGGTCAGGCTGAAAAATAGCGACCTCGCCAACGAACTGAAGATGCTCGGCGAGGATGTCGGCCCGGCGATGGTCGAGCTCGCCCGCACCTTGTTCGCCCGGGTCCTCGACGCGACCGGCGGCGGCTTGCGCATCCAGACCATCCACGCCTTCGCCCAAAGCCTGCTCGCCGCCTTCCCGGCCGAAGCCGGGCTAACCCCAGGCTTCAGGCCGCTCGAGCGGCGCGAGGAGCAGCGGCTCGCCCGCACGACGCTCGCCGACCTGCTGGTGAGGGCGGAGGCGCAGGGCGATCTCGGCCTCGTCCGCGACATCCGGGCGCTGAGCCTGCGGCTGGGCGAGGGCGGCGCCGAGGCCTTCCTGATGGCGTGCGCGCGAGCGCCGGAAGGAATGGCCGGGCTCGGGCCGCGCGAGGGCGTCGAGGCGCGCCTTCGTCACGCGTTCGACCTGCCCCTCGGGGACGTCGAGCAGGTGATCGCCGAGGAATGCTGCGACGATCTGTTCGATCTCAGCCTGCTCGACGGAATTGCCGGCGCCAACCGCGCCTGGGGCACCTCCACCGGTCTCGGCGCCTGCGATGCGATCGCCGCCTGGCTCGGGCGCGGCAATGCCGATCGGGGCCGCACCATCGCCGATCTCGCCGCGATCGTGCTCACCAAGTCAGGCGATCCACGCAAGGCTCCGGCCGGGCTGCTCAAGTCCGCCCCCGATTACGAAGCTCTGGCGGGGCGATTGGTCGAGTGCTGCGCCCGGCTGATGCGGATTCGAGCGCTCGCGGCCATGGTCGCCGGCCTGGCCGCCGGCCTTCGCGCCGGCCAGGCTTTCGCGCTCGCTTACGGTGAAGCCAAGCGGGCCGCGGGCGCCGTCGATTTCGACGATCTGATCCGCTGGGCCGACCACCTGCTGCGCACCCCCGGAATGGGCGACTGGGTTCGCTACAAGCTCGACCAGCGGACCGACCACATCCTGGTCGACGAGGCTCAGGACACCAACGACCGCCAGTGGAACATCGTGCGCGCCCTCGCCCTTGAATATTTCGCCGGCGAAGGCGCGAAGGGACAGCATCGCACCATCTTTACCGTCGGCGATTACAAACAGGCCATTTTCGGCTTCCAGGGGACCGATCCGGCGAGCTTCGACGTCGCCCGCAAATGGTTCGCGCGCGAAGCATACGGCGTCGAGCGCGACTTCCTCGACCTGTCGGTCGAACGGAGCTTCCGTTCCTCGCCCCAGATCCTGGCGCTGGTCGACCGGGTCCTCGCCGATCTCGGCCATGACGCGCTCGGCCTGCCGAGCCGGCCGAGCCCGCACCAGAGCCACTTTGCCGACCGTCCCGGGTCGGTGACGCTCTGGTTCCCCTTCACGGCCGAGAGCGGGCCAGAGGAGGAGCCCGGCGACGCTCCCCCGGGCGAACTGGGCGAGGAAGGGTGGGTAAGCGACACCGTCCGCCGCTATGCCACGCGGCTGGCCCAGCAGATCAGGGCCTGGCTCGATCGCCCGTTCCACCTCGCCTGCCGCGACCGGTCGCTTCGTCCCGAGGACATATTGATCCTGGTCCGCCGCCGCGGCGACCTCGCCTCGCTTCTCGTCGCTCGGCTCCATGCCGAGGGGGTGCCGGTGGCCGGGGTGGACCGGCTGCTTCTGTCCGCGCCGCTCGCGGTCCAGGACCTGCTCGCCGCCGCCCGGTTCGCGGTGCAGCCGCTCGACGACCTCAACCTCGCCGCCCTTCTGGTCTCGCCGCTGTTCGGCTGGTCGCAGGACCAGCTCTACGAGGTTGCGGCGGAGCGACCGGCGGCCCTCTGGCCGAATCTTCGGCAACATCGGGCAACCTGCCCGGACAGCCTCGCCGCCCTCCACGCCATCCTCGCCATGGCCGATTACGCGACGCCTCATAATTTCTTCGAGACGCTGCTTTCCGGTCCGATGGAGGGGCGGCGCAAGCTGCTCGAAAGGCTTGGCTTCGAGGCTCGCGACCCGATCGAGGAGCTGCTCTCCTCGGCGCTCGAATTCGAAGCGTCGGGGGCGCCCTCGCTCCAGGGGTTCCTCGACTGGTTCGCGCGCGGCGAAGTCGAGATCGTGCGCGACCCGTCGGGGCCCCGCGACGCCGTCCGGGTGATGACCGTTCACGGCTCGAAGGGCCTGCAGTCCCCCATCGTCATCCTCGCCGACGCCGGAGCCGATCCGGATCGGTCGAGGAACGCGGCGCGCGGCAGCTTCGCCAACTTCCAGCTCGCGGAGGACACGCCGGAGGTTCCCGTTTTCCGTCCGCGCAAGGACGAGCTGGCGGAGCCGCTCAAATCGCGCGTCGAGCGGCAGGACCGGCTCGACCGCGAGGAACATTGGCGATTGCTCTACGTCGCCCTCACCCGCGCCGAGGAGCGGCTCTATGTCGGCGCTGCGCTGGGTGCCGGCGACGGCAAGGGGCCGCCCGAGGCGAGCTGGTTTCGTGCCGTAGAGCAGGCGCTGGCGGGGCTCGGCTGCGCCTGGACCGATGCCCCGCGCTGGGGCCGCGAGATGCGCTTCGGTCCGTCCGAACAGGCGGGTAGGCCTGTCGCGAAAGCGGCTGCGAGGGCCTCGCCCCTCCCCGATTGGCTGCACCGGCCCGCGCCGGCGGAAGAACGCCCGCCGCGGCCGCTCGCACCCTCCTCGATCGGCGAGGACGACGTGCCCAATCCTCCGCCCGGGCCCGAGCAGCGGCAGTCGGCATTGCGCGGCCGGCTGCTCCACCAGCTCTTCGAACGGCTGCCGGCGGTCGCGCCGGAACGGCGGCGGGAGCTGGCCGACGGCTGGCTCAACCGCTCCGCGGGAGTCGCCGACGCGACCTTCCGGGACGCCCTGGTCAACGATGCCTGCGCCATCATCGAAGACCCGAGCTTCGCCGCGCTGTTCGGGCCGGAAGCCCTCGCGGAGGCGCCGATCGCCGCGGTGATAGGGGAGGGGATCGTCGTCGCCGGGACGGTCGACCGGCTGCTCGTCGGCAGCGACCGGATCACCGTCGCCGAGTTCAAGACCGGGCGCAACCCGCCGCCGCGCCCAGCCGATATTCCCGCCGCCCATCTCCGCCAGATGGCGGCCTACCGGGCCGCGCTGCGCGCGATCTTCCCGGGTCGGACGGTGGAGGCGCTGCTGCTCTACACCGCCGGGCCGATCCTCCATCCGCTCGCCGATGCGCTGCTCGACGCGCACGTGCCTGGGGGTGGTTGAGCCGCCGTCGGGCGCACCCTACATGCGGCCAACCCGAAATTGCGGAGTCGCACCATGGCCACCAAGACCGTTACCGATGCCAGCTTCGGACAGGATGTCCTGGGCGCCGCCAAGCCCGTCCTCGTCGACTTCTGGGCCGAATGGTGCGGACCGTGCCGGATGATCGCCCCGGCGCTCGAGGAGCTGAGCGACGAGCTCGCCGATCGGGTCACCATCGCCAAGCTCAACATCGACGAGAATCCCGAGGCGCCCGGCAAATACGGGGTGCGCGGAATCCCGACGATGATCCTGTTCAAGGACGGCCAGCCCGCTGCGACCAAGGTCGGCGCCGAGCCCAAGAGCCGGATCCAGGGCTGGCTCGAGGGCGTCCTCTAGAAGGGTTTCCCCTCTCCCGGGTCGAGGCAGCCTTCGGACCTCATCCACGCGGCGGCTCCGTTCCCTCGAGGCCGCGCGTGCCGGGCCGGAAGCGGTCGTGGCGGGGCAGCTCGTCGGCGGTTTCGAACCAGGCTACCCGGCTCGATCGGAAGATGTGGAAGCCGGGCGGGACGAGGCCGGGATCGTCGAGGGTCGCGATGGTGAAGTCGACCGTCTCGGGCTGGTGAGCCACCTCGATGGTCAGCGGAGTCCCGCAGTCGCCGCAAAAGCGGCGGTGACCGAAGCTGCTGGAATCGAAGCGCTTCACTCTCTCTTCGCCGCGGACGAAGACGAGGTCGCCGGCCGTGACGGTGGCAAACGCCATGGCCGGCGCGCCCGAGCTCAGCTGGCAGGTCCGGCAGTGACACCAGCCGGCGTCGAAGGGGTCGCTCCGCAATTCGTAGCGAACGGCGCCGCAGCCGCAGCCACCCTGAATCGTCTTCGTCATGACGGGTCTCGCTAGGGCTTCGCGAAGGGGGCCGTCAATTGACTTGGCCTGGGGCCGACCCTACATCGCGTCCACTTCTGCCGGGGCCGGCCGCGCTGGGCCGCTGATCCGCAAGAATACGCCTTGAAGAGACAGGAACGCCCATGTTTGGCGGATTTGCCAAAGCCATTTTCGGGTCGTCGAACGACCGCTACGTCCGCTCGCTGCGCAAGGTCGTCGACCAGATCAATGCGCTCGAGGCGACCGCTTCGGCAATGACCGACGAGGAGCTCAAGAACCAGACCTCGATCCTCAAGAGCCGCCTCGAGAACGGCGCCTCGCTCGACGACATCCTGCCCGAGGCGTTCGCCACGGTGCGCGAGGCCGCGGTACGAACGCTCGGCCAGCGCCATTACGACGTCCAGCTGATCGGCGGCATCGTCCTTCATCGCGGCGAGATCGCGGAGATGCGCACCGGCGAGGGCAAGACGCTGGTCGCGACGCTTCCGGTCTATCTGAACGCGCTCGAAGGCAAGGGCGTCCACGTCGTCACCGTCAACGACTATCTCGCCCGCCGCGACGCCGACTGGATGGGCCAGATCTACCGCTTCCTCGGCCTCAGCGTCGGCGTGATCATCCCCAACCTGCCCGATTCCAGCCGGCGGCAGGCCTATCATTCGGACATCACCTACGGAACGAACAACGAATTCGGCTTCGATTACCTGCGCGACAACATGAAGTACGAGCGCGCGCAGATGGTGCAGAGGCCGTTCAACTACGGCATCGTCGACGAGGTGGACTCGATCCTGATCGACGAGGCGCGAACCCCCTTGATCATCTCCGGCCCGACCGACGACAAGTCCGAGCTCTATCTCGCGCTCGACCGGATCGTGAAGGAGACCTCGCCGGACGACTATGAGTATGACGAGAAGGACAAGCGCGTCCTCCTGACCGAGGACGGGACGGAGCGAATGGAGCGGCTGCTCGAGGCCGAGGGCCTGCTGGTCGGCTCAAACCTCTACGATTACGAGAACACCCAGGTGGTGCATCACCTCACCCAGGCGCTGCGCGCCAACATCGCATACCGCCGCGACATCGACTATATCGTCAAGGACGACAAGGTGATCATCATCGACCCGTTCACCGGGCGCATGATGGAGGGGCGGCGCTGGTCCGAGGGCCTGCACCAGGCGGTCGAAGCCAAGGAAGGCGTCGAGATCGAGCCGGAGAACCAGACCCTCGCCTCGATCACCTTCCAGAACTATTTCCGAATGTACCCCAAGCTCGCCGGCATGACCGGCACGGCCGCGACCGAGGCGGCGGAATTCTACGACATCTACAAGATGAACGTCGTCACCATCCCGACCCACATGCCGGTGCTGCGGCGCGACGAGGATGACGAATTCTACAAGAACCAGGAGGACAAGTTCGGCGCTATCGTCGAGGCGATCAAGGAAAAGCAGGACATCGGCCAGCCCGTCCTCGTCGGCACCGTCTCGATCGAGAAGTCCGAGCTTCTTTCCGACTATCTGAAGAAGCGGAACGTCCGCCACGAAGTCCTCAACGCCCGCTATCACGAGCAGGAGGCGCATATCGTTGCGCAGGCGGGGCGCTTCGGCGCCGTCACCATCGCCACCAACATGGCCGGCCGAGGCACCGACATCCAGCTCGGCGGCAATGTCGATTTCAGGATCAACGACGAGCTCGCCGGCATCGAGCCGGGGCCGGAACGCGAACGCGCGGAGGAGAAGATCCGCGGCGAAGTCGCCGAGGAGAAGGAACGGGTGATCGCCGCCGGCGGCCTGTTCGTGCTCGGCACCGAGCGGCACGAGAGCCGGCGGATCGACAACCAGCTGCGCGGCCGCTCGGGCCGCCAGGGCGATCCGGGCCTGTCGCGCTTCTACCTCAGCCTCGACGACGACCTGCTGCGAATCTTCGGCCCGCAGACCATGTTCTCGCGGCTGATGAACAAGAATCTCGCCGACGGCGAAGCGATCATCAGCCCGTGGATATCCAAGGCGATCGAGACCGCGCAGAAGAAGGTCGAGGCGCGCAACTACGACGTCCGCAAGCAGGTCGTCGAATATGACGACGTCATGAACGACCAGCGCAAGGTGATCTACGAGCAGCGCGCCGACATCATGGACGCGGCCACCGTCGGCGACGTCGTCCAGGACATGCGCACCGAGACCGTCAACACCCTGGTCGGCGAATCGATTCCGCCCAATTCCTATCCCGAGCAGTGGGACATTCCCCTGCTCAAGGAGCGGGTCGAGACGGTGTTCGGCCTGACCCCGCCCTTCGACGAATGGGTCAAGGAGGAATCGGTCGATCCGGAGATGTTCGTCGACCGGCTCCAGGAGCTCGCCGACGCCCAGATCGCCGAGAAGCTGACCCAGGTCTCGGAGGCCGATTGGGTGTGGATCGAGAAGGACATCTTGCTGCGCTCGCTCGATCACCACTGGAAGGAGCATCTCGCCATGCTCGACGCGCTGCGCCAGGTCGTCCACCTGCGCGCCTACGCGCAGAAGAAACCGATCGACGAATATAAGCGCGAAGCCTTCATGATGTTCGAGCGGATGCTGGTGACGATCCGCGAGGACGTGACGAGCACGCTTGCCCGGGCGCGCTTCACCGTGGCGCAGGACGACCTGCCGGTCATGCCCGATTTCATCACCCACCATATCGACCCGTTCACTGGCGACGACGACACGGTCGACATCGACGCCGGCACCGGCGCGATCCTGTCGAGGCTGCCGCCGCTCCAGGTGCCGCAGCCGGAAATGCCGGCCGCGGTCGGGCTCGGCGAGGTCGGCGAAGTGCCGCCACCAGCGAGCCGAAACGCGCCCTGCCCGTGCGGATCGGGACGCAAGTACAAGCACTGCCACGGCGCCGTCGCCTAGCAAAGGAAACGGCGCCGCTCCCGGTGGGAGCGACGCCGCTCTTGGTGCGCCGTACAGGCCGGGTCAGGCCATCTTCAGGCCTTCCTTGTTCATCATCGCGGTCAGGCGCGCATTCTGCTCTTCGGAAAGGCTGTTGCGGAACGCCGGGAAGACCTCGTCCTCCTCCATCCGCATATGCTCCTGGATCATCGAGCGGAAATCGCGCACCCGAGCCAGCCATTCCGGGCTGTCGTTGGCCATCGTCTCCAGTTCGTAGAGATAGGTCTTAATGTAGCCGTGTTCCGAATTGAGAGCGTCGGCGTCATGGGCCGAATTCGCCTCGCGCAGCGCCGGATAGATGACGTTCTCCTCCTGGTGCGCATGCTTGCCGAGCGCATATTTGAGCTTCATCAGCAGATGTGAACGGGTCGTGGTCTGGGTGTCGCTGGTCGCCTCGATCTTGTCGAACAAAGCCAGGGTCGCCTGATGCTCGGCCTTGAGCGCGTCGGCCCAGTCGCCGGCCGCCGCACCCATGCCCTGCACCAGGAACTTGCGTCCGTAATTGGCGGCGAAGCCGACCGCTGCGCCGGCGACCGCGGCAGCCGCGAGGACGCCGGTCTGGCCCCCGCCCCAGCTGAACGCAGAGCCGCTGCGGGAGCGGCTCGACCCGTCATTCTGCCTGTCCCTGGGTCGCGTCTTGGTAGCCATTCCTGCCTCCTTTTTTGTGTTGTTCTCGCAACCAACCGGCACGGCGGATGTTCCGCCCGCCAGAGGCAGACGTCGCCCGCAAGCCGTTGATTGCGGGGAACGTTTCCATGACGGAACGACCGGGAGAGGTGGCATGAAGGCGCTCGTTTGGCACAAGAAGGAGGATATCAGGTACGAGACCGTGCCGGACCCCGAGATCGAGGAAGAAGGCGACGCCATCATCAAGGTCAGCACCTGCGCCATCTGCGGCTCGGACCTGCACCTGTTCCACAACTTCATCCCGGCGATGAAGCCCGGCGACGTCGTCGGGCACGAGATGATGGGCGAAGTGGTCGAAGTTGGCCGCGGAGTCACCAAGCTCAAGAAGGGCGAGCGGGTCGTCATCCCCTTCACCATCAACTGCGACGAGTGCGACCAGTGCCGGCGCGGCAATTTCTCGCTGTGCGAGCGCTCGAACCGCAACAAGCCGCTTGCCGACAAATTGTTCGGCCATTCGACGGCCGGGCTGTTCGGCTACACCCATCTCACCGGCGGCTATGCCGGCGGCCAGGCCGAATATCTGCGAGTCCCGTTCGCCGACGGCACCCATATCAAGGTGCCCGACGGCCTCAGCGACGAGCAGGTCCTGTTTCTTGGCGACATCTTTCCGACGGGCTGGCAGGCCGCCGTGCAGTGCGAGATCAAACGCACCGATACGGTCGCGATCTGGGGCGCCGGCCCGGTCGGCCAGATGGCCGTCCGAAGCGCGATCATCTCGGCGCCCGGCAGGTGGTCACGATCGACAATCTTCCCGAGCGGCTGAGCATGGCCGCCGCCGCGGGCTCGGAGACGATCAATTTCAGCGAGGAGAGCGTCATCGAGCGGCTCGACGACCTCACCGACGGAAAGGGCCCCGACAAGTGCATCGACGCGGTCGGCCTCGAAGCCCACGCTTCCTCGCACATCGATTCGCTGATGGACCGGGCCAAGCAGATGACGATGATGGCGAACGACCGAGTCCACGTGCTGCGGGAGATGATCTACGTGTGCCGCGCCGGCGGAGTGATCTCGGTGCCCGGCGTCTATAGCGGCCTCGTCGACAAGTTCCCGATCGGAATGTCGATGCAGAAGGGGCTGACCTGGCGGATGGGCCAGACCCACGTCCGCCGCTGGACCGACGACCTTACCCGCCGAATCGAGGAGGGCGAGATCGATCCGTCCTTCGTGATCACGCACGAAGCTTCGCTCGCCGAAGGACCGGGCATGTACCGCACCTTCCGCAACAAGCAGGACGGATGCGTCAAGGTCGTCCTCAAGCCTTAACCAGGGAGCAGAACAATGAACGCAGCCACTCTATCGGGCGGTCCGGCCGACGCCAGCATGACCAGCGGCCTTCGCGCCGCCCGGCTGATGGGCTGGGCCAGCTTCGGCCTCGCCGCCGCCTTCCTCGCCGCGCCGGGCCGGATCGCGCGCACCTTCGGCCTCGAGGGCAAGGAGAATCTGATCCGCGCGTTCGGCGCTCAGGAAGTGCTCGCCGGAATCGGCGCGCTCTCGGCCGATGCGACGCCCGCCATGTGGGCCCGGGCCGGCGGCGACGTCATCCATATCGGCACGCTTGCCACCGGCTTGCGCAGCGAGGACCCGGATCAGCGCCGGAACGCGGCGGTCGGGCTCGCCGCTTTGGTCGGGTTCCTCGTCGTCGATTCGCTCATCGCCTCGCGGCTCGCCGGGGAGCGCAGCCGAGCCGGCAGCGAGGCGTTCGACTATAGCGACCGCAGCGGCTTTCCGAAGGGGATACCCAGTACCCGGGAACGGTCCGCCGCCGCCGAGTCCGCGCCCCAGGCCCAGGACGCACGCGTCGCCGAGGCCCATCCGAGATGATCTGAGGAAAATGGCTCCCCGGGACGGATTCGAACCATCGACCAACCGGTTAACAGCCGGTTGCTCTACCGCTGAGCTACCGGGGAGCGGCTCTTGCGAGCGAGGCGCGCTATATCAGCATGATTCCGCAAACCGCAAGGGTCGCCGGGGAAGCTAGACGGCGAATTGCTCGGTGGCGATGCGTTCGTCGAGCGCGTGCTCCGGGTCGAAGAGAAGGGTCAGCGCCTTGCTCCGGTCGACGCAGACCTCGACGCTCGCCACGTCGCGCACCTCGAGCTGGTCCGCCACCGCCGATACCGGCCGCTTGACCGGGTCGAGGGCGCGAAAGCCGATCTTGAGATCGTCGGGGATCAGAGCGCCGCGCCAGCGCCGCGGGCGGAACGGGCTGATCGGGGTCAAGGCGACGAGACGCGAGTTGAGCGGCAGGATCGGCCCCTGGGCGGAAAGGTTGTAGGCGGTCGACCCGGCCGGCGAGGCGACGAGCACGCCGTCGCAGATCAGCTCCGGCATCACCACCCGGCCGTTGACCGAAATCTCGATCCAGGCGGTCTGGCGGGTCTCGCGCAGAAGCGACACCTCGTTGATCGCCTCGTCCCTGATCACCTCGCCGTCGACGGTGGTCGCGGTCATTTCGAGCGGCGGCACGGCAAAGGCCTTGGCCCGGCCGAGCCGCTCCGCGAGGCCTTCGATCCGCCATTCGTTCATCAGAAAGCCGACGGTGCCGCGGTTCATCCCGAACACCGGACGGACCCGGCCGCGCCCGAGCATCTCGTGGAGGATGTGGAGCAGGAAGCCGTCGCCGCCCAGCGCGACAACGAGCTCCGCTTCCTCGACCGGAACGAAAGCATAGCGCTCGCGCAGCAGGGCGTCCGCGGCCATCGCCGATTCGGCGCTGGAGGCGACCAGCGCCATCGCTCTGTCACGCTCGCTCATCGCGCTAGCTAGGGCGCGCCGGCGGGCGGCGTCAATGCGCGCGCTCCAGGCCGCGCCGCCAAGGGTGGCGCGGGCAATGTGCCAAGCCGGGAAGCGCGCTCAATGCCGCATTGCGCCGATCTTCGGGACCGGTAGACAGGATGGCCAGATGCCGGCGCCGCTCTTCATCCTCTCCTTCCGCCACCGCGACGAGCTGACGCGGCTGGCCGAGAGCGCGGGCTGGCAGCCGATCGCGGCACGCAGGACCGACAATGCCGAGGCGCGCTTCGTCGCGTCGGGCGCCTCCGTGGCGCTGGTCGACGCCCGCGGCGCCCTCGACGAGGGGCAGGAGGCGGTCCGCGCGATCGCCGAGGCGGCCGAGGCCAATGCGGCCGCCCTACTGGTGACCCTGTCCCGGACCGATTCGGGCGCGCTCGAGGCGTTCCACCGGCTCGGCGCGACCCATTTCCTGGTCAGCCCGTTCACCGAGCCGCAATTGCTCCACGCCCTCCAATTCGCCCACCGCCATGCCGAGCGCGTCGGCGGCGGCGCGCCGCGCCGCGCCGGCGACGGGCGGGGCGAAGCCGACAGCTGGCGCTGGCAGCCCGGTTCGAGCACGGTCGAGCTGAGCCCGGCCCTGGCGCGCAAGGCCGGACTGGGCGAGAGCGAAGGCCGTCGGATCACCCTGATGGAGCTGTTCCGCAAGCTCGATTCCGAAGGCCGGCGCGCTGCTCGCGGCGCGATCGGACGGGCGCTGGCGACCGGCGAGGCGACCGCCTTCGCCCATGCCGATTCCGACAGCGCGGGCGGGCGCATCGCCCACCATGTCCGGGTCCAGCCGGAAGGCGGCATCGTCGGCCGCGCCGAGACGATCGCGTCGGCGGGGCCGCGCGCGCCGCTCAGCCGGGATCCGCTGACCGGACTCAGCGACGGCGGCGCAGTGAGGTCGTGGCTGAACGAGCGCCTGCCCGCCGGGCCGGTGGTTATGCTGCTCCTGTCGGTGAGCCGCTACGACGCGATCAACGCGGCCTTCGGCCGCTCGGTCGGCGATGCCGTGCTTCAGGCGGCGGCGCGCCGAATCGAGAAGCAGGCGGACCCCGACGGCCGCCGGGTGCTCGTCGCGCGCATGGCGGGCGCCGAGTTCGCCGTCCTGCTCGCGTCGCCGGCGAGCCTCGATGATGGCCGCTTCCTCGCCGGCGAGCTGGTCGAGGCGATCGGCCGGCCGTTCATGTCGGGCGATCATGTCATCACGCTCGGAAGCCGTGCCGGCGTCGCCTTGTCGCAGCCGGGCGACGACGCCGCCGCTCTGCTGCGCCGCGCCAGCGTCGCTCTCGCCGAAGCGAAGGGGGCGGACAGCGCGCCGGTCCGGGTGCTCGAGGAAGGCGCCGAGAGCGACACCGCGCGCGGGGACCGGCTCGAGGTGGACCTGAGGCGCGCCCTCGACAGGGACGAGATCGAGATCCGCTTCCAGCCGCAGGTGTCGGTGACGAGCGGCGCCATCGTCGGCGCCGAGGCGCTCGCGCGCTGGAACCATCCGCGCTACGGCGAGCTCGGCGCGACCACCTTGTTCAGCGTCGCCGAACGGTCCGACTATCTCGCTCAGCTCTCCGATCATGTGCAGCGCCGGGCGATCGGCGCCGCCGCCGCCTGGCCCGAGGCGCTGCGGCATTTGCGGCTGTCGGTCAACATCACCGCAGCGGACATCGTCCGCCCCGGCTTCGCCGCCCAGTTCCTGGCGCTGGTGAGCGAAAGCGGCTTCGCCGCCGAGCGGCTGACCGTCGAGGTGACGGAAAGCGGCCTGATCGACGATCTCGCGGGCGCCGCAGCCCTGCTCGCCCAGCTTCGCGGCGGCGGACTCAGGGTCGCGATCGACGATTTCGGCACCGGCTATTCGAGCCTCGCTTACTTGAAGGCCCTGCCGCTCGATTACCTGAAGATCGACAAGCGGCTGAGCCAGGACATTGCCGGCTCGACGCGCGACCGGATCGTCGTGCGCAGCGTCATCGACATGGCCCGATCGCTCGGCCTCGGAGTCGTCGCGGAAGGGGTGGAGACCGAGGAGCAGCTGGGCCTGCTCGCCCAGGAAGGGTGCACGCTCTATCAAGGATTCCTGTGTTCGCCGCCGGTCGATTCCGCCCGGTTGGCGCAGCTGATGGGGGCGTGATCGGCGAGCCCGCGCCGAGCGTCGGCTCCCTCGCCCGGCTTTGCAGCGGCGTGGCGGTCGCCTAGGAGCGGCGAATGGAGATAAAGGCGGCGACGGCCGGCAATCGGGTCGTGATGATCGGGCTCGACGCCTTCGATCCTCACCTCGCCCAGGCGTGGGCCGCGGCTGGGGAGCTGCCGACGCTGGCGCAACTGCTGGCCCAGGGCTCGCGCTGCGTCGTCCATAATCCGTTCGGCCTGTTCGTCGGCGCCCTGTGGGTCAGCTTCGCCTCTGCCCAGCGGCCCGAGCGCCACGGCTACCATTGCTGGGACGAGGTCGACCCGGCCTCCTATCGCTGGCGGCTCAATCCGCCCAAGCCGGAGCGCTACCGCGCTTTCTGGAACCAGATCGGCGACGCCGGACGAAGGATCGCCGCCATCGACGTGCCGCACGCGCGCGCCGCGCCGCCCGTCAACGGCCTCGAACTGTGCGAATATGGCTGCCACGACCGCCATTACGGCTTGCACAGCGCGCCGCCCGAGCGCGCTCGGGCGCTCGCGGCACGCTTCGGCCTTCACCCCGCCCTCGGCCTCGATCCGTGGCGCGAGCGCCATTTCGCGGCCGACGACGTCGTCGCCCGCCGCGGCCGCTACCGCACTCCCATCGAGGAGAAGGAGATCGCCGACCGGCTGGTCGCGGGGGCGGCGACGAAGGGAAGGCTGGTCGAAGCCCTGCTGGAGGAGGAAGCGTGGGATTTGTTCGTCGCCGTGTTCGGCGAGAGCCATGCCGTCGGCCACCAGCAATGGCATCTGCACGACGAGGGCCATCCCCGCTTCGATGCCGCGGCGAGGGACCTGGCGGGCGGCGATCCGGTGCTGCGCGTCTACCGGGAGATGGATGCCGCGTTGGGCCGCGCGGTGGCGGCGCTTCCGGCGGACGCGGCGCTGCTCGTCCATCTCAGCCACGGCATGGGCGCTCATCACGACGGCACCCATCTGCTCGACGAGGTGCTGGCGCGGCTCGACGGCGGCCCGGTCGGGGCCGAGGCGCCGCGTCGCGGGGCGCTGAGGCAGGCCCTGAAGCCGCTGCTGCCGCCGCTGCAGCAGGTCGCCGATCGCTGGCGCGTGCCGGGGCGGCTGCGGACCGCGACGGCGCAGATACTGCGCGGCGAGCGGCCCCGTGCCCGGGCGCGCCGCCGCTTCTTCGCGCAGCCCAACAACAGCGTCTATGGCGGCATCCGCCTCAACCTCGCCGGCCGCGAACCGGAGGGAAGGATCCGCCCCGACGAAGCTGAAGAGGTGATCCGCTCGCTCGAGCGCGACCTCCTCGACCTCGTCAATGTCGAGACCGGAGGGCCGGTCGTCCGGGCGCTGCATCGCGCCGACCGGCACCATCGCCGGGTCCCTGGCGATACCATGCCCGACCTGTTCGTCGAATGGGAACGCGGCGCTCCGATCGAGAAGGTGCGCTCCCCCAGGATCGGCATCGTCGAGACCCGCTACAGCCATTGGCGGACCGGCGACCACCGCCCCGACGGGCTATTGATCGCGGCGGGGCCCGGTTTCGCGGCCGGCGCGGAGCTCGCCCCGGTGGAGGTCGAGGATCTGGGGCCGAGCGTCGCCGCCCGGCTCGGGGTCGAGCTCGGCGAAGCCGACGGTGTCGTCGTCGCCTGGCTCGCTAGTCGAGAATCCGCGCCAGCCCCTTCGAAAGCTGCAGCGCGCCGTTGAGGCGCGACGGCGCATCGGGCCAACTGCGGGTGATGACCAGCTTGCTGTCCGGCCGAAGCTTGGCCGTGCCCTTGAGCCGCTCGACATAGGCCAGCAGCCCGGCGAGGTCCGGAAAGGCGTCGTTGTGGAAATGGACCAGCGCGCCCTTGGCGCCGACGTCGAGTTTGGCGACCTGGGCCTTGCGGCAGTTCAGCTTGATCTCGATCACCTTGAGCAGGTTCTCGGTCTCTTCCGGCAGCTTGCCGAAGCGGTCGATCATCTCGGCGGCGAAGCCTTCGATCTCGTCGGCCGCCTCGAGCTCGTTCATCCGGCGGTAAAGGCCCATGCGCAGGTCGAGGTCGGGCACGTAATCCTCGGCGATGAGGATCGGCGCGTCGACCGTGATCTGCGGCGAGAAGGGCTCGTCGCGCCTCTCGACGCCGCCGGACTTGGCCTCGAGGATCGCCTCCTCGAGCATCGACTGGTAGAGTTCGAAGCCGACCTCCTTGATGTGCCCCGACTGCTCGTCGCCGAGCAGGTTTCCGGGGCCGCGTATGTCGAGGTCGTGAGTGGCGAGCTCGAACCCGGCACCGAGGCTCTCTAGACCGGCGAGCACCTTGAGCCGTTTGTCCGCATTTTCGGTCACTAAACGGTCGGCGGGCGTCGTAAAATAGGCATAAGCGCGAATCTTGGCCCGCCCGACCCGGCCGCGCAGCTGGTAGAGCTGGGCGAGGCCCATCCGGTCGGCGCGGTGGACGATCAGCGTGTTGGCGCTCGGAATGTCGAGCCCGCTCTCGATGATCGTCGTCGAGACCAGGACCTCGTAGCGGCGGTCGTAGAAGGCCGACATCCGCTCCTCGACCTCGGTCGGAGCCATCTGGCCGTGGGCGACGACGAAGCGGACCTCGGGCACCTCCTCGCGAAGGAAGCTCTCGATGTCGGGCAAGTCGGCGATCCGCGGCACGACGAAGAAGCTCTGGCCGCCGCGATAATGCTCGCGCAGGAGCGCCTCGCGGATCACCACCGGGTCCCAGGGCATGACGTAGGTGCGCACCGCGAGGCGGTCGACCGGAGGAGTCTGGATGACGCTGAGCTCGCGAAGCCCGGACATCGCCATCTGCAGAGTGCGCGGGATCGGGGTCGCGGTCAGGGTGAGGACGTGGACGTCCGAGCGAAGCGCCTTCAGCCGCTCCTTGTGGGCCACTCCGAAGCGCTGCTCCTCGTCGACGACGACCAGTCCGAGCTTCCTGAACTCGACGCTTTTGGCGAGCAGGGCGTGGGTGCCGACGACGATGTCGATCTTGCCGTTCTTCAGCCCTTCCTTGGTCGCCTTGGCCTCCTTGGCGGCGACGAGCCGCGAGAGGCGGCCGATCTCGATCGGGAAGCCCTGGAAGCGCTCGGCGAAATTCTGGAAATGCTGGCGGGCGAGCAGGGTGGTCGGAGCGATCACCGCGACCTGGAGGCCGGCCATAGCGGCGACGAAGGCGGCGCGCAGCGCCACCTCGGTCTTGCCGAAGCCGACGTCGCCGCAGACCAGCCGGTCCATCGGCTTGCCCTGGCCGAGGTCGGCGATGACGTCGTCGATGGCGCGGTCCTGGTCCTCGGTCTCCTCGAACGGGAAGCGGTCGGCGAAGGCGGCATAGCCGGTGTCCGGCTCGGCGACGGCGCCGGGGCGAAGCGCGCGCTCGGCGGCGACCTTGATGAGGTCGCCGGCAATCTCGCGGATCCGCTCCTTCATCCGCGACTTGCGCCGCTGCCAGGCCTCGCCGCCCAGCCTGTCGAGAGCGACTCCGTCGCTCTCGCTGCCGTAGCGCGACAGGATGTCGATATTCTCGACCGGCACGTAGAGCTTGTCGCCGCCCGCATATTCGAGCGCGACGCAATCGTGCGGGGCCCGCTGCACCGGGATCTGGGTGAGGCCCTCGTAGCGGCCGATGCCGTGGTCGGCGTGGACGACGAGATCGCCCGGGGTCAGCGTGGCGAGCTCGGCGAGGAAGGCGTCGGCGCTCTTGCGTCGCTTGCGCCGGCGGACCAGCCGGTCGCCGAGCATGTCCTGCTCGGTGAGCAGGGCCACCTCGCCGGCGGTGAAGCCGTGGTCGAGCTGGATGACGGCGAGCGCGACGGCGCCGGCGCCCGCCTTTCGCCGAGGCGCCGATGCGCCCAGCGCCTGCTGCCAGCTGTCGGCCTCGACGACCTGGCCGAGGCCGTGCTCGGCGAGCAGCCCTTTCAGCCGCTCGCGGGCGCCGGCCGAATAGGAAGCGAGGACGACCTTCTTGCCCGCCCGGCCCAGCTTCGCGACGTGCGCGACCACCGCCTCGTAGACATTGGCCCCCTGCGTGCGCTCAGGTGCGAAATCGCGCGCCGGATCGACCTCGAAATCGATGACCCGCTCGCCCGGCGGCTCGTGGAAGGGCGTGACGAGGTGAAGCGGCCGCTCGGCGACGATCCGCGCCCATTCCTCGCGCTCGAGGTAGAGGGCCTCGGGCGCGAGCGGCCGGTAGCTGCCCGGCTCCTTGCTCTGGGCGCGCCGGCGGTTGTCGAAATAGTCGGCGATGGCCTCGAAACGGGCCTCGGCGGCGCCGCTGTCGCCGGGGTCGCGGACGACGACATCGTCCTCGGCGAGATGGTCGAACAGCGGCACCAGCCGCTCCTCGAACAAAGGCAGCCAATGGTCGATGCCGGCGATGCGCCGCCCTTCCGAGACCGCCTGGTAGAGCGGGTCGCCGGTCGCGTTGGCGCCGAAAAGCTCGCGATAGCCGGCGCGGAAGCGCTTGACGCTGTCCTCGCCGAGCAGGGTCTCCGAGGCGGGGAGCAAGGTGAAGCCGTCGATCCGGTCGATGCTGCGCTGAGTGGCGGGGTCGAAGCGGCGCACGCTCTCGATCTCGTCGCCGAAGAAGTCGAGCCGAAGTGCTTGCTCCTCGCCGGCGGGGAACAGGTCGACGAGGCCGCCGCGAACGGCGAACTCGCCCGGATCGCGAACCGTCTCGGTGCGGCCGTAGCCGTTCGCCTGGAGCAAGGCGGTAAGGCGCTCGAGGTCGATCCGTTCGCCGGGCGCGAGCCGGGCGACGAGCTGGCGGATCCGGAACGGGGTCAGAGTGCGCTGGAGCGCGGCGTTGACCGTGGTGACGAGGAGCTGCGGCTTGTCGCGCTTGCGCTGGAGCGCGTGCAGGGTCGCCAGCCGCTCGGACGTCGAACGGAGGGAGGGCGAGCTTCGGTCGTAGGGCAGGCAGTCCCAGGCCGGGAAGGCGAGGACCTGGAGCTCGGGCGCGAAATAGGCGGCGGCATCGGCGATGGCGCGCATCGCCGACTCGTCGGGAGCGACGAAGACGGCGCGGCCGCCGGCGGCGCGCGCGAGGTCGGCGGCGAGCCAGGGCAGGAAGCCCGCGGGCGCGCCGGCCAGAATCATCGGCCGAGAGGCGGAGAGGATCTTGGGAAGGTCGGTCAAGCTATTCCGGGTGCTCGATATAATTCACCGTCCTGAGCCGGCGCATCATGTCCCCGCCGAACCGCTCCGGCGGCTCCGCGGTTCCGATCGCCCAGGCGATGATGTCGACGTCCTGCTCCTCGAGCAGAGCCTCGAACCAGGCCGTGTCGGCTTCGCTCCAGGCGCGGTGATGGCGGTCGAAGTAGCCGCCGACCAGGAGATCGGCCTCGCGCGTGCCGCGATGCCAGGCGCGGAAGCGAAGGCGCTTGAGGCGGGCGTCGCGTTCCATGGTCTCCAACGGAAAAAGGGCCGCGCTGGGAAATCCAGGCGGCGCAGGCGCCCGTATGTAGGCGCCCCGCTCTCGCTCGTCACCCCGTCCCCGCCACTTTGTCGCCCGGCATGACGATGAGGGGCGGGTGGCCAGGCTGTGGGCCGCGGATCTCCTCCCCCGGAGGGGGAGGGTAGGGTGGGGGGTAACTGACGTGGGGGTGATCCGCGGGGGCCGTAGCCCCTCACCCCGACCCTCTCCCTTTGGGAGAGAGGGTGGATCGCGCGGGTCGCGGGGCTCCGGGCCTGACTTCGTGCGTGGCGAAAGAAGGCGGATGCCGGATCAAGTCCGGCATGACGACCAGGGATCACGTCCGGCATGACGATGGGGAGGCGGGTTGGTAAGGGGCGGGGATGCGCCCCGAGGTCCTCAATCCGCTGTTCGCCGAAGTCGAGGCGCTGAAGGGCGTCGGGCCGCAGCTCGCCAAGCCGCTCCACCGGCTCGGGCTCGAGCGGGCGGTCGACATCCTGTTCCACCTGCCGGAGAGCTGGATCGACCGAAAGAAGGTCGACAGGCTCGACGAAGCCGATGTCGGGCGGACGATCACGATCGCGGTGACCGCTCGCGACTATCGCGAGGGCGGCGCGCGAAGCCCGCTTCGAATCTTCGCCGAGGATGGCGGCGGCGACTATGTGACCCTGGTCTATTTCCACAACCCGGCCTGGGCGAAGAAGCAATTGCCGCTCGGCAAGGCGCGGATCGTGTCGGGCCGGCTCGACCGCTACGGCCAGGACCTGCAGATCGTCCATCCCGACTATGCGCTTCATCCGGAGGAAGCAGGCGAGATACCCGAGCGCGAGCCGGTCTACCCGCTGTCGGAGGGCCTCACCAACAAGCGGCTCGGCGACCTCGCCGAGCAGGCGCTGGCCCGGCGGCCGGAGCTCGGCGAATGGATCGAGCCGAGCCTCAAGGCGCAGCGCGGCTGGCCGGACTGGGGCGAGGCCCTGGCGACCGCGCACCGCGATCCCGCCGCCGCCGCGGCGCGCGAGCGGCTCGCTTATGACGAGATCTTCGCCAACCAGCTTGCGCTGATGCTGGTCCGAGCCTCGTCGCGGCGGCGCAAGGGCCTGAAGCTGACCGGCGACGGCTCCCTTCGCGAAAGGCTCGCCCTGCCTTATTCGCCGACCGCCGCGCAGCTTCGGGCCGGGCGCGAGATCGAGGGCGACCTTCAGCAGGAGGTGCCGATGCTTCGCCTCCTCCAGGGCGACGTCGGCTCGGGCAAGACGCTGGTCGCGCTGATGGCGATGCTGGCGGCGGTCGAGGCGGGCGCCCAGGCGGCCCTGCTCGCGCCGACCGAGATCCTCGCTCGCCAGCATCACGACACGCTTTCGCGCCAGCTCGCCGGACTGCCGGTCAACGTCGCCATCCTGACCGGCCGCGAGAAGGGAAGGGCCCGCGAATCCTGCCTGATGGGCCTTGCCGACGGATCGATCCATATCCTCGTCGGCACCCACGCCATCTTCCAGCAGAAGGTGGCTTACCGTCGCCTCGGCCTGGCCGTGGTCGACGAGCAGCATCGCTTCGGAGTCGCTCAAAGGATGATGCTGGCGAGCAAGGCCGAGCGGCCGCCGCACCTCTTGGTGATGACCGCGACCCCGATCCCGCGAACCCTCACCCTCACCCATTATGGCGAGATGGACGTGAGCCGCCTCGACGAGATGCCGCCGGGTCGCCAGCCGGTCGAGACTCGGGTGGTGAGCGAGGAAAGGCTGCCGGAGGTGGTCGACGCGCTCGGTCGCCACATCGCCGCCGGAAGGCAGGCTTATTGGGTCTGTCCGCTGGTCGAGGAGAGCGAGACCGGCGACCTCGCCGCCGCCGAGGAGCGGGCGCAGCTTCTGCGGCTTCGCTTCGGCGACAGGGTCGGAGTCGTCCACGGGCGGATGAAGGGGCCGGACAAGGACTCGGTGATGGCGGCCTTCCAGCGCGGCGAGATCGCCGTGCTCGTCGCGACGACGGTGATCGAGGTCGGGGTCGACGTGGCCAATGCCTCGCTGATGATCGTCGAGCATGCCGACCGCTTCGGCCTTGCCCAGCTCCACCAGCTGCGCGGCCGGGTCGGGCGCGGCGAGGAGCGCAGCGTCTGCCTTTTGCTGCGCAGCAATTCGCTCGGCGAGACGGCGCGCGCGCGGCTGTCGCTGATGCGCGAGACCAATGACGGCTTCCGCATCGCCGAGGAGGATCTGAGGCTTCGCGGCGCCGGCGAGATACTCGGCACTCGCCAGTCGGGCGAGGCGCAGTTCCGGCTGGCGAGGCCGGAGCAGATCGCCGCCTTGGCCCAGCCGGCGACCGACGATGCGCGGCTCCTCGTCGACCGCGACGGCGGCCTCGAAGGCGAGCGCGGCAAGGCCGCTCGCAACCTGCTCTACCTGATGGAGCGCGACTCGGCGGTGGGATTGCTTCGCGGCGGCTGAGGCGGGAAGGATGGGGACACGTACTTTTTCGCGAAAAAGTACGTGTCCCCTTTCAGTGGGCGGCGGGGAAGGCGGTGGCCAGCGCGGCGAGCTCCTTGACCATCTTGGCGGCGAGGATCGCGGTCATGTCGTTGACGTCGCGGTCGGGATTGAGCTCGACCACGTCGGCGCCGGCGATCGGCGCCTCGATCGAGAGGAGCAGGTCGGTGACGTCGCGGGCGGTGAGGCCGCCGGGCTCGAGGTGCGAGACTCCGGGCGCGCAGGACGGATCGAAGCCGTCCATGTCGATGCTGACGTAGAGCGGCCCGGCGAAGGCGGGCACGCAGCCGGGGCGGAAATGGCGCGCCTCGATGATCTCGACCCCGAAGCGCTCGGCCTGCTCGCGGCAGTGGCGGTTGAGGGTCCGGATGCCGACCTGGACGAGCCGTCGAGCCAGCCCCTCCTCCATGATCCGGGCGAAAGGCGAGGCGTGCGAGCGGCGGTCGCCGCGATAATCGTCGTAGAGGTCGGGGTGGGCGTCGAGATGAAGGATGTCGACCGGGCCGTGCGCGGCGGCGACGGCGCGAAGGATCGGATAGGTCACCGAATGGTCGCCGCCGAGCGCGATCGGGATGGCGCCCTCGCCGAGGCTCGCGGCGATCGCCGAAGTGACGAGGGCATCGTCGCCGGGGCCTTCCGCGAGCGGAAGATCGCCGCGGTCGACCAGGGCGATCTCGGCGCCGATCTCGAGGCCGCGCTCGCTGGCCGGGTTGCCGTGGTCGCTCGCCAGCTGGGCGCGGATCCGAGCCGGCGCCCTGGCCGGGCCGCGCAGGAAGGAGGAATGGACGTCGGTGGGAAGCCCGATCAGATGGATCGGGACGCTCACGGGCCCGAATCGGCGCGGACGAGCACGCCGTGGCTCTTCTGGCTCGCCGAGATCTTGACCGGGCCGGCGCCGACCGCGACCGTGGCCGCTTCGTCGAGGCATTTCTCGCCGTCGATCCTGGCCGCGCCCGAGCGGATCCGCCGCCGAGCCTCCGCCTTGGACGGGACCAGGTCGAGGCCGACCAGGGCGTCGACGAGGCTGATCTCGCCGTCGACGCGAAGGGTCGGAAGCGCCTCGCCCGAGGCGCCCTCCTCGAACGTCCTGCGTGCCGTCGCACCGGCCTCGGCCGCCGCCGACTCGCCATGCGCAAGCGCGGTGGCGGCGTCGGCGAGGATCTTCTTCGCCTCGTTGATCTCGGCGCCGCCGAGCGCCTCCAGCCGAGCGATCTCGCCCAGCGGCAGATCGGTGAAGCGGCGCAGGAAGCGGCCGACATCGGCGTCCTGAACGTTGCGCCAGAACTGCCAGTAATCGTAGGGGGCGAGCTGGTCGGCGTTGAGCCAGACCGCGCCTTTCTCGGTCTTGCCCATCTTGGCGCCGTCGGCGGTGGTCATCAGCGGCGTGGTGAGGCCGTAAAGATGCTCGCCCTCGACCCGGCGGGCGACCTCGATGCCGTTGACGATATTGCCCCACTGATCGGAGCCGCCGAGCTGGAGCCGGCAGCCGTAGCGCCGCCACAGCTCGAGGAAATCGTAGGCCTGCATGATCATGTAGTTGAATTCGAGGAAGGTGAGCGGTTGCTCGCGCTCGAGGCGGAGGCGGACGCTGTCGAAGCTCAGCATCCGGTTGATCGTGAAATGCGGGCCGATGTCGCGAAGGAAGGGGATATATTCGAGCTTGCCGAGCCAGTCGTCATTGTTGACCATCACCGCGCCGGTCGGACCGTCGTCGAACGAGAGGAAGCGCTCGAAGCAGCGCCGGATCGAGGCGATGTTGGCGGCGATCGCCTCCTCGGTGAGAAGCTTGCGGCTCTCGTCCTTCCCCGAGGGGTCGCCGATCTTGGTGGTGCCGCCGCCCATGACGACGATCGGCCGGTGCCCGGACTGCTGGAACCGGCGAAGCATCATGATCTGGACGAGGCTGCCGACGTGGAGCGAGGGGGCGGTGGCGTCGAAGCCGATATAGCCGGGCACGATCTCGCGGCAGGCGAGCTGATCGAGGCCCTCGGCGTCGGTCAGCTGGTGGATGTAGCCGCGCTCGTCGAGCCGGCGCAGCAAGTCGGACTTGAAGGCGGTCATGGCGGAGCGCTTAGCATCCCGATCCGCCGGGCTGAACCTGTTTCGGCAGGGCGGCTCAGGCCGGCGCCGAGAGGTCGGCGAGCTCCTCGGGACGAAGCCCGAACTCGGCGAGGCTGTAGCGATGGCCGCGATGGCCGGTGGCGGAGGCGAGGTAGCGGGCCATCCGCCCGAGGAGGGCCAGCTCGAGCTCGAGGCCGAGGAAATCGTAGAGGCGCTCGATCTCGCCGCGCCAGTCGCGGTCGATCGCCTCGAAGCCGAGCCTGAGGCAGGAGGCGGGGAGCGAGGCCTCGCCGAGCCGGCGGCGAAGCCGGGTCTTGCGCAGCCACTCCCGCCCGATCCGGCGCTTGTCGGCGCCGTCGGACTGGATCCGCATCTGGTTCCAGACCAGCGAGGCCGAGGAGGCGACGACCCGGGCGGGATCGCGCTCGATCAGGACCAGGCGGGCGTCGGGGAAGGTCTCGAGGAGGACGGGCAGGTCCTGGAGGAATTGCGGCGCCTTCAAGATGGCGGGCTTGCCGGGCGGGTCGCCGCGGGCCCAGGCGTTGGTCTGGAGAAGGGCCCTGAACTCGCGGTAGAGCGGGCGGGCGTCGGCGCCCTCCCACCAGCGGACGAAGCCGGGCACATGCCATTGCGCCTCGAACTGGGCGCTGCCGAAGGCGAAGCTGAACAGGCCGAACTCCTCCTCGGGCGCGGCGGCGGCGGTCGGGTGGATACGAGCGAGCTCGGGGTTGAGCCGGCGAAGCATCGCCAGCCCCGCCCAGGCGCTCAGCCGGCGGCCGCGCCGGGGCACCGGGATCAGCGATTCGTCGAGGCGGGTGTGGGCGAGCCTCGGGTCGCAGGCGAGCAGCCGCTGAAGCCGGGTCGTGCCCGAGCGCATCTGGCCGAGGATGACGATCGGGGCCGGGACCGGCCGCTCGAGGATTTCGGGGCGGGCCCGCCAGAGGCGCTCGGCCCGGATCCGGGCGCGAAGGGCGTTGACGATCTGCCCCCAGGCCATCGCCTCGCCGAGCGGGTTGAGGTCGGCCTCCGAGGCGAGCGCGGCGACGAGCCGCTCGAACGGCTCGCGCCACTCTTCGCCGGGCCCGAACGAGTCGGGCCGGGCGCCGCGCAGGGCGGCGGCCTCGAGCGCTCCGGCGGTCAGGATCGGGCGCTGCAGGAGCCCCCGGCGCCACAGCGCGGCGAGGGCGGCATTGGCTCGGGCGACGTTGGCGAGCGGGGCTTGGGCAGGCACCCCGGGGCCCTTGCCCGAGCCCCGCCTACCGGACCAGGTCCGGGCAGGCGGCGACGGCGGTCAGGCGCTGGGCGAAGGGCGGCGTCGCGGCGCGCAGCCGAGCCGTCTCGCCGACGAGGTTGGCGGTCGCCTGGTTGAGCCGCTGGATCACCTCGAGCGCGGTGGTCGGCGGCGGCGGCGGCGGCGGCGGCAGCGGCAAGCCGCCCGCATCGTCGGCCGCGTCTTCGGTCCCGGCGGCGGGCTGGGGCGAGAAGCCGGCGCGAAGAGTCGCATAGTCGACCGGCGGCCGGACCCGGCCGCGCGAGGCGACCCGGACCGAGATGGACGAGACGGCGTGGCGGAACACCGGCAAGGCGCCGTCGAAGGCCGAATCCTCGCCGAGCGCGGTCGCCTCGACGGTCCGCGCCGAGCCGATCGCCTGCTCGGCGGTCGCCCGAGCCGTGCGCAGAAGCTCGGCTTCGGTCGTCGAGGGGTTGAGCGGCTGGAACCCGGCCGCCGCCACCGTCTCGTCGATCGCCCGGGCAAGGCGGTCGAGCTGGGCCCGAAGCGAGGCGCGCCGGTTGAGCGCCCCCTGGCCGCTGAAATAGGGCCCTTCGGCGAGCACGCAGGTGAGCGCGCCGTGGCCGGCGATATAGGCGTCGGGGAGGTCGGCGGCGAGCAGCTGCCCGCGCGCCGCCGAATAGGCGCTCGCCCCGATCCCGATCCGGCCGACGTCGCGCACCGCATTGGCGCCGTTGTCGAGCAGGATCCAGGCCGCCGCCGCCGCCGCGGCGATGATCGGGAGCTGGCTGAGGTCCTGCTCCAGGGCCGCGGTCTCGTAGCCGCTGGCATAATCGGCCTGGAGGTTGCCGGCGACTTCCAGCACCTTCTCGAGCGTGGCCGGCTCGTTCGCTCCGAACGAGGCGAGAGGCGGATAGGAAACGCAGCCCGACACCAGCAGTGCCGCGCCGATCAGGCAAGTCGCACGCTTCCTCATGATTCCCCCCTGTCGGGGCGGAATACTGGCTCAAGGAGCAGCGATGTCAAAGGCTTTTTCGCCCTCGCTCCGATGCCGGCTGCGCACTGCGCCCGCTCTCGAGCCTGGGGCGCTCGCTTCAGCTCTTGCGGCTGAGCGTTCGCATCGCCTTGTCGAGGCCGGCGAGGGTGAGCGGGTACATTCGGTCCTGCATCAGCTCGCGGACGAGCCGGACCGAGCCCGAATAATCCCAATATTGCTCCGCCACGGGGTTGAGCCACACCGCGGCCGGGTAGGTGGTGGTCAGGCGCTGGAGCCAGACCGCTCCGGATTCCTCGTTGAAATGCTCGATCGAGCCGCCGGGATGGGTGATCTCGTAGGGGCTCATCGAGGCGTCGCCGACGAAGACGAGTTTATGATCGTGGCCGCTCGCCTTCAAGGCGATCCGACGGCTCCATCCGGACTATCCGCTGTGGCGCGATTTCCCTTACGACTATGAGTTCGGCGAGCTTGCCATAGATGTCATCAATGGCGGGCCGCCGCTTCGCGAATGAGTCGACGATCCCGCGCCCGCGGCGGGGAACCTGGAATCGACGGCGACGGCGGACGAATGCGCCTGGGAGGAGGAGCGCCGGCCCTATTTGCGCTACTGAGCGCGGCGTGGTGCACGTAGCGATCTCGATCTCAACCGAACCCGCAGCTTACTTTTCAATGAACCCCTCGGCCGCTATGATACTATGAGTGGTGTCGCGGACGACGCGCTGGGGAGATCATCTATATGGTGTCTCGCATTCTAATTGGCCTTGCTTTCTTAATTTCGGCCTGTTCGTCAGGGAATGTGCCAAGAGAGCAGGTGGAAAAGGTTATAGCAGATGCCAGGAGACTTACTCACGAGGGTGATGAATATGTAGCTATTCCGTATGAGGAATTAGTGTCGTCTGGGTTTAACGGGCATCTTCTGTTTCATGATAGCCCAAGTGCGTATACCGGCATGAAGGTTGTGACCGCGGGATGGCTCCCCTCCTGTGGGATCACCGCCAGATATTTGAGCGAGCCCAAGTTCGAATGGACCGCCAACATGGCGTTGATAAACCTCGATTGGGAGTATTTGAACTCGGAGGCACTAGAGGCCGAGCGATTGAAATGCCTGTTCGAGCTGGAAAAGTTTAACCAGGAGAACCCGGAGCGGGCGACAAGCCCTGGGTCTCGACCAAGAGATGCGCTGTTTCTGGTGTTCGGCACCATCCGCAGCAACTCCATGGGAACTGGTTTTGAGTGCGAAGATAATGTTCGGTTATGCAATCGTCTTGAGGTCCATGCCATCCAGTTTCAGAACGCGTTCCGTAGTACCAACGGCTATTTCAGTGGTGTCGTGGCTTCCAGTATCGAGCAAGGAGGCCCCGTTTTGCTCGATTTTTTAATCGACCGAGCTATCGGAAGAGCTGTCGCGAACTGAGCCTTGACGCGGTTCGAGCGGGCGCCGGCCTTCTCGAAGATGAGAAGAGCGCGCTCATGGGAGCGAGCCTCGCATCGGGAGTCGTCCGTGCCCGCGCCACAAGCACTTTGCTGAGTTCCAGGCCTAATTCTTGCGCGTCAGCGCCTTCATCGCCTCGTCGAGGCCGACGAGGGTGAGCGGGTACATTCGGTCCTGCATCAGCTCGCGGACGAGCCGGACCGAGCCCGAATAATCCCAATATTGCTCCGCCACGGGGTTGAGCCACACCGCGGCCGGGTAGGTGGTGGTCAGGCGCTGGAGCCAGACCGCTCCGGATTCCTCGTTGAAATGCTCGATCGAGCCGCCGGGGTGGGTGATCTCGTAGGGGCTCATCGAGGCGTCGCCCACGAACACCAATTTATAGTCGTGGCCGAACTTGTGGAGCACGTCCCAGGTCGGCGTGCGCTCGCTGAAGCGACGGCGATTGTCCTTCCACAACGTCTCGTAGGGACAGTTGTGGAAATAGAAGAATTCGAGATTCTTGAACTCGCTGGTGGCGGCGGAGAACAATTCCTCCATCAGCCTGATGTGCGGATCCATCGAGCCGCCGACGTCGAGGAAGAGCAGAAGCTTGACCGCATTGTGCCGCTCGGCGCGCATGTGGATGTCGAGCCAGCCCTTGCGCGCGGTGCCGTCGATCGTCTCGTCGAGGTCGAGCTCCTCGGCGGCGCCCTCGCGAGCGAACCGGCGCAGGCGCCGAAGCGCCACCTTGATGTTGCGGGTGCCGAGCTCGACCGTGCTGTCGAGGTTGCGGAATTCGCGCTTGTCCCAGACCTTGATCGCGCTTCGGTTGCGGCCGCCTTCCTGGCCGATGCGAACGCCTTCCGGATTGTAGCCATAGGCGCCGAAGGGCGAGGTGCCGGCGGTTCCGATCCACTTCGAGCCGCCCTGGTGGCGCTCCTTCTGCTCCTCGAGCCGCTGCTTCAGCGTCGCCATGATCTCTTCCCAGGAGCCGAGCGCCTTGATCTCCTCCATCTGCTCGGGAGTGAGGTAGAGTTCGGCGATCTTGCGAAGCCATTCCTCGGGAAGCGGCGCGGCCTCGGTCCCGTAGCTCGCCTCCAGGCCCCTGAAGACCTTGCCGAAGACTCGGTCGAAGCGGTCGAGCAGGCCCTCGTCCTTCACGAAGGTGGCGCGGGCGAGATAGTAGAATTGGTCCGGCCGGGCGGCGATGACGTCGGCGTCGAGCGCCTGGAGCAGGGTCAGATGCTCCTTCATCGAGGCCGGAATGCCCGCCGCGCGAAGCTCGTCGACGAAGGAAAAGAACATGCGCCCTCCTAGCGGCTGGAGAGGATCAGTTCCACCGCGGCTGCATGACGAGCGCGAAGAGGATGAACAGGCCGATCGCGGCGCCCGGCAGGGCGAGGATCAGGAGCAAGGCGTTGGCGGCCGCCATCTGCCGGCTTGCCCGAAGCCTGGCGGCGCCCCACAGCACGCCGCCGGGCACGGCGAGGATGGCGAGCCAGAGCAGGATGTTGTCGGCCCCGACGGTGCCGTCCGAGACTCCCCAGGCGAAGAAGAAGACGATCACCGCGACGACCAGACCGGCGATGGCGAGGAGCAGGCGGTGGAGCAACATGGTCCGAGTGCCTAGAGCAGAACCGGCCGGCCTGCCCAGCGTGCCGGCGACGTGGTTAACGACCTTTCAATCAATTCCGCTTAGCCGTTGCGGGCGACGAGGAGTGGGCGCCTGTGGCAAGTGCGGCGAGCGAAAGAACCGATGGTGAGGCGATCAACCAGGTCGCGCGCAATTGCGGCTCGCTGGCGATCGAGTGCAGCGACGTCGCCGGCTACGTCGCCGGAGTCAACGAACGAATCTCGGCCAACCTCAAGATGCTCGATTCGCTCGAGGACGTGACGACCCGGCTGCTCGCCGACCAGGCCCGAGTGTCCGATTCGACCGACGAGGCGCGGGTCCTCGCCGAGCAGGCGCGCGGCAAGCTCGACCAGGGGCGGACGGCGATCGAGGACACGATCCGAATCTTCTCCGGACTGACCGACCTGGTCGTCCAGCTCGGCGACCGCATGGCCGGCTTCGCCGAGGCGATGACCAAGGTGCGAAGCGTCTCCTCCAGCATCGAGACGATCGCCAACAAGACCAACATGCTCGCCCTCAACGCGACCATCGAGGCGGCGCGGGCCGGGGAGGCGGGCCGCTCGTTCGCGGTGGTGGCGGCCGAGGTCAAGAAGCTCGCCCACGACACCCGCTCCGCGACCAGCGAGATCGCCGGAACCATCGCCTCGCTGACCCGCGAGGCCGAAGCGGTGACTTCCGAGATCAAGGTCGGCGTCGAGAAGAGCCGAGTCGCGCAGTCGAGCTTCTGCAAGATCAACGACACGGTGAGGGACGTCGCCGACATCGTCGCCCTCGTCGACCGCCAGACCGACGGCATCGCCCAGGCCACCAGCCTGATCGAGCAGAGCGTCGACAGCGTCAAGAACGGCCTTTCCTCCTTCGCCGCCGATGCCCGCGCCAATGGCGGCCAGCTCAAGGAGACTCAGGAGCGGCTGACCAAGCTCGAACTGCTGTCGAACGAGATGCTCGATCGCCTCGCCTCGAGCGGCATCCGGATCGACGACACCCCGTTCATCGAGTTCGCCCAGGCCGGAATGCGCGAGATCCAGGCGACGATCGAAAGCGGCATCGCGCGCGGCGAGGTCGAGGTCGAGGCGGTGTTCGACACCGATTATGTCGAGATGCCAGGCACCAACCCGACCCAGTACGAGACCCGCTTCTGCGACTTCGCCGACGCTCGGGTGCGGCCGGTCCTCGACCGGCTGATGGGCGAGGAGGCGCGGCTGATCGCCTGCGCGATCACCGACATCAACGGCTATCTTCCGACCCACATCACGGCCCGCTCGCAGCCGCAGAGCGACGACCCGCAATGGAACGCTGAATATTGCCGCAACCGGCGCAACTTCATCGACGACATCACCCGCCGGGCGATCGCCAGCGAGAAGGACGCGATGCTCGCCACCTACGGCATGGAGCTGGGCCAGGGGCGCTACCTTCCGGTCAAGAACGTGTTCGTGCCCTTGTTCGTCCACGGCCGGCGCTGGGGCAATTTCGAGCTCGCCTATCGCGACGAAGCGGTTCGCCAGGCCGCGCCAATCAGACCCGCCGCCGCCCCCGCAGCCTAAAGCGCGATCATCTTCCCCGTTCTTTCAAAGATGATCATGCTTCAGCGGTCGGGCTCTCGCGCCCCATCGCCGTCGATCTGCGCCACCGCGCGTTGCTGGCCGGTGGCGAAGGGCAGAGCCGGCTCGATGGCGCCGTCGGGGTCCGGGAGCCCGTCATAGACCAGGGCGAGGGCGGTGGCCGAGGGATTCGCGCCGACGGTCGCGGCTCCGTCGAGATCGGGCAGTTCGGCGACGGCCATGACATAGCCGGAGACGGCGACTCCGGAATCGCCGACCAGCGCCGTCCAGGCGCCGCCGTCGCGCCGCCTGTAGACGGTCACATATTCGGCCGGGATGTTCGAGCTTTCGCGGCACCAGGCGTTCGGCTCGGCGGCGAGGCCGGAGCGGCCGCGCGCCTGATCGTGGGCGGCCGCGAGAAGCGGCGAGGCGAGGGTCACGTTCTCCAGAGTCTGGCGGCGCGGCCGCCCGCGCATCTCCTGCTCGCCGGGGCACAGCCCGGGCACGAGCAGCGGCAAGGGCGCGGCCGTCGCCGGCGGCAGCCGAAGCGCGGCGAGCAGGCGGTCCATCTTGCGCCCGATTCCCTCGCGGTCGAGGCTGGCGGAGGTGATCCGGGCCTTGACGATCCACTCTCCGGCCTGGGCGATCGCGACGGCCGTGGATCGGAAGCGGGCGGAGGCCGGAATCGCGACTTCCTCGCGCAGCCCGTTGGGCGCCGTCGCCCCGCCGAGGGTGAAGGACCTTGGCGCCACCGCTTCGTTGGCGGTGCCGACATTGGCGTGCATGGCGAGGCGGGTGCGCTCGAACCAGAGCGCCGGATTGGGGAATGCGGAGCGGTAGACGTACAGCGTCACCGGCTCGTCGTCCGTGCCGAGCTGGATCCAGACGTCTGACCCGTCGCGCCGATTGTCGGTCTCGCCCCCGAGCCGGAGCCCGTCGGGCAGGCTGGCGAGGCTGACTCCGCTGCGCTGGTGGACCCAGGCCTGCGCCGACGCGGCGGCCGGCGCGACCGCGGCGGCAAGCGCCGCCAGCGCGATGAGGATGCGCATTTTCCGCCCCCTTCCCGAGCGCGGGGGCTCAGCCCCCCGGCCGGCGCGCCATGAAAGCGAGCCGTTCGAAGAGCATGACATCCTGCTCGTTCTTGAGCAAGGCGCCGTGGAGCGGCGGGATCGCCTTGGAGGGATCGCGCGACTGCAGCACCTCGAGCGGCAGATCCTCGTGGAGCAGAAGCTTCAGCCAGTCGATCAGCTCGCTCGTCGACGGCTTCTTCTTGAGGCCCGGCACCTCGCGGACCTGGTAGAAGATGTCCATCGCCTTCTGGACGAGCAGCGTCTGGATGCCCGGGAAGTGGACGTCGATGATGGCCTGCATCGTCTCGCGGTCGGGGAATTTGATGTAGTGGAAGAAGCAGCGCCTCAAAAAGGCGTCGGGCAGCTCCTTCTCGTTGTTCGAAGTGATGACGACGACCGGCCGCTCCCTCGCGACGACGGTCTCGCGGGTCTCGTAGACATGGAACTCCATCCGGTCCAATTCCTGGAGGAGGTCGTTGGGGAATTCGATGTCGGCCTTGTCGATCTCGTCGATCAGAAGCACGGGCAGGCTCGGCGAGGTGAACGCCTCCCACAGCTTGCCGCGCCGGATGTAGTTGGCGATGTCGTGGACCCGCTCGTCGCCGAGCTGGCCGTCGCGAAGCCGGGCGACCGCGTCATATTCGTAGAGGCCCTGATGAGCCTTGGTGGTCGACTTGACGTGCCATTCGATCAGCGGCGCGCCCAAAGCGGCGGCGATCTCGTGGGCGAGCACGGTCTTGCCGGTGCCTGGCTCCCCCTTGACCAGCAGCGGCCGGCGCAAGGTGACGGCGGCGTTGACGGCGACCTTGAGGTCGTCCGTCGCGACATAATTGCTGGTCCCTTCGAAGCGCATCGTCCGCCCTTAACGTGAACGTCAACCCGAAGCGCCGCATAAGCGGGCGCCCGAGCCCGCGCAAGGCCGCCGTCAGGGCGTGGCGGGCGGCGCCGGGGCGGGGGTCGGCAGGGCCTTGGCGGCCGGCGGCGCCTGCGGTGCTGGCAGGGCCTTGGTGACCGGCGCCGGCGGCTCGGCCGGCAGGGCCTTGCGCTCGAGACGCTGGCCGCGGCGCACAACCGTGTAGCAGCGCTGCCCTTCGCAGGCGAGCACGGTGCCGGACCGCATGTCGACCCGGACGATCGCCCCTTCGGCGGCGAAGGCCTGGAAGCGCGGCGGGGCCGGACGGGAATAGATGGCCAGAGCGATGGCCGCCGCCCCGATCACTCCGCCGGTGACGATCCGCCGCACCGCCGAATCGATGACCTCGCTCAGCGGCGGCTCGGGCCGGGATTCCTCTTTCCGGGGCGGGTCGTTCAACGCTCGGGTCCTCGCGGTGACGGACACCGCCTTGTGAACCGGCCCGCGAGCGCCCGCAAGCCGAAAGGCGGGAGCCGGTCGGGCGGCGTCGTGCCGGCGAGGCGAAGCGGGCGCCCGGGCGCGCCGGTCAATAGTCGAGGCGGGCCTGGCGGCGGGCTTCTAGCAGGTCCCACAAGGCGCGGTGCTGCAGCGAAAGCTGCTGGGCGCCGAACAGCAGGGCGCGTTCCGTGGCCGGATCGGCGCCGGCGGCGTCGGCGACCGCGGCCAGCGCGTCCTCGTCGCCGAGCGCGCAGGGCGGATTCTCGACTCCGAGCCGGCGAGCGGCCCCGTCGAGCAAGGTTCGCACCTGGCGCCAGTCGGCCGCGAAGGCGAGCGCCGCGCCGAGCGCGCAGCCGCGCCGGTCGGATTGGGCCAGGGTCGCCAGGGCGCCGCGCTGAGCGATCACCGCGGTCTCGCTCTGCGGTCCTCCGGGAGTGCTCGGCACCGGTCCGGCGGCGACGGCGAGGCGGCCGAGGAAACGGCGCTCCACCGCCATCGGATCGGCGGCGGCGATCAGCCAGGCTCGGGCCGCCGGCTCGACGGTACGCCCGGCGGCGAGGTCGATGATTCCGGGGTGGCGGCCGTGCAGGGCGCACAGGAAATGGACGGCGTCGGCGAGGTTGCGGGCGCTCTCCGGGCCGGCGAGCAGGGTGTCGCTTGCGAAATAGGGATGGGCGGCGCTGCCCTGCTCGGCGACGCAGGCGAACAGCAGGGCGCCGGTGCCGGCGCCGCCTGCCTTGACGACCGAAACTGAATGCATTCCCGATCCTCCCCGGCCGCTGCGCGGCGTGTGGACGATTGACCTACATCAATCGCCGTAAAGATGAGGTTTACGCGGGCAGCGCTCGGCGCCAGGGCCGGCGCCGCCGCCGGCCGGGCCGCCGCTCAGATCGAGAATCTGAAATCGTAGGTGATTCGGGTGCCGCCGCTGACATTGTCGAGCGTGCCGTGGAGCAGATCGGTGCCGTAGAAGATCAGCGCCTGGCCGTATTCGAGCTCGACCGGGGTGAAGTCGCTGAGCCCCGGATAGGATTCGACGTACATGCTGTTCGATCCGTAGACCTTCGTGACCGGCAGCCAGACGTTGATCGTATTCGGCCTCTGGCCGTATTCCTGGTCCTTGTGGAAGCGCAGGATGGCGCGGGAGCCGTGGAAATTGACCCGCATCATGGCGACTTCCTGGCAGCTCGTGATCGCGCCGGCGAAATCGGCGATGTGATCGAAGATCAAGGACTTCAGAAGCGGCGCGGAGCGCTCGGCGACGGCGTCGCGAAGGGCCTTGCCGGCGTCCCAGCTGTTGCGGGTGATGACGTGGCTCGGCAGGGTCAGGCCGGGATTATGGGGGTTCCATCTCGGGTCGCGGTGCAGATTCTCGAGGTCGTCGGTGCCGAAGAACTCGCTGACGAGCGCGCGCAGATCCCAGCGGCCGGTGTCGTAGGCGAAGACCGACGACATCGGCAGGACCCGACCCGCCACGTCGACCGTCTCTTCGCTGCGGCGCTGAACGGGGGCCTCAGCGAAGGACATGATCGGGTCGCCCGCCTCCGGCCACGACGAGGGATAAAGCCGCGACCACGCTTCCTATCCGGCGAGGATCAGGGCCTTTTCGGCGAGATCCTTCGCCGCGTCGGAATCGATCTCGGGGCGCGAGGCCTTGGTCGAGCCGGGCGAGGGCGACTCGCTGTCGGCGGCGAAGATGTCGATGACGGCGACCTCGACGGCGACGGCGACCTCGGTGGTCACTTCGGTCGTGACCTCCGTCGTCACCTCGGTGGTGACCTCCGTCGTGACTTCGGTGGTCACCTCGGTGGTGACCTCGGTCGTGGTGTTGCTGATCATGACCGCGATGACGGCGATGTTGGGCGGGTCCGAAGTCGTCGCCGTGGTCCCCGAAAGGTTGACGTAGGTGGGCTGGCTGCCGCTGTTCCACAATTCGCCGTAGCAGGTGAGCGTGTTCCCCGACGAGCTCGACGAGCTGCTCGACTGGGCGAACTGGATGATCGCATTCTGCGGGTTGCCGTTGGCCGAGAACCAGGCGATCTGGTCGATCTCGCCGTTGGGGCCCTTCTCGCCGGTATAGACGGGCTGGTTGACCAGCGATCCGCCGAACGTGACCGAGGGCGCCGAGATGACCAGCTTGTCGCTGAGCGGCGTGCTCTGGCCGTCGGCCGTGAGGCTGAACAGATTGTAGGTCCCGTTCCAGGTCGAAAGCTGCTGGGTGGCGGTGCCGGCATTGCCGAACAGATTGTTGGCCGACGGCAGCGGGTCGCTGCCCTGAGCGAAGGTGCCGGTGAAGCCGTTGACCCCGGCATTCTGGTAGAAGCCGAGATTGCCCGACGTCTGGTTGCCGCTCGACGCCGACCAGCTCACGCCCCCCGAGGTGAAGGTCGGGCTGACGATGTTGGCCCCGTTGACCGATATCGTCTGGCTGCTGGCGTCGATCACCACCGGGCCGGGAATGTAGGTCTTTCCGTCGGGCTGAAGCCAGCTCGTCATGTACGTTCCAGACGGATCAAAGGTAGCCATGGTGTCTTCTCCTTTCGATTCCCGGCGTTGAACGGCGCGATGGTCAGGCGGCGACGAGATCGGCCTCGGCGCCGACCCGGACGTCCTTCATCGCCCGGGTGACGGAGGACGGAGTCGTCGCGTAGCCCTTGTCGCGAAGCCACGCCGCCACCTGCCCCTCATAGTCGCCGAGCGAGATCCGGCCGGCCGCGACGTCCGCGGCGGCGGCGCCCTGGCGGTCGCGATAGGCCGTCGCCAGATCGGGCCTGACCAGGGCATCGCCGACGAAGCGCACGGCCTCCTTGTCCGGATCGCGCTTCAGCATCATCCGGGTGACCCCGTGATGCTGGAGCAGAAGGTTGCGCCTCTCGTCGGCGGTCAGCCCCTCGCAGCGGTCGAGATAGGCCTTGGGCTCGGCCCGGAACTCGGCCTGGGCGCGCTGGTCGAGGGCGAGGTCGAGCAGCGTCCTGTACAGCGCTTCGGAAGCGAAGCTGTACTTGTAGCCGGGCGGGATATGGTGGTTGTGGTTGTTGCGGTTGGCGATCTGGGCGAGCACCGGATAGTCCTCGCGGTCGCAGATGAGGGGGTTGCGGCGGGCGTCGCTGACCTTGCCGAAGCCGAGCTTGGCCTGCATCGCGGAATCGGACTTGGCCGCTTCCTTGGCCGGGATGAAGAAGGTCGAGATCCCGGAGACCTTCCGCTTGACCTCGGGGTCGCGATAGTCGGCGATGACGTGACGGTCGATCTGCGGCTCGCCGGTGAACATGTTGGCGACATAGTTGATCGCCGGATGGTCCGGGCCGTAAATCTCCTCGAGATAGTCGATCAGGATCCCGAACTTGTCGTTCTCGTAGCCGGAGAATTTGAAGCCGAGATCGCCGATGCAGCCGACCTGCCACAGCACGAAGTTGGCGGTGGTGTCGATCCGGCGGCGCCGAAGCAGGAAATCGGTGGCTTCGTAGATCTGGAGGCCGGGAACGCTCGGGTCGACTCCGAGATCGGCGTAGAGGCAGTCCTCCGCCGACACCGCCGGAAGCATGACCGCCTCATAACCTTCCTTGCGGGCGATCGCGATGGCGTTGTGCGACGGAGTCACGAAGACGCCGGGATGGCCGTAGAAGAGGGCGCAGACATATTTGCCGGCCCGAACTTCCGCCATGGTGCGCTCGATCATCTGGACGTATGTGACGACCCTTGCCTTGTCGTCGGCATAATATTGATAAAGATCGAAGGAATTCGGATTCTGTTCCTCGATCCACATGTCGGTGACCGGATCGGCCGCCGCATAAAGAACGATGTCCGCCTGGCGAATGTGCGCCTGCGCTTCGAGCGTGAAATGCGAGACTGCCTTGATGCCCGAACCGATGACGACCAGCCTACCCCTTTTCTCGCTCATGAATGACCTTTCCTGCCTGACAATAGGTTCCCGTGGCTTCTACTGGCAGCCATGCGCGGCTCCGGGCGGGGGGGCTTCGGCGGGCGCTGGCGAGTCGCTTATTTACGTACGTGTATTTGGAGTCCAAGTCCACTGAGCGTTAGGCAAGAAACCGTCTACTGTCTCATGCCGGCTTGACTGATTAGAATTACTTTCGCCGCGGAATTCCGCGATAACAGCACTGCGAAGTGCGTGTAAATTTCGTGGATTCCGCAGACAGCCCTGCCCAAGCCATTGAGCTTCCGCGCTTTCAGTCCAGGCGAATTTTCAGGTGAGCGGCGGGCGCCGGCAGGCTTAGGCCGAGCCGCCGCCGGAAGGGCCGCGGTCCGGCAAAGGCAGACCATCCGCGGCCAGTGCCGGGCCGCGGCCGAGCTTGTGCTCGCGGTAGATCGTGTAGAGGCCGCTGGCGACGATCACGGCCGCTCCGGCCCAGGTGCTGGCGGGAGGATGGGTGTCCCAAATCAGCCAGCCGAGCAGAACGACCCACAGCAGCTGGGCATAATCGAACGACACCACCACCGGCACCGGAGCGAAGCGCAGCGAGGAGGTCAGGAAGAGCTGGCCGACTCCGCCGGTGACGCCGAGCGCGATGAGGATCAGCCATTCGCCCGAATCGTGCGGCTCGGCGAAGAAGGGGAGCAGAAGCCCCGAGCCGAGGATCGAGAAGCCGGTGAACCACAGCACCGTGGTGGGCGTGCTCTCGGTCTTCCCCATCTGCCGGATGGTGATCGTCACCGCGGCCGCGCCGAGCGCCGCGGCCAGGGTCAGGGCGAGACCCAGCGGCGGCAGGTTGGAGCCGCTCGGCTGCATGACGATGAGCACTCCGGCAAAGCCGATCGCGACCGCGCTCCAGCGGTGACGGCCGACCGGTTCGGCCAGCAGCAGCGCCGAGAGCATCACCGCGAAGAGCGGCGCGGCGAAGCCGATCGCCGTCGCCTCGGCGAGCGGCAGAAAGGCGAGGGCGCTGAACGCGAGAGTCATCGTGGTCAGTCCGATAGCGCCGCGCGACAGGTGAAGGAGCGGCCGGCGAGTCCGCCAGGCGCCGAGGCTTCCGGTCAGCGCCATCCAGGCGAGCAGCGGCGGCAGGCCGAAGGCGAAGCGGTAGAAGATCAGCTCAGGCGTGCTGATTCCGGCCTCGTGGCCGAGCTTGATCAAGGCCGCCATCAGCCCGAAGCTCGTCGTCCCGCCGACTCGAAGGGCGATTCCGAGCAGCCGGTTCTGCTTGGGCGGCGGCAACGGCGCGGGGCGGGCAGTCATGCACACGCCCTGCCCGGACCTGCGGCCAAGCTCAAGGCAAGCTAGCGCTTTCCCGGCCCGGAAGGCTCCGCTAGATACGGGCGCGAGCAATGCACGTTTACGCGAATCCGGCCCGTTTCCTCAAAATCGCTCGACCCCTGACCGCCTGGCTGGGCTGGGCGGGAGCGGCGCTGATCGCGGCCGCCCTCGCCGCCGGCCTGTTCTACGCGCCGCCCGAGCGGCTGCAGGGGGAGAGCGTGCGAATCCTCTACGTCCATGTCCCCGCCGCCTGGCTCGGCATGGCCGGCTGGACCGGGATCGCCGCCGCCAGCCTGATGCAGCTCGTCTGGCGCCACCCGCTCGCCGGCCTCGCCGCGCGCGCGATCGCCGCGCCGGGCGCCGTCTTCGCGGCGCTCTGCCTCGCCACCGGTTCGCTCTGGGGCCGGCCGACCTGGGGCACCTATTGGGAATGGGACGGAAGGATGACCTCGATGCTCGTCCTGCTGTTCCTTTATCTGGGCTTCATCGCGCTGGCCGGCGCCGAGAAGGAGCGCGGCGGGGAGGGGCGCCTGACCGCCATTTTCGGCCTCGTCGGGGCCGTCAACCTGCCGATCATCCATTATTCGGTGGTGTGGTGGAACACGCTCCACCAAGGGCAGAGCATCAGCCTCGTGCGCGGGACCTCGACCATCGCCGGACCGATGCTCTGGCCCTTGCTCGGCTCGGCGCTCGGCTTCTCGTTGCTGTTCGGCGCGGTCGTCCTGATGCGGATGCGCGCCGAGCTCGCCCTCAACAAGGTCGAGGCGCGCATGAAGCGGATGGCGGGACGATGAACCCCTGGCCGTTCATCGCCGCGGCCTATGCGCTGACCCTTGCCGCGACCGCGGCCATCACCCTGTGGAGCTGGGCGGCGATGCGCCGCGCCGAGGCGGAGGCCGCCGGCCTGGGCCGGAACCGTGAAGCCTAAGAACCAGCGCCTCGTCCTGCTCGTGCTCGCGATCGTCGCGGTCGGCGGCGCCGTGCTGCTCGCCATGTCGGCAATGCGCGACCAGGCCGCCTTCTTCTACGCTCCCGGCGACCTTCGGAGCAAAGGCCTGCCGCTCGATCGCGCGGTTCGGGTCGGCGGCATGGTCAGGGCGGGCTCGATCCGCCGCCACGGGGACGGCGTGACCATCGACTTCATCGTCGGCGACGACACGCAAGCGGTCATTCCGGTGCGTTACACCGGAATCACGCCCGACTTGTTCCGGGAGAATAGCGGAGTGATCGCCGAGGGCCGATTCCAGCCGGACGGCAGCTTCGTCGCCAGCGAGATCCTCGCCAAGCACGACGAGAATTACATGCCGCCCGACCTCGGCCCCGAGGGAACGCACAAGACGGAATCGCTGGAATGATCGCCGAGGCCGGCCTGGCCGCCTTGTGGCTGGCGGCGGCGCTCTCGCTGCTCCAGCTGCTGCTCGGGGCGGCGGCGCTGCGACCCGGCGGCGACGCCTTGCTGCCGGCGGTCCGGCCGATCGCCATCGCCCAGGGCGTGCTCGCCGCGATCTCCTTCCTGACCTTGATCTGGCTGTTCCTGCGCACCGACCTGTCGGTCCAGCTGGTCGCCGCCAACAGCCATTCGGCCAAGCCCTGGCTGTACAAGTTCGCCGGCGCCTGGGGCAATCACGAAGGCTCGATGCTGCTCTGGGTGACGGTGCTCGCGGTGGCCGGGGCCGCGGTGGCCTGGTTCGAGCGGCGGCTTCGCCGGGACACTTTGACCGCGACGCTGGCCGCGCAGGCGGCGATCGGGCTCGGCTTCTACGCCTTCCTGCTGTTCGCCTCCAACCCCTTCACCCGGCTCAGCCCCGCCCCGGTCGAAGGCAACGGCCTCAACCCCCTGCTCCAGGACCCCGGCCTCGCCTTCCACCCGCCGACCCTCTATTTCGGCTATGTCGGCATCTCGATCGCATTCTCCTTCGCGGTCGGCGCACTGGTCACGCGCGACGTCGGACCGGCCTTTGCGCGGGCGATGCGGCCCTGGGTGCTGGCCGCCTGGATCTTCCTCACCCTCGGCATCACCGCCGGCTCCTACTGGGCCTATTACGAGCTGGGCTGGGGCGGCTGGTGGTTCTGGGACCCGGTCGAGAACGCCTCGCTGATGCCCTGGCTGGCGGCGACAGCCCTGCTTCACAGCGTCACCGTCCTCGCCACCCGGGACGGGCTTCGCGCCTGGACGGTGATGCTCGCCGTCGTCGCCTTCTCGATGTCGATGATCGGCACCTTCCTGGTCCGCTCCGGAATCCTGACCAGCGTTCACGCCTTCGCCGTCGACCCGCGTCGCGGCGCCTTCATCCTCGTCCTGCTGCTCCTCTATATCGGCGGCGCGCTGGCGCTGTTCGGCCTGCGCGTGGGCACGGTCAAGGAAGGCTCGCGCTTCGATTTCGTCAGCCGCGAAGGCGCTCTGGTCGCCAACAACCTGCTTCTGTCGGCGATCCTGGGGGTCGTCTTCTTCGGCACGCTCTATCCGCTCGTCGTGGAGGCCCTGACCGGCGACAAGCTGTCCGTGGGCCCGCCATATTTCAACAGCGCCGCCGGGCCGATCGCCCTCGTCCTGGTGGCGTTCATGGGGGCCGGAGCGCTGCTCCGCTGGCGGCGCGACGACTGGCGCGCTCTGGTTCGGCGCCTGGCGGTCCCGGTGCTGGTCACCGCCGCCGCCCTGCTACTGCTGGTCCTCCTCGCTCCCGGAGTCCGGATCCTGCCGCTGCTCGGTCTGATGCTCGCCGCCGGAGTCGCCGCCGCCAGCGTCGCTCCGCTGTGGAAGCGCAATCTGCGGCGCACCCCGATCTTCACCTACGGCATGGTCATCGCCCATCTCGGAATCGCCGTCTGCCTCGCCGGAATGGCATCCGAAGCGGCCTTCACCAAGGAGACCCTGGTCGCCGCGAGACCGGGCCAGGCGATGAGCGTGGGTCCTTTCCGGATCCGCTTCGAGGGCGTCGATCCCGTCGCCGGGCCGAACTGGACCGCGGTCGAGGCCCGACTGACGGCGCGGCGGGGCGAGGGCGCGCCGTTCGAGCTTAGGCCCCAGGCGCGGATGTTCAGCTCGCCGCCGACCCCGACCAGCGAAGCGGCGATCGCGACCCGCCTCGACGGCCAGCTCTACGTCGCCGTCGGCGAGTCGGACGATCAGGGTCGCTGGCAGCTGAGGCTGTGGTGGAAACCGGCGGTGACCCTGATCTGGCTCGGCGGAGCGATGGTGGCGCTGGGCGGCCTGCTCGCGCTGGTCGGCCGGCTGCGCCGAGGCCGCCGCGCCGCCAGGCTCGAGGAGGCCCCGGCATGAAGCGACTCGTCCTGTGGACTCCGCTGATCGTCTTCGTCCTGTTCATGGCGGTCGTCGCCGCGGGGCTCTATGCGCCCTCCGACCGGACAATCCCGTCGCGGCTGGTCGGCCAGCCGATACCGCAATTCGATCTGCCGCCCTCGCTGCCCGGCCGGCCGGGCCTGTCGAGCGCCGTCTTCCGCCAGGGCAGGCCTCGAATCGTCAACATCTTCGCAAGCTGGTGCGTGCCCTGCCGGGCCGAGGCGCCGCAGCTCGCCGAGCTCGCCCGCCGAGGCGTGCCGATCGACGGCATCGCCGTTCGCGACCGGCCGCAGGACCTGGCCGGATTCCTCGCCGGCTACGGCGATCCGTTCCGCACCATCGGCGCCGACAACGACCGCCGGGTCCAGCTCGCTTTGGGCTCGGCGGGGGTTCCGGAGACCTTCGTCGTCGACGGGCGCGGAATCATCCGCCACCAGCATATCGGCGCCATCATGGCCCAGGACATCCCGGCCATAGTCGCCGCTTATGAGGCGGCGCGATGAGGATGCGCCGGCCTTGTTCCCCGGCGAAGGCCGGGGCCCGGACCGGCCGCTGCACTCGACCCCGGCCTGCGCCGGGGAACATGCTGCATGGGGCCGTTTACGCTTTCCTGCTGGCGTCGCCCACACCCGCGCTCGCCGATTCGCTGCTCCCGCCGGCCGAATATGCCGACACCCAGCTTGCCGACCCCGCCCAGGAGCGAGCCGCGAAGGCGCTGATGGAGACGATCCGCTGCCTGGTCTGCCAGGGCCAGGCCATTTCCGACAGCGACGCCGAGATGGCGGGCGACATGCGCGCCCTGATCCGCCAGCGCATCCAGGCCGGCGAAAGCCCGGACCAGATTCGCGACTGGCTGGTGGCGCGCTACGGCAATTGGGTCAGCTACGATCCGCCGCTCGAGCCGCTGACCTGGCCGCTCTGGGGCGCTCCGATCCTGCTCCTGCTCGCCGGCCTGTGGCTCGCCCGCAACCGCTTCAAGCGGCGCCCGAGGCGCTGATGGGCTGGATCGCGATGCTCGTCCTCGCCCTCGCCACCGCGGCGGCGCTGTGGCGTTTCGCCCGTCATGACCGGGCCGTGCTCCAGTTCCTCGGCGCGGCCCTGCTGCTCGCTCTGGCCGGCTATGCCTGGCAGGGCCGCCCCGGGCTGGAAGGCCGGCCCAAGCCGCCGCCGGTTCGCGGGCAGGCGGCGGAAAGCGAGTTCGCCGCCACTCGCGAGGCGATGCTCGGCCGCTTCGACGCGGCGGCGCGCTGGCTGACCATCGCCGAGGGCTATCAGCGCCGCGGCGACACCCGAAGCGGAGCGCAGGTGATCCGAAGCGCGCTTCGCGAGCATCCCCGCGACCCCGATCTGTGGGTCGGCCTCGGCAACGCGCTGGTGATCCACAATGACGGGATGATGAGCCCGGCGGCCGAGCTCGCCTTCCGGCGCGCCGCCCGGATCGCGCCCGACCATCCGGGGCCGCGCTATTTCTTCGGCCTCGCCCTCGCCCAGGGCGGGCAATATGACGAGGCCGCCCGGATCTGGCGGGAGCTCGTCGCCGCCGCTCCGCCCGACGCCGAATATCGCGGGATGATCGAGGAGCGGCTGCGGATGCTCGAGCAGCAGCGGGCGATCGCAGCGCCGGTGCCGGCTCCGACTCCGCCCCCCGCGGGCTGAGCCGCCGTCCTCGGCGGTCGGCGCCGCGGCCTTGCCGCCCGCTAGGCCGCCGCCTCGAAAGCCAGGCCGAGCGCGTCGGCCACCGCGCGGTGCCGGATCTTGCCCCCCGAGACGTTGAGGCCATTGGCGAGGTGTGGGTCCGCTTTCATCGCTGCTTCAGCGCCTTGGTCCGCGATCTTGAGAACGAATGGAAGCGTCGCATTGTTGAGCGCGAAGGCCGAGGTCCTGGCCACGGCGCCCGGCATGTTGGCGACGCAATAATGGATGACTCCGTCAATCTCGTAGACCGGGTCGCTGTGGGTCGTCGCCCGCGAGGTCTCGAAGCAGCCGCCCTGGTCGATCGAGATGTCGACGAGCACCGAGCCGCGCTTCATCGTCTTGAGCATGTCGCGGGTGACCAGCTTGGGCGCGGCGGCGCCCGGGATCAGCACCGCGCCGATGACCAGCTCCGACTTCGCCACCGCGTTGGCGATCGCCGCGCGCGAGGCGTAGGCGGTCTTGATCTGGCTTCCGAAGAACATGTCGAGCTCGGCCAGACGGGCGTTGGAGATGTCGTAGATGGTGACGTCGGCACGCATTCCGACCGCCATCTGCGCCGCATTGACCCCGGCGATGCCGCCGCCGAGGATCGTCACCCGAGCCGGCGCGACTCCGGGCACTCCGCCGAGAAGGACGCCGCGGCCGCCCTGCTCCTTCTCGAGATAGTGGGCGCCGACCTGGATCGACATCCGCCCCGCCACTTCCGACATCGGCTTGAGCAGCGGCAGCGAGCGGTCGTTGGCGGTCACCGTCTCGTAGGCGATGCAGGTCGCGCCCGAGGCGATCAGGCCCTTCGTCTGCTCGGGGTCGGGAGCGAGATGGAGATAGGTGAACAGGACGTGCCTGGGCTCGAGCAGGGCGATCTCCTGGGCCTGCGGCTCCTTCACCTTCACGATCATGTCCGACCGGGCGAACACCTCGGCGGCGCTGGCGGCGATGCGCGCTCCGACGTCGACATAATCCTGGTCGGAAAAGTCGATGCCGAGCCCAGCCCTGGTCTCGACTACCACCTCGTGCCCGGCGGCGACGAGCTCGGCCACCGAGGCCGGGGTAAGGCCGACCCGATATTCGTGAACCTTGATCTCTTTCGGCACCCCGACCCGCATCTTCGACTCCTGTCCGGCCCTGAAACGGCGCGTCTATAGCGGGGCCGGAGGCTTTTGTCGCCGTTGCGAAGGGCAGGGCGCGATGCTAAGCCGCGCCGCCTTGGCAGGATCGGGGCTGGCATGAAGGACCGTCGGACGTTTCTCTCCGACCCTGATCGATGAGCGACGACGCCGCGGCCCCAGCGCAGCCGGCCGACCGCCCTGCCGGCCATCACCCGCCGGCAAGCGTCGCCAGCCTGACCCTTCTCGCCTTGGGCGTGGTGTTCGGCGACATCGGCACCAGCCCGCTCTACGCGCTTCGCGAGACCTTCGCCGGCGCCCATCCGCTGCCGATCAACCAGATCCAGGTGTTCGGAGTCATCTCGCTCATCTTCTGGTCGATGATGCTGGTGGTGAGCATCAAGTACATCACCATCCTGACCCGCGCCGACAATAAGGGCGAGGGCGGCAGCCTCGCGCTGCTGGCGCTGATCAGCCGCAAGTCGGAGCGCGGGCGGCGGCGATGGTCGACCGGAATCGTCCTGCTCGGAGTCTTCGCCTGCGCCCTCTTCTACGGCGATTCGATGATCACCCCGGCCATCTCGGTGCTGTCGGCGGTCGAGGGGCTGACCGTGGTTCAGTCCAACCTGCAGCCGCTGGTGATCCCGATCGCGATCGGGATCCTGGTCGGGCTGTTCATGCTCCAGCGGACCGGAACCGCCAAGGTCGGCGCCGTCTTCGGGCCGGTCGTCAGCATCTACTTCCTGACCCTGGCCACGCTCGGAGCGCTCAGCGTCGCCCGCCATCCCGACATATTGTGGGCGCTCAACCCCTGGTATGCGGTCAACTTCTTCCTGATCGACAAGTGGCTCGGCTTCCTCGCCTTGGGCTCGGTCGTGCTCGCCGTCACCGGCACCGAGGCGCTCTACGCCGACATGGGCCATTTCGGCCGCAAGCCGATTCGCAACGCCTGGTGGATGTTCGTCATGCCCGCGCTGATGCTCAACTATATGGGCCAGGGCGCCTTGCTCATCGCCAATCCGAGCACGGTCAGCAGCCCCTTCTTCATGCTCGCGCCCGAATGGTTCCGGCTGCCGCTCGTCCTCATCGCCACCCTGGCCACCATCGTCGCCAGCCAGGCGGTCATTTCGGGCGCCTTCTCGGTCACCCAGCAGGCGATCCAGCTCGGCTTCATCCCGCGCATGAGGATCACTCATACCAGCGCCCGGGCGGCCGGCCAGATCTACATCCCCGTCATCAACAATGCGCTCATGGTGCTGGTCATCCTGCTCGTCCTGTTCTTCCGCAATTCGAGCAACCTTGCCGCCGCCTACGGCGTGGCGGTGACCGGAGCGATGCTGATCGACACCTGCCTGCTGGCGGTGGTCCTGTTCACCTTGTGGAAGTGGCCGCGCTGGATCGCCGTGTCGATGCTCGCCATCTTCTTCGTCGTCGACATCACCTATTTCGCGGCCAATCTCACCAAGGTCCCGAACGGCGGCTGGTTCCCGCTCCTGATCGGCCTGATCGGCTTCACCCTGCTCACCACCTGGGCCCGTGGCCGCAAGCTGATGATCGAGCGGATGGACGAAGCGGCCATCCCGCTTCCGGTGTTCATCAAGTCGGCGGGCAACAGCGCCGTCCGGGTCGCCGGCACCGCGGTCTTCATGACCACCACCGCGGACGGCATCCCCCATTCGCTGCTCCACAACCTCAAGCACAACAAGGTGCTTCACGAGCGGGTCATCCTGCTCACCGTGAAGATCGAGGACGTGCCCTTCGTCGACGACGACAAGGCGTTCGAGCTCAAGGATCTCGGCCAGGGCTTCTTCCGCCTCGTCGTCCGCTACGGCTTCATGCAGGAGACCGACGTTCCGGCGGCGCTGGCCAGGGTCGAAAGCTGCGGGCCGCAGTTCAGGATGATGGACACCAGCTTCTTCCTCGCCCGCCAGACCCTGATCACCTCGCCCAAGCCGGGCATGGCGGTGTGGCGCGAGAAACTGTTCGCCTGGATGCTGCGCAACGCGGAAAGCGCGATGGAATTCTTCAAGCTGCCGCCGAACCGGGTCGTCGAGCTCGGCTCCCAGGTGGAAATCTGACGCCCGCGTCGGATTTCCATCCTGAACTTGTTTCAGGATCCATTCCAGCATCCGGCGCGGTCGTCGAGATGGATGCTGAAACGAGTTCAGCATGACGGGCAACGGTCATTCCACCGCCCCGTTGATCGTCACCGCCTTGTTCGGGCCGGGGGACGACGGCTGGATCCAGGAGCTTCGCCGGGCGCATTACCCGCCCGAGCGCAACCGGGTGCCGGCTCACCTCACCTTGTTCCGTCATCTCCCGCCGAGTCTCGAGGGCGAATTGTCACGCCGCCTCGCCCGCGCGGCCGCGGCCTCTCCGCCCGCGGCCGAGATCGCCGGCGTGATCGACCTCGGCGAGGGCACGGCGCTCAGGGTCGAGAGCGAGGCGCTCGCCGAGCTTCGCGAAAGCCTCGCCGAAGCCTTTCACGGCCTGCTGACGCCGCAGGACCGGGCGCCCTGGCGGCCGCACATCACCATCCAGAACAAGGTCGAGCCGAACGAGGCGCGGCGGCTCCAGCAGCAGCTTCGCGCCGGCTTCCGGCCGCGTCCGCTGGCGATCCGGGCGCTCGCTTCCTGGCTTTATCTCGGCGGGCCCTGGCAGCCGCTCAAGACCCACCGTTTCCGCGGCTGAGCCGGGCCGGTCAGTCGTTCTGGCCGACGCCTTCGCAACTATAGTCGAAGGCGGCGAGGCCGGCGTCGAGGTGAGAGGCCAGCAGCGGCATGTCCATCAGCTCGTCGATCCGCTCGTCGCCGTCGAGCTCGTTGGCCTCGGCATAGGCGTCGTCCCATTCGCTCGTATCGTAGGTGCCGCGCCCGACCCAGGCCAGCGCCAGCGTCTCGGCCAGCTGGTCGTCGGCGAGATCGTCGAGGATCGCCTGCACCTCTTCCTCGACTCCGGTGTTGAGCTCGTCCTCGAGCACCGAGAGCGCCTGATCGCCCTCGTCGTCGAGATCGTCGACATCGTCGGGATCCTCGTCGGGGTCCTGGGCCGGGACCTGCGCCTCCAGCTCCCGGGCGCGCAGGATCAGCCGGCACAATGTTTCCAGCGGGGTCAGCAATTCCATGGACCGTCTCCTGCTCCCCTCGCGCATCGAAACGACACCGGGGGCGGGCGGTTCCGGCTGGCCTGGGCCGCGGTCGGGGCCTTGAAATCGGCGCCGGTCCGCTCCAGTTGACCCTTGCCGCCGCGCTTCCTATAGCGCCGCGGCGCGCGCCGAGGGGTTCCTCGCTTGCCCTGGGGCGGAGTAGCTCAGCTGGTTAGAGCAGCGGAATCATAATCCGCGTGTCGGGGGTTCAAGTCCCTCCTCCGCTACCATCCCAGGCCGGGCCGGAACGCCCCGATCGGCGGCGGGCCGAGGCCGCCCGGGAGGGCGCCGGCGGCGCCGGTCCGAGCCCGCGCTGCGTGCGCCAACGCCTTGTTTTCGCGCCCGCGGGACCCATCTTCCAGTCATGGCCTCGACCGCCTTCCGCTCCGCCTGCCTCGCCCTCGCGCTGCTCGCTCCGGCGCTGGCGGCGGCTCAGCCGGCCGATCCCGCGCCGGCGCCGAGCGGATTCCAGGGCCTGTGGACGGGCTGGCGCGACGCCAATGCCGTTTCGATGAGGATCGAGCGCGGCTCGGTCGAGCAGGTGCGCCGGGACGTGGCCACGGCCGATCCCGAACGGCGCGACCAGCTTCGCAACCAGGGCCGCGCGCTCGGCGAGCGAGTCGGCGAGATCGTCCGCCTCGGCGACTGCGCCGAAGGCGAGCGGATCGCCCGCGACGCCGGCGATTTCGCCCTCGTCGAGGCGGTCCGCACGCACTGCGCCACCCCTTCCGCGCCGCGCCCCTAGCCGCCCCCTGCTCCGAGGGGGAAAGGGCGGGCGCGGAGGCGCCCGGCGCGGCGTCGGCCTTGAGCTCCATAAAGCCCGGGAGCTGAGGACGCCGCTTCCGCCCTATTCGCCGACCCGCTCGATATAGCCGGCGGCCCAGAGCGTTCGGACCAGCTCGGCCGGCGTCTCGCAGGGCAGGTCCGCGGCGGTGAATTCGGCGCCGGAAAGCGCGACGTCGAGCGCGTCGCCTTCCTCAGGCTTGAACTCGAGATCGCCGCCCGGCCCGATCAGCACGAGCTTGCCGTCGTCGTCGGCGACGTTCCAGGGCAGGAAGCGGCGGCGGCGGAAGCGGTCGCCCTCCTTCATCATCTGGGCGGCGGCCACCACTCCGGAGACGTTGGCCCGCCGGCTGCGGATGAAATTGTCGGCGAGCAGGTCGAAGGCGCTGTCCATGCTCGCCTTGGCCGCGATCATCCCGGTCAGCCGGGTGAAATGCCGCCGCGCCTCCTCGCGGTCGAACTCGCGGGCGGCGAAGCCGGGCGGCAGCGAGCGCCGGAAATCCGCTTCGCCCAAAGCCAGCTCGGAAATCGATTCGAGCAGGAGGTCGGCCCAGGTCTTGGTGATCAGGCCGACGGTGATGTGGAGCGAGGGTTCGTCGCCGACATTCTCGGCGTCGTGCATCAGGCCGCGGGGAATGTAGACGCAGTCCCCGGCGCTGAGCGTGAAGGTCTCGGTGACCTCGCCGGGCTCGTGCCTGTCGACCTGGAACTGCTCGCCGCGATAGGGGGTCTCGACCGGCGCTCCGTAGAGCCGCCAGGCCTTGGCGCCGGCGATCTGCATGACGAAGACGTCGTGATTGTCGTAATGGGGCGGGAACCCCTGGTTGCCCGACGGGGTCAGGTAGATGTTCGTCTGGACGTGGCAGGAGAAGACCTCTTCCAGGGACCGGCAGAACTCGCCCAGATTGAACATCGAATCGTGGAGGTGGGGCAGGATGATCGTCGCTCCGCGCATATAATGTTCGGCCACCGCCACCGAGCTGACGCGGCCGCGCTCGTCGACGAAGCTGTCGCGGGTGATCCGGTTCTTGCGGTTGGTGAGGTCGATCATGCCTTCGCGAAGGTCGGCGCTGGCGATGAAATGGTCGAGCGCGGCGAGGGTCAGCAGGTCCGCATAGCGGTGGGGCTCGCCGCGGACGTTGATCAGAGCGCGGCGCTCGTAATGACGGTCGAGAAAGGCCTCCTGGGTCACCGGGGCGATCAGAAAGCCGAGCGCATCCTCCTCCCAGCGCGGCGAGGGGGCCTCGGGCCCGACGGCCCGAAGCTTCGACTTGCCGACCGACCGAACATTCATCTTCCGCCTCCCGCTCGAAGCGTTTCTACCGGGGGCGGACGGGCGTCGATAGCCGTATTTTCAGCCCCCGACCGAGGTCGGGGGCTCGGGCGGGGACGGCAGCGGCTCGGCGTAGAGCTGGAGCGCCGCCTCGAGCACGCGCAAGGTCGCCGTCGCCGAGGGGGAGAGCCGCTTCTGCTCGATCGGGCCGTGAAAGGCGGTGAGCACGGCGCGGGCGGCCGCGGCGAGAAGGATCTCGCGGGGGGAATAGGGCGTCCCCTCGCCCGACGTCACCGCCTTCGTCCGAGCGGAAAGGCGGGGGCCGCCGGGGCCCGGGGATGGGGGCGAAAGTCCGCGGGCACGTCAAATTTGCGCGCGACAAAGGGATTCGTCATATGCGATGCGATTCTCGGGGGCGGAGAAGCCGCCGCCTTGTCAGCGCTTTTCGGTGAATTGTCAAGCAGGACTTTTCAAAACAGATGAGTTTCGGGGCGCGATTGGCTGAAGAACGCAAGAGGCTGGGCCTGAAGCAGGCCGAGTTCGCCGACCTGGTCGGCACTGACGTTCCAAAGCAGAGTCTGTACGAAAATGACCGGCGCGAGCTGAGGGCGGATTATCTTGCCCGGCTCGCCGATGTGCAGGTGGACATCGTCTATATTCTCACCGGCCGCCGAAGCGAGGGCGAGTGGCTTGGCCAGGGCCCGAGCCAGTTGCTGTCCGCTTACCTGTCGCTGCCGCCGGAGGTGCAGCAGGCGCTCGAGGATCTTGCCCGGGCGCTGCGCGAGCAGTTCGCGCGCGAGCCTCGCCCGACGCTTCACAGCCGCCGGCTCGACTATCGCCCGGACGACCCGGGCGCCTCCTGAGCGCCGCTCAGAACAGGGTCGTCACCGCCCCGGTGACCCGATAGCCTTCATCGACCAGGAACAGCGCCGACCAGCGGTCGAAGGTCGCGCAGGGATGGGAAATGCCGAAGCCGACCAGATCGCCGACGGCAAGCTCGGTGCCGCCGGTGGCCAGGCTCAGATGCTGGTCCCAGAGCGAGACCACCTTCGCCCCGCCGATCGAGGTCGGCAGGCCGCCCTGGCCGGAGCGATGTCGCCACAGGGGGATCGGCGGCTCGACGTCGAACGAAAGGTCGCGCTTGCCGGCGCCGACGATGGCCAGCCCCGGCTCCGGCAACGAAAGCACCGCGCCCCAGACTTCGAGGGCGGGGCGCAGGTCCGGCAGTCCGGGCAGAGAAGTCCCGGAAGGTTTGGTCAGCCGCTCGTAGAGGCCGCTGTCGTGGGTGACGTAGCAGCCTGGGCGGATCACTCGCTCTACCGGCCGGCGGGCGATCGCGGCGGGCAGTGCGGCAGCGCACAGGTCGAGGAAGGCCGAGCCGCCGGCCGAGAGCAGCACCGTGCCGTCGGCGAACAGCCCTTGTTCGGCGATCGCCTGCGCGGCTGCGAGGGCGAGATCGATCATCCCTGCCGCCTCGGCTCGGGCGCCGGTGCGCGCCTGGCCGATCCCCTCGAACGTCTCGACCCCGCGCAGGGCGAGTCGCGGCCCGGCCTCTACGATTGCCCGGGCGACGGCGAGCGCCGCGGCGACGCTTCGGGCGCCGCTTCGGCCCCCGGCGACTCCGGTCTCGACGAGCAGCTGCAGCGGCCTGGCGCCGCTCAGACGCTCCGCCGCCGCCTCGGCGAGCAGCGCCACCCCCTCGGGCGAATCGGCGAGGCAGTAGAAGTCGAAGGCCGGGTCGCGGGCGATCTCCCCGAGCACGAAGTCGATGTCGGCTCGGTGGGCGAGCACGTTGGCGAGGAAGACCCTGTCGATGCCGAGCCGCCGGTAGATCCGGACATGATGCGCCGTCGCGGCGGTCATGCCCCAGGCGCCCGCCGAGCGCTGCATCGCGAACAGCTCCGGGCTCATGCTGGTCTTGCCGTGCGGGCAGAGGCGGGCGCCGCTGCGGTCGGCGAAGGCCTGCATCTCGGCGAGATTGTGGCGAAGCGCCGCCTCGCGCAGCAGCGCCACCGGCATCATCAGCTCGCCGCCGAGCAGGCTCAGCCCGAACCCGCCCAGCTCGGCCGGGGTGAGCCCCTCCGCGCTCGGCGGCAGCCCCTTGGTCCGCCAGTCGAGCCGGCGCGGTTCGGGCGGCGAGCTCAGCGGCAAAGCGGCGCTTCGGCGGCGGAGCGGGCGGGGACGCGCATGGCCGCCGAGCCGGTCAGGCGTCGGCCCTGGCCGGGATGACTCCGCGCTTGATCTGGTCGAGCTCGATCGATTCGAACAGCGCCTTGAAATTGCCCTCGCCGAAGCCCTCATTGCCCTTGCGCTGGATGATCTCGAAGAAGATCGGGCCGATCATGTTCTCGGTGAAGATCTGGAGCAGCAGCCCCTCGCCGGTCTCGGGCGAGCCGTCGATCAGGATCCGGCGCTGGCGCATCGCCGCGACGTCGTGGCCGTGGCCGGGCAGGCGCTGGTCGATCATGTCGTAATAGGTGTCGGGGCTGTCCTGGAAGCGGATGCCGTTGGCTCGCAGGGCGTCGACGGTGGCGAAGATGTCGTCGGTGGCGAAGGCCAGGTGCTGGATTCCCTCGCCTTTATATTCCTTCAGATATTCGGCGATCTGGCTGTAATCGTCCTGGCTTTCGTTCAGCGGGATTCGGATCTTGTCGTCGGGCGCGGTCATCGCCCGCGAGAGCAGCCCGGTCTGTTGGCCTTCGATGTCGAAATAGCGGATCTGGCGGAAGTTGAAGACCTTCTCGTAGAAGCCGGCCCAATGATCCATCCGGCCGCGATGGACGTTGTGGGTGAGGTGGTCGAGCGTGTGCAGGCCCGCGCCGAAACCGCATTCGGCGATCGTCTCGAACTCTTCCTGGTAGAGGCGCCGGGCCGCCGCCCGGTCGACGAGATAGAGGTAGGAGCCGCCTATCCCTTCCAGCACGGGAAGGTCGAGATCGCCCCGGGTGGCGGTCGCGCCGCGCTCGGTGGCGAGCCTCAGCGCCTCTTCGCCGTCGGCGACCCGGAAGGCCATCGCGCTCGCGGACGGGCCGTGGGCGCCGCGAAACGCCTCGGCATGGCCGCCTTCCTCCATGTTGAGAAGGAAATTGACGTCGCCCTGGCAATAAAGCCGGACGGCGCGGCGGCGGTGGTCGCCGACATGGGTGAAGCCCAGGCGCGAGAACAGCCCGCCCATCGCCTCGGGGTCGGGGCTGGTGAACTCGACGAACTCGAAGCCGTCGAGGCCGAGCGGGTTGTCACGGGCGGTCATGGCGGTCTCCGCGTCACGGAAAGGGAATCGCGCGGCTTCTACCAGCGGCGGGAGAGGGCGGCAAATCGGCCATTGCGCCCGGGCGGAGGCGCTCCTAACTCCCTGCCATGGCCGCCACCCACTCGACCCGAATGCTGATCCTGGGCTCCGGCCCGGCCGGCCTCACCGCCGCCATTTACGGCGCCCGCGCCGGGCTTGCGCCGATCGTCGTCCAGGGCATCCAGCCCGGCGGCCAGCTCACCATCACCACCGACGTCGAGAACTATCCCGGCTTCGCCGACGTCGTCCAGGGCCCCTGGCTGATGGAGCAGATGCAGAAGCAGGCCGAGCATGTCGGCGCCCGCATGGAATGGGACCATATCGTCGAGGTCGACCTCGCCCGGCGTCCGTTCCGGATGCTCGGCGACAGCGGCACCGTCTATTCCGGCGACAGCCTCGTCATCGCCACCGGCGCCCAGGCCAAGTGGCTCGACCTGCCCTCGGAAGAGCGGCTCAAGGGGAAGGGGGTCTCGGCCTGCGCCACCTGCGACGGCTTCTTCTACCGCGGTCGCAAGGTGGTCGTCATCGGCGGCGGCAACACCGCGGTCGAGGAGGCGCTCTACATGACCAACCACAGCCACGACGTCACCCTGATCCACCGCCGCGATTCGCTGCGCGCCGAAAAGATCCTCCAGCAGCGGCTGTTCGCCCACGCCAACATCAAGGTGATGTGGAACCGCGAGGTCGCCCAGTTCGTCGCCGGCGGCGAGCCCGAGGGGCTGGTCGCGCTCGACCTCAGGGACACCCGGACCGGCGTCGTCGAGCGGCTCGACACCGAAGGCGCCTTCGTCGCCATCGGCCATGTCCCGGCGACCGAGCTGTTCCGAGGCCAGCTCGAGCTCGACTCCGACGGCTACATCCCGGTCGAGCCCGGCAGCAGCCGGACCTCGATCCCGGGGGTCTTCGCCTGCGGCGACGTCATGGACAAGATCTACCGCCAGGCGGTCACCGCGGCCGGCACCGGCTGCATGGCCGCGCTCGACGCCGAGAAATTCCTCGCCGAGGCGGATTTCGAGGCCGTCCCGGCGAGGAGCCTCGAGGAGGCCTGACCCAGCCGCTCCGGCTCAGCGATCGAGGCGTCGGACCGCCTCGAGCACCGCCTCGAGCAGGGCAGCCTCGTCGCCGGGCCGGGCGAAGGTGTGGGAATCGCTGTCGATCCGCAGCGGCTCGCCGAGCAGGCGCCGGAACGGCCGCGCCTTCACCTCCTTCTCGGCGGCGATCGCGGTGGCGTCGCCGCCGGCGAGGATCAGCTCGGCCGGGAGCCGGTGGCGGGCGAGCGCAGAGGCGACCTCGCCGGCGAGGGGCGAGTCGGTCTGGGGCCCCGAAATCTTCAGGATGCCATTGAGGAGCTTGCGATAATCCACTCGCCCGGAAAGCATTTTCCTCCACCCCTCACGGCTCAACAGTCGCTTTCGGTAATGGTGGCGGATGGCGGCCGGCGGCGGCGCGTCGGCCGCCGCCTCGACCAGCCAGGGATTGACCAGGACGAGCCCGTCAAGCCGGGCCTCGCCGCCGAACAGGGCGATCGCCGTCGCCCCGTCGCACAGGCCGAAGCCGTGGACCCGCTCAAGGCCCGGGCATTCGCGCCGAAGCGCACCCGCGGCCGCCGCCAGATCGGGCCCGCTGCCGCGAAAGCCGGGATCCTCGCCGGCGCTGTCGCCGACCCCGCGGCGATCGAAGCGGAGGCAGGAAATCCCGCGCTCGGCCAATGACCTGGCGAGCCGTTCGTACATTCTGTGGGAGCCGATCCGGGTCTGCGAGCCGCCGGTCGCCAGGAGCAGGCCGGAGCGGCCGGCGGCGGAGTCGAGCGTGGCGCCGAGCTCGGCACCCTCGCAGTCGAAGCTCATCAGTCGGCGCATTGGCGATACCAGGAGGCGATGTCGGCCGCGATCGTCTCGGCGAGCTCGGCCGAGCGGCCCGGCTCGGAGCGCCGCCAGAGGGCCGGCCCCGCCAGCTTCGCCGCCGCGGCGCCGGCGTCGCTTTGCAGCCGGACCACCCTCAGCGGCGAGTGGTCGAGCGGGGCGGCGTCCTCGAGCCTGCCGCGAAGCTCGGGCGCGGGGGCATAGCCGGCCCATTCGACCCCGGCCAGGCCGGCGCGGACCATGTCCCGGGCGAGCGACGCTCCCGCCACCGGAGCGAACCGCCACCAGCCCGTCGCCGCCGCGGCATCGTCGATCAGGCAGCCGCCGCGGGTCGAGGCCACCAGCGGGGCCCGGCCCGATTCTTTCTCGACCTCGGCCGCCGCGGCGCCGACGTCATGACGCCAGTCGTCCCACTTGACCGAGGCGAGCGCCGCCTCGCTCTCACCGGTGCCGGCGAGGTCGACGAGCCAGCAGCCATGGCCCAGCTCCGCGAGCCGCCTCATCGCCGCCGCGAGCAATGCCCGGGTCCGGTTCATCTCCTCGAACAGGGGCGGCACGAACAGGACCGGCGGCGCCCCGGCCTCGCCGATCCGCATCATCCATTCCTGTCGGCCGTGGCTGTCGAAGCGTTGGTAAGCAAGCCCGGCGGCGCTCACTGCAGCGCCTTGGACCGGGCGAAGGTGAGCAGCGAGCCGAACGTCTCGAGCATGTCGGCGTCGACGTCATGGTCTTCGATGAGGATCCCGAGCCGCTCCTCGAGCTCGGTCAGAAGGCCTGCCACCGCCATCGAATCGAATTCGGGAAGGGCGCCGAACAAGGGCGTGCTCTCGTCGAAGCCGCGCACCCGGGCCTCGTCGAGGCCGAGCACGTCGACCAGCACGGCGCGAAGCGTCGAGTCGACTTCCTCATCGTCATTGGCGGCGGCGACCATGGCTCGGCTCTCTCGCGGTTGCGCCGCGCGCCCTATCGGCTTCCCCGGCGGGCGGCAAGCAGCCACTTGGACGCCCGCCGGCCGGCGGTCGCTCACATCGCCGCCGGTCGGCCTGAACCCGATTCAGGGTCAGGGCCCGAGCCTTCGGCGGACCCCGGCCTGGATGCTGCGCTCCTGGCACCTCGCAACTTGCCCGTCCAGGCTCCAAGCGTCTTTCGCGCCGCTCCGTAAAGGCCCTTGAGGGTATGCGGATTATAGGCGGTGAGCTCCCACAGGACCCTTTTCTCCTCCATCCAGTCGGCCTTGTAGCTCTCCTCGCCATTGCCATAGTCGATGAGCCCGACCCGGTCCTCGTCGAGGACGTGGCGGAACATCGCCATGCCGAGCAGGGTGCCGGGCGACAGCGCCTTGGCCTCCTCGGCATAAGCGAGCTTGTGGATCGTCGCCCGGCCGTTCTCGACCAGCCACAGCTGAGCCGCCACCGGGCGGCCGTCCTTGCGGGCGATGCCGAGGCGGAGCGTCCCGGCCGCGCCCTCCTGCTCGGCAAGCGCTCGAAGGAACGGGAAGGAGCCCTCCTCGGGCTTCCAGCTGGCCCGGTAGACCGCCTCGTAATCGGCCCAGGCGGCCTCGTCGAAACGGTCGTGCACCCGGATGTCGAGCCCGGCGCCTTTGGCACGGCGGCGGGCGGTGTTTCGCAGCCGGGCCGGCCGCTTCGCCCAATAAGCCGCGAAATCAAGGCCTTCGGTGCGGATCCGCCAATTGGCCGCAAAGGGCTCCGCGAAGGCGATCCAGCCGGCGCTCCGGAAGGCCTGGCGGAGCGGCCCGGGATCCTCGAGCGGAGCGAGCTCGACCCGGGCCAGCCCGCCGTCGCGCAGGGCGGCCGCGAGCGCGGTGAGCAGGTCCTGGTCCCGGGTCCCGGCGGCGTCGAAGCGAAGCGAATACCAGCCGGCATAGGCCTCGGCGACCGGATGGCGCATGGCGAGGAACAGCCAGGCGCACCGGCCGCCGCTCCGCCCGCGGACGACGACGAGCTTGCCGGCCGGCGCCGCGTGGGCGGCGAGCAGGCGGAACCATTGCAGCCGGGCGAACAGGCTCGGCTGGGCGCCGCGGTCGAGCGCTCCGGCGGCGTCGTCGGCGACTTTTTCCAGATCGTCGAACAGCTCAACGTTAACCGTCACGCTTTATGCCCCTTGCCGCCGCCACTATCATGACGGCTTTTGAGCGGGAGTGAAGGTGCAAAGTCCTGACCCGAAGCCGAGTCCGCTGGACCACCTCGCCCTGCGCGGCGAACGCTCGGCGCCGGCCCTGGTGACCCGCGAGGGCGCGCTCGATCATTCCGGCCTCGAACAAGCGGTCGGAGCGCTCGCCGCGGGCCTGAAGGCCCATGGCCTGGCGCCGGGCGACCGGGTGGCGAGCTGGCTTCCGAAGGGGCGGATCACCGCCCTTCTTCCGCTCGCCGCCGCCCGCGCCGGCCTCGTCCACGTCCCGGTCAACCCGCTGCTCAAGCGGATGCAGGTCGCCCACATCCTCGCCGACAGCGGCGCCGCCTTGCTCGTCACCGGGAGCGCTCGGCTGGCGACCCTCGAGGAGGGCGACGTCCCGCCCGGCTGCCGAGGGCTCGACGAAGCGGCGAGCGCGGCCCTTTTCGAGGCCCGGCCCGGCCTGCCGCCCTCGGCCCACGATCCGGATGCCCTGGCGGCCTTGCTCTACACGTCCGGCTCGACCGGCCGGCCCAAGGGGGTGATGCTGACCCACGCCAATATGTGGCTCGGCGCGGTCAGCGTCGCCGCCTATCTTCGGCTGGCGCCGGAGGACCGGGTGCTCGCGGTGCTGCCGTTCAGCTTCGACTACGGCCAGAACCAGCTCTTCTCGACCTGGGCCGCGGGCGGCTGCGTGGTGCCGCTCGAATATCTCGCCGCCCGCGACGTCATCCGGGCCATCGAACGTCACCGGATCAGCACCTTGGCCGGAGTTCCTCCGCTCTGGGTCCAGCTCGTCGAATCGCCCTGGCCGGCCGAGGCGGCGCTGTCGCTGCGCCGGCTCACCAACAGCGGCGGCAAGCTCGCCCCCTCGGTCGTCCGGCGGATGCGCGAGGTCTTCCCCGCCGCCGACATCTATTCGATGTACGGCCTCACCGAGGCCTTCCGCTCGACCTTCCTCGACCCCGCCTTGCTCGACGATCATCCCGATTCGATGGGCGACGCCATCCCCTTCGCCGAGATCATGGTCGTCGATGCGGCCGGCCGGCCGGCCGTCGAAGGCGAGCTGGTCCATGCCGGCCCGCTCGTCGCCAAGGGCTATTGGCGGGATCCGGAGCGAACCGCGGAGCGCTTCCGGCCGGCGCCGGCCCATTCGGCCTATGGCGGGATCGCCGTCTGGTCCGGCGACCGGGTCCGCCGCGACTCCGAAGGTTTGCTCTATTTCGTCGGCCGCGAGGACGGCATGATCAAGAGCTCGGGCAACCGGGTCAGCCCGACCGAGGTCGAGGAGGCTGCGATCGCCTCGGGCCTCGTCCACGAAGCGGTCGCGCTCGGCCTGCCCGACGCCCGGCTCGGGGAGGCGATCGCCCTCGTCGTCCGCCCCGACCGCCGCTCCCGGGAAGAAGAGCTTCGGGGCTTCCTGAAGCGCCAGTTACCCAATTTTATGCAGCCCGGGCCTATCATCTGGCGCGACGAGCTGCCGCGCAGTCCGAACGGCAAGCTCGACCGCGTGGAGCTGAAGAACGAGCTGATGGCATGACCAAGCCGATGGGCGCGATTCCGGCCGGCTATGCGGCCGATGCCGACGGCATGCTGCTCGTCGGCGGCCGCCGCGCCGACGATCTCGTCGCCGACGCCGGCGACACGCCTTTGTTCGTCTACGATCTCGGGCTGGTCGACCGCCGAATCGCCCGTTTCCGTTCGGCCTTCACCGACGTCCATCTTCATTATGCCATTAAAGCAAACTCTTATCTGCCGTTGCTTGGCCATGTTGCGAAGCAGGTCGACGGCCTCGACGTCGCTTCCGTCGGCGAGCTCCGGCTGGCCCTGAAAGCCGGAGCGGATCCCGCGGAGATCAGCTTCGCGGGCCCCGGCAAGCGCGATTCGGAGCTTCGCGAGGCGATCGAGGCCGGCGTCACGTTGAACTGCGAATCGGCAGGCGAGGCGGAGCGCGCCCTCGCCATCGGCGCCAGGCTGGGCCGCTCGCCGCGCCTTGCCGTCCGGGTCAATCCCGATTTCGAGATCAAGGGCTCGGGCATGCGGATGGGCGGCGGCGCCAAGCCGTTCGGAGTGGATTCCGAGCGGGTCCCCGCTCTGGTCCGGCGGGCGATCGAGGGCGGCGCCGACTGGCGCGGCTTCCACATCTTCGCCGGATCCCAGGCGCTCGACCCGGCTGCCCTGACCGAGGCCCAGCGCGCCACGGTCGAGCTCGCCGCTCACCTTTCCGAGGAGATCGGCCGGTCGCCGCCGCTGGTCAATCTCGGCGGCGGCTTCGGAATTCCCTATTTCCACGGCGAGCGCCCGCTCGATGTCGAAGCGGTCGCCGAGGCGCTTTCGGCCAACCTGGCCTCGCCCCCCGCCATCCTCGCGGGCACGCGCTTCGCGATCGAGCTCGGGCGCTGGCTGGTCGCCGAGGCCGGCGTCTATCTGACCCGGATCGTCGATCGCAAGTCGAGCCACGGCAAGACGTTCCTGGTCACCGACGGAGGCATGCACCACCAGCTCGCCGCCTCGGGCAATTTCGGCCAGGTCGTCCGTCGCAACTATCCCGTCGCCATCGCCTCGCGCTTCGCCGCCGAGCCCGTCGAGGAAGCGACCATCGTCGGCTGCCTGTGCACTCCGCTCGACCGCCTCGCCGATGACGTCATGGTGCCTGAATGCGGCGTCGGCGACCTCGTCGCCGTCTTCCTCGCCGGCGCCTACGGCCTCTCCGCGAGCCCGCGCGATTTCCTCGCCCAGCAGCCGGCGCTCGAGCTGGCGGTGGGCGGCGGCGGTTAACGGCTGAAGCGGCTCGGTCCCGTTCTGGGACGCCGGCCAAAGCGCCCTTGTTCCTAACGCTAATTTTACCTCTTCCGGCGATAGCAGTCCCAAATCCTGCGCCTCTTCGATCCCACCGCGGGACAAGGGGGGCAGGGCAGGGAGCAGGTGAAGAGGATCGACCATGCGTGTTTCCGTTTACTCCCGTCTCGCCCTCGCCGCCGCCACCGCCGCCTTGGCGGCGGGCTGCGCCTCGACCGGGCGCACCGGCCAGAGCCTTCCTCCCGCGAGCTTCGTCGACACCGCCCAGCAGGTCAGCGAGAATTACGTCATCGGAGCGCTCGACGAGCTCACCGTCTTCGTCTGGCGCAATCCGGAGCTCGGCGCCCGAACCCAGGTTCGGCCCGACGGCCGCATCACCACCCCGCTGATCAGCGACATGGTGGCGGTCGGCAAGACCCCCGCCCAGCTCGCCGAGGACATCCGGGTCGTCCTCGGCCAATATATCCAGGATCCGCTCGTCTCGGTCATGGTCGACCGGCCACAGGGCACCTTTGCCCAGCAGATCCGGATCGTCGGCGCCACCGAGCGTCCGGCGGCTCTGCCCTACCGGGCCAACATGACCCTGCTCGACGCGATGATCGCGGTCGGTGGCCTCTCCGAATTCGCCGCCGGCGACCGCGCCCGGCTGATCCGTTTCAATCGCCAAACCGGCCAGCAGCGCGAATATGATCTTCGAATCGCCAGCCTGCTGCGCCGCGGCGACGTCCGAGCCAACGTCCGCCTCGAGCCGGGCGACGTCATCATCATCCCCGAGAGCATGTTCTGACCCGGCCCGCTCAGCCCCTGCAAGGACCCTAGCTCCCGATGGACGGACTTTACGAACAGTTCCGGATTGCCGTGCACCAGATCTGGCGCCGCCGCTGGATGGTGATGGCCGTGGCCTGGGCCGTAGCCGTCCTCGGCTGGCTGGTCATCGCTCTCATCCCGAACAGCTACGAAGCCAAGGCGCGGCTGTTCGTCCAGATGCAGTCGATCCTGCCGACCCAGGTTGGGATCACCGCCGACGAGCGGCAGAACCAGCTCCTGCGCCTCAAGCAGACCCTGACCTCCAACGAGAACCTGACCCGGGTCGTCCGCCGCACCGACCTCAATTCGCTGGTCGCCAGCGAGAGCGACCTCAACAGCGTCGCCTCGTCGCTGCGCGGGCGGATCCAGATCGTCGCCCAGCCCGACGGAATGATCGAGATCGGCGCGAGCTCGAACATCTCCGGTTTCTCCAACGGCCAGAACGCCCGCACCGCCGCCGCCACCGTCCAGGGGCTGATCGATCTGTTCGTCGAGCTCAACCTGTCGGGCGACCGCCGCGAGACGGGTCAGTCGCTGCAATTCCTCGACGAGGAGCTGCGCCGCCGCGAGACCCAGCTTCAGGAGGCCGAGCAGCGCCGGATGGAGTTCGAGCAGCGCTTCATGGGGCTCCTTCCCGGCGAGGGCTCGATCATCCAGCGCATGTCGGCGGCGCGGGCCGAGCTCGCCAATATCGAGCAGCAGATCGTCGCCGCCCAGGGCTCCGTCAACGCCATGCGCGGCCAGCTCTCGGCGACTCCGCAGAACCTTCCCGGGGTCGGCGATACCGGCTCGACCGCGAGCGGCCAGATCGCCTCGCTCGAGGCGCAGCTGAACCAGAACCGGGCGCGCGGCTGGACCGAGCAGCATCCCGACGTCGTCGCCACCCGCCAGCAGATCGAGCGCCTGCGGCCCTATGCCGCCGGCGAGCGCCGCGGCGGCGCCGGCGGCATTCCCAATCCCAGCTATTTCTCGCTGCGCGCGATGCTGGCCGAGCGCGAGGCCGTGCTCAACGCCGCGCTCGCCCGGCGCAACCAGCTCCAGTCGGATCTGGCGCAGCTCTCCTCGCGCTCGGCGACCGAGCCCGGGCTGGGCGCGGAGCAGACCCGGCTGACCCGCGACTATGAGGTCCTGAAGCAGCAATATGACCAGCTCCTCGCCAATCGCGAGCAGGTGCGGCTGCGCAGCGACGTCCAGACCCGGACCAGCCCGCTCAATATCCAGGTGGTCGAGCCGCCGAGCGTGCCCGGAGTTCCCGCGGCTCCGAACCGGCCGGTCCTGCTCACCGTCATCCTGGTCCTTGCCGTCGGCGCGGGCGTGGCCGCCGCCTTCGTCGCCGGGCAGGTGCAGACCACTTTCCCGACCCAGAACCGCCTCGCCGCGGTCACCGGCCTGCCCGTGCTCGGCACGCTCAGCGAGGTGGTGACCCCGCCGGAGCGGGCCCGCCGCCGCCAGCGGCTGGTCTGGCTCGGCGGCGCGGGCGCCGCGCTCGCAGCGAGTTACGCGGTCCTGATCCTGGTCGAATTCTGGCAGCGAAGCGCGCTGGCGTGAGGAGCGATATGAAACACAGCCGCATTTCGCTTCTCGAGCGCGCCGCCGAGGTCTACGATTTCGGAGCCGCCTTGCGCGCTCGCGAGGCCCTGCCGATCGAGCCGATGGCCGCGCCCAACGAGGCGCCGCGGGCCGATCCCGTCAAGCCGGACGAAGCACCGTCGGTCGCGGCCGTTCGAACCGCCGCCGCTGCCCGGATCCCGGTCGAGGCGAGGACAGCGCCGGCTGCCCCTGTCCGCGGCGGGAACGAGGCCACCGTCGACCGCGTCGCACTGGCCGAAGCCGGCTTCGTCGTCCCCGGCGCCGCGACGACCGGCCTCGCCGAGGAATTTCGACTGATCAAGCGCCAGCTGCTGGCCGCGATCGAGCGGCGCGTGTCGCTGCCCGAGGAGAAGCGCCGCTCGGTCCTGATCACCTCGGCCCAACCCGGCGAGGGCAAGAGCTTCTGCGCGGTCAACATGGCCTTGTCGCTTGCCGGCGAGCGCGACGTCGAGGTGCTGCTCGTCGACGGCGACTTTCCGAAGCCGGACATGCCCTCGATCCTCGGCATCGAGGGCGGGCCGGGTCTGGTCGATGCGCTGCTCGATCCCGGCGCCGATCCGGAGCGCTTCGTCATCCGCACCGACGTGCCGGGCCTTTCGGTCCTGCCGGCCGGGGCCAAGAGCAACAATGTGCCGGAGCTGCTCGCTTCCGAGCGCACGAGGGAAGTGCTGGCGAGGCTCGTCGCCGGCGACCGGAAGCGGATCATCCTGTTCGATTCGCCGCCCGCTCTGGTGGCGTCCCCAGCGACCGTGCTCGCCGGCTCCGTCGGCCAGGTGCTCGTCGTGGTGCGCGCCGACCGGACAACCGAAGCCGACTTGCGAGAGACGATCGGACTGCTCTCGGGCTGCGACCAGGTCAGCCTGATCCTGAACGGGGCAGCGATCGCCGTGAACGGGCGCAATTTCGGCTCTTATGATGGATATGGCCATGACGATTGAGTTCGCCGCCCGCCGGCACTGCCGTCTCGCCGCTCTGGCTTTCGGCCTCGCTTGCGCCGCTTCCGCCGCCCAGGCTCAGGTGCCGCCGCCGGCGCCGCCGCCTTCGGGCGTCGCTTATGGCGAGCCGGGGGCCGAGCAGCCCGCCGAGGCGCCGCCCGCGCGGCGATCCCGTGCGCGCAGCGAAATCCGTCCCTATCTCGAAGTGTCGCAGGTGGTGAGCGCCGACCTCGATGGCGGCGACACCCTGACCTATACGAGCCTTGCCGCCGGCGTCGACGGCCGGGTCCAAGCGCGCCGGGTCAGCGTCCAGATGAGCTACCGCTACCAGCGCAACATCGAATGGAGCGGGGAGGTCGGCGATCAAGACGCGCATTCGGGCGTCGCCATGGTCAACGCCCAGATCGCTCCCGGAGTCCAGTTCGACGCCGGCGCCGTCGCCACCCGCACCGGCGGGCAGGGAAGGGCGCTGGGAGTGAGCGACCGCGATCAGTCGGTCGAGGTCTACAGCGCCTATGCCGGACCGACCGTCTCGACCCAGGCCGGCCCGGTCAACGTCAATGCCGCCTATCGGATCGGCTATGTCGCCGTCGACGACGACCTTGCGGGCGCGGGCCGGAGCGACGATCACGGCAATGCGGTCGCCCATGCGGCGAGCGCGAGCGCGGGAATGGCGCCGGGCCGGCTTCCGGTCGGCTGGGGCGTCAATGTCGGCTATCAGCGCACCGATTCGGACGGCGAGTTCGACCACGAGTTCGAAGGCAGCTACGTCCGCGCCGACGTGGTCGTCCCGGTGAGCCCGCGCCTCGCCGTCACGGCCGGCGTCGGATATGAGAATATCGAAGCAACTCAGCTTGATATGGCTCGAGATGAAGACGGAGTCCCGATCGTCGGACCCGACGGCATCCGGCCCGACCCGTCGCGGCCGCGAGTGCTCACCTACGATCTCGACGGCATCATCTACGACGCCGGCCTGATCTGGCGGCCGAGCGCGCGCACCGAGGTGCAGGCGAGGGCGGGACACCGCTATGGCGGCACCACCGTGGTGGCGTCGGTCTCGCACCAGTTCAGCGCCAATGCCGGGATGAGCGCTTCGGTCCACGATTCCGTGCAGACCTTTGGCAGCCTGTTGACAAGCGATATCAGTAGCTTGCCGGACAACTTTGAGGTCAATCGTGATCCTCTGACCGGAAGCCTCGGCGGTTGCGTCTTCGGCGCGGAGCCCGGGCGCGGAGTGTGCCTCGATCGCTCGCTGCAGTCGATCCGCGGCAACAGCTTCCGGCTTCGCGGCGCCAACGTCACCTTCTCGGGCCGCCGCCGAGTCTGGAACTGGGGCCTGGGCGCCGATTATTCGCATCGCCGCTACGGCCGCCCGGACGACGCCGCCTTCGACTCGCTGGGCAGCACGACCGACGAGAGCTTCAGCCTCTTCGCTTCGGCCGGCCGGCGGCTGACCCGCACGTCGGATCTCGGCCTCAGCCTCTATGCGAGCTGGTTCGACACCAACCAGGCCGATTTCGACCGAGTGTTCAGCACCGGCGCGACGGTGGACTATAGCCGCAGCTTCCTGATGGACCGGCTGCAGCTGCTCGCCGCCCTCGGCCTCTACCACAGCGACGACGGCGTGATCGACAGCACGGTCGCCTCCGGCCTTCTCGGCCTGAGATACAGCTTCTGAACGCCGGGCGGCCAGGGAGACCCACAATGTATACCGACCATTACGGCCTCACCGGTCAACCCTTCCAGCTCACGCCGGACGCCCGTTTCTGGTTCGAGAGCAGGACCCATCGCAAGGCGATGGCGTATCTCGGCTACGGCCTCGCCCAGGGCGAGGGCTTCATCGTCGTCACCGGCGAGATCGGCGCCGGCAAGTCGACCCTCGTCGCCCACCTGATGGCGACGATCGACCGCGCCCGGCTCAACGCGATCAGCCTGGTCTCGACCCAGGTCGAGGGCGACGACATGCTTCGCCTCGCCGCCCAGGGCCTCGGCATCGCCACCGGCGCGGTCGAGAAGGCGCGGCTGCTCGATTCGGTCGAGCAGCGGCTCGAGGAGGAGCTGCGTTCCGGGAAGCGCACCTTGCTGATCGTCGACGAGGCGCAGAACCTCCCGGTCTCGGCGCTCGAAGAGCTGCGCATGCTCTCCAACTTCCAGGTCGCCGGCCGGGCGCTGATCCAGATCGTCCTGCTCGGCCAGCCCGAATTCCGAGCCAAGCTGGCGACGGACGGCCTCGAGCAGCTTCGCCAGCGGGTTATCGCCACCCATCATCTCGAGGCGATGGCGGCGGACGAGGTCGACTCCTATCTTCGCCACCGCCTGAGCGTGGTCGGCTGGAGCGGCCGGCCCGAATTCACTCCCGCCGCCGTGGCCGCCGCCCACGCCGCCAGCGGCGGCATCCCGCGCCGGCTCAACCAGCTCGCCAACCGGCTCATGCTGCAGGCCGCGATCGACGACTGCTCGACCATCGAGGCCGACTCCGTCGCCGCCGTCGCCGCCGAGATGAGCGAGGACGGAGCGCCCGCCGCCGCGCCCGAGGAGCGGGTGCTTCCGCTGCGCTCGGCCCGCTTGGCGCCGGCCCGCGCCG
>Ga0196962_10000077_pt1 | contig 67640 bp, 82 predicted proteins | sample S3v_20metaG_FD_183186 | JGI IMG/M metagenome (GOLD analysis project Ga0196962, IMG submission 183186) | Soil microbial communities from Anza Borrego desert, Southern California, United States - S3+v_20 | ecosystem: Environmental > Terrestrial > Soil > Desert | place: USA: California | collected...
CGCCAGCACCGCGACTCCCGGGCGCGCCCGGGCCTTGCCCCAGCGCCTGACCGGCTGCTCGACCAGGCGGTAGGATGCGACGGCGAGGGCCAAGGCGAGCGCGACGGCGGCCACGGCCTCGATCGATCCTTCCAGCCCCACCGTCCAGCGGAACAGCACGAAGACGGGCCAGTGCCAGAGGTAGAGCGAGTAGGAGATCTTGCCGATGAACACCGGCGCCCGGCGGGACAGGGCGCGGGCCGGCGCCGCCTCGGGGCGGGCGCAGACGAGGGCGATCAGGCCGCCCGCCGCGCCCACCGTCAGCAGCGCCCGAAGCGGAACCAGGCTGCCGCCGGGGTAGAAGAAGGCAAGGCCCATCGCGAGCAGCAGGCCGGCGCCGCAGGCGGCGGCCGCCCGGTCGGAGATCCGCGCCAGCGTCGGCTGCCAGAGCTTGAAGGTGAGGCTCAGAATCATTCCGCAGCCCAGCTCCCAGAAGCGGGTGGGCATCAGGTAGAAACGGAGCTGCGGCTGGGACTGCATCAGCCAGGCGAGCAGCAGCGAGGCCAGCGACAAAGCGGCGATCACCGCCGCCGCGCGCAAGCTCTGGCGAGGGTCGGACAGGACCCGCTGGCAGAAAAAGAAGAAGAAAGGGAAGAGGAGATAGAATTGCTCCTCGACCCCGAGCGACCAGGTGTGGAGAAACGGATTGAGCTCCTGGCGGGGATCGAAATAGTCGTTGCCGAGGAGGGCGAGCAGAAGGTTGCTGGCCCCCAGCGAAGCCGCCGCGGCGGTCGCCTTGGCCTCGTGCAGGGGCGGGCTGTCCGGCACCAGCAGCACCGACGCCAGGGATGCCGCCGCGAGCATCGCGAGCAGCGCCGGCACGATCCGGACGATTCGCCGGCCGTAGAAATAGGCGAGCAGCCGGCCGAGCCGGTCGAATCGGAGATGGGCCAGCGAGGAGGTGACGACGAAGCCCGAGATGACGAAGAAGAGATCGACTCCGCCGAACCCGCCCGGAACGAGGTCGGGCCGCAGGTGGTAGAAGAGCACCGACAGGATCGCGAGCGCGCGAAGGCCGTCGACCGCCGCGACATAGCCGATCCCCGCTTCCTGCCTGCTCACCGAGCCTCCGCCGGCCGCCTGGAAGGGCGCCGCGGCCACGGATATCACGTTCGGCCCTTTTCGCGAGCGGGCGCCCGCGCCTCTTTTTTACAGACAAGCCGGCGAGGCCGGGGCAAGGGGCGGCGATGTTCCGGCTGAGCCAGGAAGGGGAGGTCGCACGGCTGGTGATCGACCGGCCGAAGGCGCGCAACGCCATCCCGCTCGACGGTTGGCGGGCGCTTGCCGCCCGGATCGGCGAGATCGAGCGCTCGCCGGCGCGGCTCCTCGTCCTCTCCGGTGCCGGCGGTGCCTTCTGTGCCGGCGCCGATCTCGACGACTTCGCGCTTTTGAACCGCGACGAGGCGGCCCGAAGCCGCTTCCGCGAGGAGATGCGCGACGCGCTCGACCGGCTACGCGGCCTGGCCGTTCCCGCCGTCGCCGCGATCGAGGGCCCCTGCTTCGGCGCCGGCGTGGCGCTGGCCATGGCCTGCGACCTTCGCCTCGCCGCGGCCGACGCGCGCTTCGCCATCACCCCGGCGAAGATCGGCATTTCCTATCCGCAGGAGGACGTGCACCGGCTGGTCCAGCTGGTCGGGCCGGGGCAGGCCGCGCGGCTGCTGTTCACCGCCGCCACCATCGGCGCCGACGAGGCGGTGCGGATCGGCCTGGTCGAGGCGCTGGAAGCGGAGGCCGGTCTCGGCGCCGTCATCGAAGCGATCCTCGCCAACGACCAGGACAGCCTCGCCGCGCTCAAGCGGGGCCTTCGCCTCACCGCCGGCGGCCGGTGGAGCGATGCCGACCAGGACCGGCGCTTCGACGCCCTGATCGGCGGCGAGGCGCTGGCCGGGCGGCTCGAAGCCTTGCGGCGGAAATGGTAGAAGGCGCGCCATGAGGATCGTCCCTCTGATCCCGCTCCTCCTCGCCGGCTGCGGCGGTGCCGAACCGGCCGATCAGGCGGCGCCCGCCGAAGGGCCGGAGCGCATCGACTGCCGGATCGGCAACAGCCGCGACTTCGAGCGCTTCTGCACGATCGAGCTGGGCTCGGCCGAGGGCGGGGCCGGCCGGACTCTGACCGTGCGCAAGCCGGACGGCGGCTTCCGCCGCCTGCTCCTCACCGGCGACGGGCGCGGAGTCGTCGCCGCCGACGGGGCCGAGCAGGCGCGGGTGACGATCATCGCCGACGACCGGATCGAAGTGGCGATCGGCGGCGACATCTTCCGCCTGCCCGCGACCGTGCGGCGGTGAGCTCGGACACCGTCCTCACCGCTGCCGAGATGCGCTCCGCCGAGGCCGCGGCGGTCGCCGCGGGCACCCCGGTCGAGACCCTGATGGAGCGCGCCGGCCTCGCCGCCGCCGAGGCGATCCGGCGCTTCGCCGGGCCGCTTCCGGCGCTCGTCCTGTGCGGCCCGGGCAATAATGGCGGCGACGGCTACGTCGTCGCCCGAGCGCTCGCCGCGCGCGGAGTCACGGTGCGGATCGCGGCTTCGGGGGAGCCAGGGAGCGCCGCCGCGAGAGTGGCGAGCGAGCTGTGGAGAGGCCCGGTCGAGCCGCTCGCCGAGGCTCGGCCGGCGCCGCTGCTGATCGACGCCCTGTTCGGCACCGGCCTCGCCCGGCCGCTCGGCGACGGCCTGGCGAGCGGTCTGCGCGCCCTGGCCGCCCGGGCGAGCGTCCGGGTCGCGATCGACCTGCCGAGCGGAGTCGCGACCGACGACGGAGCGATTCTATCGGCGGTTCCGGACTACGACCTCACCGTCGCCTTCCAGACCCTCAAGCCGTCGCACCTGCTCCAGCCCGCCGCCCGGCACATGGGACGGATCGTCGTCGCCGACATCGGCATCGAGGCCTCGAGCCGGCTGCATCGGATCGCGCGGCCCCGGCTTCGACCGCCGGGCGCCGACGACCATAAATATAGCCGCGGCTATGTCGCGATCCTGGCCGGGGAGATGCCCGGCGCCGCGGCCCTCGCCGCGGCCGCGGCGCTTCGCGCCGGCGCCGGCTATGTCCGCCTGTTCGCTTCCGAGATCGTTCCCGCCGTGCCGGCCGCGGTCGTTCAGGATCCGGCCGCGCCGTTCCGCGCCGATCCGCGCATCGGCGCGCTCGCTCTCGGTCCCGGCCTCGGCACCGGCGAACGGGGAAGGGCGACGCTCCGGTCGGCCCTCGCCTCCGGCCTGCCGCTGGTGCTCGACGCCGACGCCCTCAACCTGCTGCCCGGCCTTGCCGGTGCCGATCTCGAGGGCGCGATCCTGACGCCCCATGCCGGCGAGTTCGCGAGGCTGTTCGGCGCCGGTGCCGGGAGCAAGGTCGAGCAGGCGCGCGCCGCCGCCCGCGGCTTGGGCGCGGTGGTCGTCGCCAAGGGTGCCGACACCGTCGTCGCCGCCCCGGACGGGCGAGCCGCCATCGCCGCGCCGGCTTCGCCTTTCCTGGCCAGCGCCGGGACCGGCGACGTGCTGACCGGAATCGTCGCGGCGATGCGCGCCTCGGGCCTGGCGCCGTTCGAAGCGGCCTGCGCGGGCGTCTGGCTGCACGGCCGGGCGGCGGCGCTGTGCGGGCCGGCGCTGATCGCCGACGATCTGGTCGCTCAGCTCCCCGCCGCCGTCGCCGGCTGCCTGTGAGCGGCGGCGAGGAGATCGTCCGGCTCGCCGCGCGGGGTGACGGGATCAGCGAGACCGGCCGCTTCGTCCCGCTGACCGCGCCCGGCGACCGCATCGCCGAGGACGGCTCGGTGGCGCCGGGAGTCCATCGCTCGGTGCCGCCCTGCCGTCACTTTCCCGAGTGCGGCGGCTGCCAGCTCCAGCATGTCGACGACTCCGCTTATGCCGGCTTCCTCGCCGACCGGATCGCCGCGGCGCTCGCCGCCCAGGGCGTCGCTCGGCCGGACATCCTGCCCGCTCGTCTGTCGCCGCCCAACTCCCGCCGCCGGGCCGCGCTTCGGGCGGAACGGCGGGGCGGACAGGCGCTGCTCGGCTTCAACGCCGAGGCCAGCCATCGCATCGTCGACATGCGCGAATGCCACATCCTTCGCCCCGAGCTGTTCGCGCTGGTGGCGCCGCTTCGCGCCCTGCTCGCGGCGCTGTTGCCGGCGCGAGGCCGCGGCGAGGTCAGGCTCACCCTGTGCGACCAGGGCATCGACCTGCTGCTCGGCGGCATCGGAGTCGAAGGGCTGCAAGCGGCGGAGGCGGTCACCGCCTTCGCGAGCGAACATCGGCTGGCGCGGCTCGCCGTCGACGACGGCTTCGGCCCTCAGACGCTTTGGGAGCCGGAGCCCGCGACGATCAGCCTCGGCGGGGTGCCGGTTCCGCTTCCGCCCGGCGCCTTCCTCCAGGCGACCCGGGAAGGCGAGGCGGCGCTGCTCGAAGCGGTGCTGAGGGCGGTCGGGGAAGCGCGGGTGACCGCCGACCTCTTCGCCGGGCTCGGCACCTTCGCTTTGGCGCTGGGCGGCCGGGTCTACGCCGCCGAGGGGGCGAGGGACAGCGCGCTCGCCCTCAAGGCGGCGGCGAACCGCGCCGGCCGGCATCTGTTCGTCGAGCATCGCGACCTGTTCCGACGCCCCCTCGACGCCGCCGAGCTCGCCCGCTTCGACGCGGTCGTGCTCGATCCGCCGCGCGCCGGCGCCGGCGAGCAGACTGCAAGGCTGGCCGTCTCGCCGGTGCCCCTCGTCGCCTATGTCTCGTGCAACCCGAACACCTTCGCGCGCGACTCGAAGGCCCTCATCGCGGGCGGCTACCGCCTGTCCTGGGTCGAGCCGATCGGCCAGTTCCGCTGGTCGACTCACATCGAGTTGGCGGCATGCTTCAGCAGGGAGTAAGGGCGCGGCGATGACGCCCATGGTCCGTTTCTTCGCGCTGCTGCTGGCGCTGATCGCCTCCGGTTTCGCCGGCGGCGCGGCCGTCTTGTGGCTCCAGGACGGCGAAAGGGCGCCGGGGACGCTTCCGGCCTCGGTGCCGACCGACTCGGTTCCTCCCGCCCGGCTGACTCTGTCGCCGCTGGTCGAGCGGGTCGCCCCCGCGGTGGTCAACATCGCGGTCCTGCAGCCTTCGCCCTACGAGCAGAATCCGCTGCTCCGCGATCCCTATTTCCAGGACTTTTTCGGCGTTCCCGAAGAGGCTCTGGCGCCGCGGCTCTCGGCCGGCTCGGGCTTCATCGTCGACTCGCGCCGCGGGCTCGTGCTCACCAACCACCATGTCGTCCAGAATGCGCGGGCGATCGAGGTCACGGTCGGCGATCGCCGGCTCGGCGCGCGCTTCCTCGGCAGCGACCCTCAGTCCGACATCGCCCTTCTCCAGATCCCGGCCGAGGGCTTGACCCAGCTGCCGCTCGGCGATTCGAGCCGGCTCGCGGTCGGCGATTATGTCGTCGCCATCGGCAATCCCTTCGAGATCGGGCAGACGGTGACGGCGGGGATCGTCAGCGCGCTCGGCCAGGGACGCCGCGGCGGCGGGCCGAGCTACGTCCAGACCGACGCTCCGATCAATCCGGGGAATAGCGGCGGACCGCTCATCAACATGCGCGGGGAGGTGATCGGAATCAACACCGCCATCATCGGCCCGGGCAGGGGCAATGTCGGCATCGGCCTCGCCGTCCCGTCCAACGACGCCCGGCGGGTGATGGCGGCCATCGTCCGGCGCAGCGGCCTCTAGGCCAGGTCCCGGAACAAGGCCGCGGCGGCGTGGATCGTGAGGCCGAGCAGGCAGAGCGAGGCGGCGATGAAGAACAGGAATCGCCATCTGACGACGTTCACGGTCGCCTGGACAAGGCTGTGGGCGACGCGGAAGGCGACATAGCCCGAGGCCAGCCAGACGTTGATCCGGGCGTCGCCGCGGCCGATCAGCGCCAAGGTCAGGCAGACCGCGTAGAAAAGGGTCGGCTGCTCCATCAGGTGATTGTAATTGTGCGCCTTCCACTGCGCCTGCGGCTCGACGACGCCGTCGAGGTCCCCGCCCTTGCTGCCGATTCGGCCTTTGAGGGAGATGCCTTTGCGGGCGAGCGCCGGAAAGCGCACGGCGTAGAGCCAGATCATCATGACCAGCGACCAAGCGACCAGCGCCACGACCGGTGCGAGAATGGCGCTGTCGCTCATCGGAAAACACCTCCCCGCTTGCGGCGGGAAGGTGCTCCAGCCGGCCCGGACTGTCAAACGGACTAGTCGAACATCCTCGCGAAGGCCCGCTTCGCGCGGTCGCGCCAATGGCCGCGGTGCCAGGCGTCGCTGGCGAGCAGCGGCAGAACGCTGGTCGCCTCGGCGAACACCATCTGCTCGAGGGCGGTGGAGACCTTGCCCCAGCTCGCCGCCTCCTGGAGGGTGGAGGAGGAGCAGGCGCCGTCGCGAACGTCGGCGACGGTGATCTGGACCGCATATTTGTGCACCTCGACATCGTCATGGCCGAGGATCTCGGCGCAGACGACCGTGTCCTGGGTGAAGTTCTTCGGAACGCCCCCGCCGATCATCAGCAGGCCGGTCGTGCCGGCCCGGATCTTGATGTCGGTGAGCTCGCGGAAGTCGGCGATCGAATCCATCGTCAGATAGGGCTCGCCCGCTTTCATCCGGTCGACCTGGTGCTTGACCAGGCCGAAGCCGGCCGAGCTGTCGGTGAAGGCCGGGCAGAAGATCGGCACGTCATGTTCGTAGGCGAGCCTGACCAGGCTGTTCTCCTTCTTGCCGTGGTCGATCAGCCAGCGGCCCATCTCGCGGATGAAGGCGCGCGAAGAATAGGGCTTCGGCTCGAGCGAATCGGCGATGGCGCCGATCGTATGGTCGGTCTCCTGGAGCTTCTCCTCGTCGATATAGGTGTCGTAGATCCGGTCGATGTAGAGCGACCGCAAGGTGTCGTCGTCGGGGATTTCGAGCGCCTGGTAATGCTTGTGACCGAGCGCCTCGAAGAAATCCATGTCGACGATGGTGGCGCCGGTGGCGACGATCGCGTCGACCATGTTGTGCCTCACCAGGTCGGCATAGAGGTCCATGCAGCCGCCGGCCGAGGTCGACCCGGCGATCACCAGGATGATCGAGCAGTCCGGATCGGCGAGCATCTGGTTGTAGATGTCGGCGGCCCGGCCGAGATCGCGCGAGGTGAAGCTCATCTTCTTCATCGCCTCGACGATCGGGCGCGCGTCGAAGCTCTTGATGTCGATATGCTCGACCGGCTTGGCGAGCAGCTCCGCCTTGCGGGTGTCGTTGATCAGGGTCGGGTCGTTCATCTTCGAAGAGTCTCCATGTCCTCCGTCACCCCGGGCTTGCCCGGGGCCCACCTTCTTTTCCGAAAGCGAGGTGGATGCCGGATCGGGTCCGGCATGACCATTGCTGACTAAGTCTGGCGCCTACAGCTTCACGACTTTGGAACGTGCCACTTCGCGCTCCGCTCCGCCGTACAGGGTCGCCATCGGTTCGTCGGCGGCGATCACCTTGAGATCGGCGCCGAAGCCGTTGAAGCCGGTGCGCATCGCGCAGCCATAGGCGCCGAGCATGCCGATCTCGATATAGTCGCCGGCGCCGACATCCGCGGGAAGCAGGAACGGCCCTGCCATATGGTCGAGATCGTCGCAGGTCGGCCCGTAGAAGCTGAACGCCATCGGCCGGGCTTCGGAACGGCCGGCACGGACCAGCTCCACCGGGAAGCGCCAGCCGATGTGGGCGGCGTCGAACAACGCTCCGTAAGCGCCGTCGTTGATGTAGAGCTGGTCGCCGCGCCTCTTCTCGACCCGGACGAGGACGCTGGCATATTCGGCGCACAACGCCCGACCGGGCTCGCACCACAATTCCGCCGAGTAGGAAATCGGCAGGCTTTCGAAGGCGTTGTGGATCACTTCGAAATAGGTTTCGAGGGGCGGCGGCTCCATGCCCGGATAGACCGACGGAAATCCGCCGCCGACGTCGACGATGTCGACGGTGACCGCGGCCTCGACGATGGCCGCCCGGACCCGCTCCATGGCGTCGCCGAAGGCGGCCGGAGTCATCGCCTGGCTGCCGACGTGAAAGCAGATGCCGAGCGCATCCGCCGCCTGGCGCGCGGCGAACAGCAGCGCCCGCATTTCGTGCGGCTCGGCTCCGAACTTGGCGGCGAGGCTGAGCTTGGCGTGTTCGGACGAGACCCGGATCCGAACAAGGAGGTTGAGGTCGCTCGCGCCGCCGGTGGCGCGGACGATCTTGTCGAGCTCCTCCATCGTGTCGAGCGAGAAGGTGCGCACTCCGAGCGCATAGGCTTCGGCGATCGCCTCCTCGGCCTTCACCGGATGCATGAAGCATTGCACCGCCCCGGGCAGGGTGGCCGCGACCAGCCGCACCTCGGCGATCGAGGCGACGTCGTAATGGCTGACGCCGGCGTCCCAAAGCACCTTGAGCAGTTCGGGAGCCGGATTGGCCTTGACCGCATAGAGCGACCGCCCGGGAAACCTCTCCACGAAGAATCGGGCGGCACGGCTTGCGGCGTGCGGACGAAGGAGCGTGACCGGTTCGACCGGGCGCTGCTTCGCGAGATCGGCAGCGCAGGCGACGCCGGCAGGGGCGGTCGCTAGCCCCAGCGCGCGAGGATGGATGTGCAACTCAAGGGACCTCCAACAGGTAGTTGACGACGAAGCAGCCTTGCGGTTGGAAGTCCCCATGGGGCTGCGCGGCGCGATATATGGACGTCGCACCCCCATGTAAAGACTTGGGGTTCTCCCCGTTTCTCCAGAGGGTTCATGCCACAGAGCAAGCCGACGACAGGGGGTGTCCGGGCTGCGGCGGGTCGCGTCGCCGGCCACGTCACCCGAACGCCCTTGCTCCCGCTCGACTGGGAAGGGCGGCGGCTCTGGGTGAAGGCCGAATGCCTGCAGCTGGGCGGCAGCTTCAAGCTGCGCGGCGCGACGAACCGGCTGGCGCTGCTGTCTGCGGCCGAGCGCGCGCTCGGCGTCGTCGCCTTCTCCTCGGGCAACCACGCCCAGGGCGTCGCTCTCGCCGCCCGCCGCCTGGGAATCGCCGCCACCATCGTCATGCCAACCGACGCGCCCGCCGTGAAGACCGAGGCGACTCGGGCCGCCGGCGCCGAGATCGTCTTCTACGACCGAGCGACCGGGAGCCGCGAGGAGATCGCGGCCCGGCTCGCCGGCGAGCGCGGCTCGACCCTGGTCCCCTCGTTCGACGACCGCGACATCATCGAAGGGCAGGGCAGCCTCGGAGTCGAGCTCGAGGACCAGCTCGGCGGCGTTCCGCCGATGGTGATCGTGCCGTGCGGCGGCGGCGGCCTCGCCGCCGGCATCGCCCTCGCTCTTCCCGAGTCCCGGATCCTCCTCGCGGAGCCGGAAGGCTGGGACGATATGTGCCGCTCGCTGGCGCTCGGCGAGATCGTTCCGGTCGTCGAGCCGGCGCCGCCCACCTTATGCGATGCGCTGCAGACCAAGCGGGTCTCGCCGCTCACCTTCGGCGCGTTGAGCGAGGCCGGGGCGACCGGAGTCGCGGTCGGGGAGGAGGAGGTGGCGGCGGCCATCGCCTTCGCCTTCCGCCACCTTCGCCTGGTCGCCGAGCCCGGCGGCGCCGTCGCCCTGGCGGCGCTGCTGGCGGGAAAGGCCGGGGACGTCCCCGACGGCGCCGTGCTGGTCATCTCGGGCGGCAATGTCGACGCCGGGCTCTATGCCGGCCTGCTGGCATGACCGGGCCCGGCGCGACCCTGCTGTCGGTGCTGATGGTCGCCGTCTTCCTGCTGACCGCCGGCGGACTCTATCTGATTGCCGGCCGCGGCGAGCGCCGCAAGGGCGGGCTGATGCTCGTCGCCGCCCTGGTCATGCTCGGCAACGTCCTGGTCTGGACGCTGTGAGCGTCTTCGATTTCGATTCGGCCATCGTTCGAGCGCCGGCGGCGAGCGTCGTCGACGGCCTTCGCGCCGGCGGGGAGGCCGGGCCCAGCCATGAAGGGGTGCTTGCCGAGCACCGCGCTTATGTCGCCGCGCTTGAGCAAGCGGGCCTCAACGTCCAGGCGCTGCCGCCGCTGCCCCTCTTTCCCGATTCGCTGTTCGTCGAGGACCCGGCCTTCGTCCTCGCCGAAGGCGCGATCGTCCTTCGCCCCGGGGCGCCAAGCCGGCGCGGCGAGGCCGCCACCCTCGCCCCCATCCTGAAGCGGCGGTTCGAGCGCGTGCTCGCGGTCGCGACCGGGTCCGTCGACGGCGGGGACATCCTGGTCCTGCCGGACGAAATACTGGTCGGGCTCTCGGCCCGCACCGACCGCGCCGGCGCGGCGGAGTTCGTCCGCCTCGCCGCGACGCTGGCCCGCCGAGCCCGGATCGTCGCGACCCCGCCGGGCGTTCTCCACCTCAAGTCGGCCTGCGCCCTGCTCGACGAGGGGACCGTCCTCGCCACTCCCGCCCTCGCTGAGGCCGGAATATTCGGCGGCCTCGCAGTGCTGACGACACCGCCCGGCGAGGAGGCCGGAGCCAATCTGCTGCGCCTCGGACGACGGGTGCTCGTCGGCGCGGGCTTCGTCAGGACGATCGAGCTCGTCGCGGGCCGCGGCCTCGAAGCGGTGCCGCTGCCGGTGGACGAGATCGGCCTGATCGACGCCGGCCTGTCGTGCATGTCGCTGCGCTGGCTGGCGGGCGGGAAGTGACCGGTCGGAGGTGCTCCCCGGCGAAGGCCGGGGTCCAGCGGCAATGACGCAAGACTGGGTCCCGGCCTTCGCCGGGAAACATCATTTCACCTGATCGGGCAGCTCGGGTCGAGCCGGAAGTCCAGATAATCGTCCACCGCCTTCATCAGCTGGGGCATCTCGTTGACGAAGAAGTGGTTCGCGCCCGGCACCGTCTTGTGCTCGATGGTGATGTGGCGCTGGGTCCTGAGCTTGTCGACCAGCTTCTGGGTCGCGATCGGAGTGACCACCTCGTCGGCCTCGCCCTGGATGATGATTCCGGAGGCGGGGCAGGGGGCGAGGAAGGAGAAATCGTACATGTTCGCCGGCGGCGCGATCGAGATGAAGCCGCGCGCCTCGGGACGGCGCATCAGCAATTGCATTCCGATCCAGGCGCCGAAGCTGAAGCCGGCGATCCAGGTCGTCTCGGCCTCGGCATGGACCTGCTGCACCCAGTCGAGCGCGCTGGCGGCGTCGCTGAGTTCGCCGATGCCGTTGTCGAACAGGCCCTGGCTCTTGCCGACTCCGCGGAAATTGAAGCGCAGGGTGGCGAAGCCGCGGCGGACGAAGGTCTTGTAGAGCGCCAGCACGATCGCGTTGTTCATCGTCCCGCCGCCCTGCGGATGCGGGTGGAGGATCAGCGCGACCGGGGCGCGCGGGCGCGGGCCGGGGCTGAAGCGTCCTTCGAGACGGCCCTCGGGCCCTGGAAAGATGACTTCGGGCATTGCACCTGTGCTTGGATGCCGACAAAGGAATGCGCGCGGATGAACCGCACGCGGCGGCGCTCTATATAGGGAGGCGCGGCTTTTCTGCAATTGAAAGGACGGGAGCGCTGGCCGGCCGAATCTATCTCGACCATGCCGCGACGACGCCGATCCTGCCCGAGGCGGCGGCGGCGATCGCCGAGGGCTGCGCCGCCTGGGCCAATCCCTCCTCGGCCCATGCCGAGGGCCGCTCGGCCCGGGCGGCGATGGAGGAAGCGAGGCGGCGGATCGCCGCGGCGCTCGGCTGGAGCGGCCTCGTCGTCTTCACCTCGGGAGCGACCGAGGCGATCGAGATCGCGCTCCGCCGAGCCAGGGCCGGCGCCGCGATCGTCTCGGCGATCGAGCATCCGGCGGTTCTCCGAGCGGCGTCCGAGGCGCGCCAAGTCGCGGTCGGCCGGGACGGCAGGCTCGACCTTGACGACCTCGATGCCGCGCTCGCCGAGACCGAGCGGCCCCTGGTCGCGGTCCAGTCGGTCAACAACGAGACCGGGGTCGTCCACCCGATCGGCGAGGTCGCCCGGCGGGTGGCGGCGGCCGGCGGCCTGCTCCTCGTCGACTGCGCGCAGAGCGCCGCCAAGCTGCCGCTCCCCGACGCCGACTTCATCGCCGTCGCCGCCCACAAGTTCGGCGGCCCGCCGGGAATCGGCGCCCTGCTGGTGCGCGACGCCGCCGCCCTCGAGGCGGTGGGCGGGCAGGAGGGCGGCTACCGCCCCGGAACGGCGGCGGTGCCGATGATCATGGGCTTTGCCGCGGCCGCGGAGGCCGACCATGGCTGGTTCGAGCAGGCGCGGCGGCTGCGCAACGGTCTCGACCGGGCCATCCTCGAAGCGGGCGGCGAGATCGTCGCCTCGGCGGCGCCGCGAATCGCGACCATCGCCGCCTATCGCCTGCCCGGCGTCGCCGCGGCCGCTCAGATGATGCAGCTCGACCTGGCCGGGATCGCCGTCTCGGCCGGCAGCGCCTGCTCGTCGGGCAGCCTCAAGACCAGTCACGTCCTGCTGGCGATGGGGATGAGCGAGGAGGCGGCGCGCGAGGTCATCCGGGTCAGCTTCGGCCCCGGCACGACTCGGGGCGACGTCGAGGCCTTTCTCGGCGAATGGCGCAAGCTGCTCGAGCGCCGCCGGGCGGCATGAGCTGCATCTATCTGGACTATCAGGCGACGACTCCCCTCGCGCCGGAAGCGGCGGCGGCGATGCGGCCCTGGCTCGAGGCCGGCTTCGGCAACCCGCACAGCCCCCACCGGCTCGGCCGCGAGGCCGCCGCCGCGATCGAGGTCGCCCGCGACCGGGTGACGGCGGCGCTCGGCGGCGGCGAGGAGGGCCGGCTCTACTTCACGTCCGGGGCGACCGAGGCGGTCAACTGGGCTCTGAAGGGGGTCGCCGCGCGCCTGCCCGAGGGGCGGCGGCGGATCGTCACCCTTGCCACCGAGCATGCCTGCGTTCTCGACACGGTCGAATGGCTGGGCGGCCAGGGCTTCGAGGTCGACGTCCTTCCGGTCCAGGCCGACGGCCTCGTTTCGATGGACCTGCTCGCCGAGCGGGTCACGGACCGCACCGGGCTGGTCGCGGCGATGCTGGTCAACAACGAGATCGGGAGCGTCCAGCCGGTCGCCGAGATCGGCGGTCTCGCCCGCGGCCGCGGCGCCCTGTTCCTCTGCGACGCCGTCCAGGGGTTCGGCCGGGTGCCGCTGGCGGTGGCGAGCTGCGACATGGTCGCGCTGTCCGCTCACAAGGTCCACGGCCCCAAGGGCATCGGCGCCCTCTGGGTGCGCGAGGGCGTCGGTCTCGACCCGCTTCTCCATGGCGGCGGCCAGGAGGGCGGAATCCGTTCCGGAACGCTCTCGCCGGCCTTGTGCGCGGGCTTCGGCGAGGCCGCTCGCCTGCTCGTCGAGCGGGCCCAGGCGGACTCGGCTCATGTCGAGAGACTGTCGTCGCTGGCGCTGTCGCTGCTCCCGGCCTGGAGCCTGAACGGGCCTGCCGGGCACCGCTACAAGGGCAATCTCAACCTCCGCCGGCCCGGAGTCGACGCCGCCCGACTGATCTCCGAGGTCCGCCAGGTCGCCTTCTCCGCCGGCTCGGCCTGCGCGAGCGGCTCGGGCCGCCCCAGCCACGTCCTCGCCGCTCTCGCCCTGAGCGACCGGGAGATACGGTCCTCGATCCGGCTCGGCTTCGGCCGCTACACTACGGAATCGGAGCTGGTCGAGGCGCTGAGGCTCATCGACTCGGCCGCCGGCCGCCAGCTGGACCTCGCCTCATGACCCTGGTCCGCTTCGTCTCGGCCGACGGCAACCACGTCCAGGAGGTGCGCGCTCCGGCGGGGGAAAGGCTGCTCGACGTCGCCCAGTCGGCCGGCCAGCCGCTCGAAGGCACGTGCGAGGGGCAGATGGCCTGCTCGACCTGCCACGTCATCGTCGATGCCGAGGATTTTCCGAAGCTTCCCGCCGCCAGCGACGAGGAGGAGGACATGCTCGACCTCGCTTCCCACGTCACCCGCCATTCGCGACTCGCCTGTCAGATCTGGTTGAGCGAGGCCCTAGAATATCTGACGGTGCGCATCCCCGGCGGTTTTCATAACATGCAGGGGAGATGATCGACCGACGCGCCTTCCTCCTCGCCGGATCGGCCGCTGCCCTGGCCGCCTGCCGGACCCGCACCGCCGCTCCGCTGGCGCCTGCAGACACCGCCCTCGCGGACATCAGGGCTCGCCTCGGCGCCGGCGCCCGCCTCGGCGTCGCCGCCGTCGACACCTCGTCGGGAGCGCGGCTCGCCCTCGATCCCGACGGCCGTTACGCGATGTGCTCGACCTTCAAGGCGCCGCTGGCCGCCATGGTCCTCGCCGAAGCGGAGCGCGGAACGCTCGCGCTCGACGACGAGCTCGCCGTGAGCCGAGCCGATCTGGTCGACAATTCGCCGGCCGCGGCCGCCGCGCTGCCGCTTGGGCGGATGACGATCGAGGCCATGTGCGCCGCCATCGTCCAGGTCAGCGACAACGCCGCGGCGAACCTGCTGCTCGCCCGGCTCGGCGGCCCGCCGGCCTTCACCGCCTTCGTCCGCCGCTGCGGCGATCCCGCCACGCGCCTCGACCGCGTCGAGCCGGAGCTGAACAGCAACCGTCCGGGCGATCTGCGCGACACGACGACCCCGGCGGCGATGCTCGGGCTGATTCGCGGCCTCCTCGTCGGCGAGCTCCTGTCGCCGGCCTCGCAAGCTCGCCTCGCCGGCTGGATGGTGGGGGCGACCACCGGGCTCGACCGTCTGCGCGCCGGCCTTCCCGCCGGCTGGCGCGCCGGCGACAAGACCGGCACCGCGAACAGCGCCAACAACGACATCGCCGTCGCCTGGCCGCCGGGACGCCCGCCGATCCTGATCGCCAGCTACATCGACGCACCCGCGCCGACCCACGCCGAACGCAATGCCGCCCACGCGGCGGTCGCCCGCGCGGTGACTGCGGCCTTCACCTCCCGGCTTTGACAATCTTTGCCAATCCGGACTAATGTGCGGCGATGGCCACGATGAACATTTCGCTGCCCGAGGAGATGCGCGCCTATGTCGAGGCGCAGGTCGCAACCGGCTACTTTGCCAATGCCAGCGACTTCATCCGCGACCTTATTCGGCTCGATCTGGAGCAAGGACGGGGGCGGCTCAGGGAATTGCTGGCGGAGGGCGAGAGAAGCGGCGTCAGCGAACTCGGCCTCGATGAGATTTGGGAGCGTGCGCGGGAGACGATCAGATCGCGCGCCGCCTGAGGCTCCTCCGCGGTGCCGAGCAGGACCTGGATTTGATCTTTCGTTTCACCATTGAGAATTGGGGCATGGCTCAGGCCATGGCCTATCGCGATACTCTCTTTCGGGTGATTCGTACTTTGGTCGACCGCCCCGGCCGCGGTTCCCAGGCCGGCGGACCGCGATCGTTCCGTTCGGTCAAAGCCGGAAAGCACCGCGTCTATTACACGTTCGATGAGGAAGAAGTGCGAATAGTCCGAGTGCTCCATCACCGGATGGATGCCGGCCGCCACCTGATGTGATCTTGCCTGACCGGGGGTTGTCGCCCATATGGCGCTCGGGAGTCGGGCGGACGGCGCTCTCGCCAACCCGGTCAGGTCCGGAAGGAAGCAGCCGTAACGAGTTCAAGCGCCGGGTCGTTCCGGCTCCCACCTTTCCGATCCAGGCCCGGTGCGTCTAGCCCGTCCACGCCCGAGGAGCGCTCGACGCCGCGTGACGGCGGGCGCGGGAAGCTCGGCGTCGCCTAGGTCGATCTGGCCTGATCGACGGGCCTTCGTCGTGCCGAACCTGATCCGCCATCCACCTTCCTTCCGACGACGTGCGGCGCTGTCGACGTCGCCAGACGCGGCGCCATCGACTCGCGCCGAGGACAGCATGCGGGGGCGCCCCGCTCGGAATCCCGCCCGGAGCCGCGGCCCCGTCGCGCTCTCCGCTTGACCCGCTCAGCTACCTTGCATAACTAGATAGCTACCTGTACTAGTGGATTCGTGGTGATCTCGAGGAACAGCCGCTTCCTGGCCAATTGGGATTCGCAGGCGCGAAAGGGGGTGCTCGTGCTGATGGTGATGTCGGCGCTCTCGGCGCGCGAATATTATGGCTACGAGCTGGTCGAGCACATTCTGGCCAGCACGGGCGTGGAGGTCAGCGACGGCACTCTCTACGCGATCCTCGTTCGGCTGAAGGCCGAAGGGCTCGTCAGGACGCGCTGGGAAGCGGCCGAGCGCGGTCCCGCTCGGAAATATTACGCCTTGACCGGCGATGGTCGCGCCCTGCTCGCAGACATGAAGCGCTCCTGGACCGAAATCGCGCATGGTGTCGAGGCGATCCTGAAGGACGGGAGCGGCGACGATGTTCAGTGAGCCAAAGGCGCGCGGTGCGTGGCGCCAGTTCCGGTTCCGGGTCGAGCTGATGCTGAGCTCGGTATCGGGCGGCGTGCGCCGGGAGCTGCTCGAGGATCTCGCCACGCACGTGCGCGAGCTGGTCGCCCTCGGCCCGGACGGGGCCAGCGAATATGAAAGGCTGCGGGGGGCGCTCGAGCGGATGGGCGATCCGCGCGAGTTCCTGGCGCCCTTGGTCGGCGAAGCCATATTCCGCGATCCCCCTCGCGATGTCGGCTTCGGCCAGGCGGGGCGGGTCCTGCTGTCGCTGCTGTCGCGTGGTTGGCGGCTTGCCTGGCGTTCGGCGTCGGCGCTGCTCGCCGCCCTGCTTGGAGCGCTTGCCGGCCTGGTCGCCTTCGGCAGCCTGCTCGACCCTCGGGCGGTTGGGCTCTTCCGGCTCGGCCCGGACGATATCCATCTCCGGCTGCTCGGCGGGCAAGGGGGGGTGCCGCTCTTCGCGCCATGGTTCGCGATCGGCCTGCTCGCCTTGGCGGCAGCGTCGATGGCCTTCGCCTGGCGGCAGTCCCGCAGGCTGATCCTGGAGATACTGACGAACGGAGCGCCCGGACATGGCCGCCATTGACCCGCCCGCCGCGGAGCGGAAGCTGCATCTCTTCCCGTTCGAGATCGCGCTCTTCGCGCTCATCTTCTGGGCCGACGGCGCCGGGCTCATCCCTTTGTCGAAGACGCCGTTCCTGTTCCTGGTGGCCTGGCTGTCCCTGCGCCTGCGAGGCGCCGGATGGCGCGCTGCCGGCTTGAACTTCGATCGTCGCTGGCTGGCCCTTCTTGGCCTCGGCGTCGCCGCCGGCGCCGCATTCTGGGCGTTCGAATTCTTCGTCGAGAATCCCTTGCTGTACCGACTGACGGGGAGCCATCCCGATCTGGATGTCTTTGCCGACCTGATGGGCAATGCCGGCCTGCTCGCCCTCCTGATCGCGCTGAACCTCGTCCTTGCGGCCTTCGGTGAGGAGATGGTCTGGCGCGGCTATGCCCTGCCGCGCGTGGCCGGTATCCTCGGCGGTTCGAGCGCCGCCTGGGCGGCTTCGATACTGGTCGTGAACGCCGCCTTCGGCCTCGCCCATCTCTATCAGGGCGAATCCGGAATCGTGCAGGCGGCCGTTCAAGGGATCCTGCTCGGCCTTCTCTATCTCGCGACGGGTCGAAACCTGCTCGCCCCGATCGCCGCGCATTTCACCGCCAATAATTGCGATTTCGTCGCCATCTATTTGGGCCTTCATCCGGGCATAACCTCGTGACCTAGGCGCGCTCAGGGGACGGCTGGGAAGGGCCTCGAAGCCGTCGAAGCTGACGCGATGCACTTGCAAGCGGCCCGTCAGCGTCAGCTTTGGGATCCCCGCCGGGCTTCGACAGGCGCGGCGCGAGCGGCTAGGATGGCCATGATGTCCGAATCTCCCCAGCCCTACCGGGTCCTCGCCCGCAAATACCGGCCGCAGGGCTTCGACCAGCTGATCGGCCAGGAGGCGATGGTGCGCACCCTCGCCAACGCCATCGGCAGCGACCGGCTCGCCCACGCCTTCCTGCTGACCGGCGTTCGCGGCGTCGGCAAGACCTCGACCGCGCGGCTCATCGCCAAGGCGCTGAACTGCGTCGGCCCGGACGGAGAAGGGGGTCCGACCATCGCTCCGTGCGGAGTCTGCGAGCCGTGCCTCGCCATCGCCGAGGGCCGCCATATCGACGTGGTCGAGATGGACGCCGCCTCCCACACCGGCGTCGACGACGTTCGCGAGATCATCGAGGCGGTCCGCTACGCGGCGGTCTCGGCGCGCTACAAGGTCTACATCATCGACGAAGTCCACATGCTGTCGAAGAATGCGTTCAACGCGCTCCTGAAGACGCTCGAGGAGCCGCCCGCCCACGTCAAGTTCCTGTTCGCCACCACGGAGGTCAACAAGGTCCCGATCACCGTCCTGTCGCGCTGCCAGCGCTTCGACCTGAGGCGGATTCCCGCCGAGCGGCTGGGCGAGCATTTCGCCGAGGTCGCGCGGGCCGAAGGGGTCGAGGTCGAGCCCGACGCGCTCGCCCTCATCGCCCGCGCCGCCGAAGGGTCGGCCCGGGACGGCCTCTCCATCCTCGATCAGGCGATCGCCCACGGCGCCGGCGCGGTCACCGCCGATCAGGTGCGCGCGATGCTCGGCTTGTCGGACCGAGGCGCGACCCGGCGCCTTCTCGGCCTTCTGCTCGCCGGCGACTCGGCCGGCGCCCTGGCGGCGCTGAAGGACCAATATGATCTCGGCGTCGAGCCGTCCGCGCTGCTCCGCGGGCTGCTCGAGGCTGTGCACGGAATCACCCGGGCCAAGGTCGGCGGGGCCCAGGATCCGGCGCAGTCGGCCGAGGAGCGCGAGGCCTATGCCGACTGGGGGAGCCGTCTCTCCCATGCCGCGGTCCACCGGCTCTGGCAGCTGCTGCTCAAGGGACTGGCCGAGATCCACGTCGCGCCGTCGCCGCTCGAGGCCGCCGAAATGGCGCTGCTTCGAGTCATCCACGCCGCCGAGCTGCCCGATCCGGGCGAGCTTGCGGCGAAGCTGGCGAGCGGCCAGCCCGTCGCCGCGGCGGCGCGGAGCGAGTCGCCCAGGGCCGAGCCGCAGGGCGCCCTCCTCGAGGCGCCGGCGAGCTTCCCGAAGCTGGTCCAGCGCCTTGGGGACCGGGGCCAGCGCCTGCTCTCGCACCAGCTGACCGAGGAGTTCCGGCTGATCGAATATGCCCCCCCGCTGCTCCGGCTGCAGGCGGCGCGAGCGCTCGATTCGCGCCGGGTCGAGGAGGTGCTCGCCGGCGTTCGCGCCTTCCTGAAGAAGGAATCGGGCGAGAGCTGGCAGGTGGTCCTCGCCGAAGGCTCGGCTCAGCCCACTTTGCGCGAGCAGGAACTGGCGGACGAGGAGGCTTTGCGCCAGCAGGTGCTCGAATCCCCGGTCGTCAAGGCGGCGTTCGAGAGCTTTCCCGACGCCGAGCTCGCCGGCTACACGATCGCCGACAAACGGAGTGCTTAGATGCCCGATCTCAACGAGCTGATGAAGATGGCCCAGGAGGCCCAGGCCAAGCTGATGCAGGCCCAGGAGGATCTCGACAAGGTCGAGGTGGAGGGCGTTTCGGGCGGCGGCATGGTGCGCATCCGAGCGTCGGCCAAGGGGCGGATCATCAGGGTCGACATCGACGAGAGCCTGCTCCAGCCGGCCGAGAAGCAGATGGTCGAGGATCTGGTGGCGGCCGCGCTCAACGACGCTCGCGGCAAGGCCGATCTCGCCGCCCAGGAAGCGATGCGCGACGCCACCGGCGGGCTCCAGCTCCCGCCGGGGATGAAGATGCCCTTCTAGAGGCCGTTGTCGGGGGCCGGCGCGTCCGGTTCCGCTTCCGGTTCAGGCGCAGGCCTCTCGAACTCCTCGCCTGGCAGCTGCGGGGGCGGCGGGGGCGGCTGGGGCGCGGTTCGGCTGGTCGGGCGCCGCGCCGGCCGCCGCGGCTCGGGACGGTCGGCGGCGGGTCGGGCCGGGGCGCCGGCATAGACGCAGGAATCGAGTCGGTCGCGGCGGACCGCCGCCATCCGGGCCGCGATCAGATTGCCGTAGCGGCGGGTGAAGCCGCTCGGAGCGATCGCCTCGCGCCGCTTGGGCAGCGGCAGGACCGCGGCGAGCCGGGCCGCTTCGGTCGCGCTGAGGCTGGCGGCGTCGTGGCCGAAATAGCGGCGAGCGCCGGCATTGACGCCGTAGGTGCCGATCCCGGTCTCGGCGACGTTCAGATAGACCTCCATGATCCGCCGCTTGTCCCACAGGGTCTCGATGAGCAGGGTGAACCAGGCCTCGATCCCCTTTCGGAACCAGCCCCCACCTTGCCACAGGAAGGCGTTCTTCGCCGTCTGCTGGCTGATCGTCGAGCCGCCGCGGACGATCCGGCCGCCGCGGGCATTGCGCCGCATCGCCGCCTCGATCGCCTGCCGGTCGAAGCCGTCATGGGCGCAGAATTTGCTGTCCTCGCCGCCGATCGCGGCACGCACCATGTCGCGGTCGATCCGCTCGATCGGCAGCCACTCGCGGCGGGCGCCGTTGCCGGCCATGACGTCGCCCAATTGGGTGAAGGTGATGGGCGGGTTCACGAACCGGTAGAGCAGCACCCACGCCACGCTGATGACGAGAAACAGCAGCACGCCCTTGACGATCAAGCCGAGCAGTCGGCGAAGCCAGGAACGGCGGGGGCGGGCGCGGCGTGCCATGGCCCGCGCCTAGCATCCCGCCGCTCCGTGCGGAAAGGCCCGCGCGGCCGCCCGGCGGCGCCCCTGTTAGCTTGGCGAGGCGGACGGCTCGGCCGCCGGCGAGGCAGGGGCGTTCTCCGGGCCGGCCGCCGCCGGGCCGTTCCCGGCGAAGCCGACGCGAGGCATCTCCCCCCACACGCGCTGCGAGGTCAGATACTGCCACCAGCCCCAGACCCGCCAGAAATTGTGCAGCTGCCGATAGCCGAAATTTTCGAGCACGGCCGCCGAGCCGAGCTTCGCCAGGTCGCTGATGTGGGGATAGGGCTTGAGCTGGAATTCGGCCAGCATCAGCGAGGCGATGCTCGTGAACGTGCCGAGGCCGAAGACCCTGCGCCGCGGCGGCGCCGAGGCCGCGAGGGTCAGGCTCGATTACGATTTCAGCTTCAGCGACCTCGAAGAGCCGCGATCCGACTGGCATGAGGCCTCGGTGCGCCTGCGCTACCAGGCCGACGAGACGCTGGCGGTCAGCGCCCTGCTCGAAGTCTCCGATCGCGGCCGCTCCCGCGACGTCTATGGAGAGGTTCGGCTCGACCGGCGCGGCGCTCCGGGGAGCGGCGTCTACGTCGCTCTGGGCGTCACGCCCGAGGCCGACTTCAGGCCGGAATGGCAGCTGAGCGCGGGCGGGTTCGCGCGCATACGCGGCGGTCCGGGCGCGACCGTCCTCACCCTCGATGCTCGTCACGGCCGCTATCGCGCCGGCGACGTCCAGACCCTGACGCCGGGGATCGAGCAATATCTGGCCGGGGGCCGCGCCTGGCTCACCGCGCGCTGGATCAACATCTTCGACGAGGATGGCGATCATCGCGCCGGGTGGCTGGCCCGCGGCGACGTCATGGCCGGCGACCGGCTTCGGCTGTTCGCGGGCCTCGCCGACGCCCCCGAGACCTCCGAGGGGATCGTGATCGACACGTTCAGCCTGTTCGGCGGTCTGAGCTACGATCTCAGCGCCAGCGCCAGCCTGCGGCTGTCGATCGCGCACGAGGATCGCGACGTCGGCGGCGACCGCCTTCAGCTCAGCGTCGGCACCGGCTTGCGCTTCTGAGGACGCTGCCTGGCTGGCCGGCTCAGCCGGCGGTGAGCAGCCGCCGCTCGCCGGCCAGGCCCATGAGCGCCTTCTGCAGCTTCTCGAAGGCCCGAACCTCGATCTGCCGGATGCGCTCGCGGCTGACGTCGTAGACCTGGGAGAGCTCCTCCAGCGTCTTCGGGTCGTCGCGGAGCCGGCGCTCGGTGAGGATGTGCCGCTCGCGGTCGTTCAGCGCCTGCAGGGCCTCCTCGAGCAGGGCATGCCGCATCTGCGATTCCTCGGCATCGGCGACGCGCTCATCCTGCAGCGGCTCGCTGTCGACCAGGAAGTCCTGCCAGGATCCTTCGCTGTCGTCGCGCAACGGCACGTTGAGGCTGGTGTCGCCGCCCATCGCCATGCGCCGGTTCATCGAGATCACGTCTTCCTCGGAGACGCCGAGATCGGTCGCGATCTTGGCGACGTCCTCGGGCTTCATGTCGCCGTCCTCGAAAGCCTCGATCCGGTTCTTCATCCGCCGCAGGTTGAAGAACAGCTTCTTCTGCGCGGCCGTGGTGCCCATCTTGACCAGGCTCCAGCTGCGCAGGATGAATTCCTGGATCGACGCCCTGATCCACCACATCGCGTAGGTGGCGAGGCGGAAGCCGCGCTCGGGCTCGAACTTCTTCACGCCCTGCATCAGGCCGATATTGCCCTCGGAGATGAGCTCGCTGAGCGGCAGGCCGTAGCCGCGATAGCCCATCGCGATCTTGGCGACGAGGCGCAGGTGCGAGTTGACCAGCTTGGCCGCGGCATCGGTGTCCTGATGCTCGGTCCAGCGCTTGGCCAGCATATATTCCTCCTCGGGCGTGAGGATCGGGAATTTCTTGATCTCGGAAAGATAGCGGTTGAGGCCCGCCTCTCCGCCGGTCGCCGGGATCGTCGCCGGGACGTTTCTGCCGCTCGCCATGCTGATTCTCACATTCTCCCTGCGGCCCCACGGAGTCTTCGCTCCATGCCGGGCTGAAGTTTCTATACGGTAAGCGCCCCGAACAGTTCCTGAATATCAGACGGGATGGGGCTTTTAAAGGTTAGGTTTTCTTTCGAAACCGGATGCTTGAAGCCGAGCTCCGCCGCGTGCAGGGCCTGGCGGTGAAAGCCGAGCCCTTTCAATATGTCGCGGTGGGCCGGCCGGGGCCGGCCGTAGACCGGATCGCCGAGGAGAGCATGACCGATCGAGGCCATGTGAACCCGGACCTGATGGGTCCGACCCGTCTCGAGCCGGCATTCGATCAGCGCCGCTTCGGCGAGCGGCCGAACGATTCGGTAGTGGGTGACGGCCCGCTTGCCGCGGCCGCCCGCCGTGACGACCGCCATCTTCTTGCGGTTTGCCGCCGAGCGCGCGAGCGGCGCGTCGACGGTGCCCGCGGGCGCCGCGGGGATGCCCGCGACGATCGCGAGATAGAGGCGGTGGACGTCGTGGCGGGCGAACTGCGCGCCCAGCCTCTCGTGCGCGATGTCGGTCTTGGCGACGACGAGCAGACCGGAAGTATCCTTGTCGATGCGGTGGACGATGCCCGGCCGGGCAACGCCGCCGATCCCCGACAGCCGGCCGGCGCAATGATGGAGCAGGGCGTTGACCAGCGTGCCCTCGGCGTTGCCGGCGGCCGGATGGACGACCATTCCCGCCGGCTTGTCGACGACGAGCAAATGATCGTCCTCGTGGACGATCTCGAGCACGATGTCCTCGGCCCGGTTGTGCGGCGCCGCCGGCTCAGGCACGGCCACCTGGTAGGTTCCGGCGAGCGGCCTCGCCGCCGGATCGCGAACGATGCCGCCCGGGCCGGTGACCGCGCCGGCCGAGATCAGCGCCTTGCAGCGCTCGCGCGACAGGGTCGGCACGGCGTCGGCGAGCGCCCGATCAAGCCGCCGCCCGGCGACGTCCTCGGCGAAGCCGACGCTGAAAATCCTGTCCCCCATCATCCCGGGAGCGATGTGGCTACGGCCGAAACGAAATCAAGCCGGCGCCCTTTTGAACCGGCCGCCCGTCCACCGGTCACGTGAAACGCCCATTTTGTCGCGCGGTAGTGTAAACGCCGCCGAAGCGTAGTAGGGACTATCCGTTGCGCTGGTCCGAAAGGCGCGACTCGCACCGGTCCACAAGGCTCGGAACGAGTTGATGGCCGGGGCGTTCCCGGCAAGTCTGAGGATCGGATCGCTTGCGAGCCGCTCCTCGGCTGCGGCATAGAAGGGGAATAATATGCGTGTTTCGAGACCTTCACTAAGTCCAACCAAGATCCTGGTCAGCCTCTCGCTCTGTGTCGGTTCGACCGTCACCCTCTCGACGCCCGCGGCCGCTGCCTGCCAGGCCGGCACGCCGGGCTGCGTGTTGCCGATTACGGAAGCTCCGCCGCCGGCGCCGCCGCCGCCGGTCGGGGCCGGGCCCGTGGTCAGCGACGGCGGTGGCTGGGGCATCTGGCCCTTCATCATCGGTCTCGCCGCCCTCGCGGCCTTGATCTACTTCCTCACCAAGGGAGATGATGACGAGGCGCCGCCGATCAGCCCCTGACAAGCCATGACCTCGCTCGAGTGCATCGAACCCGTCGCGACGGGGCCGGTTTGCACCATCAGCAACGACGGGAGGAATGCTCGATGAACAAGAAAACAGTTGCCGCTGCCTTCGCCGGCGCCCTTGTCGCCGCGATCGCGGTGCCGCAAAGCGCCAGCGCCCAGACCATGCCGGACGGTTCCGAACTTCGCGGGGCAGTGGTTCGAGTCGAAATGACCGACGGCGTCACCAACACCGTCAACTTCCATCCGGACGGAACCGCCACGATCGAATCGCAGACCGGCCTCAGCCGGGTGCAGGGGCGCTGGTACGTCCAGGGCCAGCAGCTGTGCCTCGAAGTTGCCGCCGACCGGCGCGAGTGCTGGGCCTACAATGCTCCATTCCAGACCGGCCAGCAGGTCGTCCTGACCAGCGACTGCCCGGCGACGTCGCGCTGGACCGCGCTCTCGCTGGCTCCGGTCGCTCCGGTCGAGGCGCCCGGGCAACGCGGCGAACGCGGCTGACCTGATAGGGACGCTCCCGCGCGCGAAAGCGCCGGCTTTACGGCGGGAGCGTCCGGGCCGCCAGGTTCCGGCCCGAGCGTTCGGCCTTCAGGCCGCAACCTGGTGCCAGATTCCAGGCTTCAGCCGGTGTTCTCCCCAGCGCAGCCCGTCGCCGCCGCCCCACTGGCCGTCGGCGAAGACGCGCACCGCCGCCAGGCTGCCATAGCCGCCGGCCTGGCGCGGCTCGATCCACCAGCCCGCACTGGCGTCCCATAGCTTCACGTCCTCGTCGGCAGCCATCACCGCGACGCCCTCATGGTAGATGACGTCCTCGCCGATCCAATGGTCGCTGACCCGGTCCTCGCTCCATTTGCCGCGCCACTGAGCCAGCGCATCAGGGCTGTAGCGCTGGACGAACTGGGCTCGGAAAGCCGTGACTCCGCGGGCAGTGAAGGCTTCGTGGGCCAGCGCGGCATAGGCGCCGCAGTCGATGACCTTGCGCCCGACCAGCTCGCACCAGGCCATCGGCCAGGGGGAGGGGCCCCATTCGTATTTTTCCCGCAGCCAGCGCGGACCGGCCAGCAAGTCGCCGCCGTTGAGCTGGGCGAAATCCATCGCCAGCACCCACTCGCGCGCCACCTCGCAGCAAGAGTCGCCATGGTGGGCGAGGCTGCTGAACGGGCAATGGTCCCAGGGGGCGCTCGCAAGAGCAGTCGAGGCGAGCCCGTCGCGGGGCAACGCCTCGCATTCTTCAACCGCGGCCAAATACATAGGACATGCTCCTGTCGTAACCGCCGGCGTCGCAGAAGATCAGGAGGTCGCCGGCGCGCGTCCCTTCCGGAAGCTGGATGTTGGCCGCGACCACGTCATGCTCCATGCACAGCCGACCCATCAGGTGGGTCTTGCCTCGTCCCAGGGGCTGCAGAGCCCCGGTCTCCCGGCACTGGCGCAGCATCCGGTGCGGCTGGAAGAAATGCATCGGCAGCTCGGCGATCGAGGCGTCCACCACCGCCTCGACATAATCGTCCTCATGTTCCTGGATCTCGAGGATTCGCATCGCCAGCGCCATCGCCGGCTGGGCCATGGCCTTGCCGGGCTCGGAGACGATCTGGCGGACGTTGGGAAGCGTCGTGCGCACACGCTCGACCGCCTCGGCGAATCGCTCGTCGTCGCAATCGTGCCAGTCGTCGGGGAACCATCCGCCGCCCATGTCGAGAATCTCGATGGACCGGCCGCTCAGCCGCTCGATCGAACGACACCATCGAAGCATCGATTCGAACAGGTGCCACCAGCCGCCGACGCCGATGTTCGAGCTCGCCATGTGGAAGTGGATCCCGAACGCGCTGTCGGTCGGCAGGCGCCGGACCGCGTCGATCAGCTTGGCGAACGTCGCCGGGCTATCGACCGGGATTCCGAAGCGGGAGGTGACGTTGGGCGTCCGAATGCGGATGCCGAAATGCTTGGCCGACATTTCGCCGGCCGCGATCGCCGCCACGGCGCGGTCGAGGTCGGCGACGCTGTCGCAGAAGACGGCGTGGATTCGCTCCTTGGGCATCAGCCCCTCGGGCCACCATTTGCCGGGCCCGTTCAGGATCACCTGATCGGGACGGAAGCCGGCCTTGAGGGCGCTTTGCACCTCGAGCAGGCTGATCGCCTCGGCATAGAAGCCGTTTTCGAGCGCCAGCCTGATCAGCCTGACATCCGGGTTGGTCTTGATCGAATAGCCGCTCACCACCTCGACCCGGTTGGTACTGAGCCGGTGGGCGCGCTCGGCCGCCCTGGCGAAGAGGTCGGCGGCGGTGGTGCCCATGAACAGGAATTCGGGCGTCTGGACGTCGGCGAAGTCGATCGCGTCGATATCCGCGACCATCGTATCGGGGATGGCCGACACGGCGCCCGAGGCTCGATCGTCGACGCCCTCCTCGATCGCGACCAGCATCTCCGGGTTGAGCTTGTGGAGCTTCTGCGCCAGCGGGGTGAGCCCGGACGGGTGTTTCATCGAGTGCCCGACCGCGCGGGCGAACGGCTCGGGAAGGGGGGGCAGCGGGTATTCGGGGCGGACCGGCACCTCGAGCACGATCCGGGTGAACTCTTCCGATTGCGGCACGCAGGGCGTCGCGCCTTTCCCGGTCGCGCCCTGGATCAGCAGCCCGGGTAGGTTGTGGCCGGCGATCGTCGCGCCATGCACCCAGGCCGGGAAGCGCGGGTTCATCTCGAGCAGCCAGAGCGTCCCGGCGGCGTCCCGGACCATTTCGAGCTCGCCTCCGCCGGTCCAGTCGAGTTCCCGGACCATCTCCCGAAGCGGCCGCAGGAAATCCTCCGGAACCTCGGAAATCTCGCCCGCCCAGGTCTTGCCTTCGGGGGTCACGTCGCGCTTGCGCATGGCAACGGCGCCGAGCAGCTCGCCGCGATAGGCGCTCAGCATCACCGATTCCTCGAAGCCGCTGACGTGGCGCTGCAGGAACAGGCGCTCCGTCGACCAGACCTTCTTGAGCGCGGCTCGAGCCGCTTCGAAGGAGTCCCAACCCGGCGTCCGCGCGGCGTCGTAATAGGGGCCCTTCAACCACACACGCCAATCGTGGGCACGGCAGAAGGCGTGCAGGTCCCAGTCGCTATGCTCGGTCGAGATATAGGGGGGGATCCGGACCGGCAGAGCGGCGGCCGCGGCGACGGCCGGCTTGGTGATCCGCCTGAGGCCGGCCATCGGCGGTGCCAGCAGGTTGCGATGGCCGTCGGGAAACACGTCGGCGAGCCACATCGCCTCGAGGTCGCTGCCCGAGATCCACAAGCCGCCCGCATCGAGGGCCTCAGCGACGCATTCCCCCCAGCGATCGAGGTTCAGCTCGTCCCACGGGCGCTGGATCCACAGATCGTCCAGCCCGTCGAAATGGATTCCGGAGACCCGGTTCGAATATTCGACCCCGACCAGAGTCGCTTGCGGATAGGCCTGCCGCAGCGAGCGGACGATCCCGACTCCGGGCTGGGGATTGCCGCCGCAGTAAAGGCCGCTCACGAAGATCTTCATAGGCTCCACGTCAATGATGCCGGCTCGCCCGGATTGGGCGCCGCGAAAGGGGCGTTCAGATCAGGCTAGGTTGGGCTCCGCGGGAGCCTTCTACTGGAACCTATTCTGTCGAATTAACAAAGATTAAGCCGGCGAAGTTTTTATATTTATTAGCGCCACAACGGCGCTGGACCGCGCAGGTTCCGCGATCGCCCGGAGGCAATTTGAGTGATCGAAACCGCCGCTTGCGAGTTAGGCACAGCGTGACCCGGACGATCCGTTATCCCTGCTACAAGAATCTCGACGCCTTCCTCGACGTCGCTCGACTCAAGACGCTCGATTCCTATATCCGCGAACGGCTCGAGCGACGTCTTCGGGCGCCGCGCGACCTAGCTTTCTATACCGGGCCGTTCGTGCTCGATGAGCAGGCGCCGCGCCTGCCCGGCTCGCGTCTGGTCTACCTCGCTCGCTCACGCCACGAAGAGAATTATTACGACCTCGATCGTCCCGATCTGTGGGAGCCGAGCGAGGATGCTGAAGAGTTCCGCGAGCTGATGGATTTCATCGCGACCTTGCCGTTCAGGGCGACGGGCCGGATGATCATCATGTACGACGACAGCGGCCGCGCCGTCACCGCCCATCGCGACCACGACAGCCCGGATCTGTGCCACGAGTTCATCTGGCTTCGAACCAATTTCGACAAGCCCTTCTACATGCTCGACCCCGACACCGGCGAGAAGCTGTACGTGGAGTCGCACACGGCCTGGTTCGACACCGTCAATCAGTATCACGGCGCCGATCCCAGCCCGGGCCTTGCTTTCAGCATTCGGGTCGACGGCGTGTTCAGCGATGATTTTCGAAGCCTCATCCCGGGACTCGAAGGGTGTCGCGCACGGATTCCGGCCCTGTGGGCGCAGATGCCGTGAAAGCGCCCCGAGCCACGCCACGCCGCCTTGCATCCCGGATTCGCAAGGGCCAATAGGAGCAGGAAGTGAAGCAAGACCGACAGGGGCGCCGGCGCAGATGAAATCCCACGAATTCGCGAGTCTGCTTTGTTCGCGCCTCTGCCACGACCTGCTTTCCCCGGTTGGAGCGCTCAACAACGGCATCGAGCTGCTCGCCGACGAGCACGATCCCGAGATGCGCGCGCGCTGCCTGGATCTGCTCGGCGAGAGCGCGCGCGCCTCGGCCAACAAGCTGAAATTCTTTCGCCTCGCCTTCGGCGCCGCCGGCGGCTTCGCCGACGTCGTCGACACCCGCGAGGCGCGCGCCGCCATCGAGGGCCTGTTCGGGGGCGACGGCCGGATCCAGCTCGGCTGGATGGTCGACGAGCCGACGATGAGCAAGGCGGCCCTGAAGGTCTTGCTCAACATCGTCCTGATCGCCGGCGATGCCCTCGTCCGCGGCGGCAGCCTCGACGTCGGCGCCGAGAAGCATGAGGACGGCCTCGACATCGTCGTTCGCGCCGAGGGTCCCCGAATCGTCCTCGATCCCGAGCTCAGGAACGTGCTCGTCGGCGAGACCTCGGCCGATGAGGTCGCCCCTCGCGCGGCCGCGGCCTGGCTCGTCCATTGCCTCGTCGAGGAAGGCGGCGGGCGCATCCAGGTCGCCGAGGGGGAGGAGAATATGCTGCTGATCGGGGCCTCGCTGCCGGCCTGAAGCGCCGCTCCGACCGATCGGTAAACGCCTTCTTTACCATCGCCTCCGCATAAGGCTCTTGCGCCATTCGCGGACGGAGCCATGGACGATCTGATCAACGACTTCCTCGCGGAGACGCGCGACCTGCTGCAGGCGCTGGGAGGCGTGATCGTCGCCTGGGAAGCCGAGCCCTCGGACCGCGCCCGGCTCGACGAGATTTTTCGCTTCGTCCACACGGTGAAGGGCAATTGCGGCTTCTTCGATCTGCCCCGCCTCCAACAGCTCAGCCATGCGGCGGAGGATGCGCTGGCCGACGTCCGCGCCGGCCGCCGCACCCCCGACGCGACCTTGGTCAGCGCCGTGCTGGCGGTGATCGACCGGATCGGCGAGCTCGTCCAGGCCCTGGAGACCGGGGAAGCGCTGGCCAGCGAAGATGACGAACAGCTGATCGCCGCGTTGAGCGACCGCCCCGCACCGCCCGCCGTGGATGCGCACGGTTCGGGCCCGGCGCCCGAGGCGAAGAAGGCGATGCGCAGCATCCGCCTCTCGGTCGAGCTGCTCGACCGCATGATGAGCGGGGTGTCCGACGCCGTCCTCGCCCGCAACGAGCTTGCCCGGCGGCTGCGCGACGCGCCTCGCGACGTCGCGATCGAAGCCGCCTTCGAGCGAGTCTCCGCCTGCATCGCCGAAATCCGCGACGCGATCACCCGGACGCGCATGCAGCGGATCGACAATCTATTCTCGGCCTTGCCGCGGATGGTTCGGGATCTTTCCTCGGATCTCGGCAAGCAGGTGCGGCTCCAGGTCGACGGCGGCGACGTCGAGCTCGACCGCGAGATGATCGAGATGATCCGCGACCCGCTTACCCACATCGTGCGCAATGCGATCGATCACGGCATCGAGCCGGCCGAGGAGCGCCGGAAGGCCGGCAAGGAGGGAGCCGGCCAGCTCAAGGTTGCGGCCCGCCAGGCTGGAAACCAGATCCTCATCGAGCTTGCCGACGACGGCCGCGGCATCGACGGCGAGGCGCTCGCGCGCCAGGCGGTGGCCGCCGGCCTGCTCAGCCGCGAGGCGGCCGAGCTTCTGACCCCTTCCCAGAAGACGGCCCTGATCTTCGCGCCGGGCGTCTCGACCGCCGACGAGGTGACGGCGATCTCCGGCCGCGGCGTCGGCATGGACGTGGTTCGCGCCAATATCGAGCGGATCGGTGGGGTGGTCGACATCGACAGCCGCACCGGACAGGGCGTGCGGCTGTGCATCCGAGTGCCGCTGACCCTGACCATCATCCCTGCCTTGACGGTCAGCGCCGGCGGCCAGGTCTTCGCGATCCCGCGCTCGGCGATCGAGGAGATCCTGCGCGCCCGCGGCGGCGCCGCTCGGATCGACTCGGTCGGCGAAGCTCTGGTCGCCACCATCCGGGGCCAGCGAGTCCCGCTGGTCAGTCTCGCCGACCTGCTCGGCGCCGGGGCGGGAGCCGCGGCTGAGGAGGGCAAGATCATCCTGCTCAAGCCGGCCGGCGGCGGCGTCTACGCGCTGTCCGTCGATTCGGTGCACGACCACGAGGAGCTGGTGGTGAAGCCGGCCGCCCCGGCGGTCATGGCCGCCGGCCTCTATGCCGGAACCACCCTGGCCGACGACGGCCGCCCGATCCTGCTGCTCGATCCTTCCGGGATCGCGCAGGCCGCCGGCCTTCGCGAGACGGAAGCCGCTCCGGCTCAGCCGGCCGCGGAGCCGGCAGAGGCCATGCCCGGCCGGCGCGATTCGATGGTGCTGCTGTTCCGCGACCTCGATGGACGGTCGCGTGCGGTTCCGGTAGCGGTCGTCGAGCGCATCGAGGACGTCGCCGCCGCCGCCGTGCGCTTCAGCGCCGGCAAGCTTCGCGCCTCGATCGGCGAGCGCATCCTGCCCCTGGCCGGCTGCGCCGCTCCGCCGCCGGAAGGAAAGCTGCGTATCCTTCGGCTCACCGACGGCACCTCGGAGATCGCCTTCGCCTTCGCCGAGGTGATCGACATTCGCTCGCTCCCCATCGACCTGCAGCCGCCACCGGTGCCGGGCGAAGTGGCGGGCGTCGCCCTGATCGACGGCAATCAGGTCGAGCTGCTCGATCCCTATTGGCTGTTCGCCTCGCATGGCGATGCCGTCGCGCCGTCGGGCGAGGCCCCGGTTTGCGCCTTGCCGGAAGGCGATCCGTGGATCGACAACATGCTCCGGCCGCTGATCGAGAGCCTCGGCTATCGGATCGTCGCGGCCGGTCCGGGCGTCGAGGCCGACATTCTCATCGCCAGCGCCGACTCGGCGGCGGAAACCGAGGCCTTCTCGGGAGAGGTCCTGCGCCTCCGCTCGCGGCCCGAGCTCGCCGGCGGGAACGACAACAGCATCTACCGCTACGACCGCGCCGCGCTGCTCGACGCGCTGAGCCGGGGCATGGCCAAGGGGTCGGCCAATGGCTGACCTGCTTCTCATCGTCCAGCTCGCCGGCCGCCGGGTTGCCTTCCCAGCGTCGGAGGTGGAGGCGGTCGTCGAGCTCGAAGGGCTCACCGCCGCGCCGCGCTCAGCCGCTCATGTCGCCGGCCTGTCCGCGCTGCGCAGCCGGGTGCTGACGGTGATCGACGCCGTCGCCTCGCTCGAATTCGGCCGCGCCGGCCTCGGCGGGCTGCTCGAAGCGATCGTCGTCCCGTCGGGCGGCCATACCTACGCCCTGCTCGTCGACGCGGTTGAGGACGTCGTCGAAGCGGCCGGCCCGCCGGCGCCCGTCCGCGCCCCCGCGGGCCCCGGCTGGGACCGCGTGGCGCTCGGCATGGTCGACGCCGGCGACGACCTGCTGCTTCTCGTCGACCCGCACGCGCTGATCGCCGGGCCGAACGCGCGCGCGGCCTGAGCCTTAAAGGTGTGATTACCTCTTCGCGTTACCTTGCGGCCCACGGCCAACGGAGCATCCGCCATGAGAAGCTGTCTTGTCGTCGACGATAGCAAGGTGATCCGCAAGGTCGCCCGCCATATCCTCGAGACCCTCGACTTCGTCGTCGAGGAGGCCGAGGACGGGCGCGAGGCCTTGAGCTGCTGCGCCGCCCGCATGCCGGACGTCATCCTCCTCGACTGGAACATGCCCGTGATGAGCGGCATGGAGTTCCTGCGGGCGTTGCGCCAGTCCGACTGGGCCGCGCAGCCCAAGGTCGTGTTCTGCACCACCGAGAACGACATCGCCCACATCCGCGCCGCGATCGCCGCCGGCGCGGACGAATATGTGATGAAGCCGTTCGATCGCGAGACTCTCCACAGCAAGCTGCAGATCGTCGGCATCGCGTGACCGCCGCCGCCGCACCTGCCCGGCTCCGGCGAAGCGACAAGCCCGCCGAAGCGCCGCTCCGGCTGATGATCGTCGACGATTCCGCCGTGGCTCGCGCCGTCCTGGCGCGCATGGTCGCCGCCGACCCGGCTTTCGAGGTCGTGGCGCTCGCCGGCAATGCCGATTCGGCGCTTGACGCTTTGAAGAGCGTCGACGTGGACATCGTCCTGCTCGATGTCGAGATGCCCGGGACGAGCGGCCTTGACGCGCTGCCCGCGATCATCCGAGCGGGCCGAGGAGCGCGCGTGCTGATCGTCTCGTCCATGGCCGAGGACGGCGCCGAGGTCGCGGTCCGCGCTCTCGCCCAGGGAGCGGCGGATACTCTGCCCAAGCCCGGCACCGGCTATTTCGGCGGCCGCTTCTCGCAGGTCCTCGCCGACCGGCTGCGCCGCATCGGCCGCGCCGGCCGCCACGAGGAGGATTGCGTGTCCGGCCGGGCCGGATCGCCGACCCGATTGCGCGCCATGCCCGAGCGCGAGCTGGCGTGCGTCGCGCTCGGCGCATCGACCGGCGGACTTCACCCGCTGACTGAATTTCTCCGCGCCCTTCCGACCGAGATCGGGGCTCCGATCCTCGTCACTCAGCATCTTCCGGCGATCTTCATGCCCCATTTCGCGCGCCAGCTCGAAAGCGCCTCGGCCCGGCCGGTCCGCCTCGCCGAGGACCGACAGAAGCTTGTCGCCGACATGGTTTACGTGGCTCCGGGCGAAGCGCATCTGTGCCTGGAGCGGAACGGCGCGACGGTTCGAGCGCGCCTGGACCGGACCCGCGCCCCGTCCGGCTGCCTGCCCTCGGTCGATCCGATGCTCGCCTCGGTCGCCGAGATCTATGGCGAAGGCGGCGTCGGGATCATCCTCAGCGGAATGGGCCGCGACGGCCTCGCCGGCAGCCGCAGGCTGGTCGAGAAGGGCGGCGCGATGCTCGTTCAGGACCGGCTCAGCGCGTCGATCTGGGGCATGCCGCGGGCCGTCGCCGAGGCGGGGCTCGCCTCCGCCGTGCTGCCCCCGCGCGAGTTGGCGCGGCGAATCGCCCAGTGCGCGGAGGGCGGCGCATGGAAATAAGCAGCGCCTCTCAGCGCATCCTCGCCAGCCTGCTCGAGGCGCGGACGGGCCAGCGCCTGACCTTCAGCCGCCGCTGGCGCATCGACACCGCCTTGTCGGCGGTGATGCGCGACCGCGGCCATGCCAGCCTGGACGAGCTCGTGGCTCGCCTCGTCGCCGGGCGCGAAGCCGACCTGACCGAGGCCGTGATCGAGGCTCTGCTCAACAACGAGACCTACTTCTTCCGCGACCGGCTGCCATTCGACCTCCTGCTGGGCGGCCCCCTCAAGCGGCTGGAACAGGCGCGCCTGCGCGACAAGAGGCTCGCCATCTGGTGCGCCGGCTGCTCGACCGGCCAGGAGGCCTATTCGCTGGCGATGAGTTTCGCTGAGGACGCCGCCCGGTGGAAGGGCTGGCAGATCGAGATCGTCGGCACCGATTTGTCCCGTTCCGCGGTCGAGCGCGCCCGCGCCGGCGTCTACAGCCAGTTCGAGGTGCAGCGCGGCCTGCCGGTGGCGCAGATGGTCCGCTGGTTCGAGGAGCTGGGCGGCGGCGACTGGGGAATAGCGCCGTCCCTCCTCAACTCGGTCCGGTTCGAAGTCGGCAACATCATCGATCCGCCGCCTCATCCCGGCCGCTTCGACATCGTGCTTTGCCGCAACGTCCTGCTCTACTTCGCCCCGGAGATGCGGCGCCTGGCCTTCGCCCGCCTCGCCCAGACGATCGCCCCCGACGGGGCGCTGATGCTCGGCGCCGGCGAGACGGTGATCGGGCAGACCGACGCCTTCGTCTCCGACCCGGACAATCGCGGCCTCTACATCCCCGCCGCCGCCGCTCGAAGCGATCGGCTGGCCGCGACTCGAGTCGCCTGAAGCGGGCTTGACGGCTCCGGCCTTTCGCGCGGTAAGGCGCCATGGACGAGATCATCGACTGTCCGTCGCCCAATTTCGACGAGCGCGATCAGCCGGTCTCGATGGTCGTTCTCCATTATACCGGAATGGCCGATGCCGCCTCCGCGATCGAGCGGCTGCGCGACCCGGCGGCGCCCGTCTCCTGCCATTACCTGGTCGCCGAGGACGGCCAGGTTCTCCGCATGGTGCCGGAGAGCCACCGCGCCTGGCATGCCGGCCGCTCCTATTGGCGCGGGATCCGCGACGTGAACGCGGCCAGCATCGGCATCGAGATGGTCAATCCCGGTCACGAATATGGCTACCGCCCGTTCACCACGGCCCAGATGGATGCGCTGGTGCCGCTGCTCGCCGACATCGTTGCCCGGCACCAGATCCCCCGCGCCAACGTCGTCGGCCATTCCGACGTCGCGCCGGCGCGCAAGCAGGATCCGGGCGAGCTGTTCGACTGGTCGATGCTGGCGCGCCGCAAGCTTGCCGTCGCCCGGCCGACCAGCGGCCTGGTCGATCCGCACTGGACCGATGGCGGGTTCCTGCTCGCGCTCGAGCGCTACGGCTATGACGTGCGCGACCCGAAAGCGGCGGTGACGGCGTTCCAGCGCCGCTTCCGACCCGAGCTGATCGACGGCGAGATCGAAGGGGAGTGCCGAGCCATCCTTCTCCAGCTGCTCTTGGAGCGGGAGCGCGGACACGTTACATAGGGAAGGCCAGAGGGTCGGGCGGCCGCGGCCCGCGCTCGCGCGGGGCGAGGAAAGTCCGGGCTCCATGGAACGACGGTGCCGGGTAATGCCCGGCGGGGGCGACCCCAGGGAAAGTGCCACAGAAAGCAGTCCGCCGCGTCTCGACGCGGTAAGGTCGAAAGGGTGCGGTAAGAGCGCACCGCGCCGCCGGCAACGGCGGCGGCACGGCAAACCCCACCGGGAGCAAGACCGAATAGGGGCGGCACAGGGATCCTCGATCCCGGGGCTTCGTTCCGGCCCGCCGCCCGGGTTGGTTGCTTGAGGGGCGGAGCGATCCGCCTCCTAGAGGAATGGCCGCACAGCCCCTTCGGGGGCGGACAGAACCCGGCTTACAGACCCTCTGGCATTTTTTTCGACGTCAAAGGTGGTCCAAGCGCCGCTCTTTTCCTATCGGGGGCGGATGACGCGGCAGCGACGATCGAACGACTGGGGTTTCCCGCGCTGGCGCGGCTACGGCTCGACCCGCCAGGCCGAGGCCGTGCGCAAGTGCGACCGGCACGGCTGCGACGAGCCCGGCGACCGGCCCGCCCCGAAATCGCCCAACAGCCGCGAGCGCTGGTATTTCTGCGAGCGGCACGCCGCCGAGTATAATCGCAGCTGGAACTATTTCGAGGGCCTGACCAAGGAGGAAGCGGCGGCGCGCGAAGCGGAGGAGCAGAGCGGCGCCGACGGCTACCGCCGGGCCGGCCATTATGCCTGGGGCGGCCCCGGCGACGGCAGCCGAAGCCGGGACGAGATGCGCGCGCTCGACCTGCTCGAGCTGGAGGCGGACGCCGGCTTCGACGATGTCCGTGCCGCCTATCGCCGCCTCGCCAAGGCGCACCACCCCGACCTCAAGCCGGACGACGCCGAGGCGGCGGCCCGCTTCCAGGCCATCCAGGCCGCCTATGAGGTGCTCCGCAAGGCCGAGGAGCGGCGCGCGAACCCCCCGCTTTAGCGACCTTCAGCGGCACGCCCTGAGGCCGGACAATGTGTTCCGGCGGCGAACGAGGCGGTGGGGACCACGGCGTCGGGATCGAAGCGGACCGCATCGACCGGTCCCGGGGCAGGCAGGTTGAAGCGTGAGCTCCGCCCCTCGGCTCGAACCAGCGCTCGGACCGAGCCCCAGGCGCCGGTCATCTCCACCGGCAGCGGCAGCCGGATCGCGGCTTCCGGCTGGTGGACTTCGCCGCGCACTCGGCTGCCTGCGATGCAATATCGAACCGAGACGCTCGGCGCTGCCGTCCCATGCAGCCACTGGTCGAGGAACCAGCGGAATTCGCCGTCGGTGCCGCGATCGAGCGCCGCTTCGACATCGGCCCAGGCAACGCGCCCGCCGGCATGGCGAGCGAAGAATTCCGCGAGCAGTGCGTTGACTCGTCCCGCTCCGGCGAGCGCCGCCAGGTAACGGAGCACGATGGCGCCCTTGGTCGTCGCCAATTGGTGCGCGAGGAGGATCTCCTCCGCGCCCTGAGGAAGGAAGGCTGCCATGGGCCGATCCTGGCCCGCCCGGAGCAGTTCCCGATACAGCGCCAGCGATCCCGCCTTGCTTCCGCCGCTCCCGTTGCGCCGGTAGTCGGCCGCCGCGGCGGCGCCGTCGACGGCCTCGAGCGCGAGCAGCGCCCCAAATTGCGAAAGGCCTTCCGTGAGCAGCGCGGCGCCCGGCGAAGCGCTGACCGGCCGGATTCCGACGCCCCACCACTGGTGGCCGAATTCGTGCGCCCAATAGGGTCCGTCGAATGCGCCCCTCATCTTCGACGGGTCGGAGAAGATCATCCCGTATTCGCTCGTGCCGAGCACGCGCGACTGGAAATCGATCTCGACGAGGGCGAGCGAGCGGAACGGCGCCGGCCCGAAGGCGCGCTCCAGGGCGTCGATCCGGGGGGCGAGGTTCCGCGCCAGGTCGGCCGCTTGTTCGGGAGTCCCGGTCGAAAGGATCGTCAGCGGGGACGGGCTGCCGATCCGGGCTTCCGAGTAGGGCCCGTAAGCGAAGGCCAGCTTGGCCGGACCGCTTGTCTCGAAAAGGAATCGCTGGCGCCCTCCGGTGCGATCCTGCCGCTGGAGCGCGCCGGTCGCTATCGCCGCGAGTCCGGCCGGCAGATCGAGGACGATCCGCCCGCGCTGGCGTTCGGCGAAGCTGCGCTGCGGATACCAGAGTTCTCCGCCGCCGCCGGCGAACCCCGACTCCGCCGCGACTCGCAGCTGCGGCGCCGCCGTGCCGGCTTCTAAGCGATAGCGGAAACCGATCATGGCGACCGATCCGGCCGGACATGTCTGGCGCAAGCGGAGGATCCAGCGGCGGTCGCCGCCTTCTTCGGAATTGGAGGAGGCCGGGATGTTCAACCGGCGACCATTGCAGCGGAACGACCAGCGGGGGTCGCGGGCCAACGGCGACAGGAGGATGGCGAAGCTCCCCGTGTCGCTCTCCAGCGGCGGGAAAACGGCGCTCCCCCTGACGTCCAGCCCTCCCTCGTTGGAGCGCAATTCGATCGCGTAGGTCGAGAGCGCCTCGGGCGGCGAGGCCGACGGGCTGGCGAGCAGCGCCGACCCCAAAGCCATCAGCACGGTGCGAAGCGACATCGCTTCAGTCTATCGGGAGACGATGTCGCGTTCTTGAACGCATTGTGCCGAGAGCCGAGGCGCGAAGGGTGCGGTGACCCGCTCAGTCGGTGAACATGAAGGTCCCGCCGACATGGGCGACCGGATCGTCGGGGTCGCCGTCATGAGCGAGGCCGCGGACGAAGCCGACGCTCCTCGTCGCGCCGTAGCATTGGCCGCGCCCGACGATGGTTCGCCCGGGCACGGCGGGGCGCAGATAGTCGACCCGGAGGTCGAGCGTCGCCTGATGCCGGAAGCGGCCGAGCCTGACCCAGATGGCGATGCTCGTCGCCATGTCCATCAGGCTGATGATCGGACCCGAAGCGATGATCCCGCTCTCGGGCATTCCGACCAGGCGCTCGTCATAGGGCAGGGTGAGCTCGGCCCAATCCTCGCCGTGAGCGCGATAGGCGATGCCGAGCGCTCCGCCATGGCCGACCTGGCGGACATAGGCCATGAATCGCTCGGGGTCGAAGCGTTCGGCCGAGCCGGGATCGGCCGGGCTCACGCGGCGAGCCGCTCCGCGGTCTCGCGGATCAGGGCGATCATGTTGGGGATTCCCTGAGTGCGGTTCGAGCTGAGCTGGTTGCCGAGATCGAAGCGGGCGAGCTCGCCCTCGATGTCGCTCGCCAGGATCCGGTCGGGCGCGCGGTCCTGGACGGCGAGCAGGATCAGGGCCACGATCCCCTTGGTGATGGCGGCATTGCTATCGGCGAGAAAATGCAGGCGTCCGTCCTCGCACGGAACCGGATAGACCCAGACCGAGGCCGAGCAGCCGCGTACCAGGGTCGCGTCGGTCTTGAGCGCGTCCGGCATCGGCTCGAGCGCCCGGCCGAGATCGATCAGCAGCCGGTAGCGGTCGTCGGCGTCGAGCAGCGCATAATCGGCATAGACGTCGTCGAGGGAGTGAAAGGACACGAAGCGCCCTTAATCTCCCTCGTCCGCCCCGTCACCACAGAAGCGGCGTCGAGGCCGCTCGAATGCCCCTCCCGGGAGGGGGCGGCACGAGGAGTCAGAGCTCGGCGCCGTTGGCGATGGCCTCGAGCCTGCGGATGCGGTCGCGCAGCTCGGCGAGATCAGCGCGGCCCGCGGCCGGGCGGCCGCCGATCTGGATCCGGCGAACGTCGAGCCAGCTTTGCCATCCGCGCAACGCTCCGGCGGCGAAGATGGTGACGGCGGCGGTACCGGCCGAAGCCAGGGCGACGGAGAGCGCGGGGTCGGTCACCGTGCCTCCTAGCGGTCCCGAAGCTGCTCGATCTGGCGCTCGAGGCTGTTTTCCCTCTCGACGGTGATCCGCTCGATGACGGCGAGGCGGTCCCTGAGCGACTTGACCTCCTCGCGCAGCCGGTGGGTCTCGGCGTCGTCGCGGGCCGAGCTTCGCCCCTTTCGTCGCGACGCCCCATAATGGGCGCGAGCGACGCTGGCGATCATCACGATCGCGACGATCAGCAGCACCATCAGTTGGTTGCCGTTCATTGCGCCATCCTTCCCTGCCGCCGCCGCCTCAGTTGAGCGGCCGGTCGCGCAGCCGCTCGATCTCCTCGGCGACGACGATCCCCTTGTCGGTGACGATCCGCTCGAGCACCCGCACCCGCTGCTCGAGGCGCTCCGTCTGCGCCGCCGACAGGGCCGATCGCTCGGCGTTGGCCTCCGCCATCGCCTTGAGCTGCGCTTCCTTGAGCTTCGCCCAGCGCCTGAACATGTCGCTTCCCATCCCGGCGAAGACCGGAATTCCGACGACGACGACGAAGAACCAGATCCAGTCGGGCATGGTCGCTCCTCAATTGTTTCGGCCGCGCAGGCTCTCGATTTCCTGGACGACGCGATGGCCGTCGTCGGTGACGATGCGTTCGACGTTGGCGAGCCGGTCCTTGACCGCTCCGAGCTCGGCGCGAAGCTGGGCGTTCTCGGTGCTGAGCAGCTTCATCCGCTCGGCCGTCTCCGTCGTCATCCTCGGCTCCACCGCCTTGCCCCAGCTCGTCTCCAGCGGATAGCCGTGCTTGATCCTGAGCCAGGTCGTGAACACCCAGCCGACGATCGCGATCAGCCCGAGCGTCATCCCGCCCGCGATGATCCAGGGCAGATGCGGTATGATCACCTGGTCGGCCATGTCGGTTCCTTGCACTCTGTCTTCCTTCCTAGTTCCTGGTCACGCGCAGGCTTTCGATTTCCTGCGTCAACCGGTGGCTGTCGTCGGTGACGATGCGCTCGACATTCGCCATCCGGTCCTTGAGCGAGCCGAGCTCGGCGCGCAGTTGCGCATTCTCGGTGGAGAGCAGCTTGATCCGCTCCATCGCTTCGTCGCTGGTCTTGGGATAGACCGCCTGGCCCCAGGCGCCGTCGAGCGGGTAGCCGTGTTTGATCCGCATCCAGGTGGTGATCACCCAGCCGATCGTCATCGCCAGGATCCCGCCTCCGATCGCGAAGGCCATGGTCGTCGCCGGCAAATCCATCGCTTCTCCCCTCCATTCGTCGCGTCGTGCCGCTCAGCGCAGGCTTTCGATTTCGCGAGCGGTGCGCTCGGCCGGATCGGTGGCGATCCGCTCGAGCACGGCCATCCGCTCCTCGAGCCGCTCGACGGTGAGCCGAAGCAATTCGTTCTCGCGCGCGAGGCGCGCATTCTCGCGGGCGTCGGCGACGCTCGCCGCCGGTTCCGCCGCTCTCGCCGCGTTGCGGCTCTGAAGATACTGAAGGTAGTGGATGATCACCCCGGCCGTGGCGCAGATGGCGACGATCGGGATCAGAATGCCCAGGTTCATGATCGTGAATCCCTCCCTTTTTCCGGACTAGCGCAGGCTCTCGATCTCGCGCGCGGTGCGCTCGGCCGGATCGGTGGCGATCCGCTCGAGCACGGCGAGCCGCTGCTCGAGCCGACCGACCTGGCCCTTGAGGCTGGCATTCTCGGTGACCAGATGCTCGATGCGACGGGCGGCCTCGCCATGGCCGCCGCCAGCGGCCGCGGCCGCTTCGCGCCGAGTCCGGGTGAGTCGGTTCGCCCACCAGCCGATGCTCCAGATCGCCGACATGATGATGACGAAGGCGGCAATGGCGTTGGTCATGTCTCTTCCCCTGTTCCGGCGCCGCCTCAGCGCAGTTGTTCGATCTCGCGGGCGAGCCGGCTGTTCGAGCTCGTCACATAGGTCTCGACGTCGGCCAGCCGGCGGTCGAGGTCGCGAAAGCGCGAGCGCACGTCGCGCGCGGTTCGGCGCGGATTGGCGCGCACGCCCTGCCAGAATTTCTGCTCGGCCGGATCCTGCTCATAAAGCGAGAGCGGCTTCTTCGGCGCCATCCAGGCGGCGAGGAAATAAGCGAGGAACGTCCACGGGCCGCTGAGGAAGGTGAGCACGACGACGGCGATCCGGATCATGGTGACGTCGATGCCGGTATAATCGGCGATCCCGGCGCACACTCCGGCCCATTTCTTGTTCTGCTTGTCGAGGTAGAAGCGGGTGCGGGGCGAAGTCATCTGGACCTCCTCGAGGGATGTTTGGTGCGGCTGGCCTCTAGGATCCGCTCGCTGCGGTCCTCGAGCGCGGTCTCGACCGGATCGCAGGCGATCGAGCGCCAGTTGGGGTTGTCGGCCTGGACGATTCGCTCGATCGTGCACATCCGCTCGTCGAGCCGGCGGGCGAGGTCGTGCAGCTCGTCGAGCAGGTTCTCGTCCTCGGTGGTGAGGGTCGCGGCGGTCTTCCACTTGCTGACATAGTGGAAGATGATCCACGGCAGCCCGATGAAGAGCATCGCGACGACGAAGATCGGGACGAGCACGTCTTCCATCTGATCAGCCCTCCTGCTTGTCGGCGCGGCCGCCATTGTCGCGCTTGGCGAGCGACGCCTTCAGCGCCTCGAGCTCGGCGTCGACCTTCTCCGAGTTGCGAAGCTCGGCGATCTCCTCGTCGAGCGACTTGAGCGGCGCGCCCAGGCTCAGCGCATCGGCCTCGCCCTCGGCGAGATCGGCGCGGCGCTCGAGCACGTCGAAGCGGGAGAAGGCGTCGTCGACCTTCGGCCCCGAATAGAGCTCGCGCAGCCGGGCGCGGTTGTGGGCGCTTTCCATGCGGGTCATGATCGCGTTCTGGCGGGCGCGGGCCTCGCGAAGCTTGTTCTGGAGCTTGGCGATGTCGCCTTCCGAAGCGCGCAGGGCATCGTCCAGCACTTCGATCTCGACCTTGAGCTGGTCGGCCATGTCGGCCGCCTTCTGCTTCTCGAACAGGGCGGCCTTGGCGAGATCCTCGCGGTCCTTCGACAGCGCCAGCTCGGCCTTCTCGACCCAACTTTCCTGCAGCCGGTCGAGCTTGCTGATCTGCCGGCGCATCTCCTTCTGGTCGGCGATGGTGCGGGCGGCCGAGGCGCGAACCTCGACGAGGGTCTCCTCCATTTCCAGGATGATCATCCGGATCATCTTGGCCGGGTCTTCCGCCTTGTCGAGCAGATCGGTGACGTTGGCGGCAATGATATCGCGCGTCCGCGAAAAGATACCCATGGGAAAATACTCCTTAGCTGTAACGAACGGCCTGGCCGGGCGGCTGCGGTGGTGGCGCGGGGAGCTCATCCGGATGAGCTCGCCCGGCTTGACCACCACCCGCACCGGCCGCGGCTCAGCCATTCGCCTGCATCCCGGTCTCGACCAGGGCGTAGGCGGTGCTGCCGGTCGCTGCGGACTGGCCGGGGCCGACGGCCGCGGCGACCGAGAGGGTCGAAAGGACGAGCGCGCCGACCGCGGCAGTGGCGACGCGAGCGATTTTGTCGAAGTTGAACATTGTCGGTCTCCCTGAACCTTGGTTTTCGTTTCCGTCCCGCGCCGTTGGTTGGCGGTGACAGGCTTCGATAAGCAGGGCTCGTGCCAAGGGCAAAAAACGGCGGAAAACCGCTAAAAACGTCGCTCCGACGGCGGGCAAAAGCACTTTGCCCTTGCCAAGAGGTGGGAAAATACGCCAACAATCGGGAATGGAGCGCAACACCCATCTGGTCGGCCAGTCCTCCACCTTCCTCGATGCGGTGGAGCGGGCGAGCCGAGCCGCGCCGCTCGACCGCCCGGTCCTGGTGATCGGCGAGCGCGGCACCGGCAAGGAGCTGATCGCCGAGCGACTCCACCACCTCTCCTCCCGCTGGGACGCGCCGCTCATTATCATGAACTGCGCCGCCTTGCCCGAAACTTTGATCGAGGCGGAATTGTTCGGCCACGAGGCGGGCTCGTTCACCGGCGCCACCAAGGCCCGGCCAGGTCGCTTCGAGGAGGCCAATGGCGGGACCCTCTTCCTCGATGAGCTCGCCACGCTTTCCAGCCCCGCCCAGGATCGGCTGCTGCGCGCCATCGAATATGGCGAGGTGACCCGGATCGGCGCCAGCCGCCCGATCGAGGTCGACGTTCGAATCGTTGCCGCCACCAACGAGCATCTCCCGCGCCTCGTCGAGCAGGGCCGCTTCCGGGCCGATCTGCTCGACCGTCTGTCCTTCGAAGTCGTCACCCTGCCGCCGCTCCGCCACCGCGAGAGCGACATCCCGATCCTGATCGACTTTTTCGGCCGGCGAATGGCGCTCGAGCTGGGCTGGGAGGCCTGGCCGGGTTTCAGCGCTCAGGCGGCCGCCACCATGCAGGCCTATCCCTGGCCGGGCAACGTGCGCGAGCTCAGGAACGTCGTCGAACGCGCCGTCTATCGCTGGGAAGGGCAGGAGGGGCCGATCGAGGACATCCAGTTCGATCCGTTCGAGAGTCCGTGGCGGCCGCTGACGGCGCCGGGGAAGGAGCTCGTCCCGGCCAACGATGCCGCCGAGGCGCCGGCCGCCGGCGCGGCCTCGGGCCGGGCCGATTCGCCTTCGCCTTGGGATCCCGCCGCCTGCGCCGATTTCCGCCTCGCCGTCGCCGAATATGAGAAGGCGGTCCTCGCCGCCGCGCTCGAAAAGTGCCGCTGGAACCAGCGCGCCGCCGCCGCCGCCTTGTCGCTGAGCTACGACCAGCTGCGCCACGCCATGCGCCGCCACCAGCTTCAGGGCTGAGGCCGCCTGCGCGAGGACGCCACCATGCCCCCACCCGACCTCGGCACGCCGCTAAGCCCCGACGAGATCGCCGACGCCCAACGGCGAATTGCCGGCGCCGCGGTCCGCACGCCATTGGTCGCGGCCAAGGACGGCAGCGCCTGGCTCAAGCTGGAATGCCTTCAGCCGACCGGTTCCTACAAGATACGCGGCGCGACCAACGCGCTCGTCGCAGCGCTCGACCGCGGCGCTCCTATCCCCGCCATCGTCACCGCAAGCGCCGGCAATTTCGGCCAGGCGCTCGTCGCCGCCGCCGCGCGCCTCGGCATCCCCGCCGTCGTCCACGTTCCCGCCAAGGCGGCCCGGGTGAAGGTCGACAACCTGAGGCGGATGGGCGCCGACGTCCGCGAGCACGGCTTCGCGGACTGGTGGCGGATCATGGAAACCCGCGAGACCGGCGACGAGGGCATCTTCTTCCACCCGGTCTGTGAGCGTGAGGTCGTCGCCGGCGCGGCCACGATCGGCGTCGAGATCGTCGAGGATCTGCCCGAGGTCGAAGCGGTGCTGATCGCGATCGGCGGCGGCGGTCTCGCCTGCGGAATCGCCCAGGCGGTGAAGGCGCACCGCCCGGAAGTGCGAATCCTCGCCGTCGAGACCGAGACCGCGCTGCCGCTCAAGGCGGCGCTCGCCGCCGGCGCGCCGGTGACCGTGGAGCGGACGCCGAGCTTCGTCGACGGCATGGGCAGCACCCGGGTCCTCGACGCGATGTGGCCGCTTCTGCAGCGGCTGATCGACGACGTCGTCGTCGTCAGCCTTGCCGAGGTCGAGCAGGCGATCCGCTATCTGGTTGCCGATCATCACGTCGTCGCCGAGGGCGCCGGCGCCGCCGCCGTCGCCGCCGCCGCGAAGCTCGGCCAGGGCGGCTCGGCGGCGATCGTCTCGGGCGGCAATATCGACTGGACCGAGCTGCGCCGGATCCTCGCCGAGTCGACCTGACCGAAATCGCCGCAAAGCCTGTACTCGTCAGCGTTCAACGCTCGAGTGGCGAGCGTGGGTGTCGTGCCAACCGGGGTGGATGCGCAGCAGGTCGAGCAGCCTGCGCGCCGGGCGCCCGCCGAAGACCGGCGGATCGCCGTAGAGACGATGGCCCAGGAAAATCCGGCGATAGCGTCGAAGCGCCTGCTCCGCGGTCAGCCAGCGGCCGGGCGCCTCCTCCCCGAACAGGCCGCTCGCTCCGCCGGCAAAGCGGTGGCGAACGAACCGGCCCTCGCGAGCCGGCCGGGGCGGCCGCTGGAACTTGACCCAGCGCTGCTGGACGATCTTGAAGCGGTCATAGCCCATCTCGCCGAGCAGGCCGATCTGCTCCTCGACGGGGACCGAGGACTCGAGCGAGACGTAGCTCGGCCGGAAGCCGGTCCCGCTCAGGGACCGGAGCGCCGCCACGTCCATGCCTTCGATGTCGATCTTGAGGAAATAGGGCTCGCCATGGGCGCGGACGATCTCGTCGAGGGGGACCGCCTCGACCGCGATCTCCTCGAAGCGGGCGCCTCGCTTGCTTTTGATCGCCGCCCATTCGGGCCTGAGGGTGCCCCATTCGGTGCGCTCGCTTCGGTAGAAGGGCCGGCTTCCGGGAGCCTCGGCGACAGCGAGGTTGAGGATGGTCAGTCGGCCGCTCTCGACATGAGGCAGAAGCCTCGCCGCGGCCAGCGCGCACAGCTCGGGATTGGCCTCGACGGCGACGACCCGGAAGCCTTTCTTCAGATAGAATTCGGCGTCCTCCCCCTTGTGCATGCCGAGGTCGTAGATGAGCGGGGCGTCGGCGCCGGGCGCGGCGGCGAGCGGCGGGCTGTCCGAGGGCGTGTCGCGACGCATCGGGTCCTTCCATAAGCGGTCCGGTTTCCGCTGTCCCTCTCCTTCCCGTTCGGCCCGACGGCGAGAGGCGCGATGTTGAGGCGGCCTTAACCCGCTTCGCGCTATCGCATCGGCTCGTTTCTGGTCCTCCGAGAAGGAAGTGCCTTGCTGCATCCGGGCCCGCTGATCGCCGCCGGCGCGCTCGACTTCGCGGTCGAGCCCGGCGCCGCGCCGGCGCTCGACCTGGCCGCCGCCGGCGATCATGGCGTCCACGCCTTCCTTCGCGCCGCCTGGTTCGCCGCCGGTTGCGGCGAGGACGAGCTCACGACCCTGTCCGCCCGCCGCGCCGGCTCCGGCGAGCCCGTCGCCGCCATTCCGCTTCGGCGACGCGCTATCGGGCCGCTGTCGCTGCGCGAGGTGCCGGGCAGCTACTGGCCCTTCCGAAGCTTCCCGCTCGCCGCCGACGCGGGCGTCGACGAGCTGGCCGCATTGCTGTCCTCGGCCGAAGCCCGCGCCGCGCTCGGTCGGGCCTGGCGGATCGGCCCGGTCTATGCCGATGATCCGACCGTGGTCCGCCTCACCGCGGCCGCGCGCGTCGCCGGCTGGACGCTGCTCACCCGCCGCCTCGGCACCAGCCACGTCGTCGATCTTCGGCGCCTGACCGCCGCCGGCCCGTGGCCGAGCACCAAGACGTTGCGGAAGAATCGCTGGCTCGAGCGCCGCCTGGCCGAAGCCGGCGAGCTCGGCTTCAGCGAGGTCACCGGCGAGCGCTGGAGCCCCGCCGTGTTCGAGCAGCTCGCCGCCATCGAGGCCGAGAGCTGGGTCGGGCGCAAGGGCGGCGACTCCAAGTTCCTCGATCCGGACGCCCGCCGCGGCTGGGAGCGCGCCGTCGGCGATCCGGCCATTGCCGGCATGCTCGCCTGCTCGATCCTCCATGTCGGCGAAGTTCCGGCCGCCTTCACCTTCAGCCTGAGGACCGGGGCGACGCGCTACTTCCTCGCCAACAGCTACAGCGAGCGTTTCGCCGAGCGCAGCCCGGGGCGAATCCTTCTCTATCGCGACCTCCAGGACGCCGCCGAGGCTGGGGTGGAGACGATCGGCTGGGGTGCCGGCGACCCCGGATACAAGAGCGAGATGGGGGCTGAGCCGGGCCCCGATATCCTCGATCATTTGATCGTCCGCGGCGCCGTCGCGGCGGCGCTGGCGCGCCCGCTGTGGCGCGTCCGCGGCGGCTGATCGGCGAGTCGGAGGAAGCCGCGATGCTCGCCTTGTTGAGGAACCAGGCGATGCGCGGGCAGGGCAGGGCCGCCGCGGCCTGGGTCGCCGCCGGCCCCGGCCGCGCCGTGCTGGCCGGAGCCTTGCTCACTTTGGCCGGCCTGTCCGCCTTCACCCTCTACGAAACGGCATGGCTCGGCCTCCCGATCGCCCGTGAGGAGCCGGCGGTCTTCGACCTCTACCATCTCGTCCGTTCCGCCTTCACCTTCCTCGCTTGCGGGCTGCTCGTTGCGGCGCTGGTACGGGCGAGGGCCCGGCCATGCGGCCTCGACCGCGACTTGAGCCGCCCGTCCTCGCTCCTCGCCGGCGCCGCGGCCTTCGGCGCCGCGCTCGCCGCCGCCGCCCTGTTCGCTGTCGATCCGTCCGCCTTCCACCTTCACGCGCAGGAGGACCGGCCGCTCGAATGGGCCTCGGCCGGTCTGCTCTTTCTCGCCGGCGGCCTGCTCGCGCTCGACGCTTTGCGGCGCTCGCGGGCGGGCGCCGGCCGCTCCCACCTGCCATTCCTCCTCGCCGCCGGCCTGGCGCTGGCGCTGCTGGTCATGGCGATGGAGGAGATCAGCTGGGGCCAGCGCCTGTTCGGCTTCGCCACGCCCGAGCGCCTCGCCGAAGCCAATTGGCAGGGCGAGTTCAACTTCCACAATCTCCAGACCGACCTTTCCGAGACCGTCTATTTTTTCGGCGCCTCGATCTTTCTCATCCTGCTGCCGCTGCTTCGCGATCTCGTTCCGCCGGCTTTGGCCCGCCAGCGCCTGTTCGACTTCGTCCCGCGCCGAAGCGTCGCCCTGGTCGGAGCGCCGCTCGCCCTGTTCAACTACGGCCACTGGAACCTGCTTCCGGTCCAGCTCGGGACGATGCTGGCGCTGTTCGTGATGCTCGCCTTCGCGGCGGCGGCGCGGCGCCGTCGCGACCGCGTCGAGGCGGCCGCCTTCGGCCTTGCCGCCGTCGCCGTGGCCGCCGGTGAGGCGCTGTTCCTGGTCCTCGGCCCGGCGATGACCGAGCTGCCCGACGCGACCGAATATAAGGAGCTGTTCATCGCGCTCGGCTTCGCCTGGTACGCCTTCACCGTGGCGCGGCGTCGGTCGCTCGGCTGATCAGCGGCGCAGCCGGCGGAGCCATTTCGCCGCGCCGGCCGCTCCGGCCGCCCGCTTGGCCAGACCGATCGCCCCGTCGAAGCCGTTGAGGGCGTGGGCGGCGAGCAGGTTGGCCGGCGTCGGCTTGACCAGAAGCAGGTCGACGCACTCGACGCTGCCGGTGGCGAACAGCCTCTTGTGCTGGCCGTCGCCCTCGGTGAAGTCGAACAGCCGGAAGCGCCGCTCCTCCATCAGCTGCCGCATCGCTTCCAGCTGGAGGACGGTGCCGGGGGATGCGTCCGCAAAATCCGGATCATAACCCAAATAGGCATAAACCAGGGTCTCGCCCTCGAGCGGAGCAGAGCGGGTCTCGCTCTCGGAGTCGCCGGGAGCGCGGCGGCGAGGGTCGCCGTCGGGCGGCGGAGCGGGGTCGGGGTGGGTCTCGCCGTCGGCGGGAGCGCGGCGGGTCTCGCCCTCGGCGCGGGGGGGAGCGGGCCGGGGCTTGGCCTCGGCGGGCGCGTAGAGGTAGCTGACCGGGCGGCCGCCGACGAACAGAAGCCAGGCCCGCACGCGGTCCTCGCCGGCCAGAGCGCGCATCGCCGCCAGCGCCTCGGGCCCGTTGGGAAGGCCCGCGCCGAGCAGCCGCTCCTGATAGGTGAGCGCCGACACCACCCGAGCGGAGCGGTGGAATTCCTCCATCTCGGCGGCGGTCCGGTAGCAGCGCAGGTCGAGAGTCCCGCCCGACCGCTCGGCCAGCTTCCTCGACTTGCGCTTGAGGGTCGAGCGGCTGCGCGCCGAAAGCCCGGCCAGCCACGCCTCGAAGCCCTGGCCGAGATCGGCGTAGCTGCGCGCGTAACGCTGGCGGACGAAGGCCTTCAGCCCCTCGTGGCGGGCGGCGAGCGCCGGCGCCGCGGCGGCGGGAAGGCCGGTCACCAGATAGCCGTCCGCCTCGCGCCCGAGCGGCGGCAGCTCGGGCGCTTCGCCGGCCAGTGCCTCGGCAAGGCCGAGGCCGAGACGAACCAGCCGCCGCCGCACCGTCCACAAGGTGCGCGCGCCGATGCGCAGCGGCAGGGCGGTCTCAGAGGCCGGCATAAGCCGCCAGCCAGCCGAGCGCGGCGATCGGCGCCGCCGCCGCAAGCGCCGAGGAAAGCGGCCGCTCGTAGCGGGCATTGCCCCAGGCCTGCTCGATCATGCGCCGCCCGGTGCGCAGCGGCTTGGCGGCGAGCGGCCGCGACGCCGCGGCCGGCCGCTCCAGCGGCGGCAGCCCGGCGAAGGTCGCCGTCGGCAGAGTCGAGCGATGGTCGGCGAGGAAGGCGCAGAGCCGCTCGAAGCGGCCGCTCACCAGGCGGTTGACGCGGCGGCCGTCGCGGCTGGCGAGCTCGAAGCTGTGGCCGACGATGGTCACCAGCGGGTGGCCGGCGGCGGCGGCGTGGCGGAGCGCCGAGCGCATCTCGCCGGCCGACACGGCGCACAGCTGGAGCGGTCGAAGGCCGCCGCCGCGGCGGGCGATCTGGCCGATCGGGATCTCGACGACGCCGCCGAGCTCGACCGGGTCGAGCTCGGCCGCGGCGAGCGGAAGAGCGCTCGGCCAGGGGTGCTCGGCGCCGTTGTGGCTGCTGTCGAAGCGAAGGCCGAGCCGGGCCAGAGCGGCGAGCGTGTCGGCATTGGCGGCGTAGCTGCCCGAGCGGAACGCGACCGGCGCCGGCGCCCCGGCGGCGACGAGCAGGTCGCGGGCGGCGGCGATCAGCTCGGTCTGCCCGGCCAGGTCATATTGGGTGAGCTCGAAGCGGGCGCCCTCGCATTGGCCGCGCGCGAGGTCGGCCCAGACCGGATGGAGATGGAGCTGGACCTCCTGGCCGGCGGCGAGGATCGGCCCGACCATCGCCCGCACCGGCTCCGGGCCGTAGAGGAGGGCCGGCATCGGATCGACGAAGAAGCAGGCCTTGAGGCCGTGGCGGGCGAGCAGCGCGAGCTGGTGGGGGATTCCGACCCCGGCCGGGTCGAAGCTCGCCGCCAGATTGTCCCTCCAGCCGGCGCCGCTCGAATAGGGCCGCCAGGTCAGCTCGGTGTCGATGGTGAGGAGCACCCGCGTCGCCATGCCCGGCGCATAGCTTAAGGGCGTGAAAATAAGGCTAAGCGGGGCCCGTTGCTCGCGTGAGCGCCGGAGCGTTTCGTCGCCACGCGCCTTGCGGCTCGCGCCGGAGGGCGGAGCGTGGGCTGGGTCCTTCGATACGCCGTTTCGACAGGCTCGACGGCTACTCAGGATGAGCGGGTCTGGGGAGACGGGGGGGAGGGCGTTCGGCGTTCGGGGCGAAAATCCTGGCGCATTCCAACCCAGGTTATGGAACGGACCGGGCGCTCAGTTGTCACTGCACCGGTGCGCTATTATTTCAATATCTTCGATGACGTTTCCGTCGTCGACGAAGAAGGTCAGGAGCTGCCCGACGAAGCGGCCGCCCGTCGGGAGGCGGTTCGGGGCGGGCGCGAGCTGATGTGCGATCAGGTGCGGCAGGGCAGGCTCAACCTCTCCCACCGGATCGAGGTTGCCGACGAGCAGGGGCGCGTTGTGCTGACTCTGCCGTTCGGCGCGCTGGTGAAGATCGAGGGCGAATAGGGACGAACCGGCGGAGCGCCCCATCGGATCGGAGAGCGCCGCAGGCGCCTCGGCAAGGACCGGCCCGGTAATCCTTCCGCGGCTCGGCCTAGCATCGGGTCAGGCGTTCCCCCGAATGGTCGATCAGAAGGGCGTCGTCGCCGACTTCGCTTACCGCGCCCCCGCCGCCGGCCAGTCGCAGCACTTCGTATCTGAGCGGCGGAGCTTTCCAGATCGCCCCGGTGAGGGTTGGGTCCTCGGCCATGATCGTGACTTCCTCGACGGCGACGGTCGTTCCATCCGACCTCCTCGCCCTGAAGGTCCCGGTCACCCGCTCGCCGATCTTTCTCGTCCGCATAAGCCTCTCGCCAAGCTTCAGGCGAGCTCCAGCCTCGCCCATCGCCTGCCGAAGGATAACGCTATTGCGGGCGGCCTTCCACCTCGAAGAGGTCGAGGATCGGCCGCTGGCTCGGCAGGATCTTCTCGCGGGCCTCGGCCAGGGTGAACCAGGCCGCCCGGTCGACCTCCGGATAGGCGCGGAACCGGCCGCTGCGCGGCGGCCATTCGACGGTGAAGCTGTTGCTGACGATGCGCTCGGCGTCGAGATCGCCTTCGAGGGCGAACGCCTCGACCCGCTTGCCGCCTTTCTGACGGATCCGGCCCAGCGGCACCAGCTCCCCGACGGCGGCGACTCCGAGCTCCTCCTCGAACTCGCGGCGGGCGCAGTCGGCGGCGTCCTCGCCTTCCTCGACCAGGCCCTTCGGGATCGCCCAGGCGCCGGCGTCCTTCTTCGCCCAGATCGGACCGCCGAAATGGGCGAGCAGGACCTCGCGGCGGCCGTCGCGGCGGCGCCACATCAGGATTCCGGCGCTGAGCGGGGCCATCGGAAATTTCGCCCTTCAGGCCGTCTCGAGCTGGGTGAAGCGGACCGGCATGATCGCGCGCGCCTCGAGATTGCCGTCGGGCTGCTTTTCGAGAACGGTCAAATGCTGCACGTCCTTGCCGCCGAGCGGCATGACGAGGCGCCCACCCGTCACCAGCTGATCGACCACCGGCTGGGGCGGCCATTCCGAGGCTGCGGTGACGAGCACCTTGTCGAACGGCGCATGTTCGCTCCAGCCGCGCGAGCCGTCGCCGACGCGGATCTCGACGCTGTAATCGAGGGCGGCGAGCCTTAGCCGCGCCGCCTGCGCGAATTCCTCGACGATCTCGACGCTGAACACGTCGGCGCCGAGCTCGGCCATCACCGCCGCCTGCCAGCCGAGGCCGGTGCCGATCTCGAGCGCCTTCTGCCCCGGCCCGATGCCGAGCAGCTCGATCATGAGAGCGCCGATGAAGGGTTGCGACAGCGTCTTGTCGAAGCCGATCGGAAGGGGCGTGTCCTGGTAGGAGACGACCATAAGCTGAGCCGGCACGAACAGGTGGCGCGGCACTTCGAGCAGGGCCTGGCGCAGGGCAGGAGCGAGCGACCTCCGCCCGATCTCCTCCTCGGCGAGGTCGAAATGCATGTCGATCACTTCGACCATGTGCCGGCGCAGAATGGCCAGATGCGCTTCGGTCATCGGCTTCATGGCACCGGCTCCTTGTCCTTGCACCCATAGCGGCAACGCGCGCGCTTGCCAGCCGCTCCGCTGCCGGTCCAGAACGGCGCCGGGAGGATGAATGCTGATCACCGAGCTGATCCGCCGGGGCGCGCTCTATCATGGCGAGCGAACCGCCTTGATGTTCGGCGATGAGGCGCTGACCTTCCGCCAGGTCGACCGGCTGTCCAACCGGATCGCCAACCTGCTGATCTCGGGACTCGCTTTGGGCAAGGGCAGCCCGATCGCCATGCTGCTCGACAACGGCCTCTACTCGGTGCCCTGCGACTTCGCCTGCGTGAAGGCGGGCCTGGTGCGGACGCCGCTCAACGGCCGCCTTTCGCTCGCCGAGCATCGCCAGATGCTCGAGGCGATCGCGGCCGAGACCCTGATCTACGGCCCCACCCAGGCCGAGCGCGCCGCCGAGCTCCAGGCGGCGCTGCCGCAGCTTCGGGTCTTCGGCCTCGGCGACGGCCGGGTGGGGCCCGACCTGCTTACCCTGGCGGCGGACTCGCGCGATTCCGATCCGAACCTGCGCCACGAGCCCGACGACGTCCTGCTGACCTTGTTCACCTCGGGGACGACCGGCAGCCTCAAGGCCGCCCAGCACAGCCACTCGACCTATGCCGCCGTCGTCCACAACGTGCTTTCGAACCTGATCGACCCGAAGCCCGGCGAGATCATGCTCCACGCCGCCTCGATGATCCATGCCAGCGGGACCTTCGTCCTGCCCTACTGGATCCGCGGCGGCGCGGCGGCGATCCTGCCGGGCTTCGCCCCGGCTTCCTACGTCGAGGCGATCGAGCGCTGGCGCCCGGCCGCGCTCAACCTCGTCCCGACCATGCTCCAGATGCTGTTCCAGCTTCCCGGCATCGGCCGGGCCGATTTCGGCTCGGTCGAGACGATCCTCTACGGCGCCTCGCCCATGCCTCGGCCGGTGCTGGAGCGAGGGCTCGACCTGTGGGGGCCGGTCTTCGTCCAATATTACGGCCAGACCGAAGCGCCGCTCGCCATCTGCGCCCTGGCCAAGCAGGATCATGTCGACGCCGCGCCCGAGCGGCTGCTGTCCTGCGGCCGGCCGAGCGTCGAATGCGAGATCCGGCTCGTCGACGAGGACGGCGCCGACGTCGCGCCCGGGGAGCCGGGCGAGATCGTGCTGCGCGCCCCGTTCGCGATGAAGGGCTATAGCGACCCGGCGATCCATGCCTTCCTCCCCGGACGCTGGCTGCGCACCCGCGACGTCGGGCGCTTCGACGCGGAAGGCTATCTGACCCTGGTCGACCGGACCTCCGACATGATCGTCACCGGCGGCTACAACGTCTATCCGCGCGAGGTCGAGGACGTGCTCTCGGGACACCCGGCCGTAGCCCAGGTGGCCGTCGTCGGCCTTCCCGACGAGGTCTGGGGCGAGGCGGTGACCGCCTTCGCGGTGCTCCACGACGGCCACGAGGGGGACGAGGCGGCGCTGATCGGCTACGCCCGCCGCCACCTCGCCGCCTACAAGGCGCCCAAGTCAGTCAGGTTCGTTCCGGCCATCCCGCTGAGCGCGGTCGGCAAGCCGCTGCGCCGGGCGCTGCGCGAGCCTTATTGGGAAGGCAGGGAGCGGCGGATATGAGCCTCATCGTCGAGCGGAACGGGCCGGTCAGCACGGTCGTCCTGAACCGGCCCGAGCGCCGCAACGCGGTCGATCCGGCGACGGCCGAGGCGCTTCGCGACGCCTTCGACGCCTTCGAGGCCGACGAGCGCGCCCAGGTGGCGGTGCTGACCGGCGCGGCCGCCCACTTCTGCGCCGGCTTCGACCTCGCCGCCCTCGCCGCGGACGGCGTCGACTACGACCCGCGAGCGCCGGGGCCGATGGGCCCGACCCGGCGGCCGCCGGCCAAGCCGGTGATCGCCGCGGTCGAAGGCTATGCCGTCGCCGGCGGCCTCGAGCTCGCGCTCTGGTGCGACCTCCGGGTCGCGTCGGCAACGGCCGTGTTCGGAGTCTATTGCCGGCGCTGGGGGGTGCCGCTGGTCGACGGCGGCACGGTCCGGCTGCCGCGAATCGTCGGCCAGGGGCGAGCGCTCGACATGATCCTCACCGGCCGGCCGGTCGCCGCCGAGGAGGCCCTGTCCTTCGGCCTCGCCAACCGCCTGGTGCCGGCCGGCGCCGCCCGCGCCGAGGCCGAGCGCCTGGCCGCCGAGATCGCGCGCTTCCCGGCCGAATGCCTGATCGCCGACCGCGCCTCGGCGCTCGGACAATGGCATTTGCCGTTCGACTCGGCGCTCGCCGCCGAGGCGGCCGGCGGCGCCGGCCCGCTTCGCGGCGGGGCGAGGGAAGGCGCCGCCCGCTTCGCCGGCGGCCTCGGGCGAGGCGGAAGCTTCGAGGAGATCTGAGCCCGGCCCGGTCCGAGGCGCCGCCCGCGCCGTCCAATGCGGCATGACGCGGAGCGGGGACAGTCGCCCCCGGTCCGGAGCGGCCCGAAGCGGGGTTGATCTGGCGCGGAAAATGGCGGACCATCGAGCGCCGCCCGCCGTCCAGGCGCGGCGCAGCAAAAGGGGGTTTTGCTATGGATTGGATGCTCATGCCGCTGCGGCGCTATGCGGATTTCTCGGGCCGCTCGCGCCGGATGGAATTCTGGATGTGGCAGCTGTTTCAGTTCATCGTCTATTTCGTTGTCGTCCTTCTCGCGATGGTCTTCGGCGGCGGCATGATGATGATGGCCGGCGATCCTTCGTCGATGGCCGCGGCCGGCGGCGGCATGCTGATCATCATGCTGCTCTACCTCGTCTACGCGCTCGCCGTGCTGGTGCCTTCGATCGCGGTCGCGGTCCGCCGGCTGCACGACACCAATCGCTCCGGCTGGTGGATCCTCGCCCCGGTCGCGCCCTACGTCGTCGCGATCCTCGCCGGGATGATGGCGGTCTCCTCTCCCGACATGGCCGGGGCGGCGGGCATTCTCGCCCTGATCTGCATGCTGGTGGCGCTCGCGCTCGCCATCACCCTGCTGGTCTTCTACTTCCTCGAAGGGACTCGCGGCCCCAACAAATACGGCCCCGACCCCAAGGGCCAGGACACCGGCCAGGTCTTCGCCTGACCGATCCGGGCCGGGCGGGCCGGTTGCGGCCCGCCCGGCGCCGCACTAGATAGCGCGGCCGAGGCCTCGCGCCTCCAGCCCCTGTGGCGGAATTGGTAGACGCGCTCGACTCAAAATCGAGTTCCGCAAGGAGTGCCCGTTCGAGTCGGGCCAGGGGCACCATGGCTCTTCTCAGCGGCCCCGCTTGCGGGCATGGTCGGCGCGAGGAGGACCGTGTCGGCATGGACCAGCTGCGCGAGCGCGACCCGGCAGGCGAGCCGATCGAGGTCGCCCATGGCGAGCTCGAGCCCGAGGCCGCCGCCTACCGGCGCGACCGGCTGCTCGCCTCGCTGGCCCTGATGTTCGGCTTCGGCCTCGCTCTGGCCATTCCCTTCGCGCTCCGGGCGGGGGCCGAATTCTTCCTTCCGGTGACGGCGGCGCTGGTGATCGCGATCGCCCTGGTGCCGCTGCTCGAATGGCTCGAGCGCCGGCGAATCCCTTCGGCGCTCGCCGCCTTGCTCTGCCTGGTGCTGTTCGTCGCCGTCGCCAACGTCGCGGTGGCCGCGATCGTGCTCCCCGCCACCGAATGGTTCCGGCTGCTGCCCGAGCGGATCGGCCAGCTTCGCGAGACGCTCGCGCCCCTGTTCGACATCTACGCCAATTTCGAGGAGTTCATCGACGACATCGTCAACGAGTTCGGCCGCGACCCGCGCAGCCAGCCGCAGACGGTCCAGGTCGAGACTCCCAATTCGATGCTCCAGATCATCGCCAGCTCGGCGCCGTTCGCGGCGATCCAGATGTTCTTCGCCGTGCTCGTCATCTTCTTCTTCCTCTCCGGCTGGACCCGGATGCGCAAGCGGACGATCACCGCCCGGACCAGCTTCGGCGGGGCGATGACGACGGCTCGGGTGATCCAGCGGGTGGTCGACGCGACCTCGACCTATCTCGGCACGATCACCGTCGTGAACATCGGCATGGGCCTGGTCGTGGCGCTCGTCCTCTACCTGATCGGGATGCCGACCCCGCTGATGTGGGGCGGAATCGCGGCCGTGCTCAACTTCATCCCCTATCTCGGGCCGATCGGCTCGGCGCTGCTGCTCGGCCTGGGCGGGCTGATGACCTTCGAGGATCCCTGGTACGCGCTTCTGCCGGCGCTGAGCTTCATCGTCATCCACCTGGTCGAGGCCAATTTCGTCACTCCGACGGTGGTCGGCCGGCGGCTCACCATCAACCCGCTGCTCATCCTCCTGTCGCTGAGCTTCTGGGCCTGGGTGTGGGGGACGACCGGGGCGCTGCTCGCGGTGCCGATCCTGATCATCGTCCGGACCGTGCTCGAGGCGGCGGGCAAGCCCGACATCGCCGGCTTCCTGTTCGAGGAGGGGACCTTGATCCACGACCCCCATGACGAGCACCGGGCGCCGTTGGGCGGGCCGTAGCGCGGCTCCGGCGGAGGCGGCACTGACGCTCCCGTTCGCTTGACAGCCCCGGGTGCCTCCACTACCTCGCCGGCCTGCTCAAGCGGGTGTAGCTCAGTTGGTTAGAGCGCCGGCCTGTCACGCCGGAGGTCGCGGGTTCGAGCCCCGTCACTCGCGCCATTTCCCGACTTCCATCCAGCGCAGAAGCGGCTTGAGCGGAAGGATCCAGACGATCCCCGCGACCAGGAAGAACAGCGCCTGGAGCGGCCACGGCCAGGCTCCGGCCCGGTCAGCCGCGGTCGCGACCAGAACGCTCCAGACCAGGATCAGAAGCAGGATGAGCAAGGCTCCGGCCGGTTTGCGCCAGCTCGGAGTCACCGGCAGTCGATCCAGCCGGCCGGAGTCGCGACCGCGTCGAGCCGGACGTCCCAGGGGTCGGCCGGCAGCGGCTCGTCGCTGAGCTGGGCCTCCCAGCCGACCCCGATCGCCAGCGCCGGCCCGGCCTCGCGCAGATGGGCGAGCGCGCGGTCGTAATGGCCCTTGCCGTGGCCGATCCGGGTGCCGGCGCGGTCGGCGATCACGAACGGAACGATCACCGCGTCGGGCGCCAGCGCCGGAGCGGAGGCCGGCGGCTGGAGCACGCCCCACGGGCTGGCCTCGGCGGCGGGCGCGGAGCGCCAGATCATCCGTTCGTCGCGGCCGGCGAACCAGGGCAGGCCGGCGCGCTGGCCGCGGCCGAGCCGGTCGAGGATCGGATAGGGGCTGATCTCGTCCTTCAGCGGATGGTAGCCGGCGACGACCCGGGCCCCGATCAGATGCGGCAGGACGAGCCGAGCCAGCGCTTCCTCGAGCTCGGCGCGCAGGCCGGGGGTCAGGCTGCGCGCGAAATCGCGGCGCCGCCTGAGGCCCTCGGCGCGAAGCGAGTCCTTGCTCGGGGAAGGGGGTGACGGGACCGCCATAGCCGTTTGCTGGAATATCCTCTGACGCGTCAACGTCAGGTGGGGACCATGTGATCCGGACCAGGGCCCGGGCAGGGACGGCCCCCGAGGATGCTTATCGCCCAGGGATGTTCTCAAAGCTCGTACAGGGCAGTACCCGTCGCCGCCAATCTAGGCGTCCGCGGGGTCGCGCTCAAGGGTGTCGGCCAGATTCTCGATCCGCTCGGCGAGCCGCTCGAGTGCCTCCGCGACGGCCGGATCGGGCGGCGCCGGCTCCGGGTCGGGCGCTGCGGTGCCCGAGCGCGCCTCCTTGAGGTCGTCGGCGATGAGCAGGGCCGCGAACAGCAATTGGCGCGCCTCGGTGAGGCCGCCGAGGGCCGACGCCGCGTCGAGAGCCCGCCGGTCGACGATCGCGGCGAGCGCTCGAAGATGATCCTCCTCGCCGTCGCGGCAGGCGACGTTGTAGCGCCGTCCGGCGATGTCGACGTCGATATTGGCCATCAGCGCGGCTCCCCGGATTCGATCATCCGGTCGATCTGGCCGATCGCCCCGGCGACGCTTCGCCGGAGCGCGTCATGCGCCTCGCGGAGCCGGTCGAAATCCTCGGCCGGGGCCGATTGCCCCCGATCGGCGGGCCGGGAGGCGGCCGCCTCGACGCGCGCGAGCGCCCGTTCGATCCGCCTGACGGCATCGAGAGCGCGCGGGTCGGCCATGACGGTGCCGGAATAGCATGGCTGGGGCGGGGGGCAAAGCGCTACGGTTGACGGGGGCGCCCCCGCCGATAAAGGAGCCGCAGCGTCCGGCGCCTCCGCACCGGATTCCTCAAGGGAAAAGCATGTCCGTCGACTCGACACGGCTCGCCAACGCCATTCGCGCCTTGTCGATGGATGCGGTGCAGGCGGCCAATAGCGGTCATCCGGGAATGCCGATGGGAATGGCGGACGCCGCCACCCTGTTGTGGACCGAATATCTGAAGCACGATCCGGCCGATCCGGCCTGGCCCGACCGCGACCGTTTCGTCCTGTCGGCCGGCCACGGCTCGATGCTGATCTACGCCCTGCTCCACCTCACAGGCTACGAGCGGCCGACGATGGACGACATTCGCGGGTTTCGCCAGCTCGGCAGCCCCTGCGCCGGCCATCCCGAGAATTTCCTGCTGGAAGGGGTCGAGGCGACCACCGGCCCGCTCGGCCAGGGAGTCGCCATGGCGGTCGGAATGGCGATCGCCGAACGCCACCTCAATGCCGAATATGGCGACGGCCTGGTCGATCATCGAACCTGGGTGATCGCCGGCGACGGCGACCTGATGGAAGGCGTCAACCACGAGGCGGCCGGGCTTGCCGGCCATTTGCGGCTGGGTCGGCTCAACCTGCTTTGGGACGACAACAAGATCACCATCGACGGCTCGACGGCGCTCTCCACGTCCGAGGACATTGTCGCCCGCTATCAGGCCTATGGCTGGCACACGACGCGCTGCGACGGCCATGACGTCGCCGATGTCCGCCGAGCGCTCGACGAGGCGCTCGCCGATCCCCGGCCCTCGCTGATCGCCTGCCGGACGATCATCGGCTACGGCGCGCCCAACAAGCAGGGCACCGCCGCCACCCACGGCGCCGCGCTCGGGCCCGAGGAGGTCGCCGCCGCGCGCGGCCGACTCGCCTGGGAGCACGAGCCGTTCGAGCTTCCCGACGACGTCCTCGACGCCTGGCGCCTGGCCGGAAGGCGCGGCCGGGCCGAACACGAGGCCTGGCGCCGCCGGCTCGAGGCCAGCGCGGCGCGGGAGGATTTCCTCCGCCGTTGCGAGGGGAGGCTGCCGGACGGCTTCTCGCTCGCCGACCATATTGCCGGCCTCCTCGCCAGCCCGCAGAAGGTCGCCACCCGCAAGGCATCCGAGCTGGCGCTCGAGGCGATCAACGCGCAACTGGCCGAGACGATCGGCGGCTCCGCCGACCTGACAGGTTCGAATAATACCAAAACAAAGTCTCAGAAGCCATTGACGCAAGAGGATTATTCTGGGCGCTATCTCTATTACGGGATCCGCGAGTTCGGCATGACGGCGGCGATGAACGGGATGGCGCTTCACGGCGGCATCATCCCTTATGGCGGCACCTTCCTGATCTTCTCCGATTATTGCCGGCCGGCGATCCGCCTCTCGGCGCTTCAGCAGGTGAGGGTCGTCTACGTCATGACCCACGATTCGATCGGGCTCGGCGAGGACGGGCCGACCCACCAGCCGATCGAGCATCTCGCCAGCCTGCGGGCGATTCCGAACCTCGACGTCTATCGCCCCGCCGATGCGGTCGAGACCGCGGAATGCTGGGAGCTGGCCCTCGGCCGGACCGGCGGTCCGTCGCTGCTCGCCCTGAGCCGCCAGAACCTTCCCCAGCTGCGCACCGTAGCCGCCGGCGAGAACCTCTCCGCCCGCGGCGCCTACCGCCTGCGCCCCGCCGCCGCCGAGCGTCGGGCGGTGCTGCTCGCGACCGGCTCGGAGGTCGAGGTCGCGCTGGCCGCGGCCGCGGCTCTGGAGGAGCAAGGGATCGGCGCCGACGTCGTCTCGATGCCCTGCTGGAGCCGGTTCGACGCCCAGGACGAGGCCTATCGCGCGGACCTCCTTCCCGGCGACGCCTTGCTCGTCTCGATCGAGGCCGGGGCGACCCTGGGCTGGGAGCGCTATACCGGCCGCGGCGGGCTCAATATCGGCCTCGACCGCTTCGGCGCGTCGGCGCCGGCCGAGAATCTGTTCGAGCGTTTCGGTTTCACCGCCGACGCCATCGTGCCGCGAGTCCTCGCGGCGCTCCAATCCCAGGGAGATCAATGACATGGCAACCAGAGTTGCGATCAACGGATTCGGCAGGATCGGCCGGCTGGTGGCCCGAGCCATCCTCGAGAAGGCGGACAGCGGGCTCGAGCTGGTCGCCATCAACGACCTCGCCGACGCCGAATCCAACGCCCTTCTGTTCAAGCGCGACTCGGTCCACGGCGCCTATCCGGGCGAGGTCCGCGCCGACGGCAACGACCTCATCATCGACGGCCGCCGGGTGAAGGTCACCGCGGAAAAGGACCCGGCCCGGCTGCCGCACGGCGACAATGGCGTCGACATCGCTCTGGAATGCACGGGTTTCTTCGCGGACCGTGAGAAGGCCGGAGCGCATCTTACTGCCGGCGCTCGTAAAGTCCTGATCTCGGCTCCGGCGAAAGGAGTCGATCTGACGGTCGTCTACGGGGTCAATCACGACCGGCTGGAGGCGGCTCACACGATCGTCTCCAACGCTTCGTGCACGACCAACTGCCTCGCTCCCGTGGCCAAGGTGCTCAACGACCTGATCGGCATCGAGCGCGGGCTGATGACGACGATCCACGCCTACACCAACGACCAGAAGATCCTCGACCAGATCCACAAGGACAAGCGCCGCGCCCGGGCCGCGGCGATGTCGCTGATCCCGACGACGACCGGCGCCGCCCGGGCGGTCGGCGAGGTGCTTCCGGAATTGAAGGGCAAGCTCGACGGCTCGTCGGTGCGGGTGCCGACCCCCAACGTCAGCCTCGTCGACCTCACCTTCACGCCGGGGCGCGACACCAGCATCGAGGAAGTGAACGGAGCGCTCAAATCCGCCTCGGAGAGCGCCCCGCTCGCCGGAATCCTCGCTTATACCGACGAGCCCCTGGTCTCGATCGACTTCAACCACAATCCGGCGAGCTCGACCGTCGACAGCCTCGAGACGGCGGTGCTCGAAGGCAAGCTCGTCCGGGTCGTCTCCTGGTACGACAATGAATGGGGCTTCTCGAACCGGATGGTCGACACCGCCGCCGCGATGGCGAGTCTCGGCTGACGTCATGGCGTCGTTCCGCACCCTCGACGAGATCGGCGACGTGGCCGGCCGGCGCGTTCTGGTGCGGGTCGACCTCAACGTGCCGATGGCGAACGGCGAGGTCAGCGACGACACGAGGCTTCGGGCGACCCTGCCGACGGTGACCGAGCTCGCCGACAAGGGCGCGATCGTCCTCCTCCTCGCCCATTTCGGGCGGCCCAAGGCGCCGAGCGCCGAATTTTCGCTCGCCCCGGTCGCCGCCGCCTACCAGGCCGTGCTCGGCCGGCCGGTGCGCTATGTCGACTGGGAAGGCGGCGAGGAGGCCGTCGCGGCGTTGCGGCCCGGCGACGTCGCCGTGCTCGAGAATAGCCGCTTCTTCGGCGGCGAGGAACGCAACGACCCGGCCGTGGCCGACCGCTTCGCGAGGCTCGGCGACCTCTACGTCAACGACGCCTTCTCGGCCGCCCACCGCGCCCATGCCTCGACCGAGGGCCTCGCCCGCCGGCTCCCCGCTTATGCCGGGCGCGCCATGGAGGCCGAGCTCGAGGCGCTGGCGAAGGCGCTCGGCGATCCCGAGCGGCCGGTGGCGGCGGTCGTCGGCGGCGCCAAGGTCTCGACCAAGCTCGACGTGCTCCGCAACCTCGTCGCCAGGGTCGATCACCTGATCATCGGCGGCGGCATGGCCAACACCTTCCTCGCCGCGCGCGGAGTCGCCGTCGGCAGGAGCCTGGCCGAGCACGATTTGGCCACGACCGCCCTCGCCATCCTCGATTCCGCCGAGCGGGCCGGCTGCACGGTCCATCTGCCCTACGACGTGGTGGTGGCGAGCGAGTTCGCGCCCAACCCGGCGAGCCTTCGCACCTGCAACGTCCACGAGGTCGCCGCCGACGAGATGATCCTCGACATCGGCCCGGCCGCCGTCGAGGCGCTCGGCGACGTCCTCAAGACCTGCCGGACCCTGGTCTGGAACGGGCCGCTCGGCGCCTTCGAGACGCCGCCCTTCGACGCCGCGACGGTGGCGCTGGCCCGAACCGCCGCCGCGCTGACCCAGGAGGGCGGCCTGGTCTCGGTCGCCGGCGGCGGCGACACGGTCGCGGCGCTCAACCAGGCCGGAGTCGCGGCCGATTTCACCTTCGTCTCCACAGCCGGCGGCGCCTTCCTCGAATGGATGGAAGGCAAGGCGCTGCCCGGCGTCCAGGCCCTGATCCGGCCATGATCAACATCATCGCCATCGACCATGTCGTGCTTCGGGTCGCCGATCTCGAGCGGACCCTGGGCTTCTACACCGAGGTGCTCGGCGCCCGGCTCGAAAGGGCCCAGGAGGCGATCGGGCTGTGGCAGCTGCGGATCGGCTCGGCGCTGCTCGACCTGGTGCCGGTGACCGGCGAGCTCGGCCGGACGGGGGGAGCCGCCCCGGGCGAAGGCGCCCGCAACGTCGACCATATCTGCTTCAAGGTGCTGCCCTGGGACGGCGAGGGGGTGCTCGACCATCTCAGGCGGCACGGAATCGCTGGCGAGATCGTTTCGCGCTACGGCGCCGACGGCGACGGGCCGTCAATCTACCTGTCCGACCCCGAAGGGAATGCGCTCGAGCTCAAGGGTCCGCCCTGGGCCGACATTCCCGCCGCAAGATGATCGATGGAGGAATCCCAACCATGACTTTCACGCCGACCGTCAAGGCCATTCTCGACAAATATGAATCCGACAATCCCGGAACCAAGGCGAACCTGGCTCGGATCCTCACCCACGGCCGGCTCGGCGGCACCGGCAAGATGATCATCCTGCCCGTCGACCAGGGCTTCGAGCATGGTCCGGGGCGAAGCTTCGCGGTCAACGAGCCGGCCTACGACCCGCATTACCATTACCGGCTCGCCATCGACGCGGGCCTCAATGCCTATGCCGCCCCGCTCGGCGCCCTCGAGGCCGGAGCGGGAAGCTTCGCCGGCCAGGTGCCGCTGATCCTCAAGATCAACAGCTCGAACAGCTGGGCGACCCGCAAGGACCAGGCGGTGACCGGAGGAGTCGACGACGCGCTTCGGCTCGGCTGCTCGGCGATCGGCTTCACCACCTATCCCGGCTCCGAGGACAATATGGAGCTGATCGAGGAGATCCGCGAGCTTTCGGCCGAAGCCAAGTCGGTCGGGCTCGCCACCGTGATCTGGGCCTATCCGCGCGGCGGCAACGTCTCCAAGGACGGCGAGCTGGCGCTCGACGTCACCGCCTACGGCGCCCACATGGCGGCCCTGCTCGGCGCCCACATCATCAAGGTGAAGCTGCCCAGCGCCCATATCGAGCAGAAGGACGCGCACAAGGCCTATGAAGGCACCGACTGGTCGGCCCAGGCCGACCGAGTCCGCCATATCGTCAAGGCCTGCTTCAACGGGCGGCGGATGGTCGTCTTCTCGGGCGGCGCGGCCAAGGATTCCGATTCGATCTTCCAGGACGCGCGCGACATACGCGACGGCGGCGGCAACGGCTCGATCATCGGCCGCAACGCCTTCCAGCGGCCGCGCGAGGAGGCGCTGGCCATGCTCGACCGGCTGGTCCGGATCTACAAGGGCGAGGAGTGAGCTGAGCGCCCGGCTGCGCTGGCTCGCCGGCCAGTTCGCCCGGCCGAGCGGCCTTGCCGGGCGGCTGCTGATCGGCCCCTGGCTCGACCGGGTCAGCCAGGCGATGAACCGGCTGGCGCTGGAGCAGCTCCGGATCGGCCCGGACGACGAGGCGCTCGAGGTCGGCTTCGGCGGCGGCGCCCTGCTTCGCGACCTCCTCGCCGCCACCTCGGGGCCGGTGACCGGGATCGACGTCTCGGCGGCGATGGTCGCCCGGGCGCGCCGCCGCTTCCGCGGGATCGAGCGGCTTCGCCTCGTCCGGGCCTCGGTCGAGTCGCTGCCCCTGGAGCGGTCCAGCATCGACAAGGCGGCGAGCGTCAACAACATCTACTTCTGGCCCGATCCGCCGGCCGCGATGGCACAGCTGGCGCGGGTCGTCCGCCCGGGCGGCGCCCTCGCCATCTGCTTCGAGCCGCCCGAGGAGCTTCGCAAATGGCCGGGCCACCGCTACGGCTTCAGGCTCCTTGAGGAGGGCGAAGTGCGCTCGCTGCTCGGGCGGGCGGGCTTCGTCGCAATCCGCCGGAGCGAGGGCAGGGGGCGCAAGCCCGACCGCTTTATCTGTTTGACAGCCGAGCGCGGCCCGGCAGAAGCGGCGCCGTGATGGACGAGGACGAACTCCGCCTTGAGCCGGGCTTCGCCGGCCGCTTCGAGCGGGGCGGCCGCCCGCCTTGCCAGCTCTACCTGATCTCGCCGCTCGACGTCGGCGGGCCGTTCGCCGCGCGGCTTGCCGAGGCGCTCGACGCCGGCCCGGTCGCCGCCTTCCAGTTCCGGGTCAAGGATGTCGGCCCCGACGAGGCCGCCCGGCTCGCCGAGCCGCTCCAGCGCCTCTGCGCCGAGCGCGACGTCGCCTTCATCGTCAACGACAGCGCGAGCCTGGCGAGGCGGATCGGCGCCGACGGAGTCCATCTCGGCCAGGCCGACGGCGACCCGGGCGAGGCCCGCGCCCTGCTCGGGCCGGCGGCGCAGATCGGGGTGACCTGTCACGACAGCCGCCATCTCGCCATGGAGGCGGGCGAGGCGGGCGCCGACTATGTCGCCTTCGGCGCCTTCTTCGCCACCGCGACCAAGCCGGCCGCCCGCCCCGCCGATCCCGCCATCCTCGGCTGGTGGTCGACCCTGTTCGAGCTGCCCTGCGTCGCGATCGGCGGAATCACTCCGGAGAACGGCCGAGTCCTGGTCGAGGCGGGAGCCGACTTCCTCGCCGCGTGCGGCGGCGTCTGGAGCCGCCCGGACGGGCCGGCGGCGGCGGTCCGAGCCTTCGCCGAGACCCTGCGCGGCCCCTGACCTATCCGGCGATCGGGGTGGCGAGCTGAGTGCCGGACGCCGATCCGGAATCATAGGCCCAGCGCGTGGCCCCGACCTGATAGAGGCGCATCAGCGGATCGTAGGCCAGCGCAATGCCGCCGCCCCCCACCAGCATGTTCTCGCTATTGTAGAGGTAGGTGGCGGCGCTTCCCGTGCCCGAGGCGGCGGCGGGGACCAAGGCGATGTTGTGGCGCAAATCGTAGCCGAGGGCGGCGCCGCCGATCGCGGTCAGCCGGTTGAGGTTAGCCGCGGACAGGTTCGGGCTCGAAGAGGCAGAGCAAGCATTGAGTTCCGGGGTCTTACCCCTGGGCCTCGGGCTTGCGCCGCAACTCTCTGCGGGCCGTGAAAAGACAAACAGCCGATACAAAAATAGGAGACACCAAGAGTATCAGACCCATACCAATGTTCGCTCCGCTGCCATCAGCACGGCGCACACTGAAGTCATAGACAACATAAATCCACAAAGCGGCAGTAAACACTATACCAACAACCCAAGGAAGTTTCGCTCTTATTTCAAGAAACGCCAAAAGAAGAAACGGTATGGACACTAACACCACATGGAACAGAAAAGCAGGAAATCCCTTCGTTATATTTATTGGGGTTTGGTCAATGATAGAAATGGAAACTCTGAACAATATGCCCGTAGATAATCCGATCGCGATTGCTACCAAGACAGCAAGCCCGCGATTCATATCAGCGTTCCGCAATTTATCGTCCACGCAGCCCTCCCAAAACAATATTCCGGTGTTGGCCAAAAAAGGTCGGCTTCTCCGCAGCAAGCGTGTTCATACTCCCAACAGCGTGCCGATCCACACGCCACTTCGGTACGCTGCCGCGATGACAAGACATGTGGCGGCGTCTCCTCCCTGGCGTCGGCATTCAATGTAAACGGCGGCACCGAATTGTTGATCGCACGTGCTCCGCCGAATCGGCGATCCCAGGCAATTATCGTGCTGCCGACACGCCTCGCTGACATCGATCCCCCCGACGCTCTCTGGTGACCAGGTGCACCAATTAGTTGGCTCGCGGGCTGCGGCGAGCACGAATGCTGGCGGTGGAGGTGGAACTGGTAACGGGCGCCGCGGAGGTGGACCTGGGGGGCTCCGCGTGCCTGTAACGACAATGGTTTCCTCCTCGGCTGCGGCCGCCTCGCCTGTAGAAGACCCGGTGCCACCGCCAAGCGCATTGATGAGAAGGCCTCGAGCGAGGTCAAGGCCGACCTGCTTGGACCAGCCGGTGCCGGTGACGCAGATATCGGCGCCGATGCATTCGGGAGCAGAAAAGTCCTCGCGATATCCCGGGTTCAGTCCGCTCGGGTCCCTCAGGTTCACCGGATCGCCGCGCACATAGGCGTACATGTTCATGCCGCCGCCATAGCCGATCGGGTCGGGCTGCATGAACCTTCCGAGGTGCGGATGGTAGAACCGGGCCCGGTAGTAATAGAGGCCGAGGGAGGCGATCCAGGGCTGGCCGGTATAGTGGAAGCGGCCGGCGACGGCGCCCTGGGGCACGCCATATTCGTCGTAGCGGTTGGTGCCGATGACGGTCCCGGCGGAATCGCTGATCGCGACGATCGAGCCGCGCTCGTCGGCGTGGAGGAAGCGGCGGACGGTGAGCCCGGGCCCCTCGTACCAGACCAGGGGCTCGTCGATGCCGGGTCCGTGGACGAAGCGGCGAAGAAGCGCGCCTGTGCTCCCATATTCGGCGATGAGCGTGGTGCCGTCATAGGCCCAGCGCGTGGCCCCGACCTGATAGAGGCGCATGAGCGGATCGTAGGCGAGCGCGATGCCGCCGCCGCCCACCAGCAGATTCTCGCTGTTGTAGAGGTAGGTGGCGGCGCTCCCAGTCCCCGAGGCGGCGGCGGGGACCAGGGCGATGTTGTGGCGAACGTCGTAGCCGAGGGCGGCGCCGCCGATCGCGGTCAGCCGGTTGAGCCCGTCGCGGCTCTCGGCGACGTTCCGGTTGGCGTGGGCGGTGTAGCTGAACAAATCGTTGGAGCGGGTCTGCGCCGCGATCTGGCCGGCCGGGTTGTAGGTGAAGGCGAGGGTCAGGTCGTGGGTCGTCCCGGGCAGCGCCTGGACCAGGGAGGCGAGCCTCGAGACGGAGTCGTAGCCATAGGCGGTGACCGTCCCGTTGCCCCGGGTCAGGCTGGAGCGGCGGCCGAGCTGATCGTAGCCGAAGGTCGCGAGGACTCCGATCCCGGAGGTGGCGCCGTTCTCGCGGATCCGGGTCACCTCGCCGGTGGCGAGATAGTCGTAATGGACGGCCAGCCCGACGCCCGGATAATCGAGCC
>Ga0196962_10000078_pt1 | contig 67232 bp, 62 predicted proteins | sample S3v_20metaG_FD_183186 | JGI IMG/M metagenome (GOLD analysis project Ga0196962, IMG submission 183186) | Soil microbial communities from Anza Borrego desert, Southern California, United States - S3+v_20 | ecosystem: Environmental > Terrestrial > Soil > Desert | place: USA: California | collected...
GGTGTTCGCGTCCTCAGGTAGCATCACGCTCACGAAGAACCCACCAGAGGGGATGAACGCCTGGGCGCCGGGCAGCTCGCGGCGTACCGCCCCTGCCATCGCCTTCCACCGGGGTGTGTACAGATCTTTCAACCGCTCTACGTTTGGACCGAGGAGCCCACGGCGCAGGTACTCGGCGACGGCGGCCTGAGTGGGAAGGACCGGCGAGAGATATGTATCCTCCCCGAGCGCCGTCACCTCCCTTATGAGGTCCTCCGGCGAGATCATGAACCCGACCCTCATGCCGGGGCTGAGGAGCTTGCTGAACGAGCTCATCGTGATGACGTGCGAAGGGTCGATCTCGCGCAGAAGCGGAACGTCCTCGCCCTCGTAGCGCAGCTTGCGATAAGGGATGTCTTCGATCACCCAGAAACCATAGCGGTCTGCTAGCTCCACGACTCTCTGCCGCTTCTCCAGGGAGAGTGTCGCCCCCGCGGGGTTCTGGAAGTCGGGCACGAGGTACAGGAAGGCAGGAACCTCGCGTCCTAGGGCCGCCTCGAGCCGTTCGACGCTTATGCCGTCCTCTTCCAGCGGGATCCCCACGATGCGCGCCCCGCGACGTCTGAAGGTCTTGAGCGCCCGGTCGTAGCTGGGCTGCTCCGTATAGACTGCCGCACCGGGCTCGACGAGATAGGAGGAGACGAGATCCTGCAACTGCAACGAACCGTTGCCGATCAGGATCTCCTGTGGAGAGACCCCATATTCGCCAGCAAGCTCCTCGCGCAGCGGCGCGTAGCCGGGCTGTTGGCCGTACTGCAACACGACGTCGGGATTCTCCCTTACCGCCGCGTCCAAGCACGCCCCCAGTTCTTCGGTGGGGAACGCCTCCGGCGGTGGGACGCCACGCGTAAAGACTATCTTATCTGCCACGTTCACGAGCCTCCGCTTCTAGATCCGGGAAGCCTGCATCATCCCCCGCCCCGCGTCCCAGCGCAACCCCCTGCTCTCCCGGACACGTCTACCAATAGGACGAACGAGCAGGTTCAGGATTCTGTAAGGTTTACGTCCCGACCTCTCGCGTCCTCGACGGTCGGCCTTGGATCGGTCGCTTCTGCCACCCCGGAAGTCTACGAGGCCTCCGTTCTCTAACCAGTATGAGCTTCCACGGTCGTGGTCAAGAGACCCGCTCCATCGGCAGCTCGGCGGGAGATGTGTAGGAGAGGCATCTGGGTCCGAGGAGTCGTTTGAGTTCGGCGTGCAGGTCGGAGGAGTCCGTGATGTTCCCGATCTTCTCTTCGACCATCTCTTCGCCGGAGACGAGAAAGATCGGACTCTCCCCGGGATGACGCAGCAAGAGTTCGAACGCCACTCTGGCCACATTCTGTGAGTGGCCGACGAACGCGCCGGCGTCGAGGTACACGGGGTCCGCACCGGGCTCGAGGTGAAGCTCCTCCATCTCCAGCGCCACGATGCGAGGGATGCCTTCCTTCATCTCGACCTTACCCTTGACCTTGAGGACCGCGTCCTCGCGCACGCACGCCGAGAATTTGGCGTAGACCCGTGGGAAGACCATGACCTCGGCGAAGCCCCGCGTGTCGTCGAGCTGCAGCATGGCCATCATGTCACCCTTGCGCGTCGTGTTGGTCCGCACCGAGGTCGCCAGCCCTCCGACCCACACGATGGCCCCATCCTTGTAAAGTTCGAGATCCGACACCGTCGTATCAGTATGCTTTCTGAGCTTGTGCAGAACGGGACGCAATGGGTGATCCGAGACGTAGAGGCCGAGGGCCTCTTTCTCCCACTCCAGGCTCTGGCGCTGGTCTTCCTCGACGTCCGGAAACTCTGGCCTCGGCGGCGCGAGCTCGGACACGTCGAACATCGAGAACTGGTCCTCGTGCGCACCTTTCAGGCCCCTGGTGGACCGTTCGACGGCCTTGGCGTGGACCGCGACCATGGCTGCCCGCGAGGGCCCGACGTTGTCGAAGGCGCCGCACTTTATGAGGGATTCCAGAGTCCGCTTGTTGTAGGTCTTCGGGTCGACGCGCTCGCAGAAGTCGAAGATGTCCTGAAAAGGACCATCCTCCCTGGCGGCGATGATCGAGTCGACGCAAGAGTCACCTACGTTCTTGACGGCGGAGAGCCCGAAACGGATGGTCTCCCCGACCACCGTAAAGCGACGCCCGCTCTCATTTACGTCGGGCGGGAGGACCTGTATCTTCATCGCCCTGGCCTCGGCGACGTACTGGGGCACCCTGTCTTTGGTGTTCATCACGCTGCTCATGAGGGCCGCCATGTAAGCCTCTGGATAGTGGGCCTTGAGGTAGGCAGTCTGGAAGGCCAGGAACGAGTAGCACGCGCTGTGACTCTTGTTGAAAGAGTATCCTCCGGCCTTCTCCATCCAGTTCCACAGCTCCCCGGCGCCGTCCGTAGAGACGCCGCTCGCGGCGCAACCGGCCATGAACTTGTCCCTGAGCGTGGCGAGCATCGCGGCGTTCTTCTTGCCTATGGCCTTTCGCAGCGTGTCCGCCTCGCCCGGAGTAAATCCCCCCAGAGACTTGGAGATCTCCATCAACTGCTCCTGGTAGGCGGCGACGCCGTAGGTAGGCTCCAGGATCGGCTTTAGTCGCTCGTCGAGGTATTCGACGCTCTCAGGGTCGTGCTTGCCGCGCTTGAAGTTGGGGATGTAGTCCATCGGGCCAGGCCGGTAGAGCGCGTTCAACGCGACGAGGTCGTCGAAGCGGTCGGGCCTGACTTCCTGGAGCATCCGCTGCATCCCGCTCGACTCGAACTGGAAGACCCCGAAAGTGTCTCCCCTGGCGAAGAGCCTCAGAGTCTTCTCGTCGTCCAGGGGGATCGAACGTATGTCGGGCTCCTCGCCGCCGCCCCGCCGAATCGTCTCGAGGGTCTCTTCGATCACATCGAGGTTCCTCAAGCCGAGGAAATCAACCTTGAGCAATCCCAACGCCTCCACGTCGGACATGGGATGCTGGACCATGACGGCCCCCTCGTCCCTGGCGACGCGCTGCAGCGGTACTATGTCGGTGAGCGGCTCCTCCGAGATGACGACGCCTGCGGCGTGGGTCCCCGCGTGGCGGGCGAAACCCTCTATCTCGAAAGCGGTGTCGAGGACCTGCTTGGCGGCCTCATCCTGCCCCACGAACTTCATGATCTCCCGCGCAGGACCGGGGTGTTTGTCCCCGGCGACGTAGGAGCCATTCTCGGGGCGCAACACGTCGCGGAGTGTGGTCCCGACCGGCTTGTCGGGGATGAACTTGGCGAGCTTGTCCGTGTCCGAGTAGGGATACTGGTAGATCCGTCCGGAGTCCCTGATGGCGGCCTTCGCGCCTATAGTCCCGAACGTGATGATCTGGGCTACGTGCTCGTGGCCGCCGTACTTGTCCGTGACGTAGCGCATCACCTCCGAGCGCCCCGAGACCGAAAAATCTATGTCCACATCGGGCATGTTGATGCGGTCGGGGTTCAAGAAGCGCTCGAAGAGCAGAGAGTACTCCAGGGGATCAAGGTCCGTAATCTCCAGCGCATAAGCGACGATGGAGCCGGCCGCAGACCCGCGCCCCGGCCCGACCGCGATCTTCCTGTCCTTCGCGTACTTGACGAAGTCCCAGACGATCAGGAAGTAGTCCGCAAAGCCCATCTTCTCGATGGTCTGCAGCTCGAACTCGAGCCTGCCAAGCACCTCACGGCTCTTCGCACGCCCACCGTAACGCCTCACCAGCCCCCTCTGACACTGTTCCCTCAGGTACTGGTCCGCGGTATAGCCCTCGGGCTTGGGGAAGTTCGGCAGGCGCGTCTTGCCGAGCTCGATCCCCACATCCTCGACGCTCTCGACGACTCTGATCGTGTTCTCCAGCGCATCGGGATGGTCGGGGAAGATCCTGGCCATCTCTTCTGCGGTCTTGACGTAGAACTCCTGGCCCGAGAACTTCATCCTGTTGGGGTCGTTGTGGAACTTGCCGGTCCCGATGCACAGCAGCACGTCGTGCATCCTGGCGTCGTTGCGCGTGGTGTAGTGCGAATCGTTGGCCGCAACGAGCGGAATGCCGGTCTCTTTGTGGAGCTTGAACAGACCCTCATTTACGCGCCGCTGCTGCTCGATGCCATGGTCCTGCAGCTCCAGATACACATCGTCGAAGATCTCCGCATACTCCAGCAGAAGACTCCGCGCCTCGTCGGGACGCCCCTCGAGTATTCTGGCAGGCACCTCCGCCGAAAGACAGCCCGAGAGGCAGACGATCCCACGCCCATACTTCCTCAGCATCTCCATATCGACCCGCGGCTTGTAGTAGAAGCCCTCCAGAAACCCACACGTCGAGAGCTTCATTAGGTTCCTGTAGCCCTCGGCGGTCCTGGCGATCAGCGTAAGGTGGTAGTAAGGGGCGCGACTCCGGTCGTTCCGGTCGGCCGTGACGTAGACCTCGCAACCCACCAGGGGCTTTATCCCCGCCGCCCTGGCCTCCTTGTAGAACTTGACCGCGCCGTACATCACACCGTGGTCGGTGAGCGCGAGCCCCGGCATCCCCTGATCCTTCGCAAACGAGATGAGGTCCCCGATACGGCTCGCCCCATCCAGCATCGAATACTCAGAGTGACAGTGCAAATGCGCGAATGCGTCGCCCGACGTAACCGCCAACCTTCCTCCCTCTCCTCCCGGGCTTCGGCGACGCCCCAAAAAGAGCGCCGCCGGTCGCCTGTTCTCCCCGTCGTTACCCGATGCCGGCTACTATAAGGCAAGGACCTACAAGTTGTCCAGGGTACCTCGACCACAAGTTGAGGCATGTTTTGCAGGACTTTTCAGGGAAAGGTTTCAGGCATCAGGCTACAGGTTTCAGGACTGGGGATCGTGACGTATCCGCCGTTTGCAGGCGCATCGGCGGAGACGACGCCAGAATTTACTGAGGTCTTCGATGGTCTTCAGAGAGCGGCTGATACCACCGAGGCCTGTAGCCTGATGCCTGTAGCCTGAAGCCTACTGCTCCTCGTCGTCCTTCCACAGAAACCAGTTAATGGCTATCTGGGCGCTGAGGACGGCGAAGAGGAGGGCGAAGATGCCGTGGCTGAGATCGTGGTCCCAGGCTGTGTAGACGACGAGGGCGCAGGAGACGGCGAGGGCTGAGACGACGAAGAGGAGGGTGACACCGAGCACCACCGCGCGGAGTGCCTTTCTGAGGATACTTTCACTGCGGTCTCGGCTCTGGGGCAGGTCGGCGCCGCGCGCCATGGTTTCAGTCCTTTTTCCCTGAGCTGGTGGAGGACTCGGCCGGCTTCTCTTTGCCCTTCTTCTCTTCTGAGCTAGACCCGCTGTCCCCGTTGGCGGACTTGGAGGTGTCTTTCTGCGCGGCCTCTTTAGGGCCCTTCTTGCTGTAGTCTGTGGAGTAGAAACCCGAGCCCTTGAACGAGATGCCGACGGGATGGAGGACTTTCCTGACCGGGGCGCCGCACTCGATGCAGGACGAGAGGGGGTCTTCGGACAGCTTCTGCATCACGTCGAAGACGTGCCCGTTCTCACACTTGTATTCGTAGATCGGCATCCAGCCTCCAATTCAGGTTCTCGCAGATCCAGATTATACAGGCTGGATAGATTTCAGGTTTCGTGCGCCAGGGGGCTATCGGGGGCGCTTGCCGGGGTCGAGTTCCCCCGAGTCGAAGTCCTGTCTCAGGTGCTGGCGCGCGGCTTCGACGAGCCTGGGATCGGCGCAGATCTCCTCTATCTCCAGGGGTGAAGCGTTGCGCCGCACGTATTCCTCCTTTACCACGTCGCCCAGGTGCGCCCCTTCGCCCAGGCGGTGGATGATGTACTCGACCACCCTCTCCTCACGCGCGGAAGGCTGATTGCGGCCAAACAGCCTGTCCCAGAAGGATCTCTTCTCGCCTTGTGCCATGCCTCTCTCCTCACCGCGGGTAACTTCCCACACCGCAGTTTACCGAGTCGCAGGTCCTCCGTACAGGGCGGCAAGGACCGACCCGCGCCTCGACTCTACGCCCGCGCGGGGACGCCGACGAGCGACTCGGCGATCTGGACCGCGTTCGTCGCCGCACCCTTGAGGAGGTTGTCTGCGACGCACCAGTATTGAATCACCCGCCCCTCCACGCGCACCCGCCCGACGTGAGTCCCATCTTCTCCGGCGACCTCGATGGGCGTCGGGAAGTCGTCCGTGACCTCGACGCCCGGCGCCGTCCCCAGCGCTTCGAGCACGGCGGGGAGATTCGCCTCCCGCTCGGTCTCGACGTAGACGCTCTCGGCGTGGCCCGTGTGGACCGGAATCCTGACGGCGGTAGCGAAGACCGGAAGGTCGGGTAGAGAGAGGATCTTGCGTGTCTCCTCCCTCATCTTCGCCTCCTCGGTCGTGTATCCATCGTCGCCGAAGCCCCCGATCTGGGGTATGGCGTTCCCCACTATGGGCCTTGGGAACGCATCTTCCCTACCGTTCTCCAACGCCTCGACGCCGTTGCGTCCCGCGCCGGAGACGGCCTGGTAGGTGGAGACGACGACCTTCACCAGGCCGAACTCGCGCGCGAGCGGCGCGAGCGTGACGACCATCTGGGTGGTGGAGCAGTTGGCATTGGCGATGAGGCCTTGGTGGCCTTCGAGCGCGCCCACATTCACCTCGGGGACGACGAGGGGCACGCTCGGGTCGAGCCTGAAGTCGCTGCCATTGTCGATGACGACGGCGCCGCGCGAGATGGCCTCATCGGCGAGCTGCACAGCAGCCCCTTTCTCGCCTTCAGTACCGGCGAAGAAAGCAATGTCCACGCCTTCGAATGCCTCCGGCTCGGCCACGCCGACCTGGAACGTCTCCCCCGCGAGGACCGCGGTACGGGCACTCCTGGCCAGGATGCGCACCTCTCTGAGTGGGAAGTCTCTGCGCCTGAGCTCGGCGACCAGCCTGTCCCCAACGAGCCCGGCCCCGACTACCGCTACCGTATACCCATCACCCATATGATCCTCCACCAGAGACTACCTGAAACCTTATACCTGAAGTCTGACACCTACAAAGCCTTGTGCGCGATGTCCAGCAAATCCCACACCACGCCGCTCGCCGTGCGTTGCGGTCCCGCGCCCGGTCCGCGCACAGTGAGGGTAACATCCGAGTAGCGGCGCGTGCGGAAATCGAAGACGTTCTCGGGGCCGCTTATGGGTCCGAAGGGGCTCTCCACGGGCGTATCCTGCAGCCCGACCGTTACGGGCCCATGCTTCGTGATACGGACCAGGTAGCGGAGCATGTGGTGTTCTTCGACGGCGAGGAGGCGCGCGGCGAAAGACTCGTCGTGTTCAGGGAGACGCTCCATGAATTCCGCCAGCGGGACGTCTTCCAGGCCTTGAGGGACGAGTGACTCGTAGGGGATCTCGTGTGGTTCGATCTCCCTCCCCATCATGCGTGCCAGGATGATGGCTTTGCGGGCCACGTCGAGCCCCGAGAGGTCGTCGCGGGGGTCCGGTTCGGCGTAGTGGAGATCGACTGCCTCCCTCACCGCCTGGGAGAAGGATCGGCCACCCTCGACCGCGCTCATGACGAAGCCGAGGGTGCCGCTCGGGCTCGCCTGTATCTCCAGTATCTCGTCCCCCGTCTCCTGCAGGCCGCCTATGGTGGAGATGATGGGCATGCCGGCACCGACCGTGGCCTCGTGCCAGAGACGGTCCGGGATCATGCGCATGAGCTGGCGGTACTGGGCCGTGCTGCCCGAAAGTGGTCCTTTGTTGGAGAGCACGAGAAAGGCTCCGCCCCTTATGCCAAGCACATCGAGGTCGAAAGTACCCCCGTGCACGGCCACGTCTACGACCACCCGGGTGAAGCCTGGTTCGGGTTCGGAGCCGAGCACGCCTTCCAGCGGCTCGACGCCAAGTTCGGCGAGGGTGCCGCCTTCCTCCTTGAGGCGTATCGCCTGCGGGAGCAACTCCTCGCCGACCAGCGCGCCCGAGGTATCCGAGACGGCGCGGTACCTCATCTCGATACCGTGGCGCTCCAGCCAGCGTTTGCGCTCTTCCAGGACGATCTGGGCGACCGCCCGGCCGACGTGCCCCAGGCCGAGCTGTACTATCTCCAGCCGTCTCACGCTACCTCTTCGCCGGCGAAGTCTCCTGCGGGTGGGATCAGGCAGGAGTGCAGCGCGCGCAGCGCCTCGAGGCCCACGTCGGCGGACACGAGGAACACGAGCCCCGCGGCCGCGATGCCGAAGTGCTGCACGGGGATGCCCGCCTCGCGCAGGCAACGCCGGCCGCGGGCAAGATCCTCTTCATCCGGCGAGCCGATGCAGACGACCATCGCGGCCCTTCCCTCGCGGCCGTCCGTACAAGGGATCTCCATGGCCACGTTCTGCCTGAGCGCCACGCAGCGGACGCCGGCCCCGGGATCGAAGCCCGTAACGTGCGTGCCTGAGCCCTCCGTCGCGTAAGTGTTGCGGACGAAGACCTCGATGCCGGCCTCGGAGGCTGGCTCCATGGTCCTGGGATGCAGCACCTTCGCGCCGAGCCCGGCGAAGATGCCTGCCTCCCTGTAAGAGAGGCGCGGCATCAGGGAGGCGTCGGGGACGAGACGCGGGTCCGCATCCAGCACGCCGTCCACGTCGGACATGATCCAGACCTCCCCGGAGTCGAGCGCGCGCCCTAGGACCGTCGCCGAGAGGTCGGAACCTCCCCTGCCAAGCGTCGTGGGCAACCCGCCTGGCGAACGTCCCACGTAGCCTGGCACGACAGCGACGAGGCCTCCCTCCAGTAGTGGTGAGACGTAGCGGACCGTACGCTCGCGCGTGGCAGCCGGGTCCACCTCGGCCTCCCCGAAGCGTGTGTCTGTCGCTATGGGGTCGGCACCGACGACCCCGGAAGGAATACCCTGGCTACTGATCGCGCCCGCCAGGATCTCCGCTGAAAGGCGCTCTCCGTAGACGGCGATCTCATCCCGGCGCGCCTTCACGTTGCCGGAATGAGTCCCCAGGACCACTTCGAGCTCGCCGAGAAGGTCGACCACTCGCCCTTCTACCCCGGGAAGATGCTCGGCGGCCACGGCCTCGCGGGCGGCGCGCAGGTGCCGCTCTGCCAGCATCCGACGAAGCTCCGCTACGGGGGCCTCGTGTGTCTCGTCTTTTCTGGTCTGCCTTACCCAAGGCGAGCTCATCCTCGCGTAGCCGAGCAGGGTGTCTGTGGTGCCGCCCATCGCGGAGACGACGACGGCCACGGAGTTATTCCTGGCAGCCTCGGTGGCTATACTGGCGGCGCGGACGAACTGCGCTCCGCCTCCCACCGAAGTGCCCCCGAACTTTATGACCAGAGGTCTCGCCAAAAGGTCACGCTCCGTTCAGCGCTGTATCGAGATCGTACAGAATATCGTCGATGGACTCGAGGCCGACCGAGAGCCTGACGTAGTCATCCGTAACGCCGGTAGATTTTTGCTCGTCCACCGAGAGCTGCGAGTGGGTCGTGGAGGCCGGGTGTATGACGAGGCTCTTCGCGTCGCCCACGTTCGCGAGGAGGCTGTGCAGCTCGAGCCCGTTTATAAAGCGCTTGCCCGCCTCGAGGCCGCCTTCGATGCCGAATCCGAGGATCGCACCGAACAGGCCTTCCCTGTGGTACTTCGCCGCCAACTCGTGCGAAGGATGGTCTTCGAGGCCAGGGTAGTTGACCCAGTTGACCTTGGGGTGGCCCTGCAGGAACTCGGCGACGGCCTGCGCGTTCGTCGAGTGGCGCTCCATCCTCAAGGGCAGCGTCTCGAGGCCCTGCAGGAAGAGAAAGCTGTTGAACGGGCTGAGGGCGGGGCCCCAGTCCCTGAGCATCTGGACGCGGGCCTTCAAGATAAACGAGAGCTCGCCGAGCGTCGGGTAGATCTCCAGCCCGTGGTAGGAGGGGTCCGGTTCGGTGAAGCCAGGGAACTTCCCGTTGTCCCAGGGGAAGGCGCCGCCGTCGATTATGACGCCTCCGATCGACGTGCCGTGCCCGCCGATGAACTTGGTCGCAGAGTGGACGACGATGTCGGCACCGTGCTCCAGGGGGTTGACCAGGTAGGGGGAGGGCAGGGTGTTGTCGATGATGAGCGGGACGCCGGCGTCGTGGGCGACCGCGGCGGCCCCCTCGATATCCAGGGTGTTGAGCGCGGGGTTCCCTACCGTCTCGGCATAAACGGCCTTCGTCCTATCCGTGATCGCCGCGCGTATGGCGTCGAGATCCGTCGAGTCGGCGAACTTCACGTCGATTCCGACCTTGGGCAGCGTGTAATGGAACTGGTTGTAGGTGCCGCCGTAGAGCTCGGCCGCGGAGACCAGCTCATCGCCGGCTCCCATGATGTTCAGGATAGTGAGCCCCTGGGCGGCCTGGCCCGAGGCCGTCGCGAGGGCGCCCACACCCTTCTCCAGAGCCGCAACCCGCTTCTCGAAGACGTCGGTCGTTGGGTTCATGATCCTGGTGTAGATGTTGCCCTCTTCGGCGAGCGAGAACAGGTCAGCCGCGTGGTCGGTATCGTGGAAGACATAGGAGGTCGACTGGTAGATGGGTACGGCCCGCGCCGTCGTGGCCGAGTCTACCTCCTGCCCGGCGTGCAATGCCAGGGTGTCGAACCCGTAGTGGCGCTCCTGGATTTTCTGGTCTGTCATTGTCGCTCCCTTCGGTCGCCCAGCCATTAGCTTTCAGCTCTCAGCCTTCAGCTTATTTGGCTAGGAATGGTTGTATCGCTTCTTCGAGTTCTTTCCAGTCCTTCAGGAAGGCGTCGTGTCCGCTCAGGGTATCTATCTCGGCGTAGTGTGCCTCGGCGCCGGCCATTTTCGCTTTCTCTTTGGCGCCTCGTACTTCGGCGGCGGGGAAGAGCCAGTCGCTCGTGATCCCGACGAAGAGCACCTCGGCCCGGATGCGCGAGTAGGCTTCTTCCTCGGACTCGTAGCCGCTTGCCACGTCGTAGAGGTCCATCGCCCTGGAGAGGTAGAGGTATGAGTTGGCGTCGAAGCGGCCGGTGAGCTCCCTGCCCTGGTAGTGTAGGTAGCTCTCCATCTCGAACCTCCCACCGAACTCGGGGTAGAGCGCGGGACGCCCGGCGGGCCTCCGGCCGAACCTCTCCCACTGCCCGGCGGCGCTCTGGTAGGTCATCATCCCAGCCATCCTGGCGATGGCGAGCCCCCTATCGGGTCTCCTTCCCGTGCCGTAGTAGTCGCCATCTTGCCAGTCAGGGTCGGCCATGATAGCGCGGCGTCCGATCTCGCTCATCCCTATCCCCTGCGGCCCGAGAGCGCCCGTGGCCGCCACGGGTATGGCTTTCTCCACGAAATCGGGGTACTCCACGGCCCACTCCAGCGCCTGCTGACCTCCGATGGAACCGCCGGCGACGAGGGCCAGCCGCCGTACGCCGAGGGAGTCGAGCAAGCGCCTCTGTACCCTGACCATGTCCCTGATCGTGACACTGGGAAAGCGCATCCCGTAGGGTCGCCGCGTCCCTGGTTCTATGGAGGCCGGACCGGTGCTGCCCGAGCATCCTCCTATGACGTTCGAGCAGACGACGAAGTATTTTTCGGTGTCTAGGGGCAGACCTGGCCCGACCATCGGGTCCCACCAACCGCCACGCCTGTACCCTTCGGAGGGCCCTCCCGCGGCGTGCGAGTCTCCTGTCAGGGCGTGGACGAGCAGTACGGCGTTGTCGGCGGCTTCGTTGAGTTCGCCCCAGGTCTCATAGGCAAGGGCGACGTCCCGCAGGCTTCCGCCGAGTTCGGGCTGGAAGGAGCCTATCCGGTGGGATCGTAGGGCCGGGGCCTGGCTAGCGCCGGCCCTCGGCTCTAGTGTCATACTCGGTAGTAATGCGGCCTCCTTCTATAGATCGGGTTCTACGCCTCTCGCGCAACCCGCTCGTAGAAGAGGCTGCCCACCTCTCCCCACATCTTCCAGGATGGTAATGACCGTCCTGCTGGACTTGGCACCTTGCGGGAGTAGCTCACAGCTCCCCGTGGGTTGCCGCGGTTTCTCGGGGCCAGTTCCCTCCGCCGCTCTCGATGCGGGTTCGCGCTAGGTGTTGATGCTAAAACACAGGGGTGCGCCTCGTCAAGCAAGTCGCGCCTTCAGGAGAAAGGTAAGGGTCTTTCCTACCTGTGGACCCAGGGAAAGCGTACCCACACCCAGGCATTCTGGTATTTCTTCAGGCCCATGCTACGTGCGACATCCGGTGTCAGGTCTACTCCGGCGGGGTTGAGGACTTTCCTGCCAAACTCGTCCTTACCCTTGTTGAAGTTCTGGTAGTAGGCGACCTGCGCCTGTGGCTTGCAGCGCGGTACGCGTTCGTACATCGTTCGGTCCTCGTTCCGCACCCAGTAATTATCGTAGGTGTTCCAGGGTCCTACCTCCTTGACCCTCGGCCCCACGCTGGGCCCGCCGCTGACGCGCCAGATGCGAACCCTCGGCTGGCGGCCGAGCTTGAGGTTGCGATGCGGCAGGGCAACCTCGCGCTCGGTGTACCCGATGTACTGCGTGGCGAAGACTTTGCACCGTACGCCTTTACTGAGACTGGAGACCATGTAGGACTCGGAGGTGGCAGCGTAGTCTTCCGTGGAAGCGGCCTGAACTTCCTGGTTCCACTGCTCGTCCACCCAACCCTCGAGGTCGGCGCTCTGATCCTCGGGCACGATGGCCTCGATCTTCTTCTTCGTCCCTGCCACGGCCGCTGCTACCTTCTCGTCGTAGTCGGAGGCGACGATCTTTTTCGCAAGCTCTCTTTTGGGAAGCCCTTTGTTCGCGGCGAGTACCCGCTCGCTCTCCCCATACTCCTGTGCCAGGATCCGATTCTCGAGGCGGGTCGCGGCGAGGACGGCGTCGACCTGCCCGCCTGTGAGACCGAAATGGGCTTTGAACTCATCGACGTTCTGCCGCTCGGAGAGGATGACGGCGATGACGGGCTTCTTGGGATCCGAGTACGCGGAGTACACCTCGGCCTCGACGGCGATGTGATCTCCGGCCAGCAGGATTAGAACAGGCAACAGCGCGAGAAGCCCAAGAGGCGCTCGCCAGCCATCCCTATCCCTGACAGACGACAGACACCACTTCGCTGCGCATAGCACGGAAGACCGCACGGAGACCCCCTCCAGGCAGGCGCCCTAGAGTCTGGCACCTACGTTATGTCACTTAATGCGCAAATGCTAACCGCTCTAGATCCTGGAGTCAACGTGTCGCCGTGCGTAAGGCTCAAGAGCCTTACGCACGGCAAGCAATTCAGCATTTCAGCCCGCACCGGCTTCGCCTCCGCTTGTCAGCACTTCAGGTCTTGTAGTCGAAAGCAGACTCTCTTGGAGTAAATGCTCCTCGGGCATTATCTCGGGCGCACGAGCGTCCCAGTACACTCCACCTAGCTGACTGGCTGAAATGCTGACAAGCCGCCTGGCGCAGCCGGGCGGCGTGCTGAAATGCTGTCAGTACGCACGGGCGAAGATGGCGGTGCGGCCCGGCCTTCCAGAGACGAGGTCCTTCCCCTCCTCCCGCTCGAAGGGCAGGAGCCGGATCGTGGCCCTCGTATCTTCCTTGATCTTCTGCTCGGTCTCCTTCATGCCGTCCCAGGGGGCGACGACGAAACCACGATCTCTGGCGATGATCTCCTCGAACTCCTCGTAGCTTTCGGCCCTGCGGGTGTTCGCGTCGCGAAACTCCGTCGCCTGCCGCAGCATATTCGCCTGGATCTCGCCCAATAGCGCCTTCAGCCGCTCGGGCAATACCTTTCTGCCCACGAACTCCTTCTCCCCTGTATCGCGCCGGACGAGGACGGCCTGCTCCTTCTCGATGTCCCTGGGTCCGAGTTCCACCCGCACGGGCACGCCCCTGAGCTCGTGCTCGTTGAACTTCCAACCCGGCGAGTGCTCTTCGTCGAGGTCGACTTCCATCCTGATGCCGAAGTCTTTCAGTTGTGTATGCAGAGCCTCGGCCTCGCGGCGCACCTCTCCCTTGTTCTTTCCGCGCCAGATCGGGACGATGACGGCCTGTGTCGGCGCGATCCTCGGCGGCAACCTGAGGCCCCTGTCGTCACCATGCACCAGGATCAAACCGCCTATCGTCCGAGTCGAAAATCCCCACGAAGTCTGGTACGGATAGACCCTGTCCTGATTCTCGTCGAGGAAGGTGATGTCGAAGGCGCGGGCGAAGTTCTGCCCGAGGTCGTGGCTGGTCGCTGCCTGCAGCGCGCGTCCGTCACCCATCAAACCCTCGCAGGTGTAGGTCTCCACGGCTCCGGCGAAGCGCTCGGATGGGCTCTTGGCGCCCGTGAGTACGGGAATGGCCATGGCCTCGTAGAAGCAATCGCGGTAGACGCCGAGCATCCGCAAGCTCTCCTCGCGCGCCCCCTCCGCCGTCGCGTGGACGGTATGGCCCTCCTGCCACAGGAACTCCGCGGACCTGAGGAACGGTCGGGTTACCTTCTCCCAGCGCAGGACGTTGCACCACTGGTTTATAAGGATGGGCAGGTCGCGGTAGCTCTGGATCCAGTTCCTGTAGAAATCGCAGATGATGCTCTCTGAGGTGGGCCGGATCGCAAGCCGCTCCTCCAGCTCTTCTCTGCCTCCTATGGTTACCCACGCGAGCTCGGGGTCGAAGCCCTCGAGGTGCTCGGCCTCCTTCTTGAGGTAGCTCTCGGGGATGAGCAGCGGGAAGTAGGCGTTCCTGTGACCCGTGGCCTTGAAGCGGTCGTCGAGGTCGCGCTGGACGCGCTCCCAGATCTCGAACCCGTAGGGTCTGATCGCGAACGTCCCCCGCACGGGCCCGTAGTCGGCGAGCTTGGCCATGCGCACGAGTTGCAGATACCACCTGCTCGGGTCCTCGCTCTTCTTGACCAGCTTCTCGACCGCTTCTGTCATCCCGACACTCCTCTCTGTAAGCATTTCAGCTAGTCAGCACGCTGAGCCCTTCGGGCTTCGCTCGTCAGCACGTCAGCTTAACAGCTTGTTGTTTTCGCCTATAGCTGAAATGGCGATTCGGGGTGGGACGATACCTGTGCGGATCGCCGCCTGACGGTGGGTGAAGTTTTGGAAGAACACGTAGCCCAAGAGCGTCGCCGACAACAGGATGCTGTGAGGGTCATGCGGGAGTCAGGCGTGCCTTGCCTACGTAGTGAACGAGGACCTCGGGTAGGATCACGGAGCCGTCCTGTTGCTGGTAGATCTCGAGTAGGGAGACCAGGGCCCGGCTCATGGCGACGGCCGTGCCGTTGAGGGTGTGAAGAAGCTGGGGCCTTCCGCCTTCCTTGCGGTAGCGGATGGCCAGTCTGCGGGCCTGGTAGTCCGTTGTGTTCGAGGTGCTCGTCACCTCGCCGAAATCGTTGCGGCCGGGCATCCAGGCCTCCAGGTCGTATTTGCGGTAGGCGGCGCCGCCGAGGTCGCCGGTGCAGATGTCGACCACGCGGTAGGGCAGGCCGAGACCCTGGAAGATTCGTTCCTCTATCCCGACCATCTCCTCGTGCACGTCCTCCGACTGCTCCGGCGTGGTGAACGCGAACATCTCGACCTTGGTGAACTGGTGGACCCTGTAGAGGCCTCGGCTGGCGCGGCCGTGGGAACCCGCCTCGGTACGGAAGCAGTGGGACAGGCCCGCGTAGCGCAGGGGGAGGTCTCCCTCATCGATTATCTCGTCGGCATGCTGGCCTGCGAGCGGGATCTCCGCGGTGGCGATCATGGAAAGGTCCGTGTCTTCAACGGAGTAGATCTGGGTCTCAGGTCCCCGCGGCACAAATCCTGTCCCCACCAGCATCCGATCCCTTGCCAGGTCAGGCGTAATGGTCGGCTGGTACCCGTGCTCCATAATGATGTCCATCGAGTAGCGGATCAGACCCAGCTCCAATAGCACGGCGTCGCCGCGCAGAAAGTAGAACTTGGTCCCCGTGGTCTTCGCCCCAGCGTCGAAGTCGATGATGCCGAGACTTTCGCCTAGCTCGACGTGGTCCTTCGGCTCGAAGGGGAAGTCGGGGATCTCACCCCAACGCCGGATCTCGACGTTCTCTGTGTCGTCCTTGCCGATGGGCGAGTCGGGATGCGTCATGTTCGGGATCTTCGACTGCTCGTCCCTAAGCCGCTCCTCGACCTCGTGCAGCTCCCTTTCTTTGGACGGCAACCTATCTTTCATGGCCCGCGACTCCTCGATGAGTTTCGTCCGGATCTCCTCGTCGCGCTCCCTGCCGATGCTCCTGGCCATCTCGTTCTGGCGGTGCTTGAGCTCGTTCGACTCCTGAATGAGCTCCGAGCGCCGGTCGGCCAGCTCCACGACCAGGCCCACGTCGGCCTCGACTCCTCGGTTTTTCGTGTTCTCCTCTACTGCTTTCGCGTTCTCGCGGATAAATTTGAGATCTAGCATTGTGCCTCCCTACGGTCGGCTTAGCATTTCAGCACGCTCAGGCCTTGCGGCCTTCGCTCGTCAGCATTTCAGCTTGTCAGCATCTCGGTTCGTCACCCGTGCGCGGCTGCGGACCAACCCTCCCTAGACAACGCTTCTCCAGAGCACTTTCCCGTCGCTATCCACAGCGAGGCTGACTAGCTGACAAGCCGTCCGGCGAAGCCGGGCGGCGTGCTGACTTGCTGACCAGCTTTATATTATCCTGCCAGCTCCCCCAGCGCCCGGTTCTCCGTCTTTATGCGTACGTAGAGCAGGGCGGCGTTCAGTAGAGAGAAGACGATCGCCGTTATCCAGGCGCCGAAGATTAGCGGGAAGGTCAGGACCTCTACGGCTACGACGACGTAGTTGGGATGGGGGAAGTAGCGGTATGGCCCCCTCCTCACGAGTTTTCCACCCGGCACGACGAGTACCCTCGTGTTCCAGTTCTCCCCCAGAGAGAGGATCGCCCAGAACCGCAACGGCTGGACGAGCAGGAACGCCACCAGCGGCACTGGCCACCACGCAGGTGGCTCCGGCCCGCGCAGAAGCCCCTCGACGAGCGTCGAGACCAGCCACAGAGTATGTATTGCGACTATCACGGGATAGTGACCGCTCCCCCGCTCGACAGCGCCACGAGCCCGAAGCCTCCGCTCGTTCCGCCGCGAGAGAGCGAGCTCCAGGATGCGCTGAACCCCAACGAGCATCACCCCCATGACCAACAACACGACGTTCAACAAATCCTCCGCCCACCACAAAGACCTGAAGCCCGTAGCCTGAAACCTGACGCCCCAGATGCTGACGGCCCTCGGCCGTCAGCATCTGAAAAAGACATGTTCCGCGGAGAATCCGGGACCCATGGCCGAGAGCACACCAAGGTCACCTTTCGCTAGCCCGCCGCTCTCGAGAAAACGTTCCAGGATAAAGAGTACTGTGACGCTCGACAAATTGCCGCAGTCGCGTAGCACGTCCCGGCTCGTGGCGAGCTCGCCTGCTTGCAGTCCGAGCGCCTCTTCGAAGGCGTCGAGGACTTTGGAGCCGCCGGGATGGAGCACGAAATGTTCGAGCTCGTCGAAGTCGAGGCCCAGAGAATTACAGGCCTCCTCCAGGTTGTCGCGGAACTTCTCGCGCACTATGTTCGGGATGCTCTTGGAGAGCTGCACTTTCAGGCCCGTCTCGACGAGATCCCAGCCCATAACGTCCTCGGTACCTGGCCAGGTGGTGCTGTAACCACCGAGTAACTCGGGGCCCGTGGCGCCTCCGATCAGCACGGCGGCGGCGCCGTCGGCGAAGAGGCTCGTGGAGATAAGGTTGCTCTTTGAGCGGTCGCCCCGCTGGAAGGTCAGGCCACAGAGCTCGACGGCGACGAGGAGGACCAGTTGGTCGGGATAGAGGCGGGCGTGTTCGGCGGCGCGCGCGAGCCCGGCCGCCCCCGCCGAGCAGCCGAGACCCCAGATCGGGACGCGCCGCGTGTGCTCCGAGAGGCCGAGGCGGAAGAGCAGCTTCGAGTCGATGGAAGGCGTCGAGACCCCGGTCGTCGAGACGAAGTAGATCGCACAGACCTCACCAGGCCGCGCCCCAACCCTGTCCAGGGCCCGTCTCGCGGCCTTCTCGGAGAGATCCAGGGCGTGCTCGACGTAGAGGGCGTTCTTCTCGGGGAAGGAGTGGTCTCGCTCGAACCACTCTGCGGGTACGCAGAAGTAGCGGTTCTCTATGTTGACGTTGTCGAAGATCGGGAGCAGCCGCTCGATGTTACCGCGCCCGTGCGAGAACATGCCCCTGGCGAACGTCTTCGCTTCCTCCTGCCCGACCCGGTGGGGCGGCAGGGCGCTGGCGACGGAGAGGATCCTGGGTACCGTCAACGTTCTTCCTGCGGTGTGAAGTCGGGCTCTGGCTTCTCGCAGGTGTCGCGGAAGACATACTGCGAGATACGCTTGCGCTGGCGGCTCGACCAGTCGATCGTCGGCCTTCGCTGCCCATCCGGGACGTACCCGAGCCGGTAGACGGCCATCAGTTCCAGGTCGTCGGGAACCTTCAGCAGCCGCTTCAGCCGCGCCCAGTTCTCGGGTATCTCCATCGGCGTCGAGACGAACTGGATGCCCATGCCAAGCTCCGTCGTGGTTAGCCAGATGTTCTCGACCGCGGCCCCCATCCCGAAGATGGAGTAGAAACCCGAGAGCTCGCCGGGACGGTACTCCGTCTTGTCCAGTAGGACCGCCAGGAGGAGTGGCGAGCCTGCGACGAGCTTCCTGTTGTCCTCGCCCAGGGTCCTTGGGACGCCGAAGCGATTCATCACGGCCTGGCCCGTGTTGGAGAAGATCTGGCGCGAGAAAGGCTTGAGGACGCTCGGCATCTGGTCAATGTGGATGCCGTCGCGTTTCTCCTCCATCTCGGCCTCAGAAAAACGGAAGTAGGGCCTGTAGCGCTTCCAGAACGTCCCCTCCTCCAGAAGGCGCGTCATGCTCTCGCCGCTTATCCTCGCAACCTCGTCTATGGTCTCGCGGTCGTCGACCAGCACGAAGCGCCAGGGCTGGCTGTTGAAGTGCGAAGGCGCCATGGCGGCGACCTCGACGAGCAGGCGCTGGTGCTCGGGCTTAACAGGATCCGGCAGGAAGGGGCCGTTCGTAGTCTTGCGTCCCTTGAGGACCTCCAGGAAATCCAATCTCAGCCTCCTAAAGCATCCATACGAATCCCGTAACGTAGAGGATCATTGCCCCGCTGGCCAGCGCGGCGTGCCCCGGCGTTCCGGCCCGTACCCGCGGCAGGAAAGCGAAGAGAACGAGGACGGGCAACAAGATCCAACGGTAGGGCGCGCCCTGCCAAAAACCGAAGCCGACCGCGACGGCGGCGGAGGCGAAAACCGCGAAAAACAGGGCGTGGTGGAGCCAGCGGAAAGGTTTCGTATCCACGATGCGAAACTGCACGAGTATGCCGAGCGCGAAGTTCGCAACAAAGAGGACCATCGCGATGTAGAAGATCAATTCTCCCTCCGCCTACTCATCGTGAGGGTTATAGCACAGGGCGAGTTACGCCGGAGGCGTGTAATGCTAAGATTCGTAGTTCGATGGATCTTGGATTCAGCTAGGGGGCGAGATGGCAGACAGGCGCCCGGAGGCTTACATAACGGGGATCGGTGCGGTCACCCCCATAGGAGTAGGGCGCAAGAAGCTCTGGAGCTCGCTCCTGGCCAACGAGAGCGGGGCCGGCCCCATAACGCTCTTCGATCCCGAGGGCTTCGAGGTGCGCATCGCCGCCGAGTGTACGGACTTCGACCCCGAGAGCTTTATGGACCGCAAAGTGGCGGCCAGGACCGACCGGTTCGGGCAGATGGGCCTCGCCTCGGCCAAGCTGGCCCTCGAAGATGCTGACGCCTGGGACGTGCTCAATAACAACCCGGAACGGGTCGGCCTCATCCTCGGCAGCGGTATCGGGGGCGTGACCAGCATGGAGACGACCCAGGCGACCATAGATAGCAAAGGACCCTCCCGCGTAAACCCCTTCGCCGTGACCAAGATCATGCCCAACTCCGCCGCGGCCCACGTAGGCATACAGCTCGGCGTCCAGGGACCCTCGATCACCGGCGCGCTCGCCTGCACCTGCGGCACGGACATGATGGGGTTGGGCTACGACCTGATCCGGCGCGGCGACGCCGACGTAGTGCTCTGCGGCGCCTCGGAGGCCGGCCTGGCACCCGTCATCGTCGCCGGATTCATAGCCATGCGGGCGATGAGCCGCCGCAACGACGACCCCGAGGGGGCGTGCAGGCCCTACGATGTCGACCACTCGGGGTTCCTGATCGGCGAGGCGTCGGCCGTGATGGTCCTGGAGAGCGCCGAGTCCGTAGGGCGGCGCGGATCCGAACCGTACGCGAAGATTACCGGCGTAGGCCGCACCACCGACGCGTACAATCTCACCGACCCGGATCCCAAGGGCTTCGGCATCATGCGGGCCATGCAGCTAGCCGTCGCCGACGCCGGACTCGAAGGGGAGCAGATCGGCTACATAAACCCGCACGGCACGGGTACTGTGGCCGGTGACGGACCCGAGTCGCAGGCGATGGCCAGGATAAACCCCAACGTCAAGGTCTCGGCCACGAAGTCCACCCTGGGCCACTCTTTGGGCGCGAGCGGCGCCGTGGAGACCGCGATCTGCGCCCTGGCCATAAAGGAGAGGAAGATCCCTCCGATGAGGAACCTCACGAAAGTGGCAGAAGGCTGCGCCGACCTCGACTACGTCGTGGACGAGCCACGCGAAGCACCCGACCTGGAAGCCGCCCTCTGCGCCAACCTCGGCGTCGGCGGCCACAACGCAGCAGTCGTCCTGGAACGAGCCTGATGAGCAGCATGGACCTTCCAGAGAACGTATACGAGGTGCCACAGGGCCGACCCGAGCCGGCAGACGATGGAGCCTGCCACCACCTGGCAGGCATGAGGATCGCTTCCCTATCCCTAACGTCCACGGCGGAAGACCCTGTGGTGCGCCGGCTCTCCGAACGTACCGCAGGCTAGAGAGGACGTACAGATGAACCCCGTCACGACCGACGTTTTGCACAACAGGCTAACGGAGCTCGAACAGATACTCGCCCCCCGAGGGAGCGCGCTCGTCGCCTTCTCCGGTGGGGTCGACTCCTCGCTGGCTCTCGCCGTCGCGGCGCGGGCGCTTCCGAGACACAGGGTTCTCGCCGTCACGTCCAACAACGAGACCTATCTTCCGTCGGAGTTGGATCTCGCGCGGGAGTTCGCCGAGTCTCTGGGGGTAGAACACCTCGTCGTGAACACCCGCGAGCTCGACAACCCGAACTACGCGAGCAATCCCACGAATCGCTGCTACTTCTGTAAGAGCACGCTTTACTCTGACCTGGCGACGCTGGCGGAGCAGAGAGGATACGCCTGTGTCGTCGACGGGGCGAACAAAGACGACGAGGGTGACTACCGTCCTGGCAGGAAGGCCGCGAGGGAGCTCGGGGTCGTCTCCGTGCTCTCGGAGGCGGGGATGACCAAGGCCGAGGTGAGGGAGCTGGCGAAGCACCTGGACCTACCGACCTGGGACAAGCCGGCGCTGGCGTGCCTGTCGAGCCGCTTCCCATACGGGCAGGAGATCACACCCGAGAAGCTCTCCCAGGTCGCCCGCGCCGAGGAGTTTATGCGCAGAGAGGGCTTCTCGCAGGTCCGTGTCAGGCACCACGGGGAGATTGCCCGCCTCGAAGTCGGTCCCGAGGAGCTCGAAAGAGCCTTCGCCATGAGGGAGGAGATCTCCGCCGAACTCCTCGACGCAGGCTTCCTCTACGTCACCCTCGACCTCGCCGGTTACAAGTCGGGAAGCCTGAACGCCGCCTTGAAGAAGGGCAAGAAGGCCCTTCCCGTAATCTCTTCGTAGAGCATGGACGGTGTAGAGGGCCCGCTGCTCGCCCTCACCCTCGTCTTGATGTTCGTTGGCCTGCTCGGAAGCGTCTTGCCCGGTCTTCCTGGTGTTACACTCATCTTCCTGTCTGCCCTCGTATACGCCTTGCTCACAGACTTTCGCACCATCGGCGCCGCAGTCCTCGTAGCCCTCTTCATTTTCGCCGCGCTCGCCCTGGTCATCGACTTCGTCGCTACCTCTTACGGCGCCCGCCGCTTTGGGGCTAGCAACTGGGGCACCTTGGGCGGTGCCCTCGGAGGGATCGCGGGCGCCCTGATCGGGCTCCTCTTCCTCGGCATAGGCTCCCTGTTCGGCCTCATCCTCGGCACCATAGCGGGCGTCTTTCTCGGCGAATACCTCAAGCGCACGCGCCAGGACCAACAAGAGCCCGGTTCCACACGATCCGACTGGCGCCGCGCCTCGCACGCGGCAGGCGGCGTCCTCGTCGGCTACCTGGCCTCCGCCGTTATACAGGGCCTGCTAGGACTCGCCAGCATCGTTGCCTTCGTGCTAGGGGTGTTGTATTAGCAGGTCAGCACGCGCCCTGGCGGGCGCTTGTCAGCACGGCGCTTCGCGCCTTGTCAGCTTGTCAGCTTTCGCATGTGCGAGTCATTGCTGAGATGCTGACAAGCGAAGGCTAAAAGCCTGAGCGTGCTGAAGTGCTGACAAGCGGAGGCGAAGCCTGAGCGTGCTGACTTGCTAATCTTCTTCGCGCCGGTGTTCGCGGAGGAAACCTTCGAGTTCCTGGGCGAGCTCGTCGCCGGAGGGCAGGTTGCGCGGACCCTGATCCGCCTGGGAGTCGAAGCGATCTTCGAGCATTCTTACGTAGGAGGAGAGATCCGAGTCCTGGGAGACGGCCACTGAGACCTGTTCCTGGTAGGTCTCGGCGGTGCTTTCGAGGTCGGCGGTGTCCACCTCCATGCCGAGCAGGCCGGAGAGCTTTTCCAGGAGCGAGAGGGCCGCGGGGGCGGAAGGGACGGCGGGCAGGTAGTGCGGGACGGAGGCCCAGAAGCTCACCGAGGGCAGACCGGCGTCGGCGCACGCCCGGTGCAGGACGCCGGTTATACCCGTAGGCCCCTCGTAGCGCGAGGCGGAGAGGCCTAAAGAGTCGACCAGGGAGGCGTCCTGGGAGTTCGCGGAGACCGAGACGGGACGCGAATGCGGAACGTCGGCGAGCAGGGCTCCCATCGTGACCACGAGTTCCACGTTCAACGCTTTGGCCAACTCGACGACAGCCGCTGAGAAAGCCCGCCACCTGAAGTTCGGCTCAGGTCCCGTTAGCAAGACGGCTCCCCGGCCGCCGGCGGCCTCCAGCCTCGGCTCCGTCGCCGAGAGCATGTTTTCGGGCCATTGGATCTCGCGCGTCACGCCGTCGACCAGCTTTACCTGCGGCCGCGTGGTCTGGAAGTCGAAGAACTCTTCGCCGTCGAAGCCGCCGAAACGCCGCGCCTCCCAGGAGCTGGCCAGGGCCCCGACGGCGACGCTCGCCGCATCAGCAGCGTCGTTCCAGCCCGTGAAGCCGGCGATGAGAACAGGTCTCTCCAGCTCGGGCGTCCAATCGATGTCGATGTGTCGTATATCCATGGAGCAAGCTTACCACGCGGCAAGCGCCGAGCCGAAAGAACATTCCTCTATGCAAAGGAGCACTCCAGGGTCAGGGCGTGCTGCAGCCGCCTGAGGTACTCCTGTTCGGGGATCTCACGCGCCCCCAGCCTGGCGAGATGGGGGTTCTGGATCTGGCAGTCCAGCAGTGCGTACCCCCGCTCTTGCAGCCGGTTCACCAGGTAGACCAGACAGACTTTGGAGGCGTCTCTAATGCGGGTGAACATCGACTCGCCCATAAAAGCCCCGCCAAGGGTGACCCCGTAGAGACCACCTGCGAGCTCGCCACGCCTGTAGGCCTCGACGCTATGAGCCTTGCCTGCGTGGTGCAGCCCGACGTAAGCGTCGATGATCTCCGGGCTGATCCAGGTCTCCTCCCTGTCGGCACACGCCCTTATGACGCCGTCGAAGTCCTCGTCCACGCGCAACTCGAAGGTTCCCTTGCGGATTACACGCTCCAGCGAGTGGGGGACGTGCAGGTCTTCGAACTCGAGCACGCTTCGCGGGTCTGACCGGTAGAATTCGATGCGCCCGTAGGCATCGGCCATAGGGAAGGCGCCTGCCCTGTAGCATGCTTCGAGGATCTCCGTGGTCAGCTTCATAAGGATGGTAGCGGTGCCACGGTCCTATGCAGACGACCCCGGCGAGTCGGACCATGAGAAGGACATGTAGTTCATCCGGGAGCCTGGATCAAGGGCCGGATCTCACCGACTTTCTCACCGTGTAGGGCGCGCACGCTGGAGACCGCCTCGGGAACCTCGACGCCCATGCCACCGAGCACGGCGAGCGCCGCGGGACGCACGGCCCTGACCGCACCGTCGGAGATCTTCAGCGCCATCCCCCAGCCTTCCTGGCTTCCGACAGCGAGCATGGCTTCGGCCCCGCCCTTGACGAGAAGGTCCGTCGAGTCCATGAGCTCGGTGTCGAATCTTCCCGTACCCGCGACCATAAAGGGATGCTCCCTCATCGCGTCCCCGATGCGCAGGGCCGCGAGGGCGAGTTCATCGGAGAGGGCTTTGCCCGTGGCGATGCGGGCGAGGCCTGTCGCAAAGCTCCGCAGCGGCAGGGCGAAGGCCGGCACGCCACAGTTATCTCCGGCGACGAGCACCTCATCATCCCGCAGGCCGCAGACCTCGGCGATGAGACCGAGTATGCGGCGTTGGAGCGGGTGGGCGGGGTCGCGGTAGGTGGCTGTATCGTAGCCTTCGTGGACGCAGACGGCGAGCATCCCCGCGTGCTTGCCAGAGCAGTTGCCGTGGATCGGACGCGGTTCTTCGCTACTGCGGATCAACCTGTCTGCCTCTGGTTCGTACAGCGGCAGATGGGCGCCGCTCTGCAGGTCGTCCTCGGTCAGGCCGGCTTTCTCCAAAATGGACGTGACGGCGGTGAGGTGAGGCTCCTCGGCGTTGTGCGAAGCGCAGACTACGGCGAGCTCATTATCCGTCAGCCCGAAGGCGTCGGCTGCGCCCGAGCGTACGAGCGGTAGCGCCTGGAACGGTTTGGCCGAGGAGCGGGCGTAGATGTAGGCTTCGGCGTCGCCAGCAGCCTCGAGTACCTTGCCATCGGGATCGCAGATGACGAGACGCCCGCGGTGGACGCTCTCGAGAAGCGCGCCACGAGTGACGGCAGCGAGCGGGGCGTCCTCCGGAAGAGCGGCCTCGCCAGGGACCTGGCTATTCATCCGAGAGACGGATGATGTGTAGGGAAAGCAGGTCGTGGGCCACCCGCATCCGGCCCATCGCGACGGAGAAGTCGCCACCCGCCAGGTACTCGCGCCCCTCCCTGACGAGGGCGCGGAGCTTCTCGATCAGTTCGTCGTCTTTGCCGCCGGGACTCCCACCCCTCAGGCTCGCTTCGGCCATGCCGAGCATGGCGTCGACCCTCGGGCTCGCTGTCCACATTGCGAGGATCGCGATGTCCATGTAGCTGTCGATCCTGAGCAGATGAGCAGTCCTCAGCGCCGCGCCGGCCCTCTCCCCCGCCCTCAAGGAAACCACCGCCTTATGTTCTCCGAGAGTATCCTAGGCAGGGTCTCCTCAGGCACGCCCGCAGCCTCGGCCGCCGCGAGGATGGAATGCAACGTCGACGGCAGGTCGCCGTAGGGTATGTCCGACCCGAAGCAGATCCGGGAAGGGTCGACGGAGCAGCAGAGTTCGTACAGATCTTTGGCCTGAACAACGGAGGTTTCGAACAGCACGTTCGGGTGGCCCTCGAAGGCGCGGGTGGCCGAGAGCACCTCGACCATCGCGCAGTGGCCGAGGATCAGGCGCAGGCCGGGGTGCGCCTCGACCGTGGGGAGGAGCGGCTCGACGATGCGCTGCATGGCGAAGCCGGTGTGGATCAGGATCGGAAGATCTGTCTCCGCCGCCATTCCGAAAAGGCGCACGACCCTCGGATCGTCCAGTTCGAACTCCTGCGAGACGGGATGGAGCTTGAGCCCCATAAAGCCGCGCTCGACGCAGCGAGAGAACTCCCTGTCGTAATCGAGGTGCGGGTTGAGGCGGAAAAAAGGCACAAAGGTGGAAGGGTACTCCTCGTATGCCCTCCAGACAACGTCGTTCGGGCCCGAGAAGTCGTCGCGGGCGTTCGGGTCGTTCAGGGGAAACACGATGCTCTTCTTCACCCCTGCGGCCTCCATGCGCTCCCGCATACCGTCTCCGGTCATCGTCCTGCCGTCGACGTCCGTACCGATGTGGGCGTGGGCGTCGAAGACCTCCACACCGGCGGGGATCTTCGCCCTGACCCAGGACCAGATAGAGGCCATAGCCCCGCCCGTCAGCGCCTCGATGTCGTGCTCCATCTGCAAAGTGACCATCATCCTAAGACTAACGACCGTGCAATGGTACCAGGGGGCATTTTCTGATGCTCGGGTAACCGCCCGCATCGGTGGTGCCTGGTACCATGACCATTATCGTCGGGACGTGAGAGGACGGTGGAGTGTAATGATCGCATGGGTGCTGCATATCCTGGAGCTGATCGCGGGCGTATTCGGCATTTCGATAGGGTTCTCACGCTTGCCTAACGCCGCTTCAGCCTTGCAAATCGTTACCCTTACCGCCGTCGGTCTCGTCGGACTGTCGGCCTTCGTAAGGCACTTTATCTTCCACAAGAGCGATGCCAGACGCCTCGGGTGGGACTCGACCAGGCCGGAGTTCCAGTACGAAGTGGGGTTCGCCAACCTGGGCTTCGCGTTGGTGGCGTTCTTCGTATACTTCGGAGAGTGGGGACTCGCTCCCCACGTTGCGGTCGTACTCGGCTACGGCCTCTACCTCTTGCAGGCGGCGCTTCTCCACACCTGGAAGTCAATAAGCGGGGACGGCGGTGTGCGCCGCTTTCTCCAAAGCGCCTTACCCGCGCTCATCTTCAGTTCCGTGATGATCTACTTCGCCGTAAAGGGAATGATCGCAGCGAACCTTTCCGTCCTCTGACTCGGAAAGGACCTCGCAACCCATCAAGAGCCTGAGACCCTGCTAACATTCCCATTGGAGGCGGAAGGAGAGGAGTCAGAGTGGAGATACCCAAAGCCATGATCGTAGAGCGCATCCGCAGCCAACAGGGTGCCGAGAAGGCCAAAGAGGCCGACAGCGAGCTCCCCGACAAGGTGGACACCGAAGCCAACTCCGACCTGCTCCAGAAATACGGCCTGGATCCCGGCCAGTTGACCGACATAGCGGGCGGCGACCCGGCCGTGGGGTAGCGGCCGAAGGCGGATCTCGCGCAACTCGCTACGGGCGAATCAACAAACTGACTTGCTTGTAAAGAGGTTCGTCCGCTTTGCGATTCCTACGGCGCGCCGTCAAGCAGACCCCGGCGCGCCGCCTCGTGCATGACTTCGCCCACGTTTATCGTTAACGGGCCGTTCGGCTCGAGGCGCACCTTCACCTCGTTGTGTGGTCCGATCTCTATCTCGCGCTCGCCGTCGAGCGCCAGGCTCCCGACCTTCGGCTCCAGCTCTACCGACTCGCCCGGCTCGACGCGTCTCGACTCGACGACGCCCACAGGAGCAATGAGACCAGGAGCGAGCGGTACAGTGAGGACCGTATCGGCCTCCACCGGAGGGGCGAGCCGAACATAAAGACCGTGGGGCGTCGAGCGGTCTACCGGATCCAGGAGGCCCGCTATGGAAGAGAGTCCCACGGCTTCGGGCGAGGCGGAGGCGACTACTACCTCCGAGATGTCCGGGGCCCGCCACAGGGCGCGCGCCCCGACGAACCGTTCCGAGTTTAAGGCCACTTCCACGAGGGCGCAGTCGCGGTCTGGATCGCCGTCGATGGAGACGTACAGGATCTTCTCCCGGCGCAACACATCGTCCCCGACTCGCCCGGTCGCGACCAGCCCGGTCGCCAGTCCCGCGACCGTCGCCTCCTGCATCTTGGGGAAGGTGTTGTTGGTGCCGGTGGAGAGCGTGCAGAGGGGGATGTGGGGATAGCAGTGGCGGGCGACGACGCGGTTGGTCCCGTCGCCGCCCAGCACGACGATGGCCGAGACGCCCCGCTCGCACATCTCGCCGACGGCGTACGCCGTGTCTCGCGCGCCGTGCCGGATCTTCATCTCTACCAGCTCGAGTTCGGGCAAGTCCTGCTTGCGCTCGCTGGCGGCATTGGCGCGCCGGTTGCGGTCCAGTCCGTCGAAAAGCCCCGAGGCGGCGGGCATCATCAGAACACGCTCGACGCCAACCGCCGCGAGCCCCACCATCAGCCGAAAGACCATGTTGCCCTTCTCGGCGTTGTCGAAGACCGAAGCTCCCGCTACCAGGCGCCGGATGTCCCGGCCCGAAGCGGGGTTCGCGACGATGCCGACCGTCGTCATAGGGTGGGAGTCTTACTCAAGGCCGTCCAGAAATCCCCCGATGAGGCGATTCGTCCGTCCCGCCGACTCCATCTGCGGCATGTGGCCTGTGTCTTCCAGGATCTCGATTCTGACGCCGTCGGACAGGTTCTCGGTGTGGGAGGCCGGGATGATCTGGTCGTCTTGTCCCCAGATCACCAGTACGGGCGTCTCGAGGCCGGAGAGATCGGGCCCTTCGGCCTGGCTGCCGTCCGGGAACATCTTGTCGGCAACCGCGCGCAAGGCTTCGTCCACCCCGTCCATGCGCTTGAAGCGCAGTTCGTCGTTGACGAGCCGGCGTGTGACGAGGTCGGGGTCCGCAAACAGGAGCCCCAGAACTCTCTTCATCTCCCTGCGCCGGTTCGCGGCGATAAAACCCTCGATGTAGTCTTCGTTGATCTCCTCTCCGAGGCCGGCGCTCGCGATGAGGACGAGCGACGCGACCTTGTCGTGGTGTGCGAGCGCGAACGAGCCGGCTACCGCACCACCCATCGAATGCCCGACCAGGTGCGCCTTCTCCACACCCACCTCGTCCATAAAGCCAGCCAGGATCTCGACGAAGGAGTCGAGGTCGCCCTCGCCAACGTCCTTGGAGGACTGGCCGTGGCCGGGCAGGTCGAGGGCGTAAACGGTGCGTCCCGCCTCGGAGAGGGCCTCCTGGTTGAAGACCCAGATGTTTATGTCGCCGCCGAAGCCGTGCAGAAGGATGAGGGGAGGACCTTCGCCCTCCCCGATCTTCAGGTACTGTACGTTCCTGCCGCCGATCTCGACCGTCTGCGGTTCGGGACCGCCGGCCTCCGCCGCCGCCTCTTCGGGGTCGAAGCTCTCCAGGAACTCCTCGACGAAAGAATCTATCTCCTCGTCGGGGACCTCTGACGGCGCGATCACGCCGAGTAGACCGCCCACGGGCAGGACCTCCCCCTCCCTGGCGACGCGGCGGCGAAGGACGCCCTCGGCCGGAGACTCGATAGCGTTGTTGATCTTCTCGCTCTCGACTTCGACGACCTCGTCGCCCTTGGAAATCTCGGTCCCCTCCTCGATGAGCCACTCGACGACGGTTCCTTCCGTCATCGAGAGGCCCCACTTGGGCATCCCCAGCTTGGAGATCTGTTGCGTCTCGCTCACGCCCGCGCCCCCGCGCCGGTGACCTCGCGCGCCGCCTCAGCGATCCGGTCGGGATCGGGCACGTACAGGTCCTCCAGCGAGGGGCTGAACGGCGGCGGCGTGTGCGGTGCCGTTACCATCTTCGGCGCCGCCTTCAAGTCCTCGAAGCAGTTCTCGGCCACGCGCGCCGCGATGTCGGTCGCCATGCTGCAACGCGGGTTCGACTCGTCGACCACGACCAGCCGCCCGGTGTTCTCGACGCTCTCGAAGATCGTCTCCTCGTCCAGCGGCGAAGTCGTCCTCGGGTCGACGATCTCGCACTCGATACCTTCGTCCGCGAGCGACGCGGCGGCCTGCTCGGCCATCGAGACCATGCGGCCTATGGCGACTATCGTCACGTCCTCGCCCTCGCGCACGTACTCGGCCTCGCCCAGTGGTATCGTGTAGGGCTCCTCCGGGACCTCGCCTTCCACAGCGTAGAGAACCTTGTTCTCGAAGAACATAACGGGGTCGTCGTCCCGGATCGAAGCTATAAGGAGTCCCTTGGCGTCGTAGGGGTTGGAAGGGATCACGACCTTTAGGCCGGGGATGTGGGTGAAGATGGGGTACAAAGACTGTGAGTGCTGGCTGGCGGCCCTGATACCGGCCCCGAACATGGTCCTTATGACCATCGGGGTCTTGGCCTTACCGCCGAACATGTAGCGAAACTTCGCGGCCTGGTTGTAGATCTGGTCCATGCAGACGCCGAAGAAGTCGACGAACATGAGCTCCGCCACGGGACGAAGCCCGGAGCAGGCCGCCCCGGCCGCCGCGCCGATAAAGGCGGATTCGCTGATCGGGGTGTCCAGGATACGCTCCGGGTATTTGGCATAAAGCCCCTTGGTAACGCCCATGACGCCGCCCCAGGCGTCCATCTCCCCCGGTGAGCCGGCTCCGCCGACGTTGTCCTCGCCGAAGACCACCACGGTCTCGTCGCGCTCCATCTCCTGCGCGAGCGCCTCGTTGATGGCCTGCATGTAGCTGATCGTGCGCGCCACTTTGCCTCCCTTCGGTCGGCGCTATAAGCTGTCAGCATTCAGCACTCAGCTTGTTGACGTGGCTTGCCATGGGCCAATGTCCGCTGACTGCTGATGGCCGATGGCTAATAGCTAACGTAAACGTCCGTGAGCAGGTTGTCCTGGGACGGGTCCGCGGCGGCCTTGGCCTCGTCCACGGCCTCATCAATAAGCTGCTCGACTTCTTCGTCGATCCTGTCGAGGGCGTCCTCGTCCACCAGACCCGCCGAGGTCACGCGCTGGCGGAACAGGGTCAGGCAGTCCTTCTCGTTGCGGATCTCCTCTACCTCGTTCTCGCCGCGGTAGGTCTGGGCGTCGCCCTCGAAGTGGCCGTGGTAGCGGTTGACCTTGCACTCGATGAGCGAAGGGCCGCCGCCCTCGCGGGCGCGCCGGATCGCCTCGCCCGCGGCCTCGTACACCGCGAAGAAGTCGTGGCCGTCGACGGTGACGCCGGGCATGGAGAATCCATCTGCCCTCTTGGCGATGTCTATGCCCTTGCTGTGGAACGCGTGCGCGGTAGCCTCCGCGTAGCCGTTGTTCTCGATGACGAATACGCAAGGCAGATCCCACGCGCTCGCCAGGTTGAGACTTTCGAGGAACGTGCCCTGGTTGGCGCCTCCGTCGCCGGTGAACGAGACGCCCACCTGCCTGGTGCCGCGTATCTTGGCCGAGAGGCCGACGCCGCAGACCAACGGTGGACCGCCGCCGACGATGCCGTTCGCGCCGAGCATGCCCTTGTCTAGGTCGGCGATGTGCATGGAGCCGCCCTTGCCCCGACAGATGCCCTCATCCTTGCCGTAGATCTCCAGCATCATCCCCTTGACGTCGCACCCCTTGGCGATGGAGTGGCCGTGCCCCCGGTGTGTGCTTGCCACGTAGTCGTTCTCGTCGAGGTGGGCCATAAACCCCGCCGCGATGGCCTCCTCTCCGGCGTAGAGGTGCACGAAGCCCGGGATCTCACCCGTGGCGAATTCGGTGTGCAGCCTATCCTCGAACTCCCTGATGGTCTTCATGATCCGATACGCTTCGAGCAACTGTTCCTTGCCCAACTCGCGCGCCCCCGCGACCTCCGTCATTGGGCCTCCTCTCTTCGACGCTTCCCCAAGCAACAGTCCACAATATACGGGCCGAATTTCCGCGTCAAGCGTGGGATGGTACTCGGTGCCAGGGGGGAATCGTGCGGGCGTGGCCGGCCGCAATCAGGGTCCCGCACGTGACATCCTGGTTGGGACAGAGCCTTCGTATCGCAGCGAGGACGTTGGTTCTTTGTCAGGTTCAGATATGCGCTAGAGAACCCTGCTGCGGATTCTAGGAAGGGTCGTTGCGTTGGAGGGTGAGCATGGAGACGCGGGGGCCGTCGACGCTCTTGACTTGCATGGTGACGCCGTCGGCCTCCACGGTGTCGCCGGTCTCGGGGGGGCGACCCAGGGAGCCCAGGATGTAGCCGCCAATGGTATCGAAGTCCTCGTGGGGCAGGTCGATCTCGAAACGCTCGTTCACGTCGATTATGGGGATGCGGCCGTCGACCGCGTAGAGGTGGTCACTGATCTTCTCTATGACAGGCTCACCCTCGTCGAACTCGTCCTGGATCTCACCGACTATCTCTTCGACGATGTCTTCTATCGTGATAAGCCCCTCGACGCTCCCCCACTCGTCGATAACAATAGCCATCTGCAGCGTGCGGGTCTGGAACTCTTTGAGGATCTCCTCGATGCGCTTGTTCTCGGGTACGACCAGGCACTCCCTGATCACGGACCTTATGTCGAAGTCCTCGTCGTTCGTGCGGGCGGCCCGAAACAGGTCCTTCACGTGGACCGCGCCGAGGATGTGGTCGAGGTCTTCCTCGTAGACCGGATAGCGCGTATAGCGCCCGTAGACGGCGGCGTCGACCAGCTCGGGGAGCGGGGCGTCGCTCGCGATCGCCTCGATGTCAGGCCTGGGGACCATGATCTCGCGCGCCACCCGGTCGCCGAAGTCGAAGACCTTGTTCAGGTAGTCGCGCTCCTCTGGTTCCAGCACGCCAGAGGCGGTGGAGGAGGAGATCATGATCCTCAGTTCCTCCTCTGAGTGGGCCTCCATCTCCTCCCCCAGCCTTATGCCCCAGGGCCTCAAGACGAAGTTGGTCGAAGCGTTAACCACCCAGACCACGGGGTTGAAGAGGATCTTGAACAGGTTCAAAGGACGGCTGATCCAGAGCGACACCCTCTCGGCCTTCTGGATGGAAAAGTACTTGGGCGCCTGCTCCCCGAAGACCAGGTGGGCGTAGGTGATGGCCGAGAAGCCCAAGATGATGGCGATAATGGAGACTACCCCCTCGTTTGTAATCCCTACGGCCTCGAGCACGGGACGGATAAGGTGCGAGACGGCAGGCTCGCCGACCCAACCAAGCGCCAGGGAGGCTACCGTGATCCCAACCTGGCAAACGGAGAGGTAGGCGTCGAGGTCGCGCAGCGTCTCTCGCACGAGGGCCGCCCGCGTGCTGCCTTCCTGCTCCAGCTGCAAGATGCGCGATTCCCGCACGCGTACCAGCGCGAACTCGGCCGCAACGAAGAAACCGTTCAGGCCCACGAGGACGAGGGCCAAAAAGAGATTAAACCAGGATAAGAGGGGTTCCGGCACTTCTACGCGGGCCCACCGGCGGTCGGGCCGCAAGGTCTTCGTCGGTGGTGTCTAGAGTGAGGTTCGTCCATCGCGTTACGGGGCGAATTATACCGCAGCCCACTGCCCGCACAAATCTAGGAACACGATAGGAGGCCCGGCCTCGGTGGCCGGACCTCTCAGTGTGTCGTTGACTGAAGGCTATATCTACGCGAGGCCTTCAGCTTCGTACTCGCGCAGGAAGCCTTCGAAGAGGCGCTTGTGACCCTGTTCGTCGTGCAGGATCTCTATGACCATATCCTGCGTAACGGGATCTACTTCCTCGGTCTCCTCCACCATGCGCGTGTAGTGCTGGATGGCGCCCTCTTCCGCGTCTATTACACCCTTTATGACGTGTACGATGTCTACCTGGTCATCGGGCGGCTGGAGCGTGTCCTGCGACGCCTTGAACTCCATCGAACCAGGCACGACACCATAGAGCTCCTTGATGCGGGCCGCAAACTGCTGGGCGTGGGTGAGCTCTTCCTGTATGTCTTCCTCTATGCTCTCCTTGACCTCCTGGGCGCGGACGCCATCGGGGTTTATGGAGTTCGTTACGTAGTTCATGACGGTCTCGAGCTCCATAAAGTAAGCCGTCTTCAACAGCTCGACGATCTCCTCGCGCTTCCCTGACATCTCTTCGGAGAGAATACCCTCGCTGCCGCGATTGGTCTCCATGCTCTGTGACCTCCTTCAAGATCGCATGAGATACACAGAGAATGTACCCTCGCACCCCCCACTTAAACGTGAACTGGGAAACATGAAGACGCGCCCGGAGAGTCTGCCCCCGGGTCCACGCATGCGGGACCCCTCTAGCTCTACTGCAGCTTCGGTTCCGTGCGGGCTTCCATCGCGGCCTCCACGCACTCTTCGGCGTCCGCGCCGGTCGAGGCCGTGACCCCGGCCGCGAAAGCCCCTTCGACGAATGGGGCGTCGACGAGCGTGACCTTCTCCCTCTCTTGCGGGGGCAGCATCTCCAGGACGGTCTCTGCGGAGAGGACGGCGCTGCCGAGGTCCATGAACACGAGCACCTCGTCGGTTTCGAGGCCGCGAATGGAGGCTTCGATCCCCTCCGGGTCCGTGCCGAAAGAGCCGTCGGCGTCGCCTCCGACGGCCGAGATCTCGACCTCTCCTGCCATCTGCAAGACCAGATCCGCCGTGCCATCGGCGATCTCCTTGCTGTGCGAGACGAGCACGATCCCGACCATCAGGAGGAACCTTCCAGCACCCGCGCCGCGGCGTCCAGGAGCATGTACGTGGAGGTCGCCCCTGGGTCCTGATGACCCGCGGCCCTGGCCCCCAGATAGCTCGCCCTCCCTCTCTTCGCCGTGAGCGGAATCGTCGACTCGGCCCCCTCCTTCGCGGCATCCGCCGCGCTCCTGAACACCCCTGCCACGCTCCCTTCGCCGGCGGCTTCCTTCGCGGCTTCGACGGCGGGTTCGAGGGCGTCCACGATCGTCTTGTCCCCCACCTCGGCCTTACCGCGCTGCTTTATGCCGCCGAGTGCGGCTTCCAGAGCCTCGGCAGCGTCATCGGCTAAGACCTCTTCCTTGTCTTCAAGCGCCGAGGAGGCGCGTAGGAAGGCGGTGCCGTAGAGCGGGCCGGCAGCCCCGCCGACCTTGCTGATCAGGGCCATAGATACGGCCTTCAGTACGTCGGCAGGCGTCGAAGGGTTCGCGGCTTCGAGACGTTCGAGCGCCGCCTTGAAGCCGCGGTTCATGTTGTTGCCGTGGTCGCCGTCCCCGATCTCCGAGTCTAGCTTGGTCAGATACCGCCGGTTCTCCTCCATGGCGGCGGCCATCCCCTTCACCACATCGCTGGCACTTTGCGTCGCGTCCAAATCCTACACCTCCGGTTTGCCTAATCCTTCACTTACCTTGTGCTTGAGTACCTTCCCAAGGGCGTTGCGCGGCAGGTCTTCGACGATCACCACCTCGCGAGGCTTCTTGTAAGAAGCCAGGTCCTCGCGGCAGAAACTCGTCACCTTCTCGGCGGTAAGACCCGGGTCTTCGGGCACCACGACGGCGACCACGCGTTCCCCATACTCGGGGTCGGGCATCCCGACGACGGCCACCTCGGACACCCCGGGACAACCTTCGATCACTTCCTCGACCTCGCGGGGGTAGATGTTATAGCCGCCGCTGATTATGAGCTCCTTGGCCCGCCCGCTTATGGTGAAGTAGCCGTCCTCACCGACGTAACCGAGATCCCCCGTGGCGAACCAGCCCTCTGTGTCGAAGCTCTCCTCGGTCGCATCGGGCCTGTTCCAGTAGCCGGGGAAGACGTTCGGGCCACGGACCTCGATCTCCCCGATCTCCCCGTCGTCCAAAGGCTCGCGCGTCTCTACGCCAACGACCCGCGCCTCCTGGCCCGGAAATGGCCGTCCCACGGTACCCGGCCTGCGCTCGCCTTCGTAGGGGTTGGTGAGGTTCATGATCGTCTCCGTCATGCCGTAGCGCTCCAAAATACGCTCCCCGAAGAGTCCCTCGAACTCATCGAAGGCCTGTGGGCTCAAGGGAGCGCTGCCAGAGACGTAGAGCCGGATCGGATCCGGACGCTCGTCTCGACCCTCAGCCTCCCTGAGCAGCCGCGTGTACATGGTCGGGACGCCGAAGAACATGGTGACCCTCCCTGCGAGCAGGGCATCGTAGGCCGCAGCCGCATCGAATTTCCTGTGCAGCTCGGCGCTTGCCTCCATAAGGAACGTGCCGTGCGCCCCGACCATCAGGCCGTGCGTGTGGAACAGCGGCAGGGCCAGAAACAACGTATCTTCGCCCGTCCAGCGCCAGGCCTCGCATACAGCCTGCGCATTGGCCACGAGGTTGCGATGTAGCAGCATCGCCCCCTTGCTGCGTCCCGTCGTCCCCGAGGTGTAGGCGATCACAGCCAGGTCTTCGCCACGCGGCATCTGTGGGGCGTGCGTCTCGCCAAGGAAGTCTTCGAACCCCTGGCCGGTCTCGATCACCGCTTCCAGCTCGGACAGATCTAGGCGCGTGCGTTCGAGTTCCGGCTTACGCTCCTCGTCGGTAAGGCACAGACGCACCCCTGCGTCGCCGAAGATGTGCCTGAGCTCTCCCCTGCGGTACTGGCTGTTCACGGGCACAATGACGCCCCCGGCCAGGTGCGTCCCCAGGTATGCAGCCAAAAGGTCCGGGTGGTTACCGAGATAGAGGGCCACCCGATCGCCGGGGCGCAGTCCCCAGGCGGAGAGGCCGGCGCCGAAGCCCTCGGCCCGTTCGCGCATGCCCTGGTAAGAGATCTCCTCTCCCTCGAAGCGCAAGCAGAGCTTGTCGGGTGATCTCTCGGCGCTTCTCACGAACGCCTCCGCGATCGAAGCCGGGCCCTTCTCACTCGCGCCCATGGGTTTCCTCCAACATTCGGTGGCCGGTACGCTCGAAGTAGGGTACATCCACGCTCCGATCTCGCGCAACGGGAAGCGGGAAAGGGCCCGCCGCAACATCCGCTTATGACCTGTTGACACGCTGAGTCCAAAGCTCTATTCTCGGCGACGACGGCAGGGGCGCTCTTCCGGGCGTCAAGGCGGCGGGAAAGGCGGGCAGCTAGAGTCGCCGGGTGTCGCAATTTACGCCTCTGATGTGGCTTACATAGGTTCTCGCCGAGGCTCGCGACGGCAGGGTGGCGGAGAAGGGGTTTTCCGATGCGGAAGAAGTATTCTCGTCGTAGCTTTCTCAAGATGACGGGTGCAAGCCTTGCGGGGGCTTCGCTCCTCGGCGCAGTGGGGTGCGGCGGGTCGGCATCTTCCTTTTCTCCGAACGCAGAGATGTGGAAGCAGTACTCGGGGACCACGCTCAACTTCGTCTCGGAGAACACGGCCCCGACCACCGCCATAGCAGCGAACCTGAACGGCTTCAAGGAGCTCACGGGGATAAACGTCAACGTTTTGCAGCTGGAGCTCGGCGCGCTCGTTCAGAAGGTCGCGCTCGACATCGGCTCGGGGGAGGGCGCCTACCAGATCGTCTACGCCGATCCCTACCAGATCATGGCCCCCTACCACGCCGCGCTCGCCGACCTGAATGAGTTCGACGGCGACGACGATCTACCTTCCATACCCAAGGGCACAGACGACTTTATCCCGACCCAGCTCGCGGCCGCAGGGCGCTTCGAGAACGAGCAGAACCTCTACGCGCTCCCCTACGACTGCCCGACCATGATCTGGATGTACCGCAAAGACCTCTTCGACAAGTACGGCGACCGGATGAGCCAGGACCTCGGCTTCGACCCTCAGCCCTCGCCATCCTTGACCTGGGAGCAGTACTACCAGATAGCCGACTGGTTCAACGAGAACCAGGATGAGGTCCCTTACGGCACGGGCCATCAGGCCAGGCAATACGACTCCCTGATGTGCGACTTCTCCAACATCTTGTGGTCCTACGGCGGCGACTACTTCCACAGCAAGGAGATCGGGAGCCTGGGGACGACCGACCCGGGCCCGTGCACGCTCGACGAGCCGAATGCGCTGGAGGCCGCCGAGTTCTACAAGAAGCTGCTGTCCATCGCCCACCCGGGCAGCGTCTCGTGGGACTGGAACGCCACGGACGAGGCGTTCAGGACCGAGCAGGTCGCGATGGTACCGAACTGGCACGAGTTCGCCGCCGTGGACCAGGACCCTGCCGAGTCGACGATAGTGGGCAAGATCGGGTACTCTCCGCTCCCCAAAGGCCCTGTTAGAAACGCGAACATGTGGGGCGGGACGGGCGTCGGCATAAACGGCGCCTCCCCGATCAACGAGCAGAAGGCGGCCTGGCTGTTTCTGGTCTGGGCCACCTCGCCCGACACGATGCTTATGGGCTTGAAGAGCGATGTCGGGGGCGGGACCCCGACACGGGGGTCCCTCTACGAACTTCCGGAGGTGAAGAAGGCCATGGAACCACCGACTAACCTGCCGAACCTGCTCACCTACGACGCCGTCTCCGAGGCGTGGCGGCCCGAGAATATCGGGCTCAGGCCCAAGATCCAATCGTGGAACGAATGCGACACGGCCATCTACACCGAAGTCTCCAAGATGCTGGCCGGCCAGAAGACGCCCGAGCAGGCGATGAAGACGGCCAAGAGATACTTCGACGAGGCGCAGGCCAGGGTCGAGAACCTCGCCTCCGGGCCAACGGGGGTCGCGTAATGGCCGCCACACAGAGACGCAGTTCCGGCGCCACGAAGGGCGCCAATGGCGGGGGTAGGATCTCGCTGGAGATGAAGATGCTCGTACCGGTGCTCGCGCTGCTCGCGGTCCTCTCGCTCTTCCCGTTCTTCTACATCATCTGGATGAGCCTGAACATCGTCTCGCTCATAAACGGCATCTCCTTCGACTTCGCCGGCCTCGCCAACTGGACCCGCATGTTCACGGACGAGATCGTCGGCGCGGCCTGGGCAAGGGCCGCGCTGTACTTCGTGGCCACCGTAGGGCTCGAGATGATCCTGGGCATAGCCATAGCCCTGCTCGTGCACGAGCTAGTCTGGGGCCAGAACCTGGTGCTCTCGCTGATACTGCTGCCGATGTTCATGGCGCCGGTCATCGTGGGGCTCCTCGGGCGCTTCCTCACGGACTCCTCCTACGGCCTGTACGCCTACGTGTTGCGCGAGCTCGGCATCTTCGAGAGCGACATACTGGGGACCGCCAGCTCGGCCTTGCCGGCCGTAATCCTGATGGATGTCTGGGAGTGGACGCCGTTGATCGTCCTGATCGTGCTCGCGGGACTAGCCTCGGTTAACCAGTACGTGATCGAGGCCGCCAAAGTGGACGGGGCAGGCTACCTGGAGCGGCTGCGCTACATCGTGGCCCCCTCCATAGCAGGCGTCGTGATAGTGGCCCTGCTCGTCCGTTCGATGGACGCCATCCGCTACTTCGACATCATCACCGTAACGACCAACGGAGGACCGGGCAACACGACCAAGATCATCCCCATAAGGCTGTACGAGACGGCGTTCCGCTTTTTCGACCTCGGGTACGCGGCGGCCATCGGGCTCGGGATGCTGGTGTTCTCGATCCTGGTGGCCAACGTGTTCGTGCGGATCCTCGAGAGCAGGGGGCTTGCGAGATGACGACTTCTACTACGGGCCGCAATTCGGGCAAACAGGTAATACTCTACGCCATCCTCTTCCTCGTGCTGCTGTGGACGCTGGTCCCGATAGTGTGGATGGTCCTCGCGTCGTTCAAGCCCGGGGTCGCCCAACTCTCTTCGACGCCGGTCTTCGTCTTCAAGCCGACCATGCAACACTACGTGGCATTGTTTACCGGCGGAAACCTCGGGGCCTACTTCCTTAACAGCGTGCTCGCAGCCGGATTCTCGACGGTTATTGCGGTGTCCCTGGGCTGCCTAGCGGGTTACGGGCTCGCCAGGAGCCACTTCCGTGGCAAGCAACACGTGGCGTTCTGGATCATCTCCACGCGCATGGCCCCGATAGCGGCGATCGTGCTTCCGCTCTTCATCCTTTTTCGGTACGTGAACCTGCTCGACACCATACCGGGCCTCATCGTCGCCTACCTGACGTTCAATTTGCCTTTTGCGATCTGGATCATGAACGCATTCTTCATGGATCTGCCACCCTCCCTGGAAGAAGCGGCGATGGTCGACGGCGCCACGAGGTTCCAGGCTTTCTACCGGGTTGCCCTTCCGCTGGTCACGCCCGGTATAGTGACGACGGCCATACTGTGTCTTGTCTTCTCCTGGAACGACTACGCTTTCGCGGCGACCTTCGCCGGACCCGACAGCCAGACCCTCCCCATCGCCGCAGCCCAGCTCAACACCCAGACGGGCCTGAACTGGGGCCAGCTCTCGGCCATCGGCACGATCGTCGTGCTCCCCATGATGGTCGTCGGCCTCGCCGTGAGACGTTACCTGGTAAAGGGCCTCACGCTCGGCGCGGTAACCGGAGAGTAAGAGCCGCTCTGGAAAGTACTCTCGCTACGCACTGCGCATCAAAACAGTGTGTAGCCCCCGTCCACGACGAGGATGGAGCCGGTCATGAAACTGGAGGCGTCGCTCGCCAGGTAGACGATGCTAGGTCCCAGCTCTTCTGGCGTGGCGTAGCGCTGCATGGGGGCGTCTTCGATCCAGTGCCGCCGGAACTGCGGCTCGTCCACAGGGGACATGGCCGTCTTGACGTAGCCAGGAGCGAGGGCGTTGACGCGCACGTTGTAGGGCGCCCACTCCGCAGCCAGAGATCTGGTTAACTGGTGGACGGCGGCTTTGGAGGCGTTGTAGGCGGGCTGCCACTGCGGGCGGTTGACGATCATCGCGGAGATCGAACCGATGTTGATAATGGTGCCGCCGCCGTTCTGGATCATGCGCCTCCCCACGACCTGGGCGCAGTGCCAGAGCCCGTGGACGTTTACGTCGAAGACGGCGTGCCACTCTTCTAACGGCACCTCTGCGGCAGGCCTGTGGTAACAGAGGCCCGCGTTGTTGACCAGGATGTCTACGGGCCCGAGCCGCTCCGTCACCGCCTCGAGCATCCCGTCCACCTGCGCGGGGTCGGTGACGTCGAGGTCAACGGCGATGGCGTTGCCGCCTGAGGCGTGGATCTCCTCGGCCACCGCCTCCGAGCGCTCGCGGGTACGGGCGGCCACGGCGACGCCGGCTCCGGCCTCGACGAGTGCCTTCGCGAAGGCCTGGCCCAGTCCAGTATTGCCGCCGGTGACGACGGCCGTCTTGCCCGTAAGGTCGAAGGCATCCAGAACGGCCAATGAGCCTCCTCTGTTCTCTATCCGGACGGTTTCGTGGGGAGCCCTATTCAGGCTCCCCACGTTGGATCTCATTTCGCTATCAGAACAGAATGACCCACGTCACAGCGCCGAGGATACCGCCTATGATAGGGGCTACGACGGGGATCCAAGCGTACCCCCAGTCGTTACCGCCTTTGCCCGCAATGGGCAATACTGCGTGGGCTATACGCGGCCCCAGGTCGCGCGCCGGGTTGATAGCGTAGCCGGTCGGACCACCCAGTGAGAGTCCGATGCCGAGGACGAGCAGGCCCACGAGCAGAGGATTGATGCCGCTCCCTATGACCGTCGCGGCTTGGCCGCTGACCGCCCCCGCGTTCGCAACGATGCCAGAGACGCCGAAGACGAGCACGAAGGTGCCGATGATCTCGGTTATGACGTTCGCGGGAGTGTTGTAGATCGCGGGTGCGGTGCAGAACACTCCGAGCTTGAGTCCCTCGTCTTCAGTCTCAGGCCAGTGCGGCAGATAGGCCAGCCACACGATGACGGCCCCGACGAAGGCACCCAGAAACTGGGCGATGATGTAGGGAATTACGTCTGCCAGCGGGAGCCCTCCCGTTGCGGCGAAAGCGATGGTCACGGCGGGATTGATGTGGGCGCCGGAGAACTGGCCTACGCAATAGACGGCGATGGCGACGGCCATCCCCCATCCGAAGGTGATGACGATCCAGCCCGAGTTCTCGGCCTTGGAGTTCCTTAGCAGCACCCCGGCGACCACACCGTCGCCGAGGATGATCAGGATCATCGTCCCGATAAACTCACCGATGTACGCTTGCATCTATCACTCCCTTCTAGAAAGGCCGTCCGGCCGCCACATCGCACGGCGCGGTCAGGTAGGGTTTCATCTCGTCGTCGAGCTTCAGGAGCGTTATGGAGAACCCCGCCATCTCCAGCGAGGTCATGTAATCCCCGATGTAGGGCATCCTGAAGACCTGAACTCCCTCGCGCTCGAGCACATCGGCGACGTGGGCGTAGGCTACATAGAGCTCCATAAGGGGCGTGCCGCCCATGCCGTTGACCATCACGGCCACCTCGGAGCCGGAGAAGTCGACGGAGTCGCCGAGGATCCTGGCCAACATTTCGTCGACGATCTGGTCCGCCGGCTCGATGTTCTTGCGCTCGACGCCAGGCTCGCCGTGGATGCCCATGCCGATCTCCATCTCGTCATCGCCTATGTCGAAGATGGGCTCTCCACTCTCCGGCGGGGTGCAACTCGTGAGCGCCATCCCCATGGAGCGCACGTTGGAGTTGACGCGTTCGGCAAGCTCCTTGATGCCTGCGAGGTCTTTGCCGTCGTCGGCCGCAGCGCCGCAGATCTTGTGCACGAAGATGGTGCCTGCGATGCCACGCCGCCCGCTAGTGTAGGTGGAGTCTTCGACGGCCACGTCGTCGTTGGTGACCACGTAGTCGGTCTCTATCCCTTCGGCCTCGCCGAGCTCCCCTGCCATCTCGAAGTTGAGCACGTCGCCCGTGTAGTTCTTGACGACGTAGAAGACCCCGGCCCCGCCGTCCACGGCCTTACTCGCTTCGAACATCTGGTCTGGGGTGGGACTCGTGAAGACGGCACCGGCGCAGGCGGCGTCGAGCATGCCGGGTCCGACGAAACCGCCGTGAGTCGGCTCATGGCCCGAGCCGCCGCCGGAGACGAGGGCCACCTTGCCCTCTATGGGGGCGTCGGCCCGCACGACGACGTTGGCTTCGGGGATGACCCGGATCAGGCCTCCGTGCGCCAGCTCCATCCCCCTGAGCATGTCCTCGACGACCCTTTCGGGCGCGTTGATGACTTTCTTCATGTGCCTGATTCCTCCTTAAGCGAGCGGGGATTCGACCGCTTCCTGCGCCCACTCCTTGGCCCTTGCTACGGCCTCTTTCCACCGGCCGTAGAGCCGCTCACGCTCCTCCTCGCTCATCTGCGGGTCGTAGCGGCGCCTGAGACGCCACCTGCTCTTGAGCTCTTCCTTATCCTGCCAGAACCCGACGGCGAGACCGGCCAGATACGCGGCGCCGAGTGCCGTGGTCTCCAGCGTCTCGGGCACCTCAACGGGCGTCCCCAGGATGTCGGCCTGGAACTGCATCATCCAGCGGTTGGCGGCGGCCCCTCCGTCGGCCTTGAAGGTTGGGATGTCCGTCCCTGAGTCGGCCTCCATCGCCTCCACGGCGTCGCGAGTCTGGTAGCACATGCTCTCCAGGGCGGCCCTCGCCAGGTGCGCCCGGCTGCTGCCACGCGTAAGTCCTACGATGGTGCCCCTGGCGTAAGAGTCCCAGTGTGGCGCGCCGAGTCCAACGAGCGCGGGCACGAAGTACACGTCGTCGTTGGAGTCAAGGCTCGCTGCGAGCTCTTCGGTCTCCTCGGCGCTCTCGATGATGCCGAGCCCGTCCCTGAGCCACTGCACGGCTGCGCCGGTGATGAAGATTGCGCCCTCCAGCGCGTACTCTACAGGTTCATCACCGAGACCCCACGCAATGGTGGTGAGCAGCTGGCGCTCACTCTTTATGGGCTCCGTGCCCGTCATCATGAGGGCGAAGGAGCCTGTGCCGTAAGTATTCTTTGTCAGGCCCTTGTCGAAGGCGACCTCGCCGAAGAGGGCGGCCTGCTGGTCGCCCGCAACGCCTGCTACCGGCACCTCGGCCCCGAAAACGTCGGCGTCGGTATCACCGTAGACGTAGGAACTCGGCCTTACCTCGGGGAGCGCCGCACGCGGCACGCCGCCCAGCATCTCCAGAAGCTCGTCGTCCCACTGCAAATCGAAGATGTTGTACATCAGGGTGCGTGAAGCATTGGAGTAGTCGGTGACGTGGGCGCGGCCACCGGTAAGCTTGTAGATCACCCATGTATCTATGGTGCCGAATAGAACCTCGCCGTTCTGCGCCCGCTCCTTGAGGCCATCCACGTTCTCCAGGAGCCACCTCACCTTGGACCCAGAGAAATAGGCGTCTATGACGAGTCCTGTCTTGTTGGCGACCATCTCGTCGTAGCCCTGTTCGGAGAGGTCGGAGCAGATCTGAGCCCCCCGCCTGTCCTGCCACACGATGGCGTTGTGGACAGGCTCGCCGGTCTCCTTGTCCCACATGACGACGGTCTCGCGCTGGTTGGTAATGCCGATGGCCGCGATATCCCCGGGTGACGCCCCGGCGTCCTCTAGCGCCTCCCGCATCACCCCCAGGGTTACGTCCCAGATCTCATTGGCATCATGCTCGACCCATCCGGGTCTCGGATAATGCTGGGTGAACTCCCGCTGGGCCTCCCCCACCGTGGCGCTGTCGTGGTTGAAGACTATCGCCCTGCTCGACGTTGTCCCCTGGTCTATCGCCAGTACATAATCTCCCGCCATCACGCATTCTCCTTCCGATACAGACCCCGAACAGTCAGACGAGCAATATCTCCCCTACAACACGCCCCACCTCCTAAACTGGCTTTCCCCAAGCACGCGCGGCCGAGACCTGCCTCACCCCGACCATGCACCTTTACTAGCTTTCTCTATTTCGAGCGTAACGGAGCCCAACACCCGAGTCAAGGATCTCTCGTACAGGGAGATATAGATCCCTGCCCCTCGCCTCAGCGCCCGCGAGAAGATTCCCGCCCGATCCGTGAGATCACGCAGGGAAGAAGGTGGCAGGCCGAGAGCGTTTACGAGGGGTGATCCGACCTATCCGCGCAGGGCGGGGGTATACTCAGCCGCGATGGACGAGCGGACGCGCATAAGGCTGACGAAGTACTCGACGAAAGCTGGCTGAGCTTCCAAGTTCGCTCCAGGGGACCTGGAGCAGGTACTCAGTGGGCTCACGCCCGGATCGGTCGACGACTACGTGAGCGGTATGGAGACCCGCGATGATGCGGGGTTCATACCGTTCGGCGGAGGCCTGCTCCTGCAGACGGCCGATTTCTTCACACCCATAGTTGACGACCCTTACAGGTTCGGCCAGATCGCTGCCGCCAACGCTTTCTCGGACGTCTACGCGATGGGAGGAGAGCCCTTGACGGCGATGAATCTGGTCGCCTTTCCCTGCTCGCTCGACCTCGGGGTTCTGCGTGAGATCCTGGCCGGGGGCCTCGCCAAGATCGAAGAGTCAGGCGCCAGGCTCTGCGGTGGTCACTCGGTCCAAGACGAGGAGCCGAAGTACGGCCTCTCAGTAACGGGCTTCGTCGAGGAAGACCGGGTCGTGCGCAACGCGGGAGCCAGTGCCGGAGACGCCCTGGTTCTGACCAAACCGCTCGGTCTCGGGATCCTGACGACGGCGCTCAAGAGAGACCTCGTCTCGGAAGATGAGATCGAAGACGCCGTACGGTCGGCCACCCTCCTCAACAAGGCCGCCGGCGACGCGATGCGCGAGGTCGGCGTCTCTGCGGCCACAGACGTAACGGGCTACGGCTTCCTCGGCCACCTGACGGAGATGCTGCATGCGAGCGAAGTCGGAGCCGACGTGCGCAGAGACGAGGTTCCTGTCTGGGAGCGGGCCGTGCCTCTCGCGAACGAGGGCGTCTACCCTGGCGGACTCAAGAGCAACAGGGAGTACCTAAAGAACCGTGTTACGGCGGACGGTGCAAGCCAGGATGACCTGTTACCGCTCTACGATCCGCAGACGAGCGGAGGGTTGCTCGTCGCCGTGCCAGGGAATCGCGTCTCCGCGCTGGTCGGCGAGCTCGACAGGCGCGGCGTATCGGGAGCCGTCGTCGGCGAGGTGGTCGAGCAGCCGGGGGTCAGGGTTATCAGGTAGCCCCCAGACCTCACGGCTGCGGTCTGGTAACGTAACCGCTGGCCCGGTGAGGAAGCGCCTGATCGTTCACAGTACCCAAAGGTGTACTAAAGCTGACCGCTGATATCTGATAGCCCGAATGCAATCTATACTCAACTCCGCGCTGCCTTTCTTCGCCCTGATCCTCTGCGGCTACGTCGCGGGACGCCTGAGGCTCCTGGACGAGACGGCAGCGGCAGGGGTGAATACGTTCGTCTTCTACTTCGCCCTGCCGTCCTTCCTGTTCGGCCTGATGTCCTCCTCGCCAATAGGAGAGGTCGTCAACGTACCGTTTATCGGGGCTTACGTGACGGCGAGCGTGGTCCTCTTCGCGCTGACCGCGCTTTTGGGACTCTATCTCTTCGAGATAGGACGCGCCGAGGCGGCGGTGCAGGGGCTCGCGGCGGTCCTGGCGAACACGGGATACATGGGTATACCCCTGGTCTCCGCCGTCTTCGGCAGGGAGGCCGCCGTCCCCGTAGTCGTTGGCCTTACCCTCGACGGGGTGCTGATGATCCCGCTCGGTATCATGATCATCGAGTCCTCCAAAGGCCGCGCAGAAGGCCCCGTCCGCACGGCGCTCTCCACCTTCTCCTCCCTCGCCCGAAACCCCCTGATCCTCTCCATCTTCGCCGGCCTGGCCGTCTCGACCGCAGGACTCGACCCCCCAACGCCCCTGGCCAACTTCCTCGATCTGCTCGGCGGCACGGCAGGCCCCTGTGCCCTCTTCGCGCTCGGCGCGACCCTTGCAGGACGCACCGTTGCCGGCGGAACCGCAGAGATCTCCTATATGACCTTCATGAAGCTCGCGCTACACCCCGCGGCCCTCTTTTTCACGACCACCGTGATCTTCACCGTCGACCCCCTCTGGGCTACCGCAGCCCTGCTCGGCGCGGCACTCCCGATCGCCGCGAACGTCTTTATCGTCGCCCGCCAGTACGACGTCTACGTCGCCCGTACCTCCAGCGCGATCCTGATCTCCACGGCGGTCTCTATGATCTCCGTCTCTGCGTTATTGTTGGTCCTCCAATAGGCGGGAAATCGTACCAAAGTCCAGTAGGACCCCCACCCTTCGTCCGGTGTAATGATGACCCCTCCCTCATACGATGTGGGGGCACATCAAGACTTGATATCCACCTCGTCGGTGGTATTGCTAGTCTAGCCGGCCAAGTAGGGTCGCCAAGATAGGAGAGCAGCATGGCCAGTATCAGGGAGACCATCGAGCGTGAGGTAATGGGGTGGAGACGGGCGCTTGCAGCGTCCTGGGTTGCCGGGGCCCCGGTTTGAGCGCCGATGAAGTAGTGCCAGGGAAGCCCGAGGTCTCCAAACGGCTCCTGATCGGGGTCCTGGTCTCGGCCGTGTTCGTCTCCGTGCTCAACAGCTCGATGGTCAACGTCGTGATCCCCGTAATAGGGGAGGACTACGGTGTCACGGAGGCGCAGGTCGGGTGGGTGATCACCGGCTACCTGCTGACCTACGCCGTGGGCATCCCGCTCTACGGGCGGGCTGCGGACGTGTTCGGCATCCGGCGCACCTTCATAGTAGGGCTCCTCGCTTTCGCCGCTGGGAGCCTCCTGTGCGCGTGGGCTCCGAGTCTCGTCGCGCTCGTCTTTGGGCGGATCGTACAGGGCGTTGGCGGGGCGGCTATACCGGCGCTCTCGAGCGTCTCCGTCACGAAGATACTCCCTGCGGGAGAGCGGGGGGCGGCGCTGGGCCTCATCGTCTCCAGCGTGGGCATCGGGGCCGCCATAGGACCCATTCTCGGCGGCGCGGTGGGAGCGCTGGTGGGCTGGCACTATCTGTTCGTCGGGACCCTCATTCTGACTGCCATCCTGATACCCGCCGCGCTCTACGTCCTACCCGGCGACAGCCCGGAGGAGGCGCGCGGCTTCGACCTGCCCGGCGGTATATTGCTCGGCCTCGCGGCCGGACTGTTCCTGTTCGGGATCACCCGCGGGCAGGTCTCCGGATTCGGTTCGGCGGGCTCCTGGGGCAGCTTTGTCGGCTCTGTTCTGGCCGCCTTCGGTTTCGGCTGGCGAATAAGGAACGCCGCCGAGCCCTTCGTCTCCCCCACGCTCTTCAGGAACAGGGCGTACGTCGCCGCCGTGGTCGTCGGGTACTTTTCGATGCTCGCCAACGTCTCGGCGCTCGTCTTCGTACCGCTGCTCGTCTCCGAGGCCAATAATCTCTCGCCGGGACAGGCCGGGCTCGTGCTCACGCCTGGCGCGGTGGCGCTCGCCATAATCTCGCCGATGGCCGGACGGTGGTCGGACCGGATCGGGGTTCGTCCGCTCATATTCGCCGGGCTGGCGACCATGCTGCTCTCCGTGCTCTCCATCTCCACGTTCGGGGCCGGGGCCGCGCCTCTGGTCGTCTCGCTCGGCATGCTCGGCATTGGCGCCGGGTTCGCCCTCGCCAACTCCCCCAACGTCAACGCGGCCGCCTCTTCCCTAGGACCCGACGAGGTGGGAGCGGGTCTGGGGATCTTCAACGGTGCGTTCTTCCTCGGCGGCGGGACGGGGCCGGCCGTGATCGGGGCGTTCCTCGCGGCCCGCAAGGAGGCTGAAGCCGGCGCGCTAAACCCACTCTACGCACTCGACACCGCAGCATTCTCCGACGCTTTCTTCGCCCTTACCCTGGCCCTCCTCATTTCGCTGGTTGCGGCGCTGGGGTTGAGGAGCACGACCGCAAAGGAGACTCCCTGAGCGACTACGGCAGAGAACTCGAGTTCGGCGTGAGCGTAGCGCCGCTCGCGGACCCACCTGATTTGGCGGCGCGCGTCGCAAAGTCCGCCGATAGTGCCGGACTTGACCTGATGGGTATTCAGGACCACCCTTACCAACGACGCTTTCTGGACACCTGGACGCTCATCTCGACGCTCGTGCCCGTGACCGAACACATTCGCTTCTTCCCCGACGTCGTCAACCTCCCGCTCCGTCCGCCGGTCATGCTGGCGAAAGCGGCCGCCAGCCTCGACGTACTCTCGGGAGGGAGGGTGGAGATGGGACTCGGCGCAGGGGCCTTCTGGGACGCCGTTGCCGGAATGGGCGGACCGCGCAGAAGCCCGGGCGAAGCCGTCCGCTCCGTCGAAGAAGCCATAAAGGTCATGCGACTGGTGTGGAGCGACGAGCGTTCGCTGCGCTTCGACGGCGAATTCTATTCCTTGAAGGGCATGCGGCCTGGTCCGCACCCCGTACACGACATAGGGATCTGGGTCGGGGCCTACGGGCCGAAGATGCTCGACCTTATAGGGAGGCTGGCGGACGGCTGGGTACCCTCCTACGGCTACTCGCCACCCGGGCGAATCCCCGAGATGAACCGAAGAATCGACGAAGGCGCCGAAAGAGCAGGAAGGGAGCCGCGGGAGATCCGGCGGGTGTACAACGTCTCAGGCACCATCAGCGCCGCGGATGAAGGTCCCCTCGAAGGTCCCCCATCGAGGTGGGTCGAGACGCTCACAGAGTTCGCCCTGGAACAGGGTATGGATACTTTCGTCTTCTGGCCATCCGGGAACCACGAGCAGCAGGTCGAGGTCTTCGCAACCGAGGTAGTGCCCGCCGTAAAGGAGGCCGTTGAGTCGGGGCGCTCCTGATAGCGGGATTGGAAAGGGTCCTTCCCAATCCCGCACTGGTTATACCCGTGCGTACGGCTGAAGCTCTGCGCACAGTGCTCTCAGACGCGGTGATAAACTGCCGCCAGGCGGCGTTGGAGGGAGGTATATTGGGGCAGAAAGTGGATCTGAATGCAGCACGGCGGCATGGGGCGCGCAAGGCCGTGGTCGGCCTGCTGAGCATGAGGAGCCCTTACAGCATACTGAGCTTTCTGAGCGCGGGGAGCATCCTCAGCGCGGGCTCCATCCTGAGCATCGGGAGCGCGGGCTCTATTCTCGGCCTGGGCAGCGCCGGATACAGCCCTTTCCGAGAACGAGAAGACCAGGAAGAATAGCATTTCAGCATGTCAGCGCGCTCAGGCTTTTAGCCTTCGCTTGTCAGCACGGCGCTTCGCGCCTTGTCAGCTTGTCAGCAGTAGCTTTCGCGTGAGTAAGCTGACATGCTGACAAGCCTGCGAAGCAGGCGTGCTGACATGCTGACAAGCGCCCGACAGGGCGCGTGCTGAAAACATTGCATCGTTCGAAGTCCCTCTGCTAGGCTGCACAGTAAGCAACACGGACTACTTGGAGAAGGAGGGCGTCCATGGGCGAGGGTATTCTGCAGCGGTTATCTGAGGATGTCGTTCTCGGTGACGGGGGGTATTTGCTAGAGCTGGAGCGCCGGGGCTACGTGCAGGCCGGTCCGTTCGTGCCCGAGCCCAGCATCACGAACCCCGAGGCCCTGGCGAATCTACACAGGGAGTTCGTCGACGCCGGGGTCGATGTGCTCCAGACGCTCACTTTCTATGCCAGCGAGGACAAGCTGGCGACGGTCGGGCTCGAGGGCAGGGTCGACGACATGAACCGCGAGGCCACCAGGATCGCACGCAGGGTCGCTGGCGAGGCCGAGAGAGACGTGCTCGTCGCAGGCAACCTGAGCTGCGCCTGGGTCTACAGGCCCGAAGACCCCGAGACCCACCGCCGCACCCGCGAGCTCTTCGACCGCCAGCTCGACGTAATGACCGCGGAGGGTGTTGACTTCGTCATCGCGGAGACCTTCAACTGGCTCGGCGAAGCCATGATCGCCGCCGAAGCCATCAAGGCCACAGGACTGCCCGCGATGATAACCATGGGTCCCGACAACGATCCCAACTCCTTCGAGGGCTATTCGCCGGGCGAGCAGGTAAGGCGTCTGGCCGACGCAGGCGTGGACATCGTAGGCGCCAACTGCCTGCGCTCTCCCCGGTACATGCTCCCCATCATGGAGGAGATGCGCGCCGCCGTCCCCGATTCGGTCCACATGGCGGCCCAACCCGTAGCTTTCCACGGGACAGACGAGCGGCCGAACTTCGTCTCGCTCCCCGAGTTCCCTTACGAGTTGGAGAAATTGACGCTCCCCCGCGCCGCTATGGGAGAGTTCGCAAGGAGGGCTCGCGACCTCGGCTACAACTATATCGGCTCTTGCTGCGGCTCGGTCGCGGCCCACGTCAGGGAGATGGCGAGGGCGCTCGGCAAGACGTCCTCAGACGAGCGCGAGTGGCGTACGAGGACGGGCATAGCACAGTCCGGCTATGAGCTCCATCGTATGACGGAGCAGTAAGCCGCGAAGAGCGGCGTCGAACCCACAGGAAGGTCCGTAAATGACCTCGGGCCGGAGGCGGGCATGAACGGAACAGGAAAGAAGGCGTTCGAGTACATCGTCGTGGGTTGTGGCGGCATCGGGAGCGCCGCCGTATACTGGCTCTCCCGCGAGGCCGGCCCTGAGGTACTCGGCCTCGAACAATTCCACCTCGGCCACGATAGGGGCGGCTCGGAAGACCACTCGCGCATCATACGCCTCTCCTACCACGATCAGGCCTACACCACCCTGACGCCCCACACCTACGAGGCCTGGTCCGAGGTCGAGGACGAGTCCGGTATTCAGCTGGTCTTCGAGACGGGCGGCCTCGACCTGGAATCCGTGGAGGACGAGCCCGCTTACATCAACCACTATGCCGGCGCGATGGCGGCCGCAGGCATCTCTTATGAGGAACTCACCGCGCCCGAGGTGATGGACCGTTTCCCGCAGTTCACGCTCGATTCGAGCGTGCTAGGCGTCTACCAAGAGAAGGCCGGTTTCGTGGACGCGGGCAAGGCCAACGCCGTACACGTTGCGCTGGCAAAGGCCAGAGGCGCGACGGTCCTCGACGGGGCGCCGGTGTACGGTGTGCGTAAGGTTGGTAACGGTGTCGAGGTCCAGACGTCGGCGGGAGCCTTCTCCGCCAGAAGGCTCGTCGTCGCGGCAGGCGCGTGGACCAACAAGGTACTCGGTCATCTTGGGTATACGATTCCCCTCACGTGCACCCAGGAGCAGGTGACGTACTTTCAGACGCCCCATTTGCGGGAGTTCGCGCCCGAGAGGTTTCCGGTCTGGATCTGGCACGGCGGTCCCGACTACACGTTCTACGGTCTCCCCGTCTACGGCGCGGTAGGCTCCAAAGCCGGCCAGGATACCGGCGGTGACGTCGTGACCGTGGACACCCGAACGTTCGACCCGAATCCACGCGTTCTCGCCACCTTGCGCGACTTCTTGCAGCGTTACATCCCACGCTCGCTCGGGCCCGAGCTCTACACCAAGACCTGTCTCTACGACATGCCGCCAGATCGCGAGTTCGTGCTGGGCGCCGTGCCAGGGATACCCCAGGTCACCTTCTTCTGCGGCGCCGGACACGCGTTCAAGTTCGCCGGCCTCGTCGGCAGGATCTTGAGCGAGCTTGCGCTTGAGGGCCGCACGCGCTACCAGATAGGGGCCTTCCGACCCGATCGTGAGGCTCTCACGGACCCGGACTACAGGCCGATGCTTGTTATGTAGCCCGAGGATGGAGTCCGCGGAGTTCTACGTAGAGAACCTCGACCCGGCTTCTGTTGTCGCCGTGGCCAGGCAGGGGGCGCGGGTGGCGCTGGGCGAGGAGGCGCGCGAGCGCGTTAGGACTTCCCGCGGGCGCGTGGAGATCATGATCGAAGGCTCCCGTCCGGTCTACGGGGTGACCACGGGCTTCGGGGCGCTAGCGAACACCAGGATCTCTGCAGAGAAGCGCCTCGAGCTCCAGCAATCACTTCTCCGCAGCCACGCCGCCGGTATGGGACCTTTCGTCGAGCCCGAGGTCGTGCGGGCCATGACGGCGATCAGGGCGAAGACCCTATCCGCGGGCTACTCTGGAGTCCGTCCCGAACTCATCGACGCCCTGATAGCGTTCCTAAACGCGGGCCTCAGCCCCGCCGTCCCCGAGTACGGCTCTATGGGCGCGAGCGGAGATCTCGCACCCCTCGCCCACGTCGGCCTCTGCCTCATCGGGGAAGGCCGGCTGCTGGATCGGGGAGAACCGGTCGAGACCAGCGAAGCCCTGGAGCGCGCCGGTATTCGGCCCCTCCGGCTCGCCACAAAGGAAGGTCTCGCCCTGATCAACGGCACGGACGGTATGCTCGCTATGCTGCTGCTCTCCCTCGAAGACCTCAAGGTCCTCCTGAAGACCGCCGATGTGACCGCGGCGATGTCCGTCGAGGCCCTGCTCGGCACCGACAGGGTCTTCCGCGAGGATCTCCACGCCCTGAGGGCCCATCCGGGACAACTCGCGAGCGCGGGCAACATCTCGAAGCTGCTCTCGGGCAGCCCAATCGTGGCCTCCCACCGTGACTCCCCCCACCTGGTCCAGGACGCTTATTCATTGCGCTGTGCTCCCCAGGTCTTCGGCGCGGCGCGGGACACGCTGGATCACGCCTCCCTCGTAGCCGGGCGCGAGTTGGACTCCGTAACGGACAACCCGGTCGTGCTGCCCGACGGCCGGGTCGAGAGCGTCGGCAACTTCCACGGGGAGCCGCTCGCCCTCGTCCTCGACTTCCTGGCCGTCGCCGCTTCGGAGGTGGGCGCCATCACGGAGCGCAGGATCGACCGCATGCTCGACCCGAGACGTTCGGAAGGCCTGCCAGCCTTCCTAAGCCCGCGAGCCGGCGTCAACTCGGGGTTCATGATCCCCCACTACACGGCCGCATCCCTCGCGGAAGAGAACCGCCGCCTCGCGAACCCGGCGAGCACGGGTTCCCTCCCGACCTCGGCCATGCAAGAAGACCACAACTCGATGGGCTGGAGCGCGGGCCGCAAACTGCGACGGCTCCTGGCCAACGTCGCCAGCATCCTCGCCGTCGAAGCGGCCTGCGCGGCCCAGGCCCTCGACCTCCGCTCTCCCCTGCAACCGGGCCATGCGACCGGCGCCGTCCTCGAGCGGATCAGGCGAGACATCCCGTTCATCGAGAGCGATACCTTCATGGCCCCGCACCTCGAAGCGGCAGAACGCCTGGTGAATTCAGGAGCGCTCGTAGAAGCGGCCGAACAAGAGATCGGTCCCCTCAATTAGAGCGATTCGCATGTAGGAGCGGTTCGCGAACCGCCCAAGCCGTAGCGACCGGGTTCCTTCCGAGAAAACCATCTGTTCGTCCCGATGGGATACCATAATGTCCGCGACGACGCAGAAGTCGGAAGCAACGTGAAGGAGGGTGAGTGAATACGCCTTCAGGAGCAGGGGAGCTCCGCAGGGCGCTCGCGTACCTCCGCTCGTACACGTGGCAGAGCGTGGTCGCTGTCCTTTCGCTGCTTTTGGTCTCGGGGGCTAACCTGGCGACGCCGCTGCTCATCGGGCGCGCCATCGACGAAGGCATCGGTCCGCGGCGGCTCGGGGTCATCTTCGTCGTGGTCGGGTGGCTGGTCGGGCTCGCGTTGGCACGGGCCCTGTTCACGTTCTTGCAGGGATATCTGGCCGAGAGGGCCTCGCAGGGCGTCGCTTACGACTTGCGGGATGCTTTGTTCGAGAGGATAGAGCGGCTCTCCTTTTCGTACTACGACAGGGTCCAGACGGGCCAGCTCGTCACCCGCCTGACCAGCGACGTGGAGCAGATCCGCACCTTCGCCGGCTCCGGTGTCGTCCAACTCGCGAACGCCGTCGTCATGCTCCTGGGAACGACGGTCTTGCTCCTCTATCTCGACTGGCAACTCGCCCTCGTCGCGCTGGCTGTAGTACCCATCATCGCTGTACTCTTGGTCCGCTTTGTCGGTAGGATCAGGCCCCTTTTCAGGGAAGTCCAGCAGACGCTGGGAAGGCTCAACACCGTGCTGCAGGAAGACCTTCTGGGGGTGCGTGTGATCCGGGCCTTCGCCCGCGAGGACTACGAGACAGCCCGCTACACGGCGGTCAACGAAGAGCTCCTGGAGAAGAACCTAACCACCGTGCGGGTGGTCTCCAACAACTTCCCTTTCGTCTTTCTATTCGCCAACCTGGGGACGCTCGCGATCATCTGGTTTGGGGGCTGGCAGGTTATCGGGGGCAGGCTCTCCATCGGGGATCTCGTCGCCTTCAACACCCTGCTCGGCTTCATGCTCTTCCCGATCCTCACGATAGGCTTCCTCTCGGCGAGCATCTCCCGCGCGGGAGCCTCGTCCCAGAGGGTCTTCGATGTCCTTGACGCCCCCCTCGACGTAGAAGACGCCCCCGACGCCTCCACCCTCCTCCCGCTCTCGTGCAGGGTCGATTTCGACAACGTCTCGTTTCGGTACCCTGGCAGCGCGCGCGACATCCTGGCCGGCGTGTCCTTTACCGCAAGACCCGGACAGACCGTCGCCATCCTGGGGACTACGGGCTCGGGGAAGTCCACTCTAGTCAACCTCATACCGCGCTTCTACGACGTGACGGGAGGGGCCGTCAGGCTCGACGGCAACGACGTGCGAGATGTGACCCTATCCTCGCTCAGGTCCCAGATCGGGATAGTCTTGCAGGAGACGCGCCTCTTCTCGGGCACCGTCCGCGATAACGTGGCCTTCGGTAAACCGGACGCGACTGACGAGGAGGTCGTGGCGGCGGCCGAGGCCGCCCAGGCCGGTAAGTTCGTAAGGGGGCTCTCGGAGGGCTACGACACCGTTATCGGCGAGCGGGGCATCGGGCTCTCGGGTGGCCAGCGACAACGGATCGCCATAGCGCGGGCGCTCCTAATCGACCCTAGGCTCCTTATCCTGGACGATAGCACCTCGGCCGTGGACGCCGAGACGGAGGCCGCGATCCAGGAGACGTTGGACAGGCTCATGCGCGAGAAGCACCGCACCGTCTTCGTCATCGCCCAGAGGGTCTCCACCGTGCGGGACGCGGACCTGATCCTGGTCCTCGACGAGGGCCGTATCGCGGCCAGAGGCACCCACGAGGAGCTCCTGCGAGAGAGCGAACTCTACAACGAGATCCTCGGTTCCCAGTTGCTCTCCCCCTCGGAGACAGCAGCATGAACCACATGAAAGGAGCGGACGTGAAGCTAGGGATAATCGATGTGAGTGTTGCCGAGAGGAGGGAACCATGAGCGCGACAGCAAACGAAAGGACAGCGAAAGACCGCATCTCCTTCCTGCGCACCTTGCGGTCCGTCCGCTCGTTCAGATCCGACCCAATACCACAGGAGGTAGTCGACGACGTTCTCGAGGTGGCCCGCTGGTCGGGTAGCGCGACCAACAAACAGCCCTGGGAGATCCTGATAATCCGCGAGCGTGAGACGTTGCGCTCCCTCGCCTCGGCCGGGGGCTACGCAGGTCACCTGGCGGAGGCGCCGCTCGGGATAGTGCTCGTCATGGCCGGCGAGCGGGCCGAGCAGGAGACTTACGATGAGGGGAAGCTCGCAGAGCGGATCATGCTGGCCGCCCACGCGCACGGCGTTGGCTCGAGCATAGGTTGGTTCGCCGGCCCGGGCAGAGACGCGGCCAGAGAGATACTCGGCGTACCAAGAGAGAAAGTGGTGAGGACCGCGATCTCCCTCGGCTACCCCGCCGAGGAGGCCCGCAGATCCCGCGGTGGCCGCCGGCAGGCGCGTAAACCCCTCGGTGAGATCGTCCACCATGAACGCTACGCTTAGGAGAAACCATGAACGATTCTTTCGGTGAGGTAACCCTCAGGCTCCTCGACGAGACCAAGGAAGTGCGCATCGAGACCCGCCGGGACGATGACGCCCCAGAGCACCGCACGATCATCTGGGTCGTGGTCGTCGAGGGCGAGGTCTTCGTGCGCTCGGTGCGTGGCGCCAAAGGCCGCTGGTACCGCGAGATCTCGGCGAACCCGGAGGGCGCGCTGCACGTGGAGGACGACCGCATCCCCGTGAAGGCAGCCCCCGCCACCGAAGAGGCGACTGTGAACGCGGTAAGCGCCGCCTTCAGGAGCAAGTATCAGCAATCTTCGCCATCCTCCACTGAGGCGATGGTTCGTCCCGAGACTCTGCCCACGACCCTCAAGCTTTCGCCAGCCTAGAGGCTGGTTCATACGACATATAGTTCCGTCCGAGGAGGAGAGATCAGGGGCATCGAATCCATCGCACGCGTGCCGCAGGAGCGGGCCGGCGACCGTGGCGCTACCACAAGGCGTCTGCTGGGAGAACTGCGCCCCTATTCGGGCAAGCTGATGATCGTCTTCGGGCTAGTCGTGCTCGGGGCGGCCGCTCAGGCTGGAGGGCCCTGGTTGATCGGTCGTGCCATAGACCGCTACATCCTGCGCGGCGACCTGGCCGGGCTCTCCAGGATCATGCTGGTGCTCCTAGGGGTCTACGTCGTGGGGGCCATCGCCTCGCGGGGACAGGTCTACCAGGTCGGCTCTATCGGGCAGAGTCTTCTGGCCTCCATGCGGGCCAGGATCTTCGACCGGCTCCAGCATCTGCCACTCAGGTACTTCGACAGGAGGCCCGTCGGAGATTTGATGAGCCGGGTGACCAACGACGTCGACACCCTCAACCAGCTCTTCTCACAGGGGCTCACCCAGCTGTTGGGATCCCTGTTCAGCCTGATCGGGATCGTCGTGGCGATGCTCTTCCTCGACTGGAACCTCGCCCTCGCTTGCTTCACGATCATACCTATCATGCTCGTTTTGACCTCCTTTTTCGCCCGCCGCGCGCGGCGCGCCTTCCGCCTTACGCGCGAGACGGTCGGGGACGTGACGGCGGGAGTGCAAGAAGACATCGTCGGGGTGCGCGAGGCGCAGGCCTTCAACAGGACCGAGGAGAATATAGCCCGTTTCAGGCGGCGCAACGCCGCAAACCGCGACGCCAACGTGCAGGCCGTGGCGATCACCTCGGCCTTCGCCCCCACCATAGACATGCTCTCGACCCTGGCTACCGCTCTCGTCATAGGCTACGGCGGCTACCTCGTCTTCGCCGGCTCGCTCTCCATCGGGATCCTCACCGCGTTTTTGATCTACGTCCAGCAGTTCTTCCGGCCGATACAGCTCGCCTCCCAGGTCTACACCCAGGCCCAGGCCGCGGTCGCAGGGGCCGAGCGCATCTACAACATCCTCGACGAAGAACCCGAACCCGAGGATCCGCACGACACCCCGAAACTCGGTCAAGCCACGGGCCGCATCTCCTTCGAGCACGTGACCTTCGCCTACGACCCCGGCAACCCCGTCCTGCACGACGTGGATTTCCGGGTCGAGCCTGGGATGACGGTGGCCCTCGTCGGCCCGACGGGGGCCGGCAAGACGACCATAGCGAGCCTGATACCGCGCTTCTACGACGCCACGGAGGGTAGGGTCCTTATCGACGGAAGGGACGTCAGGGAGCTCGCCCGCAAGGACCTCAGGGCCAACATCGGGATAGTGCTCCAGGAGCCTTTCCTGTTCTCGGGCACCATCGCGGAGAACATCGGCTACGGCCGTTCCGGCGACCCTTCGGAGGCGACGCGCGAAGACGTGGAGGCCGCTGCCCGAGTGGTCAACGCGAACGACTTCATCATGGCCCTTCCCGAGGGCTACGACACGGTCCTTGGCGAGGGAGGCGGGGCATTGAGCCAGGGCCAACGCCAGCTACTCTCCTTCGCCAGGGCGGTCCTGACAGACCCACGCATCCTCATCCTGGACGAGGCGACGAGCAACATAGATACGCGCACGGAGGCGATCATCCAGAAGGCCCTGGCCACGCTGCTGGAGGGCAGGACGAGCATCGTCATCGCCCACCGTCTCAGCACTATCAGGAACGCCGACCTCATCCTCGTCATACAGGACGGAAGCATCGCGGAGCGCGGCGACCATGCGACGCTCCTGGGGAAGAACGGACTGTACGCCGACCTCTACCGCCGCCAGTTCCGCGAGCCCGTCCCCTCGGGCGGAAGATCCTGACCCAGCCCGAAAGCGCGGACGGCGGTATTATTCGGGCTGGTGTTCAATATCATGGAGGATGAGAGGAGCTTCGAATGAGCGTGCTTCCGGAGAGGATACTGTTGCCTACCGACGGCTCGGAGGACGCTATCAGGGCGACGGAGGCGGCCTCGGACCTTGCCAGAAGGAGCGGGGCCGAGCTTCACGTCGTGCACGTCTGGCACGATGTGCGGGGGTTCGCCCACGACTTCGTCAAGAGGGAGTTGAGGCGCCAGGGGCAGGAGATCCTGGACGAGCAGGTAGAGAGGATCAAGGCCTCCGGCGGGGAAGTCGCGAAAGCGTATCTCAGGAGTGGGCGCACCTCCAATGAGGTCATCGCGCTCTGCAAGGAGATCGACGCCGGGCTCCTGGTAGTCGGCAGCCGCGGGCTGGGCACGGTGCGGCGCATCCTGATGGGTAGCCAGTCCGAGGAGATCGTGCACCACGCCCAGGTCCCCGTGCTCGTACTGACGGGCGCCCAGGATTTCTGGCCTCCGGCCCGGATCGTCATCGGCGAGGACTTCTCCGACGACGCGCGCAAGGCCGGGGAACTCGCCACCGGCATCGGCAAGCTCTACGATGCCGAGGGTCTGCTCGTCTACTCCCATCCCGACCTGCCCGAGGTTCCTCCCGGGGAGACGAGGTCCAGGGTCCAGAACCTCGTAGATATGCGAGAGCGGGACCGAGAGATGCTCGAGGAGCGCGCCGGCGCGCTGGAGGAGACGCTCGGTAGCAAGCCTGAGATCCTGATCTCAGGCGGCTACCCGGCCAATGTCCTTCTCGAAGCCTCTCAGGAGGTGCAACCCTCGCTCGTGGCCGTCGGCAGCAGGGGACTTGCCGGACTGATCCGGACCAGGCTGGGCAGCGTCTCGACCAAGGTCGTGACCGCCGCGAGAGGGCCCGTCCTGGTCTATCCGCACGTCGATTAGTGCCATTCTCGGAAAGGTTGAACCTTTCCGAGAATGGCGCCGTCAGCTATCAGCCTTCAGCTTCTAGCAACCGAAGAGCTGAGTGCTGATAGATCGTCGTGCAGAGGGGTTCAGCCTTTCTGCGCGACGCTGTAAGATGATCGTGCGTCCGATGAAAGCGCGAAGAGGAGCATTATGGCGCAGACTACAGGGATCCACCACGTAACAGCCATCTCGGGCGAACCGCAGCGCAACGTGGACTTCTACGCCGGCACTCTGGGCCTAAGGCTGGTCAAGAAGACCGTCAACTTCGACGATCCCGAGACCTACCACCTCTATTATGGGGACGGCGCGGGGAGTCCTGGCACCATCATGACGTTCTTCCCGTGGGCGCACGCGCCAGGGGGACGCATAGGTGCCGGCCAGCTCGTCGTTACCTCCTTCTCCATCCCGACCACGTCTCTGGGCTACTGGACGGAGCGCCTGGTGGAGAAGGGTGTCCGCTTCGAGAGGCCCCGCGACCGCTTCGGCGATACGGTCCTCACTTTCGAGGACCCGGACCGATTGCGCATAGAGCTCGTGGCCGCGGAAGACGGACGCCCGGGATGGTCCGGCGGTCCCGTCCAGGCCGATCACTCCGTCAGGGGCTTCCACCACGTCGCCCTCGCCGTCGAAGCGCCAGAACGTACCGCCGGGCTGATGACGGATTTTCTAGGCTTCCGGCGGGTCGACGAGGCGGAGGGTAGGATCAGGCTCGCCTCGGGTAAAGGTGGCCCGGGAGATCTCGTTGACGTGGTGAACGCGGCCGGCTTCCCCCATGGAAGCATGGGCGTAGGCACCGTGCACCACGTCGCGTTCCGGGTCCCCGACGAGGATACCCAGCTTGCGGTACGCACGGAGATATCGGCGCTCGGCTACAGCGTTACGCCCGTCCTGGACCGCAATTACTTCCGTTCGATCTACTTCCGCGAGCCTGGCGGGGTGCTCTTCGAGATCGCCACCGATCCCCCAGGTTTCACGGTAGACGAGGACCCCGAACACCTCGGCGAAGACCTCAAGCTACCGCCCTGGCTCGAGACCCGTCGCGACAGGCTGGAAGAGGTCCTCCCGTCGCTGCGCGTCCCGGTAGGAGAGAACGCATGAGCGCCGACCTCGGCTTCGTCCACCGCTATGTGCCCGGCGAAGATGAATCCGGCCCGACCCTCCTCTTGCTGCACGGCACGGGCGGTAACGAAGAAGATCTCGCACCACTCGGGGAGACGCTCGCCCCCGGCGGCGCCTTGCTTTCACCCCGCGGCAAGGTCTCGGAGTACGGCGCCCCGCGTTTCTTCCGGCGCCTGGCAGAAGGAGTCTTCGACCACGAGGACCTGTTGTTCCGCACGCACGAGCTGGCCGAGTTCGTGCAAGCCGCCTCAGAAGAGTACGGCTTCGATGCATCGAAGGTCGTGGCCGTAGGCTACTCCAACGGGGCCAACGTGGCCGCCAGCACGATCTTGTTGCATCCCGGTCTACTCCGGGCCGCGGTCCTGTTCAGGGCCATGGTACCGTTCGAGCCCGAGGTGACGCCCGATCTCTCAGGGATGCCCGTCTTCATAGCAGCCGGTCGGATGGACCGCATGATCCCACCAGACAACACGCAGCGCCTCGCTGACATACTGCTCGAAGCAGGCGCAGACGTAGACCTCCGCTGGCGCGACGCAGGACATCCCCTGACCTACGAAGATGTCGCCGAGGCGAAGGCGTGGCTCTCGGACGTCCTACCAAAGCTCTCCGGACCCCAAAACGGCAGGGAGTAATAACCTACCCGAACGGCCAGGTTGCCTGGGATGTTAGAATTTTTTGGGGCGTCTGGAGTGACACCGGGCGCGATTTGCGGGATGGAAAGACTATTTGACGATCGTATTTGAAGGGCGGGCGTTATGGCGAAGCCGGTGATCCTGGCGGTGGACGACGACCCTCAGGTGCTGCGGGCCGTGGAGCGGGACCTCAGGCGCCGGTACGCGCGCGAGTACAGGATACTTCGGGCTGACTCTGGGGAGTCCGCGCTCGACACCCTGGGCAAGCTCAAGCTGCGGGGCGACCCCGTGGCGCTGTTTCTGGTCGACCAGCGGATGCCGAAGATGACGGGCGTGGAGTTCCTGGAGCACGCCATCGAGCGTTATCCCGAGGCCAAGCGTGCCCTGCTCACGGCCTACTCGGATACCGAGGCTGCTATTCGTGCGATCAACGAGGTGGGCCTCGATTACTACCTGCAGAAACCGTGGGACCCGCCGGATGAGAACCTCTACCCCAACCTCGACGACATGCTCGCCGACTGGCGGGCCGACTACAGGCCGCCTTTCACGGGATTGCGGGTCGTCGGTGACCGCTGGTCGCCCGAGTCGCACCGCACGCGGGAGTTTCTGGCCCTCAACCGCGTGCCTTACCGCTGGCTGGACATAGAGGGGTCCGAAGAGGCACGAGAGATCGTTGCGAACGCCGATTCGGGGGCGCCGAAGCTGCCGCTCGTCGTCTACGAGGACGGCTCTTACGCAGAGGCGCCGCAGAACAGGGAGATAGCCGACAAGATCGGGCTTCAGACCCGCGCCGGGCAGCAATTCTACGACCTGGTGATCGTCGGCGGAGGACCATCCGGCCTCGCGGCCGCGGTCTACGGGGCTTCGGAGGGCCTGAAGACCGTCCTCATAGAGCGCGAGGCGCCCGGCGGACAGGCCGGAACGAGCAGCCGCATCGAGAACTATCTGGGTTTCCCTGCCGGACTTTCGGGCGGCGATCTGGCGCGGAGGGCTGTGGACCAGGCGAAGCGCTTCGAGGTGGAGATCCTGACACCCCAGGAAGTCAGCGCGGTGCGCGTGAAAGACCCTTACCGCATCGTTACCCTCGGTGATGGGACGGAGATCTCGTGCTACGCCCTGATCATCACGACCGGCGTCTCCTACCGGAAATTGGATGTGCCCGGCGTTGATCGTCTCACGGGACGCGGCATCTACTACGGCGCCGCCCAGACGGAAGCTCTCTCCTGCGTAGGCGAGGACGTGTTCATCGTCGGAGGTGCGAACTCGGCCGGCCAGGCCGCGATGTACTTCTCCAACCGGGCGAGCAGGGTATTTATCCTCTACAGGGGTGGCGACCTCAGGAAGAGCATGTCGGATTACCTGGTGCGCCAGATCGAAGCCAGAGACAATATCGAGGTGCTCCTCGACACCAACGTGGTCTCTGTCGAGGGTAAGGACCACCTGGAGCGGATAACCGCGAAGAATACGGTAACGGGCGAGACCGAGACCACGGCGGCCCATTCGCTCTTTGTCTTTATCGGGGCGGCGCCGAAGACGGGGTGGCTCGACGGCGTCGTCGAGCGCGACGAACGAGGCTTTATCCTCTCGGGGCCGGACGTGATGCACGAGGGGAAGCGTCCCAAGGGCTGGCGGCCTGATAGGGACCCCTTCCTACTGGAGACGAGCGTGCCTGGCATCTTCGTCGCAGGAGACGTGCGCCACGGCTCGGTCAAGCGCTGCGCCTCGGCCGTCGGCGAGGGCTCCATCGCCATCCAGTTCGTCCACCAGTACCTGAGGGAGGTCTGAGGTGCCGGACGAGCGGGTCCTCGATTGCCTGCGCTCGGTGCCGCTCTTCAGGCGACTGTCCGACGAGAAGCTGGCCTGGATCCACGACCACGCAGAGGAGGTCAGGCTGGATGCGGGGACCCTGATCGCACGCCAGGGAGATCCTCCTGATGGTTTCTATGTTGTCATGGAAGGCGAGACCGAGTGGACCCGCAGGGTCGGCCAGGAGGACGTCTTCGTCGTCACGCTAGGGGAGGGTACTATCTTCGCCGAGCTCATAATGGTGCTCGACGCCCCTTATCCCACGACCGGACACGCCATAACCGATGTCGGCCTCCTCAAGCTCGACGTACCATCCTTCTGGGAGATGCTGAGGATCTGCCCCGAGGTCCTCCGTGACATCCTCGCAACCTCCGTCGAACGCGCCAAGCTCCACGAGTCCGTCTCCCTGCAACACGGCAAGCTGATCTCGCTCGGCACCATGGCCGCAGGACTCGCCCACGAACTCAACAACCCCGCCGCCGCCATAGGCCGTAGCGCCGCCGAAGCCAGAGAGGCGTTCCAGGAAGCCTCGGAGAAGGCTGTGGAGCTGGGGAATCTCCCCCTCACCGAAGAACAGCGCTCTTTCGTCGCCGGGCTGCCACAAGAGGCGAGCCAGAAGTCAGGGACCACGCTCGACTCGCTGGAAGTTAGCGACCTGGAGGACGAGCTTGCCGTGTGGATGGAGGACCACGGCGTCGAGGAGGGGTGGGAGATCTCCCCCACCCTAGCCGGCGCCGGGCTGGACGCAGTCTGGCTCGAAGCACTCGCAGAGAGGTTGCCGGACGAGGCCCTCGGCGGCGTGCTCGGCTGGGTGCGGGCGACGGTGGCCGGTGACGAGTTGCTGCGGGAGATCGAGGGTGGATCCGCGCGCATCTCCGAGCTGGTCGGGGCGATCAAGACGTACACGCACATGGACAGAGCGGCCTCGAAGAGAGTCGACGTGCACGCTGGGTTGGACAGCACCCTGATCATGCTCGGTCACAAGCTGAAGAAGGGCGACGTCGAAGTCGTCCGCGACTACGAGAAGGACCTCCCCCACGTCTGCGGCCACGCCGGCGAACTGAACCAGGTGTGGACGAACCTGATCGACAACGCCATTGACGCCGTTGACGGCCGGGGGCGCATCACGGTCAGGACCGCCAGCGAGAACGGGAGGGTTCTTGTCGAGGTCTCCGACGACGGTCCAGGCATCCCAGAGGAGGTGCGCGGGAGGATCTTCGAGCCCTTCTACACCACGAAGGACGTCGGCGAGGGCACGGGGCTCGGCCTGGATATCTCCTACCGCGTGGTCGTCGAGGACCACAAGGGCGATATCCGCGTCCTCTCCGAACCCGGCGACACCCGCTTCCAGGTGCGGCTGCCGGTAGACAAGTCGACGGGGGCGCACTCATGATGCGTGATGCTCGAGACGAGCAGGCTCTCACACCCGAGCAGATCGAGGCGCTGATGTCTTACGGCAGGGAGTTCGCCCTGCAGACCGGAGACCTCCTCTTCGACGAGCTGTCCGTCGTGGACAGCTTCTACATCGTGCTCGAAGGGGAGGTCGAGATCTCTCGCCTCGACGGCGCTGAGGAGATCCCGATTGGGAACCACGGGGCAGGCGAGTTCACCGGCGGGCTCGTGATGCTGACGGGGAGGACTTCGATACACAGGGCGAGGGCGGCCGCGCCGGGCCGCGTTCTGGAGATCGACTCGGAGACCTTCAGGCGCTTGCCCGTCGAGGTCCCAGACGTGGCAGACATGTTAATCTCTGGCCTGGCCAGGCGCATGCGCTACACCCAGCGGGCCTACCGCCAGCAGGAGAAGTTCGCGGCCCTGGGCAAACTCTCGGCCGGCCTCACCCACGAACTGAACAATCCCGCAGCCGCGGCGAGGCGGGCCTCAGAAGAGTTGGGCGGGGCGATCCTGGAAGCCCAACTCTCCGCCATCGGGCACGACGAGCGCTTCTCCGCCCCCGAGCGAGAGGCACTCGTTGCCCTGCAACGTGAAACGGCCGCGGGCACCGCAGATCTTCTCGACCCGCTCTCTCTTGGCGACGCTGAGGATGAGCTCGCCGATTGGCTGGAAGACCATGGCTGTGAGGACTCGTGGGATCTGGCGCCGGCGTTGGCGGAGGCGGGCGTGAAGAAGGACCGTCTGGAGGCGATGGCCGAAGCATTCGGTAACGACTCGCTCGCCTGTGGTCTGGAGTGGCTCGCCGGGACGCTGGATCTCGTGGGCCTGGCGGGTGAGATCGAGACGAGCGCAGGGCGTATCTCCGAGCTGGTCGGGGCCATGAAGGAGTACACCTACATGGACAGGGCGGCTGTGGGAGAGGTAGATGTGATCTCCGGCCTGAAGAACACCCTCACCATCCTCGGCCCCAGGCTGAAGAACGTCTCGTTGTCGCAGGAGTATGAGAAATCCCTGCCACGGATACCGGGGCGCGGAGGCGAACTGAACCAGGTGTGGACGAACCTGATCGACAACGCCATAGACGCCGTTGACGGACGCGGAAGTATCACCGTGAGGGCGTACGCGGAAGGCGCGCGGGTGGTCGTCGAGGTCGCCGACGACGGGCCAGGGATACCGCGCGCGGCGCAGGTCCATGTCTTCGAGCCCTTCTACACCACCAAAGATATCGGGGACGGAACCGGGCTCGGGCTGGCCATCGTGCGGCGCATCGTCACCGATCATGGAGGCGAGATCTTCGTGCAGTCAGAGCCAGGGGAGACATGCTTCACGGTAAGGTTACCTATCGATACCAGACAGAACAGGGGTTGATCTCAGTGGGAAAAACACAGGTCTTTCATGAGATCTGCACGGAGAAGCGCGAAGTAGACAGGCGGGTGCTCGAGGAGACCGTCTCGCTCGCGGTCGAGATAGCGCGCGAAGGCCGTGAGGGGCGCAAGATCGGGACGCTCTTCGTCGTCGGCGACTCGGGCGAGGTGACAAAGAGATCAAAACCCTTGATCCTCGACCCTTTGCACGGGCACCCAGACGAGAGCAAGCAGATAGAGGACCCCGACATGCGGGAGACCATAAAGGAACTGGCCCAGCTAGACGGGGCCTTCCTGGTCTCGAACAGGGGCGTAGTACTCTCGGCGGCCCGTTACATAGACGCCGCCTCGGACAACCTGGACCTGCCGCTCGGATTGGGCAGCCGTCACGTGGCGGGCGCATCCATCTCCCGCCAGACGAGGGCAGTTGCCGTTGTCGTCTCCGAGAGCTCGATGGTCAGGATGTTCGACGACGGCGAGCTGGTCTCCGAGATCGTGCCCGAGCTCTGGATGATAGACGGCTACAAGAGCCGGATGGAGGGCCGCATCTTCACCCGCCGCGACGAAGACGTAACGGTGATAGGCCGTGCCGAGTAGGGCCGACGAAGTACTCGACTTCTGGTTCGGGCGCGAAGGCGAGCCCGGTTACGGCGAGTTCCGCGACGAGTGGTTCCGCAAAGACCCCGAGTTCGATGCCACGGTAACGGACCGGTTCGCCGGTCTCTACGATGGGGCCGTGGCCGGCGACCTCGACGGCTGGCGCGACGACGCAAGGAGCTGCCTGGCGCTCGTCATCGTGCTCGACCAGTTCCCCCGCAACATGTTCCGTGGCGACGGACGCACCCACGCCGCCGACGGGGCGGCGCTGGAGTCCTCCAGGTACGCCGTCGAGCACGCGCTAGACAGGGAGCTCCCCGCCTTCCAGAGGATGTTCTTGTATATGCCGTTCATGCACAGCGAGAACAGGGAGGATCAACGCCGCTCCGTCGAGCTGTTCGGGCTGCTCGCGGACGAGCCAGGGGCGCCCGACGTAACCTCCTACGCCGCCGCGCACAGAGATATCGTCGAGCGGTTCGGGCGGTTCCCGCACAGGAACGAGATCCTGGGCAGGGAGACTACGCCCGAGGAGGCCGAGTTCCTGAAGACCGAGGGCTCTTCGTTCTGAGCTGAATGGCCGCCGGCCAGAGAGGATCAGCTTGTCGAACATAGGTAATCCTCCGTGCGACGTAGGGGTCATACGCTCTCATAGGGCCGATGCGCCGTGCGAGCAGACGTCGCGTCCCTGGGTGCTCGCGGCGACGATTATCGGGTCGGCGATGGCCTTTATCGACAGCACGGTCACGAACGTCGCGCTCCCGCAGATACAGGAACGCCTTGGGGCGACGGCGACCGACGCGCAGTGGATCGTCGAGTCCTACGCCCTGTTCTTGTCGGCCCTGATCCTGGTCGGCGGTTCCCTCGGGGACCATTTCGGACGCCGTCGCATCTTCTCTTTGGGCGTGATCGTCTTCACGCTCGCCTCGGTGTGGTGCGGGCTCTCTACCAGCCCCGAGATGCTGATCGTGGCCCGCGCCGCGCAGGGCGTGGGAGGCGCGATGCTCGTTCCCGGTTCCCTGGCAATCATAAGCGCCTCTTTCGATGAAGAAGACCGCGGAAAGGCCATAGGCACGTGGTCGGGGCTCTCGGGGGTGACGACCGCCCTGGGTCCCGTCCTCGGCGGGTTCCTGGTCGAGAACGTCTCGTGGCGGGCCGCCTTCCTGATAAACGTCCCGCTCGCCGTAGCGGTGCTGCTCATCACC